>Ga0163151_10000594_pt1 | contig 63155 bp, 76 predicted proteins | sample OliLakLV19MP5IB2_FD_145596 | JGI IMG/M metagenome (GOLD analysis project Ga0163151, IMG submission 145596) | Freshwater microbial mat bacterial communities from Lake Vanda, McMurdo Dry Valleys, Antarctica - Oligotrophic Lake LV.19.MP5.IB-2 | ecosystem: Environmental > Aquatic > Freshwater >... | reverse complement strand
CGCTAGGAGTGTGCCACAGATCTCGGACAAGATTCGAGGTCTCGCCGCCATGGACCACACACAGACTGGCTGCGGAGTTGGGGGACTTCAGGCACGCTCATTTATCCATTCCAATCTGCGCTGAACCATAAATCATTTAAAGGGGGGCGATGTACTCGGAAATTCCCTAGTTGGGGAAGCCATGCCCTAAAGGAAGCCCCCTGACTCTTCTGATCAGGGGCGTCTTTCCGACTGTGCCTCGAGAAAACCGGCAATGGAACGTCGAGTTTCTCGACCAGTCACTAAATCTATATGTCCCACCTGTGAGCGCTCAGTGGTGACCTGAAAGGCCTTCTCATAGGCCGGTGGCAGCGAGGCAGATGTGACGGTGACCGATCCGTCTCCATCTTCGTGTACGATGGTAGGGTCTAGGAGGGGAAGACGTTTTTCGAATTGATCCTTGTCGAACACTACGTTGGCTCGGTGTGGTCCGGCTTCCTCGGGTATCCACACTCCCTTGGCGAGCGTGCGCTGCCCATCCGCATAGAGATAAAGCAGAGGAATCGGCCGGTCGTTCGGCGTGGTGAGGGGGGCATGGAGCAGATTGAAAAATCGTTGCGATCGATCGAGCCAGCAGGCGGTATAGGTGTCGCGACGCTCGACGATCTGCGCAGACGGCGACGGTGTCTCTTTCAATAATCCCCACCCCTGCTGCCACCAATTGGCCGGCGTATGAATCGCCCCCCTGATTGGCTGACTGGTAGGTGTCAGCAACACATCGGCCCCTAGAGCCGGCAACGTATAGTAGGAGGCGGGAAATGACGCCATGGCCTGTTGATCCAAGAGCGAGTTGTTGAGCCCGATCAGCCGGCCGTACTGCATATTTCGAAAGGACCACATAGAGCCCAGGAACGGCACACCTGCCATCACCACCTTCTCGACGTGCGCCGTACCTTCCCACGTTTCAACGGCCCGCTCCAACTCTTGATCGCCGTATCGAAGATAATAACTCACGATCAACCCACCCATGCTATGGGCGACGAGGGAGATGTGTGTGATGCCCTGAGACTTCAGACGCCGGATCTCGGCACTCAACAAACGGACGGCATCCATAAGGTCGAGGCGCCAGTCGTAATTCAATGGTTCGATCGACACGTGCCCGCCATGCAATCTGCCTAACTCCGCGAGGAGAGGACGATACACCTCGAACGAATACAGCCAGGGGACGACCCTGACTTCATCCAGAATCCCGCTCGGTCGGAGAGCCACTCCGTCGAGCGCCAGATCGGGCAACGGCATAATCAGAGATTGCGCGCCACCGAACGCTTGCGTTGCGGTGACCCAGAGAAGCTCTCCATTGTCGACTCGCGAGAGTTTAGTCCCGTAGTAGCCCGCTACCACGATGACCGCTGAGCGTGATGCCTCAGCGTAGAGTCCATGAGGAGTGACCGATGCGCTGCATGCCGAGAAGGAGCACAGGAGGAGACCAAGGATAGCGGGATACCACTGTATGGGCTTCACTCAGCGCTCTCTAACGAAAAGAATGTGTCTGTCGATTGAGTTCTTATCCAATCCGAATTTCATCGCAGTGGAAGCGGTTTACAGTTCTAAGCATAATCACTTCTTACAAGCCACTAGTCTAGTCATCATGGCAGGGGAACGGTGATGTGTGAACCACAAATGTTCTCACTGCCCGTCGGATGAGCCTTGGTCACAATGCGGTCGATCACATGAGTGAGCGAGTGCCCCTTCATTTCATCGGGACGATTCTGCAATGTTGCATGAAACGACGGAAGTAGACCAAGAATGTCTAATATGGTGGGAGTGACGTCCACTAGAGACGCCTCGCAAATCGTAGCCAGCGCTTCACTTCCTTCCTGTCCCCCCCCTTACAAAAATGATCGGCACAAGCGAGTCTGAGGCATTGAGATGCCCATGATCAGAGTGAAAATGTCGATGTGTGGTCACGTCAAGTTCCTCAAGGACTCGCCAGTCTCTTTTGTTAAGGTACGTCAATTTTTTAGACCTGTCGGCCAGCAGAACGATATCGGGTGCACTCTGAGGATCTGTTGGTAATCGTGATGCAAGCCCGTTGAGCCTTTGTACCGCCATAGGATATGCGGGACTGTTCAACGGGCTCTGATCGAGAGGCACCGCAGGCAACAATTGGATGCCTGCTCCATCATACCGATAAGGAATGAAGACATAGCGGTTGCCCTGTTTAGACAAAACGGCTTCCGGTCCCTGCTCATTCTTGTGGAGAGTCAGCAATAGGTGTTTCAAGACCGGAGCAATATCCCCTTGATAGTCAGGAGTATCCTTCCACTGTCCCTGTGCAGGCTTTACATGGAGCCCAAGGGCTCCGCCATTTAAGGTAGCCACAATATTCGAATCCCCGGAAACGGTCCCGTTGGAGAAGAATTCTAGCGAGGCACGGATCCTGGACGGAAAGCTTTCGTTGCCTAATGCCGGAGTTTCCAGATGATAGGCCTTCCCGCTTGTCTTGGTCAGTTCGGTGAACACAATATTGAGATCTTCAATGCCCAGGACTTTGTCCCAGTCAATTGAAGTATGGCCATGGTCCGATACCAACACGAAGAGCGTCCGCTGCATGACTGGTTCATCCCGCAATCCTCGCCACCGAATCAGGTCGACCGGCGTGACGTCGGACACCGATATGGCATGGTGATTTCTCACGATGGCGGGATCTCCCGCGATGAATTTCGCGATGAGGTCATCAAGATGCGTGAGATATTCTAGACGAGCCTGCTCCGGATTCTCGGGGGAGAGGTGTTCAGCATGATCGAGGCCGGCAAAATAGAGCGTCATCAGGCTCGGAAGCTTCAGCTCCGCCCCTTCCTTGGCTGCGCCATTGAAATCTTGAAGTGATTTCACCGCCGTCCATAGCGCGTTTTCGTCCACGGCGTGACTTCGATTCTGCAGATAACTCAGCAGGGTATCGAAGTCAGACCGAATCGCCCCCTGCCCACTCCCGCGCGTGAGCATGTGGTGCACGACAATGCTCTGCCCGCCACTCTGTCCGACATACTCGTAAATGGTTTTCACTCGACTGTTAATATCGTCGGAAAGGAAATCGTCCGACAGTTGCACCTTCACCGCGTCGATATGATACTCCGTGAAATGTCTCGCGACTTCTCGTTCCCTGAAAAACAGGCTATTCCCCGCAATGCCATGAGCGCCTGGGAACACGCCGGTAAACATCGACGTCCAGGCTGCATAGGTATAGGAAGGGAATACCGTCGTCGGTTGCTGGACGGCAATGCCCTTGGTCAACTGTAGGCCGCTTGGATCGACGCGCACACCGAGCAGATCGTGTAAGCCTCCTGGTCTTCGTGGAGGATTCTGCGTGAGATATTTGACCAGCGTCCCGTGTTCGAGACCATCAATGGCCAATATCACGACATGTTCAATGGGGTGACCGCTGAGAGAGCCATGCAACACGGTGTCGGCAGAGTATTGAACAGCTGGGCGGCTACAACCGTGAAGGCCTATGAGCAGGGAGACAAGCAGCAGCGCAGCTATGCATGCGGTCGGATGCCTCGTACGCAGACGCACGGTGGTACTGGCGATCATTGTTTCCAATCTTGGGAGACACCGGTGACATCATCACCCGATGCGCGAGAATACCGCCGTTCTCCCAATTATTCGGCAGTCAAACATCACCCATATAGATCTAGATGGGTGGCTACTGGTGTTCGCAGAAACCTTGACAGGAGTTATTTTATTTCGTGAACCTTGCCGGTCATGGCGTCCACATACACTTTGTGAGTGTTCTTTCCATCGACGATTTCAATCTTGTAGACGACGCGGCCGTCATCTTTTCCCATATTCACTTCAACCGTTTTGCCGGGCTTTGCCTGCTCCGCGGTTTTAATCGCATCGACCATGCTGACGGTTGCTTTTTCACTGAGCGCCCGGTCGGACTCGAACAGTGCCCAGGCCGGGGTAACGGTTGCACCAAGCAAAATTGCCAATCCAACCGAGATAATGTCCTTCTTCATGGAATTCCTCCTGTGTTTAGGCTAAGTAGGATTAAGAGACAACGGAACATGCATTCATCATAGTAATCACACATGCAATGATCTGATCATAATTGCTCATTCCTGATAGAGCGCCTGCACCAGCGGTCCTGGTCGTACATTTCATAACTTGCTCATGAATCACTGGTGCATGCGCGTCTGGCATCCACTATCAGATCGATCCTTTCGGTCTTCATAAACACAGCTCTTGCCATTCCAACCAGCCTGCGAGGAACCGCTCGTTTTGCCGCAGGAGGGTGGAGACGATTGGCACGAACCACGGAATCCTCGATGGATCCACAATTGATGCATCGAGTTGCCAGGCACATCATGTCTGCTTCCTGACTCAGGCCATCGAAGGTTTCGTGTACGAGCAATCCTCTGCAGCGTTGACAGAGCATGGGTCCTCCTTCTGTTTTCTTTGTCGCTTAAACGTGAGATTCATTCTTGGAGCAGCAGTGCCGGCCAGGCGACAAGCTGCCCCTTCATCGGTAATCGTGTCTGGGTATCCTTCCACGTTCCACACTCGACCTTGGACTGGGCGCAGCTCTGACACAGATGCGGCCCCAGGGCTTTCGAGCTGTAGCACGCCTCCAGATCTGCTGAACCACATTCACAGCAGAAGGCGAGATCTATGCGGAGGAAGTTTTGCGACGACCGAGCTACTCCGCAGGTCACGATGTTGCCTCCTCTTGGTCTTAGTGGATGGCAAGTACTATGGACAGTATGTCGAGAAGATAGACTGCAATCTGTTCACAATTGCTCATGTTCGGAAATTGATTCGTCGCTCGCAGTTAGCACCTCTGCTGTAACAGCAATTCAGACTAATCATAAGACAGGCGCGCCACCTCAAGAAGAAAGCCAGCCCACTACCGACAATGACTTCTCTCGCCCGCACTCTCTGCCGGACAGAGTGAATGGTCATGCCCGTTGGGTCCATGTAAACTTTCCGAGGTGAGCAATTTTGAGCAGATCGAGAATCACATTCAGTGCATATTTTACGGAATCAATGCGAGTGTTACTTCATGCCTGAGTGAAACGTAAATCGACAGATTGCGCACAGAGAGATCATCAACGGCTCAGGCATCGTCAGCAATTGGCAGAGGACTAGGTTAAAAACATTCTTAAACGGAGGTGACATATGAGCACCATACTCCTCATCATTCTCATCCTATTCCTCGTTGGCGCGTTGCCCACTTGGCCTTACAGCGCGAGCTGGGGTTACGGCCCCAGCGGCGGGCTGGGCGTGATCCTGTTAGTCTTGGTCATTCTGGTGTTGACTGGTCGGATTTAACCGGCGGCAGAAAAGCTTTGCCGGCCTACGGGCCGGCGAAGTTCTGCTGTGCCTATATGATTTTCACCGCAGGCTAGTCGTTCTGCACATGATTAATACAGCCGACCACGCATTGCATCATTTCTGACTTGGAGGAACCAATCTACGTCGAACTCTTCGGTGTCGAAAGCCGCTGGCTGGCAGTCTTGCGGCTGTGCAGATCGTCTTCTCCGAACCGAGCCGGGATCTTTACTCACCCACGTGTTCCGAAAAGTGCCCCCTTGCTGCTGGAGCCCCACCAAATCATTGCTCAGACCATTCAGCTCGAGCATGCGATCTGTTGCCGGCCCAATTCAGGAAAGCAGTCAAGTCGAAGACGGTCATGTCGAAGATCAATCGAGACAGGCCAGCTGACATCGCCGACACCACGTGGTCTCGTACAACGCGAAGGCAGCGCCCCATTGCTACCCAATCAATCATTTCTTGCCACATGAGCAATTCTGACCAGACCGCCACCAACATCCTACTCATAATGGCCCAAAAGGGGGAGGTTTGGAAATGACCGGACAGATCGATACGGAAACGGAAATATCGACATCTTACACAGGAGGAAGACATCATGAACGCAGATCAACTCAAGGGAAAATGGATGCAATTCAAAGGTGAGCTGAAAGAAAAATATGGCAAGTTTACTGATGACGACTTGAAGCAGATCGAAGGCAATTACGACAAGTTTGTCGGCAAAGCCCAGGAACGGTATGGCGACAAAAAGGATGACCTCATGAAATGGGCGGACCAGTGGCATGAGAAGCCGACGCCGAAACCCGTCGGGAAGGGACAATAACCTCACTGAGTGGATGCAATTCACGAATGATGTCTGACAACACACGTTTACCGTTCGCTTAGGAGAACAAAATGAACACACGCTATGTACTGACACTCTGCACGGCTCTGGTTATCGGTGGGGCGTTCCTTTCCGGATCGGCGCAGGCGCTCGAGAAAACCGATGAGAAGACCCCGATTAATGACACGTGGCTCACAGCGAAAACCAAGATTGCGCTCGCTGCCGATGGTCGCGTCAAAGGGCGGCAGATCGATGTCGAAACCACGAAGGGACAGGTGATGCTTCGAGGAAAGGTCGATTCCGATTCGGCCAAGCAGGCGGCGGAGAACATCACCAAACTGCTCGATGGCGTCAAGACGGTGAAGAACGACCTTGAGGTAGTCGCCCCGTCTACACGCGAAGCGGTGGAGGACAAGGATGAGGCCATGACGACACGTGTGAAGGAACACATCGCGATGGACTCACATCTGAAGAAATCCGATATTACTGTTCAGACTAATGCGGGGGTCGTCTCGCTGACCGGCGAGGTACGGGACATCATGACCAGTGCCAATGCATCCTGGACCACCTGGCAGGTTCCCGGCGTAAAGTCTGTCAAGAACGATCTCACAGTGAAGGAAAAAGCCTAAGACCTTGGAAACGCCTCACTCGTTTCCATTCGAAACGAGCGAGTCAGGGCAATTGCATGCCACACATTCATTTGCAAGGAGGTTTCGTCATGAAGAAGCTCATCGTTCCGTTCATGTTCGCAATGGTCCTCGGTTTCGGGATGATATCCCTCTCATTCGCGGCTGGTGAGGCTGAGCCAGGCTCCCAGACGGTCAAAGGGGACCTGCTGAAGATCGACGGAGAGTTTTACGTGGTGAAGGAGATGTCCGGCAAGGAAATCCGTTTACATGTGGACAAGACCTCTCAGTTGGACGGCACCTTCAAGGCGGGGGACAAGATTGAGGCCCAGGCCACGGATAAGGGCCATGCATCATCTATTAAACAAGCAAAACCGAAGATGTAATTCAGGGATTCAAACGTAGAAGTTCAAGGTCAAGGGATTGGGGCCGGCCCCAATCCGTATCCCGAGGCTACTGAACAGTTGGCCTACTCGAATTTATAGGATTCAAATACAGGAGGATTCTCATGAGTATCATGACAGTGAAAGGCGTCATCGGTGCATTGGTACTGGCGAGCGTTGGGTTTGCTGTTTCTGCCTGTAATACCTCCAAGGCCACGGTCGATACGTTCGCCAAATTCACATCGAGCACGAGTCCAGGGTCATGGATCGACGCCGACGGCGTCATACAGGAAAGCCAAAAGGCGCGTCTGTTTGCCGCAGTTGCGTTCGAGAATCTGGAACAGGACATCGCACGTGGCAATGGAGAATATGTCAGGTCCTTGGCCGTCTTGATGAACATTCCTGCCGGTGAACAGGACGAGTTTAGGAGTCTCTCACAGAGACAATATTCTCGCCTCTTTGCCTCTGACAGACGAACGGCGGAAAGCTTGTTGGCCACATTGACCAGCAATAGGAAAGATTGATGAGCCGATCGTTAATAGTAGGAGTGGAGAGCTGGGGGGAGAGCAGTCTCAGTAGAAAGTTTTTCAGGGATGATGTCTGTTGCTCGCAAAATTATAATTCTCTTCAATAGGAGGTATTTATGCTGATATTCAAATCGTTCATCTTGTGTGGAGTCATCGCGGTCGGAGCGCTGTCTGTCGAGGCCGCGGACATGGAGTTGCAGCTGGTCGATAAGAATTGTTGGGTCGAAATTTTTGAAGACGATAACTATGATGCCAATGACCCTCATGTGAAAATTCAAGGGCCGAAAGAGGTTTCGACTATGAAGAATCTTGAGGGAAAGGATTGGGCCAATGACATCGAGAGCGTCATCGTTGGTTCCAACGCCTCAGTCCATGCCTATGAAGACAAGGATTTCAAAGGCACAGAGATCACCTTCGCGCCAGGCCAGCGTGTACCGAATCTGGGCAAACTCGACATGGCGAACGACATCGAGTCCATGAAAATTAGCTGCGGGAAGTAACCATTTGTCGGAGAATCTTTGGGATGAGCATGGTCGGTGCTTATCCCACTAGCTGGATGGCAAGATCAAGGTCGGTCTCAAGTTCGAGGCACAGGCCACGGAAGAAAACCACACATTGTCCATGCCGACGATGTAGGTTCTAGGATGCGAAGGTAGTCGTTCAGGCGCAGAGATTGGGCCAATCCTCAAGGATGGCCCAATCATCGTATTACTCAGGATCGGAATTTCCTAAAGCACAGCGGTTTGCCAATATCGTTTCCAGCAACTGAGCCCCCTCCCGGTGGGCATTACACCGGCTCCCTTCGACCTTCAATAAATTCACAAACCATGAGCAATACTGAACAGACCATAGGTTGTCTCATGGGCATACTTTGGCCATCATTCGTATGTTCGCCCTCTGCATCAATGCATTGGCAATATTTTCTGCCTAGGGAGTAAATAATGGGCAAGACAGTTGCGGACATGCTGGTCGAACGACTTATCGATTGGGGCGTCGATACTATTTTTAGTCTTCCTGGCGACGGAATTAACGGCATTTATGAAGCCCTGCGTATGCATCGAGACGCAATGACAGTCATCCAGGTCCGACATGAGGAAACGGCCGCCTTCGCTGCCTGTGGCTATGCAAAGTATGCGCACAAACTTGGGGTATGTCTCGCAACGTCGGGACCAGGTGGGCTTCATCTGTTGAACGGTCTCTATGACGCCAAATTGGATGGTCAGCCCGTCCTCGCAATCACTGGCCACACATTTCATGACCTTATTGGAACGCATTATCAACAAGACGTGTCCCTCGACAAGGTATTTATGGATGTCGCGGCGTACAACGAGCGGATCATGGGACCGGCTCATGTGTACAACGTGGTCGACGAAGCCATGAAAACAGCCATTGCTAGACGTTCGGTAGCCCATATCACCATTCCCAAGGACATCCAGAAATGGAGCGCCGAGGGACCGCGCTCTTCCACAAACATTCCGAAGCACAGCGGCGATATCTCCAGCGATACGCGTCCGCTGCCGCCGAAAGCCCTAGTCGAACATGCGGCAGAGATCATTAATGCCGGATCCAAGGTGGCAATTCTAGCGGGGCAAGGCTGTCTCACTGCACGCAATGAAATATTGCAATTGGCTGAAGCTGTAGGCGCCCCGATAGTGAAGCCGCTGTTAGGAAAAGCGGTGGTGCCTGATGATAGCCCTTACACCACCGGAGGAATCGGTTTGCTTGGAACCGCTCCGTCGCAAGAAGTATTGGAAGACTGTGATACTCTGATTATTGCCGGCAGCAGTTTTCCCTACCTCGAATTCTATCCCAAACCAGGTCAGGCCAAGGCCATTCAGATTGACATTGATTCTTCAAGAATCGGCCTTCGCTATCCGGTTGAGGTCGGCCTTGTCGGCCAGTGCAAGGATGTCTTGCGAGCCTTGCTGCCGCTCATCCGGTTGAAGACGGAGCGCAGTTTCTTGGAACAGGCGCAAGCACGGATGACGAAATGGAATGCGTTGATGGACGAGCGAGGGACACGCATGGATCTACCGTTAAAGCCCCAGGTGGTCGTTCGTCAGGTAAACCAGTTCCTGCATGACGACGCGATCATTTGCTGCGATACCGGCACCGTGACGACGTGGGCGGCCCGTCATATCCACATAAAAGGCGAGATGCAGTTTTCCGCTTCCGGCACGCTGGCCTCAATGGGGAACGGCCTCCCCTATAGCATTGGCGCAGCGGTGGCCCATCCGGGTCGCCAAGTTGTCTGTATAGCAGGAGACGGTGGGCTCACCATGCTGATGGGCGAACTCGCCACGCTGGCGAAATACAATCTGCCCGTGAAGGTCATAATCTTGAAAAATAATGTGTTGGGCATGATTAAGTGGGAGCAGATTGCATTCGAGGGAAATCCCCAGTACGGCGTCCAATTACACCCGATCGACTTCGAAGCAGTTGCCAAAGCTTGTGGGGTGGCCGGCTATACCGTCGACGATCCAAAGCTGGTGGAAAGCGTGTTACGTGAAGCTTTCAACCATCCTGGTCCGGCGGTTGTTCAAGCTGTTGTTGATCCCAATGAGCCGCCACTCCCCGGCAAGATCACCACTGAGCAAGCTTGGCAATTCGCGAAGGCGCTCACACGAGGGCAAAAAGATGGTTGGGAAATTATCAAGACCGTCGTGGAAAACACCATTCGCGAAGTCGTATAAGGGGGGCTGATTCTAGCGCCGACGGAAGCAGCGTCACGCACAACCCGCACCCTCCACCAGAAGATCTTGCCGACATCGTTGAGTAGGGACAGGCTCCAATTCCAGTCAGACCGGCTGGTGGGAGCGCTACGCTGTTCCCTGATTGATTTAAACCCTCTGAGCAATATTGACCAGACGGTATCCTGTCCATAGCTTATCTTGACATTATTATCAGTCGTGTTCCCTTACCATCGCGTCACACACAAAGGAGATTACATGATGAAAAAGATAACGTTGATATTCATCGGAATGGGATTTCTAAGCCTCCCTTTCGTCACGTATTCTCATGCCGAAATGAAGTCGAGCACTTCTCCATCTTCGGGCGAAACCGCGTCGCCGGAGCCCCGGGGAGCGACCAAGGCAGGCGAGACGGATATCACCAACACGAAAGGCCAAGGTAGTCTCCCTAGCAAGTACACAATCATGCCTGTTGCCACTGGGAAGAAGGTGGAGGTCGATAGTGAAATGATTGGCGACACCGTGAAGAATCCCAAAGGTGAGGACCTTGGCAAGTTGGAACAACTTATTATGGACTCTGAGACCAAGAGAATTGAGTATGCCATGATTTCAATCGGCGATACCGGCCAATTGAAAGCCTATCCCTGGAGCTCCTTCAAGGTAAACAAGGAACAAGGCAACGTGGTGCTCAATGTGACCAAGGAACAGCTCGGGATGAAGTCGACCGATCTCTCTCCGGGCATTCAGGCACTCCAAGATCAATTACAGACCTTGCGGAAAAATGAGTCGCGCAAGGGAGCACGCGAGGGCCAGAATTTTGGGGACCGTGATGCGGCGGGCCCGATGGGTGAGGAAAAACGTAGCGGGGGAGCGGAAGCACCACCAGTCAGCAGCAAGTAACTTGACCCCAAATGGCCGGCGCCTCTCATCTGGGTTAAACCCGAGAAGAGGCGCCGGTTCTCTGGCGCGCAGAACAAAAGATATTCGACTTCCTGCAACCTGCCATGAATGTGCGTTTGAGCGCCTTCTCACGTGCTATCGATAAGCCAGCTGACATCCCTGAAAAGACCGGTAGCCCCTAAAGTAGCGGACTGGAGAAAAGCCTCGCGTGGACAAAAATGGCGAACTGAGTCTGGCTGAGCTATACAGTGTAATCCGCGGCCAAATCACGATTTGGTTAGTCAGCAGGTTCTCTGGGGACTCCTTCCGCAAGCCTTTTTCATTGGAGCGTTTGTGGGACTGCTGAATGCCCTAGTGAGCCAAAAACGCTCTGTTCGGAGAGGAGCAGACATTACTCCTGTGGCTTTTGCCGACTGCTGCGTTTCTTACAGGGTTGCTCGCCTATGTGGGGATTGTTTCATTGTTAAAGTCCATTGCTCACTTGCGACATCTATATGAAGGTCACGTCCATGCCAAAGCGTCAGCCGATCATTCCACAAGTTTTATCCGGATATCCAAGGACCTCCGCACCTTCGAAAATTGGCATCCCTCACGTCTTCATGGATGCGTCTGATATTTACAATAGCTTGGCTGATTGTTATTGGTAGTCTTCTGATCGATTGGTTATAGCCAGGTGGAATCCGCCTCCCTCCAATTCAACCATCGGAAAAGCCACTGAAGCTGCAATCAAGAGGGAATTCGGGAAGTCGCACATCCTCGGACTCCGCAAACGCTGCTGTCAGCCACCGAGTGTTTTATCTTGGGTTTTGAACCAGGCGAGGGCATGATCAAAATGTTGCGGATCAAAATCAGGCCAATATTCGTCTCTGACATAAAAATCCGCATAAACCGATTGCACCGGGAGAAAACCGCTCAAGCGGCGGCCTCCTCCCCACCGCACAATCAAATCCATGCGTGAAACTTGATCTGAGCGGAGGCCGCCATTCTTCAGACCGGCTAGGTCCCATTCCCAACCATAGTTGACGAGTAGATTCAACTTTATTCCGACGCCTTGACGATGCCGGAATTCCTTTAGTTCCTGGGGAAATTGTGTCGAAGTCTCATCACCGACAACCAGAAGCGCCGCTCCACGCCGTGCAATCTCAAGCGCAAACGTCACACAGGCGTTGCTAAATGCCTGCTTCTGAATAGAAGGCCGCTTGTTGTTATCCTGAGTAAAACAATAGATGGAAACTTCCTGGATCCCGTATTCTTTACATAGGTCGAATAACAGCAAGCCCGGGTTGATGCCATAAGCATAGCCGGCTTCTTTGGGCAGGCCGTGGTCCCCAGCCCACCGGCGGTTGCCATCGGGAATGAATCCCACGTGACTTGGGACATTATTCTTCAAAAGTACCCCAACCAGAAGACCAATGCAGGACACGGCAGCACGTCAGTCAGGATGGTTCCATGCCGCTCTACCCTAGCCTCGTTACTCTTGGGAAATTTCTTTAAACCTATTTACCTCCACCTCCGGCACCACTGCTGGAACCACTTCCGCTACCACTCATTCCAGATGATCCACTATCGCCCGTAGGTCCGGTGGAAGATCCCAGGCTCCCGGAACTCGCCCCAGTCCTCCCGCTGTTAGATCCTGTGTTTCCCCTCGGTCCAGTATCCATTCCCATCCCCGGTTTCGCTTTTTCCGGAAACGTACCTCCAGTGCCCTTGCCGGGGTCGGTACTTCCACTCGTCATTCCAGCGCCTGTGTTTCCGCTTCCCATTCCGCCTCCAGATCCGCTCCCTGTTCCTCCAGGCGCGGCAGTACCCTGCGCCACGAGCATGGAATCCGAGATCAGATCGCCTGGTGCTGTGTCGGCTGCAGATGCATAGCCGACAAGACAGGTCATCCCTACTGTGGCCACACCGACTGAGAGCATATGTATGAGTTTCATGGATATCTCCTTTGTTAAGAGTGACGGCACAGAATTGTAAGGGTTCTTCGGCAGCGCTAGAGCCGGATGATGATTCTTATGTCGCTGACATCTCGATGAATGCGATCAGATGCCGCTGCTTCTACCACGTCATGAGCCTCCTTTCAGTCAGACCCGAGGCGCGTCGCTCTGCTTGCGAAAGACGAATAACATCAAGATGGCCATCGTCACAGCCGTAATAAAGTCCAGACTCACCGGCCTGCAGGTTAGCCTGACTGACTCAAGTTTAACCCGTCTGAACTCCGAACGGCCTAATCGGAGAAAGCCGTATCACATCCGCGTGAGTAGGCACGACGACCCTACCCACTCACGCGAGCTTTTTCCTCGTTATTTATCGATCTTGGTCTGTCCGGTCTGAGCATCGACATAAACTTTCTGGGTATTGTTGTTATGATCGATGATCTCGACCACATAGCAGGTCCGCCCGTCATCCTTGCCGATTTCGGCTTCGACCGCCTTGCCCGGCACCGCGGCCAACGCCTTTTTGACCGCATCTTCCAATGGGATGCTGGCGGATCCCGCCAATGTCTTGTTGGATTCAAACATGGCCCATGCCGGGCTACTCAACAAACTGAGCGCCAAGGCTGCTGCTGCGACGGATGTACGCGTTTGCATTGTGTTCTCCTTTGTTCGAGCACAGTGGTTGATGGTATGACGCCTTTCCCCTGCCGTTTCGGCTGGCCTTCGATGAACCTCCTTCCTGTTGTCACTTTATTGCGAGTCTTCTAGGCAAGGAACTGGTCAAATCCCTAGGGCCTGTTCACAATTGGGTACAGAATATTGTTTCAACTCGTTCTCTTTGAGGGAGTTGGAACTATGGCCCGACGGATTCTGCGACATGACCAGTGGGAATGGATGAAGCCGCTGCTGCCCGGAAAAGCCCGTGAAGGGGGCATCACCGCACGGGACAAATGGTTGTTCATCGACGCCGTGCGGTGGATGCTTCGGACGGGCGCTCCGTGGCGCGATCTGCCTCCGGAATTCGGGAACTGGCACTCCACGTCCATGCGGTTTTCTGGCCGGCACAAGACCGGCGTGTGGAACCGGGTGTTTGCCGTCGTCAGTGGTGATGCGGATGTGGAAGAGGTCTTCCTCGACAGCACGGCGATCCGCGCCCATCTCCACGCCGCTGGCGATAAAAAAACTTTCGATTCAATTGGGAAGAAGATAAAATACAAGGAAACATTTTCCGGCGCGTGGCGGGGATCTAGGTTTTCTCGGAACCAGCGCGGACTATTCGCTTCGGTATGTCTCCAGGAGCGTCACAGCCACCGCGACAACCAATGGGCCGGCCACGATGCCGACAATACCAAAGAAGTGAATGCCTCCGATCACGCTGAAAAACATGATCAACGAGTGTAATTTCGACGCTTTGCCCACGATAATGTTCCGAGCCAGATCGTCAATCACCACTGCCAGCACAATCCCGGCGACGACGAGCACAGCCGACTGAACATAGGCTCCTTGGATGGCCAAATAGACCGCGGCCGGAAACCAGACCAGCGCGGCTCCCACGAATGGAATATATGCCGTGATCGCCATCACGGCCCCCCATAATATCGGGGATGGTAATCCCACCAACCAAAACGCCAACCCGCCGATGAAACCTTCCAGCAAGGCCACGATCGTATTGCCGTACACGGCGCCTTTGACGACTTCGTCAAATCGTTTCAGGACCAACCGCTGACGCTCCGGTGTGATTGGGAGATTCTCATGTGCCCAGTCGACAATGTGCTTCCCGTCTCGAAAAAAAGTAAAACGCGGACAAGAGCACGATTCCGAACGCCACCGCCCCCTGCAACAGATTCGTGATCACGCTGGTCGATTGCTGGATCAAGACTTTCCCGAGATCGGCCACTCCCTCCACCAGGCTTGAGCGCAGATCGGTCCCTGTCAGCCGCTCGAGATTTTGGAGTTGCTTCACGAACCCCGCAATCATAGGGTATCGCCGCCAGCTTCCCCCCAGGGGTCCTTCTCCCTGCTGGAGATAGGGTACCAGGGAGGAGACCAAGCCTGCGAGATCCTGCGCGACGAGGAGCGTCATATAGAGAAGCGGGAGTAGGAGTCCGATGGTCATGACCGTGCACATGAGAAATGCGCTCAGCGCCTCTCGTCACCCGGTGGCGTGAAGGACTCGGGCATACAGCGGATAGAGTGCGTACGATAGGACGACGGCCCAGAGAATGGGGGAAAAAAATGGGCTGAAGAGCAGGGTCGCGAGGACCAGTGTCCCGACCATCAGTACAATTTGCGCAAGCCGACTGGCGTGAGATACTGATGGTTGTTCGGGTTGATTCGTCATCATTGATGGGGCATAGCCAACCGTGGCGTGTTCGCCAACATGAGGCGGAGGATTCTTATGGAAAAGAGAAGAATACCAGGAACCATTTCATTGCGGGACGTGGCGGAGATCTGGTCTCTCTCGTTCGTTTGGTTCGATGAATCAGGAAAACAAGACAGAGCCATGCTCCAGATAGACTGCCTCTGAGTCACTGGCCTCTCACACAAGGCTTCCACATTGTCACCGGCAGTGGGTCAGCCTGAATTCAGTTATGCCCCCAGCATGCAAATTGTCCACTGTATATGTATGACTCACGGGCTCAATTGAAAGATGGTCACTATTGACCTCTTATCTGTTTGGCGAAAATGATATGGTCCTCTTTCAAGTCGACTCACTACCATGTCACGGTGGGCTGGATATGTCTACGACATTGCAGCGGACTTGTCCGCGCGAGATCACTGAGACTACCTTGCAAAGCTCCTCGAGTGGTCCCGGCAGATGTATGAATTAGGCAACAGTGGGCTGAATATTTACGAATGGCCAATTTATGGCAACAGGAGAAGTACCATGCTCGAAACCATTGCAATTGTCTTGGTTGTCCTCTGGATTCTGGGTCTTGTCAGTTCGTACACCATGGGCGGATTCATTCATGCCCTCTTGGTCATTGCGATCGTGGTGATTTTGGTCCGTGTCATTCAGGGTCGACGCGTATAAGCCCAATAAGGGGCAAGAAATTGTGCCAACAACTGCCGTGGGGTTTGCGTAAGCAGCTCGAATGAAGGGAGAGATAACAGTGGGGGATCTTTGTAAGATTCGAGCCATTCAGGTGAAGATCTGTTTGGTGATGATGGTGGGAACCGTGCTGTGGATGACCGGAGGGGCTGCGGCCCGAGCGGGAGAACCAGAGGGCGAGAAGGGCCCGCCTCCTGTCGATTGTCGTTATGAGACAGCGACTCAGGCTTCTGCGGCAGAAGGCACTGGCTCGACCGTGGGTATCCCGTTTCCCGATGGCGATGTCTTCCGTCCGCTCTTCGCAGACCCGAAGCAGCCGCAGACGTTCGCGTCCTTACAGGCCGTAAGGATCAGAGACTCAAAGACCTCGGCCACGGTCGGATCGGTCGGCTTCGGAGAAAACTTCGGATTTTATTCGCGCCGGAACGGATGTAACGGGTGGCAGGTGGGGCTTCTGGCCGGGGTCTTCTCTCAATTCGATATGAACGCGCCGTCCACAGACCTCATCAATACCGACTACGTGGTCGGTATTCCCCTGTCCTGGCGCAGCGGCCTCTTCTCGACGCGCGTGCGGCTCTACCATCAGAGCACCCACTTGGGCGATGAGTTTGTGCTCCACAATCCTGGATTCAACCGGGTGGAATACAGTTACGAAGAAGGAGAAGCGATTCTGTCCCTGGATGCTCCAGGCGGTTGGGGGCGCCTGTATGCCGGCGGTGGATACTTACTGCATCGTGAGCCGGCCAATCTGGACCGGTTGAAGGCACAGGCGGGGGTCGAATTGCGAGGGCCGACGTGGGGCAGTGGGCCGATTGAACGGTTCGTGAGTGGGCCGCTCGTCGTGACCCCGGTCCTTGGGGCGGATTTCAAAAGCTTCGAGCAATTAAATTGGACCCTCAGTGCGAATATTGTGGGCGGGCTGGAATTTGCGCGGGCCGGAGCGCTCCGCCGGTTCCGGATCCTTCTCAACTACTATCACGGGAACAATCCCTATGGGCAGTTCTATGGGCAGAAGGTTGAAAGTGTCGGTCTCGGTTTCTATCTGGCCTTCTAGCAGGCTGCGGAAAACTATTGAGGCACGATGGAAACCCAATGGTTCGTGCGTCTGAGACAAGCCCAGTCTATCCGGTTAGCTGGCTGTCTGGTCCATCCGGCTCTGGCTCAACCAAACAAATCAAATAGACCAGATGAACCAAATAAACCGCTTAAGTCACGGCGTTCCATAAGCGGAGTCAGCATCCTACCGGTATGGACCTATAGCCATAGGCCTATGTGCCGGCGTCTTTCTGAAATAGAAGGGCGGGGGGGTGTCAACTATATCCATTCCGCTTGCATCGTTGTCAGGCCGAGAACCCCAAGGACTTATTTGTCCTGGTATTTTGGGCATACTGAGCAATTGTGAGCAGATCCTGGATTCGCTCTTAGAGCAGAATAATGACACCGTCAATCTGGGTGTCGTGTGACGCTCGAGTGTCAGGATGTCTTTTGGTGAGACCGTATGGATGTGGGATCTTGAGTCCGTAGGGTGAGCAACCACGGGCCTTTTCTGCTGCTCGGTCGGTTCGTCTAGGGCTAGCGGCTGCCTAAGGGATTGCTACAAGCGAATGGACTGATCGAAGGCGTCATACGACGGGGCAGGAAGCTGTGACTACTATAAGGAGAAAAAACTGATGCGCAAGATGATGATTATCGGGTCGATGGTCCTGAGCCTGTTGGGACTGGGCTCCTACGGGTTTGCCGGCGAAGGCGAAAAGCCCGCAACACAGTCAACACAGATGAAGGTCAATGGTGTCGTCTCCAAGGTGCAATCAGGCCTTACTACCGTGAAGACCTCCTGGGGCACGATGACCTTCGCTTCTACGTTTACACCCAATCTCCTGGAAGTTGGTGAAAAAGTGGAAATGCTGGTCAATTCAAACAACGCGGTGATCGACGTTCTTGGGAAGGAAAAGAAGAGACATTTCCATCGGTTCGTGTCGGGGGACCTGACCTATACTTCTGGGGATCACAAGGAGATCACGCTGTGGACGCCGGAGGGGGAAAAGGTGTTTGACGTGAAGAGTGGGCGATCCAAGATCTCGACGTTCGAGGAGGGGGCACCCGTGACGATCGAGTTGAATGAAGCCGGGAAAGTCATCGACATCCATCGCTTCACCGTGGAGATGCACTTTGACGAACACCCGCGCACCACGCCTGGCTATGTGATTCAGGTGAATGGCACGGTGACGAAAATCCAGTCCGGCTTGATCTCTGTCAAGACTCCGACCGGGCTCTACACGATCAGCGCGAAAACCGCCCCTGCCGATGCGGCGGTCGGTGATGAGGTGTCGCTCTGGCTCAATGAGGGGAATATGGTCATCGACCATCACGGAAAAGATAAGAATATGAAAGGCACTCACCGTCTGATTTTCGGCAAATTGATCTATACCGGTAGGACGAAGAATCAGATCAAGCTCTCCACTCCAGAAGGAGAGAAAGTGTTCCCACTTGAGCGGCTGGACGTGAAGACCAAACCCATTGCGGAAGGGTCGCAGATTGTGGTGGAGCTGAACGAAGAAGGGACGGTCATGGATCTGTGGAAGGCGCAGTAACGGGTGTGGCATTGATCTGAGAGCGTAAGCCCGCGGTGATATCGGTGGATCAACAGCGACATAGGGCATTCGGCCCTCCAATACATATCATGAAAAAGAATTCCCGCCGCACGCATAGGAGTTCAAAGCCAAGGTGCCGGCGGCGGACGCCATTTTGACCGTGAACTCGGAATATCACTACTCCGTTCCGGGAGTCCTCACGCATGCAGCCGACGGGGCATTGCGCCTCTATGGCGACAGCGGATGGAATGCAAAACCGGTTGGCATCATGGTTGCCTCAGTCTGGAGGCACGGGACGGCCATGACAATAGTCTCTACGTCAGATGTTCGTCTTTTTGAACATGTTTCCGCTGGACCAGCCGGAGGCCATGATTGCCAATGCCGCCGATAAGTTTGATGAGCGGGGCAACCTGAAGGATGCCGAACCCTAGCCCGCATGATTCTGGAGCTTCTGCTGAAAGCGACACGGCCTTCATGGATAAAGTGGCCGATACGTATGGCCCGGTACAGCGCTCAATCAATCGTCGATTGAAGATGGCGTTAGATCCCAACGGCATCCTGGCTCCTGGAAAGTCGGGCATCCGCTGACAATGAGCGCACGTTCTGCCTAAGAAAGGGGATGCGAGGCTGAGACACTCAATAACGCAAAGACCACGGTTAGGCGGATAGACATTCACTCACCGGCGCTCTATTTCTCCATCACATCTGAGACTGACAGCGCCGTATATATGAAGGGAGTACTCATGCAATTCAGACAATCCATCATTCCGACAGTCATCCTGCTCGTCATGAGCATGGGGCTCTTCTGCGGAGCCGAGGCAAAAACCATCGAAGCGGGCCATGCGACCGTGAGCTGGAAGGGAAAAGGCGTGATCGAGGATCTGGGGGATGGGAACAGAGTCTTTAGCGGTACAATTACCGGAACCCTGCTCGTGAAGCATCTTCCCGAAGGCTCGGCGCCTGCGCAAATTCATGCGGGCGAATTAAATTGTCAGGCGATTTTCCGTATATCGGAGAACAACGAGGAACGGCATGCGGCCCTCTGCATCATGCGGGTCCATGAAGGCAAAGACCTTGCGTATGGAGAAATGCGATGTGCTGGAAAGAAAGACGCATGCAAAGGGGAGTTTACGTGGGTTTGGGGAAAAGGCGGACTCAAAGGGATTACGGGGAGCACGCCGTACGACGGCGGGATCTATATTGAGCAAGGGAAGGAAGGACAGATCTACGGAAGCGCGCATTGGCCGGAGATGACCTATTCACTGCCGTAGAGGTTCAATCCTTGCCCCGGTGAAAAGGGCATTACGATCAAACCAATTGTCCATGTCGGGCGTTGGTCACTGAAGAGGAGTAGATGGAATGTCATGAGTCCCTCTGACAAGAATCAAACACCTATTCAGTACAGCGGGTACGACAATCATACATCAACGGCCGATGGGTGACAGGCCGCTCATTCCATGTGGTGAAGGTGACGGACCTATATTATGATGATAGTGTCCAGGCTGAAATCCCTGCTGTCGGCGCCGACAGCAGATCGATCGAAGAACTGATAGCCACAGGAAATAATCGCTATGCCTGTAGATAAAAAAGTCTCCTTTTCGATTTGGTACGTCGTTCTTGCCATTATTGCGATCGTGCTCGTGCACGATTTCATCGTGGCCACGCAGAAGCTTGAAGAGCTTCCGTATAGCGAGTTCAAAGCGCTTGTGGCGGCGGGAAAAGTGGCGGAAGTCTCGGTGACTCAGCAGCGCGTGACCGGGAAGTTGAAGTCGGAAGAAGGGGCCAAAGAGCAGAAGTTGTTTACGACCGTTCGAGTTGAAGACCCAGATCTGGTCAAGGAGCTCAGTGCACGCACTGTCACGTTTAGCGGTGTGATTGAAAGTACCTTCTTGCGCGATCTCCTCTCCTGGGTCGTGCCTGCGCTGGTCTTCGTCGGCATTTGGTTTTTTGTGATTCGGAAATTCGGGCAGGGGCAAGGTGGGTTCATGACGGTGGGGCAGTCGAAGGCGAAGATTTATGCCGAGAAGGACACGAAGGTCACTTTTGCGGATGTGGCGGGCGTAGATGAGGCGAAGGAAGAATTGCGCGAGGTGATCGAGTTTCTAAAGACACCGGAAAAATTTACGCGTATTGGAGGAAAGATTCCGAAAGGCATCTTACTCGTCGGCCCGCCTGGAACCGGCAAGACACTCCTGGCACGCGCCGTGGCAGGAGAGGCCGGAGTCACTTTTTTCAGTATCAGCGGGTCCGAGTTCGTAGAAATGTTTGTGGGGGTGGGGGCAGCCCGCGTGCGGGACCTGTTCGATCAGGCGAAGGTCAAAGCACCTTGTATTATCTTCATCGACGAACTGGATGCGATCGGGAAGGCTCGCGGGGCGGGACCCATGGCGCATGAGGAACGTGAGCAGACCTTGAACCAGTTGTTGGTCGAGATGGACGGCTTCGATCCCCGCATCGGCGTCATTCTGATGGCAGCCACCAATCGGCCTGAAATCCTGGATCCCGCACTGTTGCGGGCCGGACGGTTCGATCGCCAGGTACTAGTCGATCGCGCGGACAAGATCGGCCGCCTGGCCATCTTGCGTGTCCATGCGAAGCAAGTGGTCTTGGGCCCCGATGCGGATCTCGAGGTGATCGCCGCGATGACTCCAGGTTTCTCGGGCGCCGACCTCGCGAATATCATCAACGAAGCGACGCTCTTGACCGTGCGTCGGAATAAAGAGCAGGTCGGCCACTCGGAATTGCAAGAAGCGGTGGAGCGGGTCGTGGGTGGGTTGGAGAAGAAGAACCGGGTGCTCAACAAGATGGAGAAAGAGCGGGTCGCCCACCACGAAGTCGGTCACGCCTTGGTGGCGCTGTCGGTTCCTGGCGCAGATCCGATCCAGAAGATCTCGATCATCCCTCGCGGGATTGCCGCATTGGGCTATACCTTGCAGCTCCCGACGGAGGATCGCTTTCTGATGACGAAGACCGAGCTGGAGAACAAGATTGCCGTCTTACTCGGCGGGCGGATTGCGGAAGAGTTAATCTTTGCCGAGGCCTCCACGGGAGCGCAGAACGATCTGGTCAAGGCCACGGACATTGCGAAGAGCATGATCAAGTCCTACGGGATGAGCGACAAGCTGGGGACCGTCACGCTCGATCGTGAACGCCAGCCCCTCTTGATGCAGATTCAGGCGCCTCAGGAGAAAGGCGACTACTCGGAGGAGACCGCCCGCGAGATCGACTGCGAAGTGCGCCGGATTATCGATGAGCAATACGAGCGTGTGAAACGGCTGCTGGCGGAACGAAAGGCCGCGCTCCTTGAAGGCGCGAAGCGGTTGCTCGATCAAGAGGTGATCAGTGGCAGTGATCTGAAAGCCATCATGGATAAGTACTAGCAGGATGCTGAAAACGTCCGCCAGCGGCGTTCTCGCATCGCTCAGAGGCTCAACGAGAGTTGTTCGGAGATCGGAAGCATTGAAGGGGCTTTTCCGTTCGCCAAGATCTATTGCACGGGCGAACGGCCCCACGAAGTGCGGTCCGTACCTCCTCGCCTCTTCGCTCGCTGCGGCCTTGCTGGACGGCCATTTTGAGCATCCTGCAAGCTGTTTTTAGGCCGTCAGCACTCGCAAGATCACAGTAGATTTTGAGCACAAACTGAGTTTTTCAGCAGCCAGCAAGGCTCAGGCGCACATCGGCAATGAAGGTTAATGAAGACGTCGTTCAAAACCGGGCTGAGTTTTGGTCTCACGTCCGGCGTGATTACGACATTGGGGTTGATGGTGGGACTCCATTCAGGCACCCACTCACGAACCGTCGTCATCGGCGGCATTCTGACGATAGCGATTGCTGATGCCATGTCGGATGCCTTAGGCATGCACATTGCGGAGGAGTCAAAGAATAACGGGGTCGTGTCCGAAATCTGGGAATCGACTATCGCTACCTTTCTGGCCAAGTTCCTGATCGCGCTGACCTTTGTCGTGCCGGTGCTGCTGTTACCGCTAGAGGTGGCCATGATGGTGAGCGTGGGATGGGGTCTTACACTGCTCGGGGCGCTGAGTTATCTCTTGGCGCGAGCCCAGCAGATCCCAGCCTGGAAAGTCATCGCGGAGCATGTCGTCATCGGTGTCAGCGTCATTGCAATCACGCACTATGTGGGCGACTGGATTCATGTGACGTTGGGTGGGCAGGATGTTGAGTAAGTTCACTGGTGCAGAATAGGTTCGGGCGAAGGTTGAGGTTATCAGGTTTTCGCTCAGCCTCGACCGCAGCCTGTCTCGCGCGGATATTCTACGGACGTGAGGTTACAGAGGAGGACTATCAATGGTGCAGCAACCGCTCGTTGCCTATTTTTCCATGGAGATCGGTCTTGAGTCCGGGATGCCGACCTATTCGGGAGGACTAGGCGTGCTCGCCGGCGACACGATTCGTTCGGCTGCGGATCTCGACGTGCCGATGGTGGCGGTGTCCTTGCTGCACCGCCGAGGGTACTTTTTTCAGCGGCTGGATGCGCAGGGTCGGCAAAGCGAGGAGCCTGTCGCATGGCCGGTCAATGATTTCGCTGAACTGATCGACGAACGGGCCACAGTCGAGATCGAAGGCCGCACGATCCATGTCAGGGCCTGGAGGTATCGCGTCACGGGCGAGTCCGGCCATGTTGTTCCGGTGTACCTGCTTGATACAGACGTGGGCGAGAATCAGCCATGGGATCGGAGGCTGACGGATGTGCTCTATGGGGGCGACGACCGGTATCGCCTGTGTCAGGAAATGGTGCTGGGCGTTGGAGGATTTCGACTCTTGCGGGCTCTCGGATACAAAGACATCCGACGGTTCCACATGAATGAGGGGCACGCCGCCTTGCTCGTCCTTGCGCTTGGCGAGGAGAAGCTAGCCTTGCGGAACCAGTCGGATTCGATTTCAGATGAGCTGATCGAAGCGATTCGCGAACAGTGCGTCTTTACGACCCATACCCCCGTGCCGGCCGGCCACGATAAATTTCCCGAGACACTCGCGCGCCAGGTGTTGGGCGATCGCTGGTGGGCCATACTGAAGGCCGCCGGTGCTGGGGAGACGCTCAATCTGACGCAACTGGCTCTGCGGGGCTCCCGGTATGTCAACGGGGTGGCGATGAAACATGGGGAGATCTCGCACGGCATGTTCCCCGGCTACCCGATTCATTCCATCACCAACGGAGTCCACGCGGTCACGTGGACCGTCCCATCGTTTCAGAAGCTCTTCGATGCCCATCTGCCGGACTGGCGTCGCGATCAACTCTCGCTGCGCTATGCCGTGAGCATTCCCACCTCGGACATCTGGGCGGCCCATGTGGAAGCCAAGCGCACGTTGGTCGAGCATGTGAATCGGGAATCGAACGCGGGATTCGATCGGGAGGTGTTGACGATCGGATTCGCCCGCCGGTTTGCGGCCTACAAGCGCGCAGGTCTGATCTTTCAGGATCTCGAGCGGCTTAAGAAGATTGCCCGTGAGGCAGGGCCGATCCAGATCGTCTTTGCCGGCAAAGCGCACCCGCGCGACCGCGAGGGCAAGGACCTGATCGCACATATCCACGAAATGCGCGAGGCGCTGCAGGGGGTGATCGCGGTGTCGTATCTGACCAATTACGACATGGAGGTGGCCAAGATGATCTGTGCCGGTACAGATCTGTGGCTCAATACACCATTGCCACCACTGGAGGCATCGGGGACGAGTGGGATGAAGGCGGCGATGAATGGGGTTCCCAGCTTGAGTGTACTCGACGGTTGGTGGATCGAGGGCCACCTCGAAGGCGTGACCGGCTGGTCGATCGGCGATCGGGTGGAATCCTGCCTGGAGTCTCAGCATGGTATGGATGCCTGCCACGCGACGGAACTCTATAGAAAACTGGAAGAGAAGGTCTTGCCCTGTTTTTATAAGGAGCATGAGCGGTTTGTCGAAATCATGCGGCATGCGATTGCCATGAACGGAGCGTTTTTTAATACCCAGCGCATGGTTGCCCAATATCTCCATAATGCCTATCGATTGGGCCCAGTGCCTATGCAGCAAAACCAGGGATCGGCATGAGCGCTTCTGCCGCCAATGCGGATTCGTTGCGCTTCCGAGTGAAGCTAATCTCATTCGGGCGTTTCACGCTCCACGGTTCTTGTTGTACGTTTTCGGAGATTGTTTCCTGACAACATGAAACCTGAAACTAGAAACCAGCAACTCCACGCCCCAACGCTCTTGCCGAAATCCTCGTTGCAGAGGCTGATCGATCTGTTGCAGGCCAAGGGCCATCGCGTCGTCGCTCCCACGCTGCGCGACGGCGCGGTGGTGTGGGACACGATCTGGCAGGTCGCGGACCTCCCAGTTGGATGGCGCGATCTGCAGGAACCTGGACGCTATCGGCTGGAGAACACCGGTTCAACCCAGGTCTTCGGTATTGTGCATGGGCCGCAATCGCTCAAGCCTTTCACCTTTGCTCCGCGCGAGCCGCTGCTCCAGATCGAACGAACCAAGAAAGGATTCTCCGCTCGTACGACGCTTCCTCAACATGAGAACATTGCCATCCTAGGTGCGCGCGCCTGTGACCTCGCTGGGCTGGCCATCCAGGATCATATTTTTCTAAAAGACACCCATCGTGATCCCTACTATGAGGTCCGCCGCGCAGGACTCTTTCTGATCGCGGTCAATTGCACGAGGTCGCTTGCCACCTGTTTTTGCGCGTCGATGGAGACTGGACCCCGGGCCAAGAGCGGCTTCGATCTGGCGCTGACCGAGTTGGATGAGGTGTTTCTTGTGGAGGCAGGGAGCGCCGCGGGCCAAGAGATGGTGAGCGCCCTGTCGCTCGCACCAGCTTCGACGATGCAGGTTCATGAGACCGGACAGCAAATCGAGGCCTGCGCGGGCAGCCAAGTCAGACGGCTGGATCGGTCACTACTGCCGCAAGCCCTCTACGACGCGCATGAGCATTCGCGCTGGGAAGACGTGGCGGCGCGCTGTCTGGCCTGCGGGAACTGCACGATGGTCTGCCCGACCTGCTTCTGTCATACCGTTGAGGAGACACCGGACCTCGCACACCAACGCAGCGAGCACAGCAGATTGTGGGATTCCTGTTTCACGCAGGATCACGGTTATATTCACGGCAAAAATATCCGTCCGACGATCAAGGATCGGTACCGCATGTGGCTGACACACAAACTGGCTTCATGGATCGATCAATTCGGCACCTCCGGCTGTGTCGGCTGCGGGCGTTGTATCACATGGTGTCCGGTTGGCATCGACCTCACGGAAGAGCTGCCGGCCTTGCTGAAGCCTTCGACTCAGGCCAAGGAGAAGCCGAGCCAAACATGACGCCCTACTCACAGGACATCGTCAATGCCACGGCGAACCCCTATCTGATCCAGGCGGCCACGATTGTGGAGAAGATCAGAGAAGCGGAAGATATCGACACCTATCGATTGCGCTTTGTCGATGAGCAGGTGCGGCGAACCTATCGATTCGCTGCCGGCCAGTTCAACATGGTCTATCTCTTCGGGGTCGGCGAGGTGGCGATTTCGATCGTCTCGGACCCAGATGAGCCGGAACTCTTGGATCACACGATTCGCGCCGTGGGGCGGGTGACGAAATCGATTGCGCGATTGCAACTGGGTGATGAGCTGGGCATTGCGGGCCGTTCGGGCAAGGCTGGTCGCTCGACGCCATCGAATACATCTTCCGTCGGCCAACCAGTATGGAAGCGTGAAGATTCTGCACGGGGTCAAGACGCCGCATGATCTGCTCTTTCGGGAACGGTTCGATGCCTGGCGGCGGCATCCCGATATGGAAGTGTTGTTGACCAGCTACCAGCCCGATAAGACGTGGCACTATCACGTCGGCGTGGTGACGGAGCTGTTCGAACAAGTGGCGGTGGACCCGGCACGCGCCATGGTGCTGATGTGCGGACCGGAGATCATGATGCGTGTGGGTGTGCCGATCTCGATGCAACGCGGGGTTCCGTCGACGGCGATCTATGTCTCGATCGTACGACGACGGGGAGGATTGTAACAGAAGGAAATGCAACCATGATGATCGCATCGAAAGTTGTAAAGCGAGTGGCTACCATCGATGAAAACAAATTCATTTCGGATGCAGCTCAACTTATGACTAAGGAACTCATCGGGTCCGTGGTCGTTACCAATGCTTCCGGCATTTGTGGGCTGTTCACGAAGCGTGAGGTGATGATGAACGTGGTCGGAAAGGGGAAGGACCCGAAAAAGGTTCTGATCAAGGCTGGGCGGTTTCAAGTTCCAAGTGCAACAGGTGAATGATGGCGCAATTGCGCATAGACTTCCAGGTGGACTGCACCCCTAGAATGAGACAGAAAAAATTAGCACACTTGTCACAGTAGAGGAGGTGGCAAGTGGCAAAAAAGCGCATGGGCAAGTTTCCGAAGGCGTTCCGGCAGATGGCTGTGGATCGGCTCAAGCAGTGCGAGAATATTGTGGAGCTCGCCAAAGAGCTGGGGATCCATCGGCGGCTGTTGTATCGGTGGCGCGATCAACTCGAGCCTACCGAGACTGGGGACAGTCCACCGCCCGCGAACTCGCGGGAGTCCACCCTGCGGAAAGAGGTCAGCCGACTCAAGCGTGTGTTGGCCGAGAAGGTCTTGGAGGTGGATTTTTTCAAAGGGGCCTTGCACACCGTCGAGGCGCGACGCCAGCAGACCGGCACGTCTGGCGCGCAGGCATCTACGCCCACATCCGGGACGTGATGTCGAGGCAAGGCCGATTGAGTATCGAGCGGATGTGTGATCTGGCGCAGGTCAGCCGGGCGGGTTTCTACCGGTCGTTGCAGGAGCACCAGCCCGTGGAAGAAGAGATGGACGTGCGGTCAGCCATTCAGGGGGTCGCTGTCGCACACCGGCGTCGGTATGGCTACCGGCGCATCACGGCAGAGCTCCGTCGGCGTGGCCTGTTGGTCAACCACAAGCGAGTGGCGCGGCTCATGCGGGAAGACAACTTGCTCGCTGTGCAGCCGCGGGCCTTCGTGGTCACGACGGATTCCGATCATGAGTGGGAGGTCGCGCTCAACCTGGCCAGCCGCCTGACGTTGACCGGGATCAATCAGCTCTGGGTCGCGGACATCACCTACATTCGCCTGCGAGCGGAATTCGTCTACCTGGCGGTGCTGCTCGATGCGTATTCACGCAAGGTCGTGGGCTGGGCGCTGGACCGCACGCTGGCCGCCCGGTTGCCGATCGCGGCCCTGGCGCATGCCCTCGCGGAGCGGCACCCACCGCCCGGGTTGGTCCATCATTCTGATCGCGGTGTCCAGTATGCATCCGAAGCGTACGTGACCCTGCTGCGAGCGCACCACATGATCCCGAGCATGAGTCGGCCGGGCAACCCCTATGACAACGCCAGTTGTGAGAGTTTCATGAAGACGCTCAAGCGGGAGGAGGTCTACGCCAACACCTATCGGGATCTCGACCACCTGCGTGCGAACCTTGCGGCGTTCATCGAGCAGTACTACAATCGCGACCGGTTGCATTCGGCGCTGGGCTACCACTCCCCGGAAGAGTTCGAGGACGCGGCTAGTTCGTCGACCACGGCGAGCGGAGCCACCATGCGGTTTTTCAGGCCTCGAGCGCGTGCTCGAGCGACAGCATCAGCCAGGGATCAGGCTGAAGCAACAGAGGCGAGATGAGAAACAACATTCAATAAACCACCAAGTGTGCTAATTCCAAACTGTCTCACCGGAGGGGTTCACCCCACAGGGGCGTGGCAAAGTCGAGACATTTCCTCGGGCGCGTATTCAGGCGATGCGCGATGACGTTCAACTCACGTTGCGTGTAGCCCGACAGGTCTGTACCCTTGGGCAGATACTGGCGCAACAAGCCATTGGTGTTCTCGTTGGTGCCGCGTTGCCAGGGGCTGTACGGATCGGCAAAGAAGATCTGGATCGCGAGCCGCTGGGCCAACTGCTCGTGCTCGGCCATCTCTTTGCCCCGATCATAGGTCAGGGTTTTGCGCAGCAGGGCGGGCACATGGCGGAGTTTTTTTGTAAAGCCCGCACGGGCACTCGTGGCATCCGTCCCGTCCATCCTGGCCAGAATGACCAGGCGGGTCGTCCGCTCGACCAGCGTGCCGACGGCCGACCCATTGCGAGCCCCTTTGATGAGATCACCTTCCCAGTGGCCCGGCACCGTGCGGGTGGCCACTTCGGCAGGGCGCTTGGCAATCGGCGTCATATTGGGGATCTGGCCGCGGCGGTCAATCCCCCGTGCCCGAGGCCGACGCGCTTTGCGTGCCTGACGCAGCGCGGCCAACAGCTCGCTGCGCAGGGCTCCGCGTGGCAATACATACAACCCCGCATAGATCGTTTCGGCTGAAAGATGTTTGCGCATGTCGTCAGGATATGCGCGTTGGAGGCGTCCGGCAATCTGCTCGGGCGAGCAGCCCTGAGTCAGATGTATCTGGACATACTGCCACAACCACGGATCCAGGAGTTTGCGCGGGCGCCGTGGTTGACGTGCGCAGGCGACGGCCCGCGTCTGTGCCGTGCAGGCGCGATAGGGGTGGCCTCGCGTGGTATTGCGGCCCAACTCGCGGCTCACGGTGCTGGGGGCTCGCCCCAACACCCTGGCCATCGTTCGCAGCGAATGGCCGTGGGCCAATCCCAAACTCAAGGTCTCACGTTCTTCGGCAGTCATGTGTCGATAGGATCTGGTTGACATGGCAACACCTTAGCCCAGCAGGGCTTGTAGTGTTGCACTTGGAATTAGGACTCAAGATGTGATAAATCTCGACCACATCAAAGTCAGCCCCAACGACACCGCTGGTGCCTGCCTGGATCTCATGAAGGAACATCGATGTCTCCACCTATTGGTCTTTGAAGGGGACGAGTTTGTTGGCACCGCTTCCTTGCGCGATGTGGCGGAGCTCATGATCGACCAAAAGGAAACGCTCATCCAGCATCTTGAAAAATACACCACCTCTTGACATGTTGAGACGATAGGAAAAAAGAGAAGGAATGCGTGAGGTGTGAGGCGAACTGCGGTAGCTATCCTGTCATCCCCGGCGGTCGTCCGTGGGGATCCAACAGAAACAAAGATGGATTCCCGATGAAAGACGTCTGACGTTACAGACAAAGGCGCTTCACGAGAGCGAATGTCGAGCGACGAGCCAGAAGGATATTGAAAGATGTAAATACCATAGAAAGGCCTACGGGGAGAGAGGGAGCCTGACGTGGCATGTTGTGGACGAAAAAGGCAGCACTATGAAGGCAAAGGAGAGTACCGACATGACACCCGAAAAAAAAGACCGAGGAGATCCTGCCATAGGGATAGACGAGTCACTGTCTGATCTGCGGAAATGAAAGACCAGCCCTGTTGTATGGCCACTGGCTTTGCTACCATTGCAAGAACGTGGTGCAGGCAGAAGCACTTGCGCAGAAGCGCAACATCATCAAGGAAGACAGAGGGTCTAGTCGTTCAGGGTCTTCGTGCGGGAAGCATCTCAGACAAGAGGTGTTTTCATCTCCAACCTCGTCGTTTTGCACCAACTCAGATCATGAAATCTGACTGTTCAAATACGGTTGATTAAACCGATGCATCACGCCAGCATTAACTCAATTACAACTTCTATGATTTTTAGAATAAAAAAGGGTTTGGATTTGCCGATCAGCGGGAAACCGGAGCAGCGTGTTCATGCCGCTAAAGCTGTCCGCCACGTTGCCGTTCTGGGCGTGGATCACATAGATCTCAAACCCGCCATGCTGGTAGTCGAAGGGGACAAGGTCAAACTCGGTCAAGCGCTGTTCGAGCACAAGAAGCTACCCGGCGTGCGCTTCACTGCCCCTGGTGCCGGCAAGGTGATTGCCATCCATCGTGGAGCTCAACGTATGCTCCAGTCAGTCATCATCCGGCTTGACGAAACCGAAGACAAGGAGCCGTTCACTGCGTATGGTGCCGACCAACTAGCCGACCTGACTGAAGCGCAGGTTGTGGAAAATCTTTTGGCATCGGGTCTGTGGGTTACATTACGCACCCGGCCCTATAGCAAGATACCAGATCCGGCCACCCGTCCGGCCGCAATCTTCGTGACGGCTATGGACAGCAACCCGCTGGCCGCCGATCCCGTTCCGATTATTGTTGCAGAGGCTGAGTCGTTCGGCCATGGTCTGACTGTGCTCTCGCGGCTTGGCCCCATGCCTCTTTGGGTGTGCAAGTCAACCGAAGCCGAACTGCCGCTTCCACCGGGTCTGAACCAACTGCACCAGGCAAGTTTCGAAGGCCCCCACCCAGCTGGTCTGGCGGGGACGCACATTCATTTTATTGAACCGGTAGACACACGCAAGAGCGTTTGGCACCTCAACTACCAAGAAGTGATTGCTATCGGCAAACTGTTTACCAGCGGCCGGTTATGGACCGAACGCATTGTGGCGCTAGGCGGACCCCAGGTCAAACAGCCGCGTTTGTTGAGCACCCGGCTCGGCGCCTCCATTGAGGAACTGGTCGAGGGTGAGCTTCAAGAGGGTGAGCACCGCGCCATCTCTGGCTCGGTCTGGTCTGGGCGTCATGCAGTTGACTGGTCGTCCTATGTGGGACGCCATCATCTGCAGGTGTGCGTGCTTCAGGAAGGAACAGAACGAGAGTTTATGGGCTGGCTCTCACCAGGGTGGAGGAAATACTCCCAGTCCAACGTCATGCTGTCGAGTCTTTTCCGTCACCGCGAGGAAGCGTTTCATTTCACGACCAGCCAGAACGGGAGCCCGCGCGCCATGGTGCCATTTGGCACCTTCGAAGAAATCATGCCTCTGGATATCTTGCCAACCTATCTGCTGCGCTATCTGGTAGTGGGCGATACTGATATGGCACAAAAGCTTGGTTGTTTGGAACTGGATGAGGAAGACCTCGCATTATGCTCCTTCGTGTGCGTGGGCAAGAATGACTACGGTCTGGCACTTCGCAGGGCGCTGAGCCAGATCGAGAAAGAGGGCTGACAGCAGGCATGCGACACTTCCTGAATCGTCTCAGGCCCCTGTTTACCAAGGGTGGGCGGCTTGAAAAGTATTTCGCCGTATATGAAATGGTGGATACGTTTCTGTATTCACCACCTGACACCACTCGCACCGCGCCTCACGTGCGCGATGGAATCGATCTGAAGCGGTTGATGATGTACGTGGTGGTGGCCCTCATTCCTTGCATCCTGTGGAGCTGGTTTAACACCGGTTATCAAGCCAATCTGGTACTCGCGCAGATGGGCACAGCCAAGGAGGGCTGGCGTAGCGAACTGCTTGTGGCACTCAATATTGGTTTTGATGCCGGCAGTATTTTTGCCAGCACGGTACATGGCTTCTTGTATTTTCTGCCGCTATATCTGGTTGCTCTGATAGTGGGAGGCTTGTGGGAACTGCTGTTCGCCACGCTGCGTCACAAAGAGATCAATGAAGGCCTTCTGGTCACATCCATGCTCTTCGCACTGACGCTGCCACCAGATATGCCCCTCTGGATGGTCGCACTCGGGATCAGCTTTGGTGTGGTGGTCGGCAAAGAGATATTCGGTGGGACCGGCAAGAATTTTCTCAATCCGGCTCTGACTGGACGGGCGTTTCTATTCTTCGCCTATCCCGCCGAAATTACGGGTGATCGGGTGTGGGTGGCGGTGGATGGCTACTCCGGTGCCACCCCGCTCGGTCTGGGTAAGATCGGCGGCATGGAGGCGATTGCCAGCGGGGGCTATACCTGGTGGAATGCCTTTATCGGCCTGACGCCTGGCTCCTTGGGGGAAACCTCCACTCTCGCCTGTCTGATCGGTGCCGCTTTCCTGATCTATACTCGGGTAGGATCCTGGCGCATTATCCTTGGGGTCTTTCTGGGCATGGCCGGCTCCACGCTCCTGTTCAATGCCGTCGGCAGCGACATCAATCCAATGATGGCGATGCCCTGGTACTGGCACCTGGTTCTGGGCGGTTTTGCCTTCGGCATGGTATTCATGGCCACCGACCCGGTTTCAGCCGCAATGACCACAGCTGGACGTTGGGTCTTCGGATTACTGATCGGTTTCATGACCGTACTGATCCGGGTTGTCAATCCTGCTTTTCCGGAAGGCATCATGCTGGCGATTTTGTTTGCCAATATTTTCGCGCCGCTGATAGATCATGCGGTGATCCAGATCAACATCCGACGGAGGCAACGCCGCCATGTCCGCTCCTGAACCCAATTCCGCCGTATCCGCTGCGCCTGCAGAGAGCGGGGGCAGGACGCTGCTGGTTGCCTTTATGGTCTGTCTGGTCTGCTCGGTTGTGGTCGCTAGCGCGGCTGTGCTCCTTCGTCCGATTCAGGAATCAAATCAGAAAGCCGATCGCATACGGAATATCATTGAAGTCTCCGGCCTACTGCAGGAGGGACTAACGGCAGAACAGGCCATTGAACGGATTGACGCACGATTGGTTGAACTGGCAACCGGCGATGAGGTGGATGTGATGGATCCTGAAACCTTTAATATTGCCAGAGCCGGAAAGGATCACACGATATCCACCGCACTCAGCCGCCGTGAGGATGTGGCCCAGATCGGGCGCGAACCGCACTATCTGCCGGTTTATCGGATTGTCGGCGATAATGGCGAATTGAAGATACTGATTCTGCCGGTGTACGGTTACGGGCTATGGTCCACGATGTACGGGTTTCTTGCGCTTGAGGGAGATTTGCGAACGGTTCAGGGCCTCCGATTCTACCAGCATGCCGAAACCCCGGGACTAGGGGGGGAGATCGACAATCCCAGGTGGCGCGCGCAATGGGAGGGCAAAGTATTATTCGACGATGAATGGAGAGTTCAGGTTGAACTGGTAAAGGGCTCGATTAACAGCTCCACACCCGAAGCCCAACACCAGGTCGACGCACTCGCAGGCGCCACCATCACCTCACGAGGCGTGGAAAATTTGCTGAATTTTTGGCTGAGCGACAAAGGGTACGGGCCTTATCTTTCCCGGTTGCGTCACGAAAGGAATTAACGATCATGTCATATCAGCACCGTAAGATTCTTTTCGAACCGATTATCGACAATAACCCGATCATCCTGCAGGTCCTGGGGATTTGCTCGGCACTGGCAGTGACGTCGAAGCTCTCAACCACGGTCACCATGTGCGTGGCGCTGACACTCGTGACCACCCTATCCAATGCCGCCATCAGTGTGATCCGCAATCATATCCCGAGCAGCATCCGCATCATCGTGCAGATGACCATTATTTCTTCGCTGGTCATCGTCACCGATCAGTTCCTCAAAGCCTTCGCGTTCCAAGTCAGCAAGGAACTGTCGGTGTTTGTCGGGTTGATTATCACCAATTGCATCGTCATGGGACGCGCTGAAGCCTATGCGATGAAACATCCGCCTCTCCCCAGCCTCCTCGATGGCCTCGGCAACGGCCTCGGCTATAGTGCACTGTTACTCGCAGTCGGCACGATACGCGAGCTCTTCGGGTCCGGTTCCCTGTTCGGGTATCCGGTATTCCTTCTAGAAAGGGATGGCGGGTGGTATGTGCCAAACGGCTTGATGTTACTGCCCCCGAGCGCGTTTTTCCTGATTGGCCTGATTATTTGGGTGGTGCGTTCCTGGAAGCCGGCCCAGGTCGAGGAACCTGAATACCAGATTTATCAAACGCATCGTACCGAGGTGACCTGATGATAGAGCTGATCAATCTATTCATCACTGCCGTATTTGTCGAGAATCTTGCGCTGACGTTTTTTCTCGGGATGTGCACTTTTCTTGCCGTATCGAAGCAAATCGGCACGGCGATCGGACTCGGGATTGCGGTGATCGTCGTGCAGGCGCTGTCCGTGCCGGTAAATAATCTTATTTACCAGTTTTTACTGCGCGATGGCGGGCTGGCATGGGCGGGCCTGTCCGAGATGAATCTGAGCTTCCTCGGGCTCATCAGCTACATCAGTGTCATCGCGGCAATGGTGCAAATACTCGAAATGTTTCTCGACCGGCATGTCCCGAAACTGTACAACTCGCTGGGGATCTTCTTGCCGTTAATCACCGTCAACTGCGCCATTCTCGGAGGCAGTCTGTTCATGGTCGAGCGTGACTATACCTTTAGCGAGAGCGCCACGTATGGCCTAGGCTCGGGTGTCGGCTGGGCGCTCGCGATCGCCGCGATGGCAGGGGTGCGCGAGAAACTCAAGTATTCCGACGTGCCCGAGGGTTTGCAGGGACTGGGCATCGCGTTCATCAGTGCGGGACTGATGGCTCTCGGCTTCATGGCTTTCTCAGGAATTCAACTCTGAGTCTGACGAGGGACCGCGCATGATCGAGATCATACTGGGAGTCAGTTTTTTCACCGGGATCGTCCTCATCCTGGTATGCCTGATTTTGAGTGCGCGCTCAAAGCTGGTGGCTAGTGGCAATGTAACGATCACGGTCAACAATAAACAAATTGTCGAGACGCCGATCGGCGGCAAACTGCTCGGGGCACTCAGCAACGCCAGGCTTTTTGTCAGCTCTGCCTGCGGCGGCGCCGGCACCTGCGGTGTGTGCCGGGTGAAGGTGTTCGAAGGTGGTGGGGCCGTTCTGCCGACGGAAACCTCGCATATCAATAAACGGGAAGCGCGCGAGGGTTACCGTCTCTCCTGTCAGGTGGCGGTCAAACAGGACCTGAAGATCGAGATTCCGGATGATGTGTTCGGTGTCAGGAAATGGGAATGTACCGTGCGATCCAACCACAATGTTGCCACCTTCATCAAGGAACTGATATTGGAATTGCCTCCAGATGAACAGATCGATTTCCGGGCCGGGGGGTACATCCAGGTTCAATGCCCGCCGTATGAGCAATCGTTTAAGGATTTTGACATCGAAGAACGATTTCGCAGCGACTGGGATCGGCTGAACATCTGGGAACACGTGTCCAGGGTAAACGAGCCACTTGAGCGCGCCTACTCCATGGCGAACTATCCTGACGAGCGTGGCATCATCGTGCTGAACGTGCGGATTTCGACTCCCCCCCCCAACACCGACGATGTGCCACCGGGAAAAATGTCCTCCTATTTATTCGGACTGAAACCAGGCGCTAAAGTGACGATCTCCGGGCCTTTCGGCGATTTTTTTGCCAGGGAAACCGGTAAGGAGATGGTGTTCGTCGGTGGCGGCGCAGGGATGGCACCGATGCGTTCGCATATCTTCGATCAATTGCGTCGCCTCAAGAGTACACGCAAGATCTCCTTCTGGTACGGCGCTCGTTCGAAGCGCGAGATGTTTTATGTCGTCGATTTCGACAAACTGGCTGCCGAACACGACAACTTCGAATGGTATGTCGCGCTGTCCAACCCACTCCCGGAAGACGATTGGCGCGGCCACACCGGCTTCATCCATAACGTTCTCTATCATGAGTATCTGAAAACCCATCCAGCACCCGAGGACTGTGAATACTACCTGTGCGGACCGCCGATGATGATCACCGCAGTCATTGAGATGCTGCTTGGTCTGGGGGTCGAGCGCGAAAACATCATGTTCGACGACTTCGGGAGCTGATCACCCATGCATCCATCCATTCCGCGCCCCCGTGCTCTCATTGCCTTGATAGCGTTGCTGGCCGCTGCCGCCAGCTTCACCCTGCTGCGCCCTGAGCCGCACATCGCAGAACTGCACCTGAGTGGTCGTACCATGGGCACCACCTATAGTGTGAAATATCGCCCCGGCCAGGACACTCCTTTGCTGAAGGCTATGCAAATAGAAGTTGATGCATTGCTGACCGGGATCAATCAAACCCTGTCCACCTACGACCCGGAATCGGAACTGTCGCGTTTCAACCGTATGCGCACCACCGACTGGGTCCCTGCATCCGCTTCGCTCCTTGCCGTGCTCAAAGCTGCACTTGAGATCGGAGTCCAGAGTGATGGCGCTTTCGACATCACGGTTGGCCCCCTGGTCAATCTGTGGGGCTTCGGTCCCGAGTTTCATCCAGACCGCATCCCGCTCAAAGCCGACATCGCCGCTGCGCGCGCGCGTAGCGGCCCTGATAAACTGACACTACGTGACACTCAACCAGCGATACGCAAGCACCGCCCTGATGTATTCCTGGATCTTTCCGGGATAGCCAAGGGGTACGGTGTGGACCGGGTTGCTGAACTCATGGCCGCGTACGGCATTGAACATTATATGGTTGAGATAGGCGGCGAGGTACGCGTACGCGGTCTCAAGGAGCGAGATACACCCTGGCGAATCGCGATTGAGAAACCGTTGCCGGGCGAACGCTCGGTGCAAACGATGCTGGCCCTCAGCGACATCGCACTCGCCACATCGGGCAATTATCGCAACTTTTTTGAACTCGACGGTCGACGCTACTCCCATACCATCGATCCGGCAACCGGCTGGCCGGTCGATCATCATCTGGTCTCGGTAACTGTGCTGGCCGATACCAGCATGCGGGCCGATGCCTGGGCCACAGCTTTTCAGGTGCTGGGCCCCAAACGTGGCATGGCCTTAGCCGAACAGCTCGGTCTGCCCGTCCTCTTCATCGTCGAGCGTGACGGACAATTCGAGGAGCGCGTCTGCTGCGCCTTCCAACGTTATCGTAGACAGGAGATTTCATGACAATGTTTCTGGTGACCTTTATCGTCATGGGTATTGCCATACTGGCTATGGCGGTGGGTGTACTGGTCGGTCGCCGTCCGATCGGCGGCAGTTGCGGCGGTCTTGAACGCATTGGTTTGGAATGCGATGCTGGCTGCGACAAGCCCTGCCCGAAGCGCCTTGCCCTCATGCAGCTTAAAGGCAGAGAGTAGCCGTAGAGGAAGCATACTGCTGTGCGGTAAGGAGCCATGATGTCATCCTCACAAACCACCAGGAACCCCTGGGCGAATCCCTATCTGATCCAGGCGGCCACGATTGTGGAGAAGATCAGAGAAGCGGAAGATATCGACACGTATCGATTGCGCTTTGTCGATGAGCAGGTGCGGCGAACCTATCGATTCGCCGCTGGCCAGTTCAACATGGTCTATCTGTTCGGGATCGGCGAGGTGGCGATTTCAATCGTCTCGGACCCAGATGAGCCGGAACTCTTGGATCACACGATTCGCGCCGTGGGGCGGGTGACGAAATCGATTGCGCGATTGCAACTGGGCGATGAGCTGGGCATTCGCGGGCCCTTCGGACAAGGTTGGCCGCTCGACGCCGCGCAGGGTAAAGACGTGGTGATCGTGACCGGCGGGCTGGGCTGTGCGCCGGTGGTCGGCGCCATCGAATACATCTTCCGTCGGCGCAACCAGTATGGAAGCGTGAAGATTCTGCACGGGGTCAAGACGCCGCACGATCTGCTCTTTCGGGAACGGTTCGATGCCTGGCGGCGGCATCCCGATACGGAAGTGTTGTTGACCAGCGACCAGCCAGATAAGACGTGGCACGATCACGTCGGCGTGGTGACGGAACTGTTCGAGCAAGTGGCGGTGGAGCCGGCGCGCACCGTGGTGCTGATGTGCGGGCCGGAAATCATGATGCGGTTGGGCGCGCCGATCTTGATGCAGCGGGGGATTCCAGCGGCCGCGATACACGTTTCACTGGAACGGCATATGGAGTGCGGCATCGGCCTCTGCGGACATTGCCAGATGGGACCCTACTTTCTCTGCAAGGACGGACCCGTCATGTCCTACGACAGAGTGGCCGGCTTCTTGGGACAATCGGGAGTGTAGTTCGTGAAGCGTATCTCGTTGCAGTGTTTCAAGTTGCGAGTTTCTAGTTTCACGTTGTTCGTTTCAGATTACTGAAATTCCGAGATCGAACTTGAAACTAGAAACCTGCGTTTCTGAACGAACGACGCTTCACGGAGGGTTCTGAAGGGACACACGTGGATAGACAGAAAGACAACAAGCCTCGTCGCCCAAAGTTCGGCGTTTTCAAATTCGCCTCCTGCGACGGCTGTCAGCTGAGCCTGCTCAATTTGGAGGATGACCTCCTCGCTCTGGGGCAGGCGTTGGACATTGCCTACTTTCCCGAAGCCTCCAGCGGCATGAAGCCCGGCCCCTACGATATCGCGTTAGTGGAAGGTTCCATTACGACGCCGGAGGATGCCGTCAGGATTCTGGCTGTGCGAGCGCAGACCACGACGTTGATCACCATCGGCGCCTGCGCCACGGCAGGCGGGATTCAAGCGCTACGCAACTGGGGGGATGTCGAGGCCTTCAAGCGAGTGGTCTATCCCAGTCCGCAGTACATCCAGAGCCTCAGTACCTCGACGCCGATCTCGGAACATGTGCGCGTCGATTTTGAATTGTGGGGCTGTCCGATCGACAAAGCACAATTACTCCGGGTGCTCACCGATCTGTTGGCCGGCGTACCGCCGCAGCTGCCGACACATAGTGTGTGCATCGAATGCAAACGCCGGGGGAACGTCTGTGTGATGGTCGCCAAGGGGATTCCCTGCCTCGGGCCGGTGACACGTACCGGCTGCGGCGCGATTTGTCCCAGTATGGGCCGGGACTGTTACGGCTGTTTCGGCCCGGCTGAAGGCCTGCATGAAGGTCCCGGACTCCCCCCGAATACGGCCTCGCTGGCCAAGGAGTTTCATCATGGCCTCCAGCTCATTCCGGTCGAGGTATTGCGCCGGTTCCGCGGCATCAACGGTTCTGTCAGGCCGTTCCGTGAGGAGAGCCAGGCGTGGGAGCGCGACGAAGCGTGAAACGTGAAGCGTCCCTCGTGAAGCGTTGGCCGTAGCAGTCGAGATGTTGGCGACGAGATACGAGAGATGTCGCCTGCGCAGGTGAGATGGCATGTGTCCCGCTTCAATTGCCGGACGACTCAGGGGGGCTTATACTGCACGCGGACCGGGCCGGTAGATTGATCCGGAACCAGATAAGCCATGGTGAGGCTTGCCGGACCGGGGATGCCGCACAGCAGGAGGAGGGGAAGTGGGTTACATCTTCGAAGGGGACCCGGCGAAAGCGAAGACGAACGTCCGAAAGCACGCTGTGACCTTTGACGAAGCCTCGACGATCTTTGGCGACCCGCTCAACCTCTTGATGGCGGACCCTGATCACTCACGTGATGAAGAACGGTATCTGTTGCTCGGCATGTCTAGCCCCGACGGGAGGCTCCCGGTAGTGGCGTTTGCCGAGCGACCGCCCCAGACCCGTTTCATTTCCGCGCGACGGGCCACTCGGCAAGAACGGAGGCGATATGAAGAAGAACGATAGGCGGAAAAGGCCGACAGCCGACCGCGATACGATGCGCCCGGAGTACGACTTTTCCAGCGCCGTGCGCGAGGCCACAGCCGCGCGATATGCGCAGGGTGCGAATGTGGTGGTCATCGACCCGTCCGTTCTTGACGTGTTTCCGAACGGCACGTCCGTCAACGAGGCCCTCCGGGCTCTGGCTCCGGTTCTTCGGCAGAAACGTCGGACGCCGGCACGACGGCGCAGCGCCTGACAACCGGTTGCAGCGGCAGAAACGCGCGGCGCGATGGTCCGGCAACTGACGCGGATGATGCGCTTCGCCCACTGTTGCTCCGACTGTACGAGGAGTTGCAGCGCACGCCCGCAGAGTTGCCAGCACTCAGAGCCGCCATCATCGCTATGTTGGAGTTCTTGACGACGCCACGCGGACGCACCGACGCCAACTGCCGCACTGTGGATTCATTTCTCATGCGCGACGAAACATGGGACGACGACAGGCTGCCGCAGGTATACGTGGATATTCTCGCCGACATGGCTGGCGCACTTCACGACACCATCACTGCTCTCGACATCGCCACCAATTTCGAGTCCACACCGGAGCAGTTGTTGGAGAGGGCGAGACGACTATGACGCGGCCTAACTATGCGCTGCAGCGAACGGCGGCATCGCGCTGCTGTTGCAATCGCCGCGTCACGTGGCCGCCGTCGCTGAGCTTGGGGCGTTCTTTTCGGCGAAAAAGCGGCGCTGTCGCTGAGCGGGAGAAATGCAACAACAGCGTGAGGCGTCAGGGGAAATAAACAAGATGGCGGACGAAAAGCGTCAGACCAGGACCATCGCGATCGGCACGATCGCGCGAGTCGAAGGAGAGGGGGCCTTGCGCGTCACGGTGAAGGATGGTGAGGTGTGCGACGTGGAGCTGCGCATCTTCGAGCCGCCGCGGTTCTTCGAAGCCTTCTTGGTAGGGCGGCATTACGACGAGGTACCGGACATCGTGGCGCGGATCTGCGGCATCTGTCCCGTGGCCTACCAGATGAGCGCCGTCCATGCGTTGGAGCAGATTTTTGCGGTGCGAGTAGAGGGGGCGCTGCGAGATTTGCGGCGGATGATCTACTGCGGCGAATGGATCGAGAGCCATACGCTCCATGTGTACATGCTCCACGCGCCGGACTTTTTCGGCTATGCCAGCGCGATCGCGATGGCCAAAGACCATCCGGAGATCGTGACCAGGGGCCTGCGATTGAAGAAAGCCGGCAATGCCTTGATGACCCTGCTGGGCGGTCGCTCCGTGCATCCGGTCTCAGTGAAGGTCGGTGGATTTTCGCGTGTGCCACTGCGCCGCGAACTGGAGGGGCTGAAAGAAGAACTCTTGTGGGCGCGCGATGCGGCAGTGGAGACCGTCCGCTGGGTTGCGGGGTTCGACTATCCTGATTGTGCACAGGACTATACCTTCGTTGCGCTCCATCCTCCCGATGAGTATCCCTTCAACGAGGGACCGATCCTGTCCAGTGGCGGTTTGAATATTTCCGCAGTGGAGTTCGAGCAACATTTCAGGGAAGAACAGGTGCCCTATTCCACGGCGCTTCAATGCAGACTCAACGGAGCCAGCTACTTGGTGGGGCCGTTGGCGCGGCTGAACCTCAATCACGACCATCTGTCGCCACTTGCAAGGCAAGCCTTGGCGGACACCGGACTGTCTCTGCCCCTGCGCAATCCTTTCCACGCGATTGTGGCCCGTTCCGTCGAGATTCTGTATGCGATCGAGGAAACGTTGCGGATCATCGACAGCTATGAGACGCCACCCAATCCATCGGTTCCGGTGACCGTGCGCGCCGGTATCGGCATGGCCTGCACCGAAGCGCCGAGAGGAATGCTTTATCACCGGTATCGGGTGAATGGTGACGGCCTGATTTGCGAAGCGAAGATCGTTCCGCCTACCTCGCAGAACCAGCGTCGGATTGAGGAGGATCTTCGTGCCTATCTGCCTCGTGTGCTGGATCTCTCGAACGAGGAAGCAGCGTTGAGGTGTGAAAAAGTCATCCGGTGCTATGACCCTTGCATCTCTTGCGCGACACACTTCTTGCGGTTGGAAGTCTGCGAGGCGACCGCATGACGAAACGGGCAGGCCTGGGGACCGTCCTTGTGATCGGCGTGGGGAATGCCTGGCGGGGAGACGATGCGGTGGGACTCCAGGCAGCGCGTCGCCTTCGAGTGAGTCTGGGGCCGTCGGTCGAGGTGATCGACGCAGAAGGCGACGGCCTGGCGATCCTCGATCTGATGGAGGGAATCGATCACGTTATTCTCATCGACGCGGTGAAGGGAGGGGGACAGCCTGGGACGACGGTCCGTCTCGACCTGTCGGTAGGGAGCCGTTGGGGGACCGTCGTTCCCTGTTCGACCCATGCCATGGGGATTGCGGATGCGATCGATCTTGCGCGGGCCTTGGGGCGGTTGCCGAAGCAGATCATTCTGTACGGCATCGAGATCGAGTCCGTCGAATCAGGCGCTCCCATTTCTGACGCGGTGCGTGAGGGGCTGGACATCGTTGTGGAGCAGGTATACCGGGAAGTCAGGGGGCACGATGCATGAACTCCACCTGATGGGTCAGGTCGTGAAATCGGTGGAGCAGGCTCTCCGCGAGACCGAAACGGGAAAGCCGTCGGTGGTGCGGCTCAAAGTGAGCGCCCTGTCACATCTCTTGAGTCATGACCTGTCCTCGCTTCAGTCGGCGTTTGAGATGGCCAGTCTTGGCACCAGGGCTGAGGGGGCGACCTTGGATATTGTGATTGTGCCGGTCTCTGCTTGCTGCCGGCATTGCGGCACAATCTCGCATATCTGCCTGGCCGACGCCGCATGTGAGGCCTGTGGCGCTAGGGACGTCGATCTTGCAACGGTACCGGAAGTGGTGGTGCATGAAGTGGTGGTCACGGAATGATCACCGGACTGGCGACTCGTACCCAGGTGAAGATTGAGGGGACCGTGCAGGGCGTCGGGTTTCGGCCCTTCGTCTTTCGTGTCGCGCGAGAGTTGGGCCTTACCGGATGGATCGTGAATGGGGCAGAGGGTGTGACGGTCGAGGTGGAGGGAGCGGCTGAAGCAGTCAGCCGATTTCTCGAATCGCTTCGAACCGCTTGCCCGCCTGGCGCCAGGATCGAACGAATGAGCGCCCGCCCGATTCCGGTGATCGGGGATAGTGAGTTTACGATTCAGCCGAGCGACGAAGCAGGAACGAAGCAGCTTGCGATTTCTCCCGACCTGGCCACCTGCGCCGACTGCCTGGCCGAATTGTTCGATCCGACCGACCGCCGGTTTCACTATCCCTGGCTCTCCTGCGCGCAATGCGGTCCACGCATGAGTATGGTGACCGCTGTCCCCTACGACCGGACGAATACCACGATGTCATGCTTTGCCCTCTGCGAGGACTGTCGGGCCGAGTATGAAGCGCCGGACAACCGACGATTTCATGCAGAATCCATCGCCTGTCCGGCATGCGGCCCCACCGTCGCGCTGGGAGGCGCCGATGGACAGGTCTTAGCCGAAGGGGAGGAGGCGCTGAAGCGGACGGTCCGGATCATCCGGGACGGCGGCATCGTGGCGGTGAAGGGCATCGGTGGGTTTCATTTGTGGGTCGATGCCACGTCTGAAGAGGCGGTTCAACGATTGCGAGCGCGCAAGCGCCGTCCGCATAAACCCTTTGCCGTGATGTTTCCTTCACTGGAGGCGATCAGGACATGCTGCAATGTGTCACTTGCCGAAGCGGAGTGGCTCACGTCGCCGGGTGCGCCGATTGTGATTCTTCAGCGGGTGGAAGAATCCTTCCTCATTCAGGGAGTTGCGCCGGGGAATGATACGGTCGGGGCCATGTTGCCCTATACGCCGCTGCATCATCTGTTGATGCGCGAGCTGGGCACTCCGGTTGTGGCAACCAGTGGCAATCTGTCAGACGAACCTGTCGTGACGGATGATGAGGAGGCGCGGCGACGGCTGGCCGACATCGCGGACGCCTATCTGATTCACGATCGCCCCATCGCACGTCCGATGGACGATTCCGTCATTCGGATGGCGAGATCAGGTCCCATTGTCCTTCGCCGCGCGCGGGGGTTGGTTCCGCGGACGATTCGTCTTCCAGAATTGTTTGCGCGCCTGGTCGAGGGGCCGGTGCTGGCAGTGGGCGGCCATCTGAAGAATACGGTGGCGCTCTTGGACGGTGATCATGTTCTATTGAGTCAACATCTGGGAGACCTGTCCACGCTTGAAACGGAATATGCCGTTCGGCAGGCCATCGACGATCTGCAATGGCTACTTCATGTAAAGCCCCGCGCCGTCGCATGCGACCTGCATCCAGACTACCGGTCGACGCGCTTGGCCGAGGAACTGGCAGAGCGCTGGAATGTTCCACTCATTCGGGTGCAGCACCACCACGCACACGTGGCAGCCTGCATGGCGGAGCATGGAGTGACGGGCGAGGTGCTGGGAATTGCCTGGGATGGGGCGGGGTATGGAACAGACGGCTCCCTGTGGGGTGGCGAGTTTCTATTGGCGACCTATCGGGAAAGTGAACGAGTGGCTAATCTGCATCCGTTCCGGCTGCCAGGAGGAGAGCAGGCGGCGCGTGAACCACGGCGTGCTGCCTTGGCTGTCCGATGGGAAACGTTCGGCGCTCAGGGTTGCCTCGCAGGTATGGAGGAAGGAACCGAATGGAGAGAACAAGCGCAACTCGTGGTCGCAATGCTAGCCAAGCAGATACAATCGCCGGTCACCACCAGTATGGGACGGCTCTTCGATTCGGTGGCCTCGATGCTCGGTCTCTGTCAGGTTGCCGGCTTCGAGGGACAGGCGGCGATGGCATTGGAGCAGGAGGCCATGAAGGCATCGGTGTCGATCCACGGGAAGGACGAAGCCTATCCGATTCCGCTGATTGCGCGCGAGGACGAACCGCAGCGATGGATTGCCGATTGGAGACCGATGATCGAGCTGATAACCGACGATCTTAGCCGTGGGATCGAGAAGTCCCGTATCGCGCATCGGTTTCATCGTTCACTGGCTGAACTCGTCGGACAGGTGGCAGAACGAGTCGGTCTGCCACAGGTGGTGCTGACCGGGGGCTGTTTTCAGAATGTGCTCTTAGCCGATCTTGCGAGGGAACGGTTGGAGTCAGCCGGGTTCGTCGCTTTAACCCATCGGAAAGTTCCTCCGAACGACGGAGGGTTGGCGTTGGGACAGGCGGTCATTGCCGCGGTTCAATTGGCGCAGAGATGACGGGTTTCTCCGATTATGTGAAAGGTAGGTAGGCGATGTGTTTGGCAGTGCCGGGTCAAGTCATGACTATTGAGGACGACCCGATGCGGACGGCGATCGTCTCGTTCGCCGGGGTGACCAAGTCTGTGTCGTTGGCGATGGTGCCGGAGGCGCAGGTGGGCGACTACGTGATCGTGCATGTCGGGTTTGCCATCAGCAAACTGGACGAGGAAGCAGCGCGACGAACGTTGGAGACCTACGCAGAGATGGCGGCCTTAGAATCGCCAGATGCGACCGGGGATTGAGCGCTGTATATGATCTTGGGGGAACATCCGGTGGCCGAGGCAATCGAGAGCCCCCTTCTCGGTGAAGTGGCACATCTGATGGACTATGCCAAACAGTAGATAAACACCGGATTTTTCAGTAGACTTGGTTGCGACATACCGTGCGGCTGTTTTTCTTTTCGCCGATAGACTGGACAGGTCCTTCGCCAGGATTTCTGCGTGAGCCAGAAGATGCCGAACCGTGCAGTGGTTTTCCGTTAAGGGGCATTGAAGAATACTCAGCGAGCAGATAGGTGGTTATGTTTAGAAATGGTCATGGCTCAGTATAAGTTCACGGAATATTTCGAGCAGGAGGTTCTCCGGAAGCGCCCATACATAAAGAAGGAGTGGTGCATATTCGTACTGGAGCATTCCATCCGATCAGAACCGCAGGAGCACAACCGATACCGCTTTTGGGCTGCGATTCCGGAACTTGGTGGACGCTACTTAAGAGTAGTAACGCTTGAGGACAAGGTGACGATTCACAATGCATTTCCAGATCGAGGGTTTAAACCATGAAGCTCAACTATCATCCGGACACTGATTCTCTTTATATCGATCTTGCTGAAAGACCGAGCGTAGAAAGCCGCGAAGTTTCCGAGGGCGTCGTGCTCGATTACGATTCTAGTGGACGGCTGGTGGGTATTGATATCGACAATGCCGCCAACAAGGTCGAACTACAAAAACTGATTCTCAGCAAGCTTCCCGGCAAGATCGAAACCGACGCTGCCTGAGAAGTCGCCCGTATAAGAGATCCCGCGATGAAGCTCCCCGCAGCAGCCTACTCCGCCGAAGTAGCCACTTCGGCTACGAAGGCCGGAAGCTGCGGGGTATCTTGCGAAATTCTCCGAAGCCACTACCCTCCTTCGCCAAGGCTACGGAGGGTTCTCCTCGCCTTCATCCCCGTAGCATACTACGGGGTATTCGGCGAAGGAGAATAAATAGCCCCACATCAGCATCTCATTGAACCGCCAACGATGATGGCGTTATGCTCGGAACATTCGGTGGTGTGTGATACGGGCAGAAAGCGGCACATCCGGCTCTTACGTGGATCGGTCTACACATTGTTATGTTTCAGGAAAATCGGAGGTAAACACCATGCGCACAAAAGAGCTGTTAGACGAGGCAATGAAACTGAAACCAGAGGAACGGTTTACCTTGGTTGAGGGTCTGATAAAGAGCTTGGATGAGCCGGATAAGAAGCTCGATGACATATGGGCTGAAGAAGCGGAAAAAAGACTCAAGGCATATCGGGATGGAAAGCTCGAAGGCGTCCCGATGGAGGAAGTATTTAAGGCAGAATGATGCGTGTCCTATTCACCAGAATAGCGAGGCAAGAACTGGAAGATGCAGTCCATTTTTATGAGCTCGAATATTCAGGGCTCGGGCGCAGATTCAAGGAGGAAGTGAGAAAGGCTGCATTACGAGTTGCCGAGTATCCTAAAGCGTGGTCCATAGAGCGGGGTGAAGTAAGGAAGTGTCTCCTGCACAAGTTTCCGTATAAGCTGATGTACTCCGTGGAAGAAGACCATATTCTTGTCATCGCGGTAGCCCATCAACACCGGAAGCCGGACTACTGGGTCGGTAGAGATGAAACATAACAAGCCCATCCAGCCGATGCCAAGATGCGGGGCGGCTGATGGGCGGCGTTCGGCCAATGGAGGACCAAAACGGAATTTAATCAGTCTGACCCTCCCTATTTGTCCCCTTGCTCGCGATGAAGAAGGCTAAAGAAGAGATGCGTTCGGAGTACAAGCGGTCTGATTTTGCAAAGCTGGAAAGAGGAAAGTTCTATGCAGAAGTGGCGGCGGGAACTTCCGTTGTCTTGTTGGAGCCGGCGATCGCCAAGGCATTTCCCACGTCCAAGGCAGTGAATGAAGCGCTTGCCGGCCTACTCGTTCTGGCCAAGAAGACCTCTCGCGTCACACGGCGCTCACCACGGGCGCGCGCAAAGGCGGCGTCCGCTCCTTAAGGGCTATTGAAGGATGAGAGGAGCCGTCATGAAGTTTACCCTTACCATCACACGCGACGAAGATGGAGCGTACATCGCTGATTGCCCGGCTATTCCGGGGTGTGTCAGTCAAGGCAAGACGGAAGCGGAAGCGCAAGCCAACGTGCAGGATGCCATCAAGCATTGTCTTGAAGTGCGTGCCGAGATGGGTATGCCGTTGACCGTCCTCGCTCGCCAAGTGGAAGTCATCGCATAATGCCGCCGGTTCCCCTTCTTCCCCCTTCCGACGTCATCATAAATAGTCTGGCAGACATATCTCATTGAAACGTCACGATTATGGCGTTATGCTCGGCCCATTCGATGATGAGTTAGACGGGCAAAACACGGCACATCCGGCTCTTGCTGAATCGACCTAATCGTTATTAGCCGGATACGAGGAAACGATGAGGCTGGTTGGTAGAGAAGAGGAGGAGTTGCATCTTGAGGTACAGGGATACCAATTTCCTGGAATCGAGGACGACGAATGGGACTCCGAATGGTTGATTATTGCGGGGCAGGTATCGTGTACGCGAGGTCGCTGGAAATTCCGTGAGCCCTGCCTTTGCACGTTTGAACTTCAGGCACTCGCTGCTTGGTTACGCGACGTTCGAGTCGGTGGGCCTGAGCGAGAACTTTGCTTCACTGAGCCAAATCTTCGGTTCGAACACGTAGAGACATCCGACTGAGACGTGCTCTTAATCGCATTCTCTCAGGAATCTTCTCCCCCTTGGGCAACTGAAGGCGAAAGATATGGGGAGGGATACGCGTTGTCGTTCCCGTTTTGCCTGAACGATTTTGCTGTCGCCTCGTCAACACTGGGGAGCATGTTGCTTAAATGGCCGATTCGAACGCGAAGGTCCGAGGCTGGCTAACACGGGTATGTAGCCGAGGGCGCAAGAGACGCACCACGGCTGATGCCTAGCCCGTTGGAGAGTGCGGAACGGTTGCCTCATGCCCATACAAACGTATGGCTATCCAGATTTCTTCGTGCTAACCTTCCCCCATGGCGAAGGCCCAATTCGAGTGGGACCCCAAGAAGGATGAAGACAACCAAGACAAACATGGAATCTCCTTCGCAAGAGCCCAGTTCGCCTTTGCCGACCCACGCCGCGTGATCGCGGAAGATCTGTCTCATAGCTCAAGCGAGCAGCGGCATTATTGCTTTGGCTGGGTCGAGGGGGGAGTCCTGACCGTTCGATTTACGTTTCGTCATGATGTCATTCGGATTTTTGGAGCCGGCTACTGGCGGAAAGGCAGGTGCATCTATGAGCGAGAAAATCAAGTACACCGACGAACCCCTCGGAGACCTCAGGGTCATTCCTGACTTTCTTCCCCGGCCCGAAGAATTGGTCTTTCGGGACGAAGGCGTCAAGGTCACCATTGCGTTGAGCAAGAGAAGCGTCGAGTTCTTCAAGGGCGAGGCACGGAAACATCATACGCAATACCAGCGAATGATCCGTCGGCTGCTCGATGCCTATGCTGAGCACCATTCTCGGTCGCGAACCCCACGCTCGACCCGGACGCGCTCAAAACTAGCGCGCGCCAGTTAAAGTGCCCAGAATCATGGCGTTATGCTCGCAACATTCAGTGGCGTGTTAGATGGACGGAACACGGCAGATCCGGCTCTTCTACGGATCGGCCTAAACAGTGTTATTGGCATGAATATGTCCATTGAAGACGAACTGCTCGGGATCGATGAGGCTTTAGCCAAGCTTGAGTTGGGAATCATCGATGACGGCGTGCTTGCATCACATCTGCAGACCCGTGACGATGCGACTTTCAAAAGGCTCCGCATCGAAGCCAAGATGATCTTGGATCAGGCTCTTGGCGCTGCGAACTCTTTTTCACTAAACCTTCACTTTTCACCCATTGGCGCCTCCTCATTATCATCAGTTCAGGAATGGCGTGCCATAATTCAGGGTGCAGTGAACCATCTCCGCCGAGGCGCTATGACGTCGGTGTCACAATCGCCACTATCTAGAACGCCGTTTGTTGATCTATCTCGCTTCGCTGCTCTGCGAGCTGCGAAGTCTCAGCAGTGGGATTTGACACGATTGATTAGACTTTGCGAAGAATTGAATATCGCCTACGCAAACGATTGTTTTATGTCGGTGCCAATGATCTTAAGAGCGTTGCTCGATCACGTGCCACCATTGCTTGGTAAGGAGACTTTTGAGGACGTCGCGAACCAATATGCTGGCCCAAGTTCGTTCAAGAAGTCGATGCAAAGTCTACAGAAATCGCTTCGGAACATCGCGGATGCCCACCTCCATATCCCTATTAGACAGAAGGAAGTCCTTCCAACAGGTCAGCAGATAGACTTTCACAGAGATCTCGATGTGTTGCTCGGTGAGATCATTAGGACATTGAAGTGAAATGGCGATTAACCTTTCGCGGAAGGGGACGCAGGCGTTTGCCCAACTGAATGATGGCGCGTCGTGGGAGGATTTCGGCTAGAGAGCTCCAGCGGGCCACTGTATCTGCTGGTCCTGGCGCCAACTCCGAGGATATTGCTAAGCACTACGTATCTCCCGTGCTTGCGAAACACTTTGGATCTGTCACGGAATCGCAATTCTTGCGAGTTCTGCAACAATCGGCGCAGAGTCTTGCTGATGCGATGCCGACCGTGTGTGCGCCACCGACAGCACAAGAGATCGAAACCGTATTGCTCACGCAGAGGGCCCTAAAGAGAGCAAAGCTGGTTTCCGGATGGCTGGCCATTTTTATGATGTGTTTAGCTTCCGGCCTTCTATTTTTTGGACATAACGAAATTGGTTGGTTGGGGTTCCTCGTACCATTCCTTGGCCCGGGATTGTTTGCCTACATCCTTGGTTCAAACGTAGGCGAGAACATATTCATGCACGGACAGCGCTTCCACAGTGCTGTTCGAAGTGCGGCAAAAGCCTTGTGCTATGAAAGACACAAAAGAGACTACTGGCGGCAACTGAGCTGGAGGGACCTTGAGCTTCGAGTTACAGCCCTTTTCGGCAGACTTGGGTATAGGGCATATGCGACCCTGGCTCTGGTGACAAGGGCGTCGATGTGATTGCCGAGTCTAAGAGCGAGAAGATTGTTATTCAATGCAAACAGTACGCTAAGCCTGCCCAAAGAAATCTCGTTAGCGAATTGCTGGGTGTCAAAATCGCAGAGAAGGCTACGCGAGCCATTCTTATCTGTACAGGAGGATTCACTCGTGACGCGGAGGAGTACGCTGCACACAATGGCGTGGAGCTCTGGGATATTGAAGACCTGGCACGTGCTGCAGAAGGATAGACGACTAATCCAGCAGGAGTTCCCCGTCTATAGAGACGAGCAAATCTAGCCTCAGCTATTTGCGGGACTGATGTTGAACAACAAGGGTGTTGGAAATCACGGTCATGAAGTACGTGGATGAATTTCGCGATCGCGCCGTGGTGAACGGCGCCGGCGGAGCTGGAGGAGTGTTTTGGGGAGGGCGAGCGGTTGAAAGGGGTGCGTAATGCCGGATAAGCCGAATCTTCCCGATCCGATCCCGCCCTCCGGCCAGATTCTCATTTACCAGGATGGGGCCACCCGCCTTCAGGTCCGGCTCGAAGGCCGTTCCGCGTGGCTATCCCAGCGGCTCATCGCCGAGTTGTTCCAGGTCTCTATCCCTACCGTAAACGAGCATCTGGCAGGCATTTACGCGGATGGCGAGTTGGGCCGGGAGGCAACTATTCGGAATTTCCGAATAGTTCAAACCGAGGGCAGACGAGAGGTCTCCCGCGCCATCGACCACTACAACCTCGACGCCATTCTCGCCGTCGGCTACCGCGTCCGCTCTGCCCGTGGCACAGCCTTCCGCCAGTGGGCCACCGCCCGCCTGTCCGAGCTGCTGGTCAAAGGCTTCACGATGGATGACGAGCGGCTGAAGGAAGGCCGATCCCTCGGCGCCGATTACTTCGACGAGCTGCTCGAGCGCATCCGCGCCATCCGCGCCTCGGAGCGGATGTTCTACCAGAAGATCACCGACATCTACGCCACCAGCATCGACTACAACCCGACCCACTCGGTCAGCCAAACCTTCTTCGCTACCGTTCAGAATAAGCTGCACTTCGCCATTCATGGCTGCACTGCGGCCGAGATCATCAAGGGACGCGCCGACGCCAGCCAGGCCAACATGGGTCTGACCACCTGGAAGAACGCGCCGCACGGCCCCATCCGCAAGGCCGATGTCACCGTCGCCAAGAACTACTTGTCGCAAGAAGAGATCACCGAACTCAACCGCATTGTGACCATGTACCTCGACTTCGCCGAGGACCAGGCCAGGCGGAAGAAGCCGATGCATATGGTCGAATGGGTGCAGCGGCTCGACGCCTTCCTCCAGTTCAACGAGCGCAACATTTTGACCCACGTGGGCGCGGTCTCGCATCAACTGGCCGAGAAGCACGCCCACGCCCAGTTCGAGCAGTACGACGCCGAGCGCCGTCGGCTTGAGGCCGCGCAGCCAAACAGCGATTTCGACCGGGCAGTCGAGGAGGTCAAGCGGCTGGAGGCTGGTACAACCCCGGCGCAGACACGTGGGCAGAAGAAAACGGCGAAGAAGACCGTCCGAAGGCCTAGGCCGAAGCGGGGCAAGGATGACTGAAGCCTCTGTCGCGAGAACCCAAGAGGCCCGCCACAGTTCTGATATGGCGTTATGCTCGGACCAGTCGATGAAGTGTTAGACGGACGGAAGACGGCATATCCAACTCTATGCGGACGGCCTGAACATTGCTTGGCACAGGAGCTCACATGCACCTCAAGGAGATTGACTGGCGAATAGAGCCGCTGCATGGTGTCATTGTCGGCATTGACGCTGGACTCGCCTCGATTCATGAACGCATAGACAGTGAAGATGGTTTCGACGGAATCAGTGCACGTGGGCACGCAGAAACATTATTCGGCCTCGGCTTCGTCGCTGCCCAAACGTATGCGCTGGGGACAGTTTCAGACCTAAATGCCGTCAGAATGAGTCGTCACGAGTTAGAGAAGATGAAGTTAGAGTGCTATGGATGCGATACCATCAGACTAAAGGGAGGTGTCACGCGCATTGAGCTCATCAACGCCTCCGCTAACTATTTCAAGCATCACAACGAGTGGGCACGATGGCCTACCGGGCATGATCACGGTACTCACGATGCAAAGACGCTGGACAGTGTCGGTATCACTGAGGCGACAGAGTTCCCGTGCATTGCCGCGGTCGATTTGCTTTGTAGCACGAGTTGGGAGTTGATTGTGCTTCATCAGATCTTGCAAGAGTGGCGAGCGCATCTGTTCAGCACATTTCTATGAAATCTGTGCCTACCCATGCGCTGCAGCGAACCCGGCATGAGTGTCGCGGTTGTAATCCGTGTGTCTCGTTCGTCGGGTCGCTGAGCTTGGGTTGTTGAGACGACGCCCACACAAAGCCCCAAATTGGCCCTCAGTGAATCGCAGGAATGATGCCGACCAACGGAGTCACGGGAGATCACAGTCATGAAATACGTGGATGAGTTTCGGGATCGTGGCCATGCAGAGACCTTAGCTGCCGCCATCAGGCGCACTGTCACCAGGCCCTGGACGATCATGGAAGTCTGCGGAGGTCAGACCCATTCGATCGTGAAGTTCGGGCTCGACGAGTTATTGCCTGAGATGGTGACATTGGTGCATGGGCCAGGCTGTCCGGTCTGTGTGACGCCGATGGCGCTGATCGACCACGCGATCGTGCTGGCCTCGATCCCTCGTGTCATCCTTTGTACGTTCGGTGACATGCTTCGCGTCCCAGGCTCGCGGGGAGATCTATTCGGCGCCAAGGCGGCGGGGGGAGATGTCCGTATCGTCTATTCGCCGTTGGATGCCTTGACGCTGGCCCGCGCGAACCCAGACCGCGAGGTCGTCTGTTTTGCCGTGGGGTTCGAGACGACCGCTCCGGCCTATGCCATGGCGGCGATCCAAGCTCGGCGCCTGGGTCTCACCAACTTCAGTCTGCTCACCGCCCAAGTGCTGGTCCCGCCGGCGATTGAAGCCATCCTCTCCGCTCCAGGTTGCCGCGTGCAGGGCTTTCTGGCGGCCGGTCATGTCTGTACCATCATGGGCTATGAAGAGTACGAAGACCTGGCCCGACGCTACAACGTGCCTCTCGTCGTGACAGGCTTCGAGCCGATCGACGTGTTGGAAGGGATCGCGATGCTCGTTCGTCAACTTGAAGATGGGCGGGCGGAGGTCGAGAATCAATATACGAGGTCGGTGCGTCGCGAGGGTAATGTGGCGGCACAAGCGGCCTTGCGCGAGGTCTTCGAGCCAGCGTCGCAAACCTGGCGAGGGATCGGCGAGATTCCTCGTAGCGGCCTGAGGCTGACCGATGCCTATGCCGACTTCGATGCATCGGTGCGATTTTGCGACGAGCTCGCCCAAGCCGGTCCAGCAGGCGGAGAAGACCCAGATTGTCAGAGCGGTCTGGTCTTGCAGGGCTTAATTAAGCCGCCTGAATGCCAGGCTTTTGGGGCTCGTTGTACGCCGGAACATCCGCTCGGGGCGCCGATGGTGTCGAGCGAAGGGGCCTGCGCCGCCTATTACCGCTATCGCAGCCACGTGAAGCGTGAAGCGTGAAGCGTGGTTCGTTCGGGAGTGGAGTTTCTAGTTTCAGGTTCCAAGTTTCAGGTACGACCAGGAATTTCAGCGATCCGAAACGAACAACTTGAAACCAGAAACATGAAACTAGAAACTTAAAGCGCTTGAACGAGATACGCTTCACGAGATACGAGAGATTAATCATGACCGACAACGAATCCTTTGAACCGGCCTGTCCATTGCCGACATCGGAAAAGAAGACCGTGCAACTGGCCCACGGTGGTGGTGGGAGGCTGATGCAGCAGCTCATTCGGGAGGTCTTTGTACGGTCGTTCAGCAATCCCCTCTTAGCCCAGATGCATGACGGAGCAACCTTGCCGGTCTCCGAAGGGACGTTGGCCTTCACCACGGACTCCTATGTCGTGCAGCCGCTGTTTTTTCCCGGCGGAGATATCGGCAGCCTTGCGGTTCATGGGACGGTCAACGATTTGGCCATGTGCGGGGCCATGCCGCTCTATCTCAGCGCCGGGTTCATTCTGGAAGAAGGACTCGAGATCGAGACGCTGCAACGGATCGTCGATTCAATGGCGCAGGCGGCGCGGGACTCCGGCGTCTCCATCGTGACCGGCGACACGAAGGTCGTCGACAAGGGGAAGGGCGACGGGGTGTTCATCAATACGGCAGGGATCGGTGTCGTGCCGCCCGGTGTGAGGATCGGCCCTCAACAGATTATGTCTGGCGATGCCATTCTTGTGAGCGGCGATCTGGGATCGCACGGGGTGGCGGTGCTGAGTGTGCGCGAGAGCTTGTCGTTCACCGGTGACATTGCGAGCGACTCGGCGCCGTTGCATCGCGTGGTCGCGGATCTCATTGCCAACGGCATCGAGATCCATTGTCTCCGGGATTTGACGCGAGGGGGTCTTGCCAGCGCCCTCAATGAACTTGCCGCGGCTGCCGGGGTGAAGCTGTCAATCGACGAGCAGGCCATCCCGGTTCATGACGGAGTGCAGGGAGCCTGTGAAGTGCTGGGGTTAGATCCCTTGTATGTCGCAAACGAAGGGCGATTCGTCGCGTTCGTGCCGGTGGCGCAAGCCGACCGCGCTGTAGCAGTCATGCGCAGCCATGACGTGGCGAAGGAGGCGGCGCGAGTCGGTGTGGTGAACGGGCGTGAGTCTCCCATCGTCGTCCTGAAGACGGTGTTGGGGACGCACCGTATACTCGATCTGTTGTCGGGCGAACAACTCCCAAGGATCTGCTGATTTGCGTGTGATTCGCGCGACTTGCGCGAAAGGCGGGATGTGTGAGGCGGTCTCAAGGCTGAAGGCTGAAGTGTTCGGAGCTCAAAACCCCAACCTTCAGGCATTAGCCTTCGGACTCAGCCTGCCATCTGGTGCGAAACTCCCCACAGAAGCTGTCTGTTCTGTTGCACTACGGGTCAGATAAGGGTCTTGAGTGTCTCTCATAGGGAGATTTCAAGAGGCCTACGTCTTGCAAATCGCGTCTTGTAGATGAAGTGTATGCCACAGGCGAACTCGTGGTCATCACGAGTGCGCATCGCACACAAATCACACTATCAAGGAGGTTCGCATGAAGCAGCTTGTAGGAATGTTGGCCCTGGCGATCGGCGCCATGTTGCTGTTGAACGGTCCCGCGTGGAGTGATGACAAAGGCAAGGGGAAGAAGGATGAATCGAAAGAGACGGTTGAAATGGCAGCCAAGGCCAAGGTGACGATCGACCAGGCGATTAAGACTGCTTCTGAGAAAGTGCCTGGTAAGGTGGTCGAAGCTGAACTGGAAATGAAGCACGATAAAGCTGTCTGGGAAGTCGAAGTCGTCACGGCGGAGAACAAGGTGATGGAGGTTCACATCGATGCGGAGTCAGGAGCCGTCATTGACGTGGAGGAGGAGAAGCCGGAGTCCCGCAGTTCACCGAAGAGCATAAAAGAGCGGTAATGCGGTCGAGCAGAGGAAGCGAGTGGTGTGCCTGCCTGTGCATTCACGGGCAGATCCGACCACGTGCTTCCGGTTGCGGTCAGAACAATTCAGGTATAAGGGAGGAGCAGGGGAGGTGTTTAGCAAAAAACCTGACCGGAGGAGATGTCGCACGTGAGTACAAAACTAGTCAAACGCTACGACACATCGTACAAGAAGAAGGAGCATCCCAAGCAAGATCCCTACGCGATGCTTAAGGCTCCAAAAGGGCCGGCGATCTGCCGGAAATGTTTAGCTATTTATGCAGACAAGCGGTGGCACTTCGATAGGGTCGAGGCCCCCAAGCTAGCGGCGTCCCCTCGCACGCGGAAGCTCGTCTGTCCTGCCTGCCAGAAGATCAGGGATGACTATCCCGAAGGCATTGTCACCTTGACGTGGTCCGGCCTTCAAGACCATGAGGCTGAGATCAGGGGGTTGATCGCTAATGTGGAAGCGCGCGCCGTATCGGTCAATCCCCTCGATCGAGTGATGAAGATCGTACGGCGTAAGAAAGAGTTGGAAGTGCAGACGACCAACGACCGGCTGGCGCAGCGCCTCGGGCGCGCGCTGGTGCGGTCGTATAAAGGGAAGGCGGCCTACAACTGGGCCCATCGCGACATGATGGTTCGAGTGACGTGGCAGGGGCCGGAACCGAAAACGAAACCGAAGGCCGGTAAAGGAACCCGATCGAGAGCGTAATGCAGGGCCTCGGTCCATTGCAAACCGAACCCGGTGCAGTCTTCTCCGCCAAACCGGAAGCAGACACCTTATATGGACTCCGGTGAATCAAGCGGATCGCCGGAAGCTAATAGAATTGAAATTCTACACCCGTGCTGAAGAAGGCCGATGAGCCAAGGCATCTACCCCGTTCCCGGTGAGTTTCAGTAGCATACGCGTATCACCGAGCAACGATATCAGGACAGGTATCGCCGCTCGGTCGATAATCCCGAAGGCGGCTGGAGTGAACAAGCCAAAGAATGTGTGAGTTGGTCCGGAGCCTGGGAAAGGGTGCTGAATCGGGACTTTAGACAGGTCCCATCTGCTGGCTGACCTGGGCGGCCGGTCTGCTGAGGGAGCATGGGAGGAGGAATCCATGGGAACAGTCACAGGGGCTGTGCAGTTAGTGAAATGGTTCGAGGAGATCGGCATTGAGGATGTGCCGTCGGTGGGAGGGAAAAACGCCTCGTTGGGTGAAATGTACCGTGAACTGGCTGCCAAGGGGGTGAAGGTACCCAATGGCTTTGCCGTCACGGCGGAGGCGTACCGGCTCTTCCTGAAAGAGGCGAAGCTCGATGCCGCAATGCAGTCGATTCTTAAAGGCCTGGACACGCACGATCTAACCAGCCTGCGACAGCGTGGGAAACAGGTGCGGCAAGCGATTCTCGGTGAAACGCTTCCGTTGGAGTTGGCCGACGCGATCACCGACGCCTACGACCGGCTGAGCAAAGGACAGTCCGAATCATTAGATGTGGCGATCCGCAGCAGCGCGACAGCCGAAGATCTTCCGGATGCCAGCTTCGCCGGACAACAGGAAACCTACCTCAATGTGCAGGGGCATCTGTCCCTGCTGGAGCATTGCAAGCGCTGCTTTGCCTCGCTCTTTACCGATCGAGCCATCTCCTATCGCGCCGACAAGGGGTTCGACCATTTCAAGATCGCCCTCTCGATCGGCGTCCAGCGGATGGTGCGGTCAGACCTGGCAACCTCAGGGGTGATGTTCTCGATCGATACGGAAACCGGCTTCCGCGACGCCGTCTTGATCAACGCGGCTTACGGGCTGGGCGAAAATGTCGTGCAGGGGACCGTCAATCCAGACGAGTACTACGTGTTCAAGCCGACGCTCAAACAGGGCTATCGACCGATCATCCAGAAAATGCTCGGGACGAAGGAGTTCAAGCTCATCTACGATATCGGCGGCGGCAAAATGGTGAAGAATGTGCCGGTGCCCCAGGCCGACCAGACCAGGTTCGCCGTGACCAACGACGATATCCTCACCCTCGCCCGCTGGGCCTGTGTCATCGAAGATCACTACAGTGTGAAACGCGGGGCTCCCAGCCCGATGGATATGGAATGGGCCAAGGATGGCCTCACGGGCGAACTATTCATCGTCCAAGCCAGACCGGAAACCGTCCAATCCCTCAAAACGCGCGATACGCTGGAGACGTATCGCTTGAAGGAGAAGGGGAAGGTATTGGTTACGGGGCGCAGTGTCGGCGAAAAGATCGGTCATGGTCCGGTTCGCGTGATCAGGAACGTCCAGCAGATCCACGAATTCAAGGCGGGTGAGGTTCTGGTCACCGATAAGACCGACCCCGACTGGGAACCCATCATGAAGAAGGCCAAAGCGATTGTCACCGATCGCGGTGGACGGACGTGTCATGCCGCAATCGTCAGCCGCGAGCTGGGCGTGCCGGCCATCGTCGGAACGGAACAGGGAACCGACATGCTCCACGACGGACAACTCGTGACGGTCTCCTGTGCGGAAGGCGATATCGGTTCTGTGTACGAAGGGGAGCTTCCGTTTCATGTCGAGAAGGTGGATGTGACCGGACTTGCCAAGCCCAAGACCCAGATCATGATGAATCTGGGGAATCCACAAGAAGCGTTTGGGCTGTCGTTCATTCCCAACGACGGTGTCGGGCTGGCCAGGGAAGAATTCATCATCAGCAACTATATAAAGGTGCATCCCCTGGCGCTCCTCAACTTCGACCAACTGGAGGACCAGACGCTCAAAACCGAGATCAGGCGGATCACGGCCGGCTACAAAGACAAACCCCAATTCTTCGTGGATAAGCTGGCGCAGGGCGTCGCGATGATTGCCGCCGCCTTCTATCCGAAGGACGTGATTGTCAGGCTCAGCGACTTCAAGAGCAACGAGTATGCAGATCTGCTTGGTGGACGCGCCTATGAGCCCAAGGAAGAGAACCCGATGTTGGGATTCCGTGGGGCGTCTCGTTACTACGACCCACGTTATCGCGAGGGGTTTGCGTTGGAATGTCGGGCCATGAAACAGGTGCGAGACGAGATGGGCCTGATCAACGTGAAACTCATGGTCCCGTTCTGCCGCACGGTCGACGAGGGACGGCTCGTGTTGGCTGAAATGGAGCGGCATGGCCTGAAGCGGGGAGAGAAGGGTTTGGAGGTCTACGTGATGTGCGAGATTCCGAGCAATGTGATCCTGGCCGAGGAGTTTGCGGAAATCTTCGACGGATTCTCGATCGGATCGAACGACCTGACACAGCTCGTTCTCGGGGTGGATCGTGATTCCGAAATCGTCGCGCACCTGTTCGACGAACGAAACGAGGCGGTGAAGAAGTCGGTGGCGCACGTGATTCGGGTGGCCAAGGAGAAGGGGCGGAAAATCGGCATCTGTGGGCAGGCGCCGAGCGACTATCCGGAGTTCGCTCGGTTCTTGGTGGAGCAAGGCATCGACAGCATGTCGCTCAATCCGGACGCTGTGATCAAGACGACGCTGGCCGTGCTGGAGCTGGAGCGTCCCCAGGTCGGGTAACGGAGATGTAGGGTCACAGCACCGAGGTGGCGATGCCGGTCTTTCATAGCGTTTTTTATGAAATCGCGGCCTTGTTGCTGATCGCTGCGGTCTGCGGCGCAGTGGCGGTGCGACTGCGCCAGCCGCTGATCGTCGCCTTCATCGTCGTGGGTATTCTGGTGGGGCCAGCCGGACTGCACTGGGTCCACTCGGCCGATCAGGTCGATCTGCTGGCGAAGATGGGCATTGCGCTCCTGTTGTTCGTGGTGGGGCTGAGACTCGACCTGCATCTGATTCGAAGCATGGGGCGGGTGGCGCTGGCGACCGGTCTGGGGCAAGTCCTGTTTACCTCGGTCATTGGGTATGTCCTCGCCAGGACGCTGGCGCTGGAGCCGGTCGCTGCCCTGTATGTGGCGGTCGCGTTGACCTTCTCCAGCACGATCATCATCGTCAAGCTGCTGACCGACAAACGGGAGATCGACGCCTTGCACGGGCGCATCGCCGTGGGATTCTTGATCGTGCAGGACATCGTGGTCGTGCTGGTCATGATCGCCCTGTCCGCCTTCGGCGTCGGAGAACAGGGAACCGGCCTGGCCGCCGTCCTCTTTACCGTAGCGCTCAAAGGGGCGGTATTTCTGGTCGGGGTCGGCGTGATGATGCGGGTGGTGTTCCCGGCGCTGCTCGGTCGCCTGGCGTTCTCGCCGGAGCTGTTGGTGCTGTTTGCCGTGGCTTGGGGGGTGTCGCTCGCTTCGCTTGGCGATGCGCTGGGGTTTAGCAAAGAGCTCGGCGCCTTCGTCGCCGGGGTGTCGCTGGCCTCGTCTCCGTACCGCCATGCCATCGGCGCTCGCCTGACCGGTCTGCGGGATTTCCTGCTGCTGTTTTTCTTCGTGAGCCTCGGGGCGCAGCTGGATCTTCGTCTGCTGGGAGTCCAGGCTGATCCCGCCGCTGCGCTCTCGCTGTTCGTGCTCATCGGCAATCCCCTGATCGTCATGATCATCATGGGGGCCATGGGCTACCGGAAACGCACGGGATTTCTGGCGGGCTTGACCGTCGCCCAGATCAGCGAGTTCTCCTTGATCTTCGGGGCCCTCGGCGTGAGCGTGGGGCATATCGATGCGTCGGTCTTGGGACTCATCACGCTGGTCGGGCTCGTCACCATCGGCCTGTCGACCTACCTGATTCTCTATTCTCACCCCCTGTACGAACGACTCGTGCCCTGGCTCGGCCTGTTCGAACGACGCATCCCGCATCGCGAAGAACAGCTCGACGGGGAGCCTGAGTCTCAGACTGTGAGCGTGATCCTGTTCGGGTTGGGGCGCTATGGCAACCGGATCGCGCAAGGTTTACGCCGGCAGGGATTGGTTGTCTTGGGAGTGGACTTCGACCCACAAGTTGTGGCCCGTTGTCAGCGATTGGGGTTCGCGGTGCACTATGGCGATGCCGAGGACCCGGAGTTGCCCGCCATGCTTTCATTGCAGGGATGTCGCTGGGTGCTGAGCACGATCGTGGTCCCGGACGTGAATCTGACCTTGCTGCACGCGCTTCGCCACCACGGATATACGGGGCATGTGGCGACGACGGCCACGACGGTTGAGGAACAGACGGCGCTGGAAGCCGCCGGGGCGCATCTCGTGCTGGTCCCCTATGCGGACGCGGCCGAGCGCGCTGTTGAGGTGGTGATCGGCTCGATCCTGCCGCCGTCCGGGCCGCGGGATTCGGAGGCGCAGGATCCCGATGGGATCGCATCTGACTCGAACGGGCCGCGACCGGTTCAACTCGGCATGTCGTTCCCGTATCCTGGCAGCGAGACCGTACACCGGAAACCGGAGGGCTCATGAAGAGACAAGAGCGAGCCGCGAGCACAATCGTGTTCGCGACGGATTTTTTCAAGCCGGCTCAGCGCGCGTTTCCCTATGTGCTCACGCTGGCGAAGGCGCTGCAATGGCACCTGGTGATCCTCCATGTGATCAAGGGGGTGGGGGATTCGGGCTCTCCGGTCCTATCCGATAGCCGCTATCTGAACCCGCTGAAGACGGCGGCGTTGTTGGAGTTGGGACGCCTCCTCCGTCTAGCCCAGGAAGCCGGAGTCCGGGCCGAGCCGCGTCTGCAGGTTGGACACCCGTCGGCCTGTGTCATGGACGCGCTAGCGGAGATGCATGCGCAGTTGGTTGTGCTGGGCACGCACGGACGAACCGGCTGGGACCGGTTACAACTTGGCAGTATGGCGGAGTCGGTGATCCGGGAGGCCGCATGTCCCGTGATGACCGTTCGGGGTCTGGTGGCTGGGGATGCGGTGAGAAGTCACAGGCCTGTCCGGTTGCGTCGTCTGCTCGTCGCCACGGATTTCTCCTCCTGCGCTCACGCGGCCCTTCGCTATGCTACCGGGCTGGCGCGGCGCTGTCAGCAGTCTCAGTTCAAGGAGTGTGGTTAGGGGTGGGACGGTTTGAATTCTCCTCGGCTAACGGAGCTCGCTCGGCTTAGCCTGATTGCCGAACTTGCTGCATACTCTGCCAGCCTATGTATAGGCTTTAACGTACTTACTGTGTCGGTATTGTTTCGAGGATGAAAATAGCCCTCCACAGTCTGCGCGTTTTGTACAGGGTACACATTCATCAAGGAATTCTGTTTTCCAATCGCTGATAGACTTTCTATAGTTCCTAAGGACATCGGGATTGATCGTGCACAGTTGATGGTTGTAAACAGAAACCGTCATCCCATAGCTATTCAGAAGTGCCACCGCCTCACTGAGAATGTTTTTGTATTCGTAAGGATCAATCCAAAGAATATCTAAATTCGGTCTCGTAAAGCCTGTTATTTCCAAGCCCATCAAGGCAACATGGTCCACAAATAATAGATTGCGAGCGATAAACTCGCAGGTTTTTACGAGGCGGTTAATTGTTTGTTTGTGAATGACCACGCGAATCTCTACTTTCTGCCCAACTTCTTTCAAGTTAAGAATGCCCCTAATTGTGTCGTCGAACGCCCCTTTGCTTTGAACGACATATTCGTGGCGAACAGGATCGTCTGAATAAATTGGTATGCCGATCAGCATATTGGGGTGATGAACCGCAGCATATTTCTTGGCAAATTCTCGATCCTTGAAGGCTCGACCGTTCGACAAAATATCGATGCCAGTATGAGGAAGGGAACGGCGCGTGTGATGAAGTAATTCAATAAACCTATCCCCATAGAGGGTAGGCTCTCCTCCAGAAAATCCAAGGCGTTCCGTGTCTGGAGGTATCAGGCTGATGAGTTCAGCAGCCTCTGTGAGCAGCCATGAGTCATCAATCTCCTTGGGAGGTTGAGAGCACATCAGGCAATAATGGTCGCATTGCTCCGTCAAGAGGATGGTGTTGTTGGGCGAGTTCTTTCTATAGAGACATCGAAAAGATCCTGAGACGGAATCTAATCTGATGATGTCGCCTTCGTCCAAATAGTCCTGGTCATCTGAAATCTTGAAGACATCACTGCTGGTACATAATTCGTGCTCCTGTAGTCCCTTGGTCAAAATGGCTTTATATCCTTTTCGGTTCTTCGTCAAATTCACTGTGAATTTTCATTAGCCTAAGCTCATATCCAACTTGCCACAATGAAACAGAATTCTCGCCCGATAGTGAGTGAAGTTCCGAAACCCTCGGGCGTTGGCCTTGATGAG
>Ga0163151_10000591_pt1 | contig 63332 bp, 48 predicted proteins | sample OliLakLV19MP5IB2_FD_145596 | JGI IMG/M metagenome (GOLD analysis project Ga0163151, IMG submission 145596) | Freshwater microbial mat bacterial communities from Lake Vanda, McMurdo Dry Valleys, Antarctica - Oligotrophic Lake LV.19.MP5.IB-2 | ecosystem: Environmental > Aquatic > Freshwater >... | reverse complement strand
CGCATGCGGGAATATCCGAAATGGGCAGCACAAGCCATCTCCGTTAGGGGATCAGGCTAAGATAGCATCAGTCCTCGGAAAAGGCCAGCATGACATCGTTACTTGCAGACTTTTGCCAAAGTCCAGTCAGTTGCGGCTTTTTGCCGCATGGAGTGGTGACGGTAAACCTCAGGCATAGGTTCCATCGTCGGGGAAGCAAATCATTGGATAAAGCTAAGGAGCCTACGCTGAACTTTTGCAACCGTCCGCGCCAAACAGGGCATTGTTTGTTCACACGCGCCCCATATGCTCGGTATGATGCTGCTGTACAAGGTCCTAATTAGCAGTTCGGTATCCATGGCACTATTTAAAACACCTCTACCACGGCACCGCGTGGTCGTTACAGGCATCGGCATAGTCTCTCCTGTTGGGATCGGCAAGGAAACGTTCTGGCAAGCACTTCTGAACGGACGGAGCGGAGTTTCGCCGATAGAGGCTGAAACCGTTCAGCCTCTACTACTTGGGTACTCGCACGTAGCCGGACAGGTACGGGATTTCGATCCCCTTGAGCACATGGACCCCAAGCAGGCCCGGCGCATGGATCGATTCATTCAATTAGGCGTTGCCGCCGCTGGTCTTGCGCGCAAGGATGCCAATATCGGACCGGATGACGTCGATCCGACCAGAATGGGCACGCTGGTGGGCTCTGCCGCTGGTGGATTCGATACGGTTGAAAAGAACTTCAATACTCTAATGAAGCGCGGACCGGACCGCTGCTCGCCATTCATGGTTCCCATGATTAGCGCGAACATGGCATCTGGCTGGGTCTCGATCAAAAACAACGCTCGTGGTCCGGGCTCCTGCGCCGTTACTGCCTGCGCGACTTCAGCGACCGCTTTGGGTGATGCATATCGACTACTTGAGCGCGGCGACGCTGATGTTATGCTTGCCGGCGGAACTGACGCCTGCATAACCGGTTTGGGCATGGCAGGTTTCTCTGCCGCTCGGGCTCTGTCAGCCAGAAATGACGACCCCAAAGCTGCCAGCCGGCCTTTCGATCTCAACCGCGACGGTTTTGTGATCGCCGAAGGAGCTGCAGTGCTTGTGCTTGAATCTCTGGAGCACGCCCAAAAACGCGGGGCACGCATCTATGCAGAACTTACCGGGTATGGGCAGACAAACGACGCACACGATATTGTAATGCCGCGAACCGATGGCGAAGGTGCCGCGTCAGCGATGCGAGCAGCATTGGCCGAAGCAAAATTACTGCCTGAAGAAATCAACTACATCAACGCCCATGGAACATCAACCAAACTTGGTGATGCCTCCGAAACCATAGCGATCAAAAAGGTCTTTGGAAACTCAGCCAAGTCGGTGCCAATTAGCTCAACGAAATCGATGACCGGACACATGCTCGGTGCAGCTGGTGCTATTGAATCCGCGGTGTGCTGTCTAGCGATAAACGATTCGCGAGTGCCACCCACAATCAACCTTGACACCCCAGATCCAGATTGCGATCTCGATTATGTACCGGGAGTTGCGCGGCATGTTGACGTGAAAGCGGCAATGACAAACAGCTTTGGTTTTGGCGGACATAATGTGTCTCTGCTATACGAGCGGTTCAAAAAGTAGAAATATCTGCACTGCATTTGGTGCCGGCGTCTTTGTAGCGGAGGGGCCTGTTCTCTCCCGCTGGCTGCAGTCGAGGACGAAGGCCGCATGTCGTGGACCCTACAAGTTTGAACCAGGTCGCCTGCTTAGGAATGCGACCGCGCTAGTTCATCAATAACCGCGGACAGCTTGGTCCTGGTTAGTTTAATTTGCGCGTCATCTGCGCTGCATAGCTTCTCGCGAATGCGCAAAGCCCAAGCGTAGAATCTTTCGGATTCAATCAATCCACCTGAACTCTTGAACAGCAGTGCAAGCGATTCCAGACTAGCTGCGACGTCGAGGTGCTCTGGACCGAGATTCTGAAACCGGATTTCTAACGCTCGTAGGTACATTTGCTCGGCAGCAGCTGATTTTTTGCGCGACATATATAAGTCTGCTAGCTTGGTTAGTGGTACCACCACATCCGCATGCGTCTTTCCTTTTGCCTTTTCCTCAAGCGCTACAGCTGCGTGATATAGAGCTTCTGCTTCATCATACTTGCCTTCATCTTGATAAATTTCGGCCAACGATTCAATGAAACCAGCATGGTTAAGATTCGGATTTGTTACTCGCTTTACTGACACATCCGGCGCCTTCTGTCCCCTCAGCGAGCGAGCAGAGGCTTGCAGAACGCGGCTGGTGATTTCAGGATCGACCCAGGGGATGCCGTTTACGATTGCTTTCATGGCTGGCGCAAGCCGTGGAGCGCTCAAGTCGTTAAAAATAAATCCGTCTGCACCGCAATTTAGCGCTGCGACAATTTCCGTGTAATCTTCGCTCAGGCTATACAAAAGAATGCGCATGTTCGGGAATTGCGCTTTGATTTGTTTGGTCGCCTCGGTGCCAGAAATAACCGGCATCTGTATATTCACCAGGGCGATCTGAGGCAGATGCTGCATTACACAATCTATTGTTTGTTCACCGTTTTTTGCCGTACCGAGCAAAGTGAACTCGCCTGTCGACTGCAAAGTATCGGCAATTGTTCGATGCACCTCTTCACTGTTTTCCGCAAGAACGACGCCCAGTTTTACTTTCGTTCTTACTTGCTCGGCAGTTCTGCGCTGAATTTGAATCTGTTCGAGGTCGCAGCGCAGCTCCGCCATCGACTGGAAGCGAGCCTCTGGATGCTTCTCAAGGCACTTAAAAATAACAGCCTGCAGTGCAGCCGGAACTTCAACGTTCGGCGCCGATTCCGAAAATGGGAGCGGATCTTCTTTCAGTTGCTGGTACACAATTTCGGCAAGTGAGCCCCCCTGAAACGGCGGTCGGCCGGCAATAGCATTGTAGAAGGTGCCACCAAGAGAATAGATATCCGTGCGCAAATCGATCGCAGCATTCTTGCATTGCTCTGGGCTCATGAATAGTGGACTTCCGAAAACCTGCCCCGCTTGCGTTAAGTGAAAGGTCTCTTTCTTCGCCTCCGGCATCAATTTAGCAATGCCGAAATCGACAATCTTGACCCAATCGACGTGGTCTGCAGTGCTCAAAACAATGATATTGCTGGGTTTGATGTCTCTGTGCACGACTCCCTTCGAGTGCGCATGTTCAAGCCCATCGCAAATTTGCAAAAAGATCCGGATAAGTCTATCGATTGATGCTGTCGGACCGGTCTGAATCAGCGCCTCGAGACTTTGCCCTTCCAGATAGTCCATGACGATGTAGGCCTTCCCATCAGGAGAAATGCCAAAGTCATGCAGCGTGATGAGATTTTGATGGCCAAGACTGCTAGCGGCGCGGGCCTCTTGCTGAAATCGCTTGAGCATCTTGTCTTGCGATGACTCAAAGTTTTTCAGAATTTTGATTGCAACAAAGCGATCCATCATGGCATGACGCGCCTTGTAGACCACGCTCATGCCACCCTCGCCAAGCACGGACTGCACCTGGTATCGCTCTACGAATACCGAGCCTACGACGTTATCGGCAACGGGAATATCTTTAGGAGCGAGCAGTTCGCCGTCTTTCGGGCAAAATCGCTGACTCGCACCATATTCGGTATCACATACCGCACAATATAACGGCGTAGCGAGAGTATTCTCGTTGGTGGCCTTTTGACTAGCATTCTTAAAAAACTTCATCGCCAACGCTCCGGATTCCATTTAATATTGCCCGTATGACACTAAAATGAAACACCGTCAACTTTACGATGACGCCAGGAAAGCTCAGAATCGAACCACGGATTACTGCGTCGCCCGGTCAATTGCTGCCTGAGCCTTCAACCTGGCGCCCGAACCGAATTATGGACTTGTGACAGAATCAGCGATGACGGGACTGGCGAGCTGTTTTTAATGAACAAAAATCAGTGCTCGATTAATTTAGCAAAGGTAACCAAGGGGGCGTCCGCATCTCTGCGCTTTACTGTAGCGACAGCTGGGGTCGCTTCTTTGACTGCCGTTCTTTACGGCCTCAAAATCGATCCGCACTCAGCCAACATTTCGATGCTTTACCTGCTCGTAGTTGCCGTATCGGCTCTGCTGCTGGGGCGAGCCCCGGCCATATGGGCGTCAATCCTATCGTTTCTACTTTTCGATTGGTTTTTTGTTAAGCCTCAAAACACCTTCACTGTGTCTGACCCGGCAGAATGGGTGGCGCTGTGCGTGTTTCTTGTGACAGCGACAATCATTGGACAGCTTATGGCGTCACTACAGGTGCGTGCCTCGGAAGCGCAACAACATCAGCGCGAGACGGCCGCCTTAGCCGAAGCCAGTTGGGCCGTTGCCTCGCAACTGGACACCAAGTCTGCTGTTATGGAAGTCCTGAAACAGGTTGCCCTCGTGGTAAATCTAAAGGTCGCTGCAATTCTCGCCAGAGATCCAGGAGATACGCCGCCTTTTATCGTGGCCGTGCATCCGCCCACTGCTGATTCGCACAATATCGAAGCCCAAATTTCAGAACTGCTCAACGAGTCACTCGGCAGTAGTGGACGGTCGGAAGTAACACGTCCGCTAAGCAGCGGCAAAGTTATGATTCTGCCCATTACCATGCACGACGTGGACTTCGGATACGTGTATCTAGAACTGGGCACAAAGCAGGGTCTCACTGCCCAGCAAAGGCAAATTGTAGAGTCGCTCGTCAGTCACTCGGCGGTGATTTTTCATCGCGACAGGTGGATGAAACAGGAGTCCGCCGCCGCTGCTTTAGCACAAGCCGACCGCTTGAAGACAGCTTTGCTATCGATGGTGTCGCACGATTTCAGAAGCCCGCTTACTTCGATCAAAGCATCCGTCTCGACGCTGTTACAAGATGGCACACCACTTGCACCGGATACGATGCGCGGCCTCTATCAGACTGTAGAGGAGGAAGCCGATCGATTAAATCGGATGGTGGGAAACATTCTCGATCTTTCGCGGTTAGAAGCTGAGGCCTGGCGCCTTAGGCGCGAACAAATATCAGTTGCGGAAATTATCGGCATGGCACTTGATGCTTTTGATGAGCAAAGCAACAATCGTATTACCGTCGAGCTTGATTCTCGCTTACCAGAAATATATGCTGATTCAACACAAATTGTCCAAGTGTTGAAAAATCTTGTGGAGAACGCCCTCAAGTATTCGCCTGAGGGCACTACCATCGAGATTTGCACGAAGCTCCTTGAGGACCGTGCAGCGGTCATCGAAGTTCGCGATAGGGGAGCAGGATTGCCAGAAAATAGCGTTGACATCTTCCAGCCTTTCTGGCGTGCTCCGCACTTGCACGAAAGCTCCACACCTGGGGTCGGTATCGGACTGGCGGTTTGTCGCGGACTCGTTGAGGCGCACGGCGGCATGATTGAAGCTGTTGCGCGGGACGGCGGCGGGTCAATGTTCCGCATTACTTTGCCGCCAGAACTACACGTGGTGGAGGCGTCCAATGCTGCGAATACTAGTAATTGACGATGAACCACAAATCCAAAGGGCGCTGCGAGCAGGATTAGAGCGCAACGGCTACACAGTGATGACCGCTTCTAATGGTGAAGAAGGGCTCGATATGGCCGCATTGCATCCACCAGACCTGATCATTCTCGATCTTGCGATGCCGAAACTGGACGGATTTGCTGTTTGCACGGAACTTCGAAAATGGACAAAAGTCCCAATTCTAGTGCTATCAGTGCGCGACGATGAAGAAGACAAAATCAAAGCACTTGATCTTGGAGCCGACGACTACTTGATCAAACCGTTTGGTGTCGGGGAGCTGCTGGCTCGAATGCGCGCAGTCCTGCGAAGAACATCGACGAATGACGGGGATTCCGATGAACGCAGTTTCATCACTGGTCATCTAGAAATTGATTTTGTTCACAGGCTGGTTAGTGTAGACAGCAAAGAAGTGCATCTTACTCCAACGGAGTACGACCTGCTTAAGTGCCTTGTTCAGCACCGCAATCGCGTGCTCACACATACCAACATTATGACGAAAGTATGGGGACCGGAGTACACGGACGACACGCATACTCTTCGCGTACACATTGCCAATTTGCGCAACAAGATAGAGACGGATCAAACCAGGCCCATGTTCATTCACACCGAAACTCGCATTGGCTATAGATTTCGCTGCCAAGAATAAAGTTCATCTTGACACTTTCTTGACATCAATCGGATGGAAATTGACACGACATTCACGCTTATTGCGATTGAATGCCGGTACATGACCTATTTCCAAAATAAATTGATGCGGAATCCAATTGACTACAACCACAACCCCTAACACTACGGATCGCCGGTCTGCAGCAGCGCGCAATAAACTTCGTCGCTGGTTTTTCGATGGACTGAGAAAAAATGTGAAGGCCTCCCCGCCTCACCAAGACTCTTGGTGGAAAGTGATGTGCCTCACGGGCGTCGACTATTTTTCCACGCTTGGATATCAGCCAGGGATTGCCTTCCTGGCAGCCGGGCTTCTATCTCCGATTGCGACACTTATTGTGGTGCTGGTAACAATCTTCGGGCTCGTGCCATTGTATTCCAGAGTGGCGAAAGAGAGCCCTCATGGTCAAGGCAGTATCGCCATGCTGGAACGGTTGGTGCCGGGCTGGCGAGGCAAAACGATGATTCTGGTGCTGCTCGGGTTCGCAGCGACTGACTTTATCATCACAATAACCCTCTCGGCAGCCGACGCGACGGCCCATGTCGTTCAGAATCCGCTCATTCCCCTTTGGATGAACAACCGAGTCGGTGTGACTCTGTTCCTCCTGGCGATTCTGGGAGCGGTTTTCCTGAAGGGATTTCGCGAAGCGATCGGTTTGTCGGTCGGCATCGTGGCACTGTATTTGATGGCAAACGTTTTCGTTATCGGGCGCAGTTTTATGGAAATATCCGCCCATCCGGAGGTGCTGCTGAACTGGAAATCCGGGTTGTTCGTATCATTTGGATCAATCCCACAAATGATCGGCATCTCCTTGATTCTCTTTCCCAAGCTGGCATTGGGCATGTCCGGGTTCGAAACAGGCGTAGCCGTAATGCCCCTGGTCAAGGGCTCGCCCGGTGATACGCCCGAAAAGCCGACCGGACGAATAAAGAACACAAGAAAACTGCTTCTCGTGGCGGCAATCATTATGGCCGTATCGTTGCTCTGTACGAGTTTAATCACAACAGTTTTGATACCGGCGCCATTATTTGCAGATGGAGGGGCCGCCAACGGTCGGGCTCTAGCATATCTGGCACATAAATATTTTGGCGAGGGATGGGGAACGGTATACGACTTCAGCACCATATTGATCCTTTGGTTCGCCGGTGCATCGGCAATGGCCGGACTTCTAAATCTAGTACCGCGTTATCTTCCACGATACGGCATGGCACCAGATTGGGCGCGGGCCCAAAGACCTCTAGTCGTATTCTTGATCTCTATCAGCGTCGCGGTGACGATAATGTTCAAGGCCGATGTGGATGCTCAGGCCGGCGCCTACGCTACTGGTGTGTTAGTCCTGTTTACTTCCGCGGCACTGGCGGTGATGCTCGCAACATGGAAAGAATCAGCATTTAAGAGAGTCTTGTTCCCTCTTATCTTTCTTGTGTTTGCTTACACATCGATAGCAAACATGATTGAACGACCAGAAGGATTGCACATTGCTTCATTCTTCATCGGGGCGATTCTGATCGTTTCCCTCATCTCTCGTGCGTTGCGATCACTTGAGCTACGCATCCACTCAGTCAAACTCGATAACGCTGCGCAGAGCTATCTGAACGAAGTCTTGAGGCATTCCGGTCAAATCTGTTTGTTAGCACATCGTCCGGGCGGCACCAACTACGCATTGAAAGAACAAGAAACAAGGGAGTTACACAAGTTGACGGAAGACGAAGCCATCTTCATCTTTCTGGAAGTAGAACTAAGTGATCCGTCCGACTTTAGCGATGAATGCCTGGAGTTAACTGCCGAAGAAGAGGAGGGCTTCAAGGTATTCAAATGCAAAAGCCCCGCGATTCCAAACGCAATCGCGGCAATCCTATTACACATTAGAGATAAAACGCACACCATCCCGCATGCGTATTTTGGCTGGACCGAGGGACATCCACTTGCCTATGTGTTCAAGTACATCTTCTTAGGTGAAGGTGAAACAGCTCCTGTCACGCGAGAGATCTTGCGGGAATTAGAAACAGACCCAGACAAGCGCCCTCGCATTATTGTTGGTTAGAAGTTGAATGGGCAAAGCAGGTGACAGTCCCAGCTATCGTGCGCTCGGCATCGCCTTGGCGGTTGCAGGTCTTGTTCTTGGTTCCAGCTATTGGATTGCAAACGTTCTATTGAACGACGCACCACTGGCATTCCTACTTGCTCTAACACTGTCTTGTTTCTCGCTAGAAATGGTCTTCAAGATTGTCGTTCTAAACTCATCTGAGCCATTTTCGTAGTACCTCAACCATATTCCAATTGTCCTTGGTGGAGCTTCAGTCCTCATCACCGCGACGTATTAGCACAATTTTTACGGACAGGGTCTATTTCTTGATGCATCCTTGACGTTGGATCGAATTGAATGGGATTACCAAACCCGAATTGAGAAAACTCGATCATGAACCTACTTTTACCCATCCGGAATGCACAGCTCGCTGAAGCACAGGTGAATGCGGCCTTACCGTACTTGCTCACGGGCACTAACAACTCAGTGATCTTGGCTAGCATCGTGGAGCCTCCACTGGTGCAGTCAGGACGTCATGGATATGCCGACATCACAGATCATTGGCACACAGAAGACCGCTTGCGTGCTAAGCACCTACTGGATAAGTGGTCGAAATCCATCATTGAAGTCTGTCCGGCTTTGCATTTACACAAGGTCATCGCGGATGGAGACCCACTGGCGGAGCTAATCCATGTGCTGGATCTCTTCAGCGTCAACCTGATCATTTTGGCCAGAGGGCAAAAGCATCCGGTCCTGCGAATGCTTGAACCGAGCTTCAGTCGAAAGCTGGCTGAACGCGCGGAATGCCGCACAATCATTACTTGCTGCGGCCGCAACAAAACCGCCAGCGCTGGCGCAAAGGTAAACCAACAGCCCTTGCAACCGAGGCTTGCGATCGGTCATCGGCTAAAGACTGATTGAGCCCGAGAGCACCTGAGCTCATAAGAGCGCCGCCGTCCCGGCGGCTTGTAGTGCAGCCAGCTTCTTTTCACAACCGGCGGGACGCCGGCGCTCCCAGAATCAAGCCCATCCTCTACAAGATCTAGAATGTAACGTTCAGGCGCGCACCAGCGACAAATATCGAAGGTGTCGGCCTGACGGCTCCGGGGTTCCAGATGTATTGAAAGTCCGGACCAACCGAGACATTCTTGTTCACTTGAGCCTTGTAATAGCATTCCAAGGTCTTTTCAGCACTTGCCGCGTACGCTCCCGGTGACATCGCAGCAAGGTTCGCGTTCACTTCGGACAGGCTCGTAGGTAGAACGCCGTTAAGCCCTACGAAGGCGGGAGTGGCCGGGGTGAATGCACCCCGCCTGTAGGAAGAGATTGCCCCAAATGCGATACCAAGGACGTCGTCCGGTCGGCGTTTCGCGATCCCTGGAACGGACTTCATCGGGAGCTCGGCCCCTATCGACCAGGCTTGACGTGAGGACAAAAGTCCGCCCAGGAGTACCTGTCCGAGCTGCTTATCGTTAAATCCGTATCGTCCCCAGATGCCGATGTCCTTCCAAATCCGTTGATCGAAGTTGAAGTAGCAGCCAGAAGGTTTGCTAGCCGTAGGAGTTCCTCCCGGAACAATAGACAATAACCCAGACGGAGAGGTATCCAGTGGAGTTGCATATGGCGTGGAGGATCCAGAGCGGAAATTAAAATTCCAATAACCAGCGCGGAAATTGCCTTCTTTTTTGAAGAATTTATGCCCCACTTGCAATTCGTGGTTTGTTCCGTAACCGCCGAAGTAGTCTCTGTCAGCCAAGCTGATCATGCCGCTGGTGGCCCGCACGAAAGCCTTGCCTCGGAGCAGCGAGTGCTCCAGCTGGAAGATTGCCGACGGTCCGATGAAATTAGGCCGCCAAGAGATGTTGTTCACAAACTGGCTATTGAGAAACTGCATCGTCTCGTTGTTGGCCATCGCATTTGCATCGAACACATTGGAAAAGTTGTTCAAACCGATTTGATACATCCCTTTCAGAGATTTCGTCACTTTCAAATCTTGGCTAAACCATGCCTGCTCCAGAGACACCGTAGGTCGAACGTTGTTGCTGTTGTTATTATTGATTTGCAGGTTTGTTATCTGGACATCATTAACACCTGAGTTGAACGGGTTAGCAGCACCGTCGTTTAAGGCGTTTTCTGGGCTCATCAGATATTTGTTACGCGGGAAAAAGCGCCCGGAGGCTGCCGTTAACCGCAAGAACAACTTTGCATCACCCATCATTGAGTCTGGTTTCGGTTCGTTGACTTTGGCTTGGAAGTTGATTCGGCCGCGCATGTTGGCCGCCATGCCGTCTCGGATCCCACGTCCAGAATCTGATTGCGGGAGAAACGTAAAGTCTCCGTTGACTTTCACCTTTTCCAAAACAGACAAACGCTCGTGAAATTCCTGTCCTTTTTCTTCGCTGACGGATCCGGGAATCTGTGGTGGCAAATCGTTTTTCGCAACCACCATTGTGAGTTTGCCTTTTACTTCCTGCACCACCTCTTCAAAGTCACTTGTCAGCCTGCCGATTTCAACATAGTCTTGCGACGTCATGCTTTCGTTGGGAAGTTTTGCAAGAGAAGTCACCAGCTGCCAGTAAAAGCTACCCAATGGGCCTCTGGGTAAATTGTCTGGCGGTCCAGGCAATCCATGCCGCTCGGCAAGCGAAGTCAAATCGCGACGCACGGAATCAATATTACGAAGGGCTAGCGGCGTGTCTAAAGGCATGCCTGTGGCAAGAGGTTGACTGACTTGAACAGGAGCATTGTTTGACTGTGCGATTTTCTGGAGAATCGGAATCTCTTTCAACAATCGACTGTCAGAAGGTGATTGAACTCTGGCTCCTTTGCTCACATTGTTTACTGCAGGCGTAATGGCTGCCGCCGCCGGAGCCACAATAGAAAGTCCGAATGAAGCCAACAACAAACTTTTCCACATTGGATATTGAGAAGAGGTCATTTTGGGCAGGATTCTCATGTGACTCGCTCGGTCATTAATCAACAAAGTACAACACACTGGAGTTGCTTCGCGCAGTCTAGTCGACGTTGCTTATTCATGCAACCGCATGGCTCATTTGAACTCAGACAACTCACGGCTAGTATCGCCGAAAGCGCATTGACGCGGCGTAAAAATGAGGACACGCCGTATCAAGAAAGTGCAAATGTTTTGTCGTAAATTTTCTGCTGAACAGGTTCGAGCGGCAGTCAAATATATTCTCAGCAGCTAAAGTGTGCCGCCCCTATGCCCAACGTATATCTGCATCATTAAAGAGCGACTCACTTGTTGGCGCTGAAGTCAGGGGCGGTGCGAGCAAGGACACGGATTCCGGTGGGAGCGTGGAAATAGGAATCCATCAGTCCCAGCAGTCTACGCCCCTCAGCACGCTGTGCCGGCACCCGGCTGGCGAGCATTTCCATCAAAGGAATGATGGCAGTATTGTTATCGCGGAGCATCTGTTCGAGTTCGCTTCTTGCGGTATATCCGGACCCAGCTAGCGTATCCAACAATGTTGCCAGATACTCCTGTGGCACAGAACTGCGCGCTATATCCAAGGCAGTTTCGTAGTCGCGATCGTCGGACATCATTTGCACAAGCCGTCGTCCCTCAGCTGCCCTCGGTCCGCCGAGCAGGTCAAGGATTCGAAATGCGGCAGTCGAATTTCCGGGATTCTCGTCGTCGTTCAACAATCGCAGTAACGATTGTCCGGCTTCTGCAGTAGCTGGAGTGGTCATCAAGCTAACCAGGCTGTGTGCTAGCTGCGGGTTCTGCAGGCGATCCAGAAGCGCTGAACGATCAGCGGCAGGCATTTGCAACAACGTGGATGCTGACGCGGCGAATTGTGGATTCGACAACATTTGAGTTAGTGTCGATAGCTGTTCCGGAGTGGTCGCGGAAGACAGGGCTCGTTGAGCTCGTTCACGCGTGTCTGCATTCTCGGACAGTCGGCGAAATGCTTCAGCGTCAGCCGCATTGAGTGCTGCTAAATTTCTGGCAGAGACTTGACTTGCCGCGTCGCCTGCCAACATAGTGCGAACCTGTTCTGCTCTTGGACCTTGTTGCTGAACAACGCGAACCATGTTCTCCATATCCGCCGTGCCGCGCGCAGCTTGCATGATGCTGCGCGCCCGGTTGGATTCGGCCGGATCGTTTGAACCAAGCAGTCTGACGAGTTCACGCGTGTACGCCGGTGGCGGCGCAATTGTTTCATCATTCTTGTTTCGTGTCGGTATCAGGGCTGCGAGCAAATTGCTCGCGGCCGCTCGCTGGGTAGAATTGTTCGATCCGAGCATGTCGCCAAGTTGTCTTGCGGCAGCCGGGTTCGATTGACGAAGTCCCATCAACACTCCAAACTGGTTCGGTCCGTCAGCGTTGAGTGCGGTCAGTGCAAACTGCAATTCGTTGCTTCCTGCTGCACTGTTCAGCATCCCCAACAACCCCTCGCGGTGACTCGCAAGCGCCGGGTTTAACAATGCCTGCGTAAGATTGGCCACAGCCTGTTCACTTCGCTCCCCGTCATTCAGTAAGCGGCGGATTTCCGCGGCTGCCCGCGGCCGAGCCTGGTCATTCATCGCGCTCAGCAATGCATTTGCCGCCGGCGCGCTGCCCTGCTGCAAGATGGACTGCGCAACTTGCGCATCTTGCGGCGAATTAAGCATCCGAAGCAGCGTGTTCCCAGAATCCCTCTGCGCCGGGGAGCTCAACATACTTAGCAGTGTACGTCCGGCCAGTTGCGCACTGGTATCTTCCGAGTCGATCAGTCCATTGAGTCGCTGTACAGCAGTCCGCATTTCACGATTCGTCGAAAGATTCAGCAGCGTCTGCGCCTCAGCTGGAGTCGTTGAATTGCTGATGGCCGTGCGCGCCTCCCAAGCTCGATTCGGATTGTTTAAGGTGTCGTATAAGGAAGTTGCAATCGCCTGTTCCGACGGTGTACCGCCCATCATTCTCATAAGACGCGCAGATTCGGCTTGGGGCATGCTGAGAAGCTGACGCGTGGCAGCCTGATTCGCCTGGTCGGTTGTTCGCTCAATGACACGCGCTAAAGATTCCGGAGGAATTTGAGCGTCGAGTATGCGTCCCGCAAGGGCACGATTGTTGGGGTTTTCCAGCATTCCAAGCATCGTCTGTCCACTGGCATGCGTTGCCGGATTAAATAGCACGTCCATCATGGCTTGCATCTGTCCGAACGAGTCCAGCCTGTTCATAATTGTGTTTGCCATAGCACGGTGTTCAGGGTTGCTGAGCATGGTGAGCAGACGGCGTGCGGCAGCTTGGGCATTGGGGCGACTATAACCTTCTCGCATCTCACGTGCAGTCAGAGGCTCACCCAGATTGGATAGCAACATTCCTGCATTCTGCTGGTCGAGTTGATTCTGTGATTGCAACATTTGCATCACTTGATTGCCGAGCTGCCGTTCTTGCGGTACGTTTGAATCCAGGTACGAAGCTAGTAGCGAAGCCTGTCCTGGCGTTGAAAGTGTGCGAAGCGCCGTTTGCAGCTGCTCGCGTCGCTCGGGATTCACAAGCATATTTCTCAACACTTCTTGCCTGGATGCAGAGGCCGCAGATGTGTATTCAGATAGAAAACGTGCCGCGTCCCCACGCTGAGCAGGGGTGCCGTTGAGCCATCGCTCAAGCTGGTCTGCCGCCGGACGCGTGGCCGCATCTGCTCGCATGGCAATAGCCGCTGGGCGTAACTCCTCCGGAAGCGAACGCAGGATCGTTGCTGCGAAATGGCGCTGCTCGGGATTCGCTAACATTTGCACCATTCGTGCTGCGTTGGCTTGCTCACTAGCAACCGGCGAAGCAAAAGATTCCAACAGGTCTGCAGCTGATCTGCGCTCCTGGCGATTACTCGATTGCAACGCGCTAAGAAGCATCTCTGTAGCATCCCGCGTCTGCGGATTGTTGAATATCTGCAGCAATTGTCGGCGTTGCTCAACATCAAACATGGTGGCCAGACTGCGGGCCAATCCCGCATGCTCAGGTTGTGTCAACATGGTGGCAAGCGAATTTCCATCGCTGCGAACGGATTCATGAGGGCTCGCCAGTTGATTGATGATCGAATTTCCGATATCGCGCTGGGCCTCATCATCGGACGACAGCAACGTGCGAAGTTGACCCATCTGCGCAGCATTTGCCTGATTATCCATGTATTGGATCACTTGCGTTAGCTGAGCATTTTCCATTGACGCCAGTACTCGTCCTAATGCTTGTTCCCCAGTGGTACCTTGCACCAGATCCAACAGGCGTTCGCCGTTATGGCGATCAGCGCCTCTGTTGCTCGCTAACAGCTCCAATGCGCGTGACCCGACGGACGGCGCGAAGTTTCCGTCCACCCACGACTCGGCATCGGCGAGGATTTGATTCAATGCGCGGCCGCCTTGCTCCTGCGTTTCCGGGTTGGCCAGGACCTGGAGCAAATTTGGAATATCATTGCCTGAAAAGGTGTCGACAAGTGATTCGAACCATCGTTGCAGTCTCTCCACGGCTGGGTGCGCCTGCGGCACCTCCTCTGGCTCCGCCTCTGGCTCCCAATCGATTTCCCAATCGACTTCCGGAGTTTGTAGCGGGTCTTGTTGCCTTTCGATTTCGTTGTCGTACGCCATGAGAAACTCCTTGCGGATGCGTTCTGGGGAATGCATGCTTCCAATGTACGGACTGAATCTAACCAACTCCTGACCAAGCAACCGCTCCATTGTCACAAGACCTAGGGTTCTCCCCAACTAGCCTTTAACAGTCATCCCAGTATCGGCAAGGGTGTGCGATGGGAAGATGCCGATAGCAGGTTTCGCAGCTGGCGAAAGCACACTTGGCTTGTTGGAAACCGATTGGCTAAGGTGGCAATGTGCGCGACCCAGGAGGGGCTATCATTCAGCGTCCATTGCATTACCGACGGTATTGGTCGTCTGCAGCTGTAACACCGCAGTGCGAGTCAATCGCGTCCCTGTGGAAACAGGAGGCGTACCCTATAAAACTAGTTCCAGCAGCTGCCCACAGAGCTTTGTGCGACATAACGAGCATGCTGAATCAACGTTGCACTGACCTCAAGAGACTTCTAGCACTTCGCTGTGCACGAACGGCGCTAATCGCTGTTTCGGTTCCTTGTTTAACGTCATGGCTTCTCATATGCAGTTTCCATTGCGGCATAGCGCACCCGAGCACAATCAGCAGGCAGGTTTTCCCAGAAGACCTGCTGGCAGCCAACATGGTAGTCATCTCGATCGTGATCTATTTTGCCATAGCAACTGCAACAACGCTGCTCTGGTGGATCTCCGTGGTAAAACCTCTCAGCAATACGTTAAAGAACGGACAACGAGTCTTGAACGGCGAAGCGGTTACACCGGCGAAGCGACCTGCAGATGAGTTCGAAGCACTAGATGCACTCATTTACGATCTCGGCGCCCGTTGGTCTCGAGAAGCCCGAACCATGCAGTTTGATATTGAATTCAAGGCAATCGAACACGAGAGGCGGCGGGTGGCCAAAGAGTTGCACGATGAGATATTGCCTTCTCTGGCCAGGTTGATTCGCGCTGTCCAATCCCGAAACAGCGAACGAGACATCCAGGATCTGGTGGACGAACTACACGAAACTGTTGCGGCATTCAGAGACCTGTTGGGCGAACTGCACCCGGTCGATCTCGAACAGTTTGGACTTGTGGCCGCCTTGAATAACATATGCACAAGATACGCTCGGCTGACCGAATTGTGCGTTGACTTCATTGAGGAGACCGAAGACTGCGAGCTTTCTGAGTTGCAACAGCTTTGCGTATATCGCGCTATGCAAGCAGCACTAAAGATGTTTACCGATTCTGAAAACGATCTCTTGCTTGTTTGCTATCAACGCCAATATGGTGACACCGTCATCTCGGTACGCTGCGTCGATAAGCGCGTTTCATCTGCCGAATGGCTCTCGATTGAGAAGCACGATTTCAATGCCTTCGAGTCATGGTGCACCATGGCTGGAGCCAGAGTCGAGTTCGGCTCCAGTCAAACCGACGAATTCCCCTGCGACCTGACAATTACAGTTAGCAAGAACGCGCAGCCGGAGGAATTCGTACGTTGAACATTGTCCTCCCCCGCCGCGTTCGCCTGCTGTACAAGGCCATGTTTGCTCTGACTATGGGAGTTGCAGTTCCGCTAGTTGGCATATCCGTTGCACAAAGTCAGTACAATTACGCCATTCTTCATCCCTTCACGATAGGCCTGGCCGATGCCCGCTCACAACTGTCGCAAGCATTATTCATCAGCGGATTATTCAGCATGCTCACGACACTTCTCAGTTGGCGATACTTGCACAAGTCAATTGTGGAAAAGTTAGAAGAGGTTACCACTCGCTGCCAGGCTCGCCTCAATGGACAAAGTCCGCCGGACGAATTCGGCGTGACAGACGAGCTGGCGGAGCTGGATACTGTTCTTGCCCACGCGCAAGACGAATGGGTAAAACTGATCCATCGAGACTGCTCCCTTTTCGAAAATCTCGCGGTGGAAGCCGAGCGCAAAATTATTTCCGAAGACATCAATCAGCGAATTCTGCCGCACTTCGACAGAATAGCTGCACTGGCAGACCAATCGCATGATGGACTGCTTACCCGAGACATCAGAGAAAGAATGCAAGGTATCGCCGCCGGTGTCGGAGGCATAATGTCCGAACTGCATGCGCGCCTCTTGGCCGAAGCAGGGCTGATTCCATCAATAACGACGCTGGTAGATCGCTTTAAGCGCGCGAGCCTGATCGAAACCACCATAGCTGCCGATCTTGCATCAGAAGACATAGATATCTCGCTGGAAGCCAAGTTTGCCGTCTACCGAGTGACGCAAGAAGCGTTGAACAACATCGAAAAACACTCCGGTGCTACAAGAGCACGGGTGACAGTTAGGCAAATTCAAGATCGGCTTGTTGTCTGCATCGAAGACAACGGTAAGGGCTTCCGCGAGCGTCGCAGCACCCAGTCTCGCGGACTAAAGAACATACGCGAGCGAGCTGCTGCTGTAGGTGCCAGCGTAGTTTGGGAAAAGTCCAGATCTTTTGAAACAGGGACGCTGGTGACCATCGCCTTGCAGAATAGAAGCGGTGAAACATCCGCGCGAATGGCTCCACTCCAATCAAACGTTTAGGGTGAACCCCAGGTCGACTGTGCGGACCAGCACAGTCCGCCCGTCGTCATAAATTTGAATAATCAGATATAGAGACGCACGTCAGAGTCGCGAAACATTTTTCGCGCGTGCACTCTGACGAACACAGCTCGGACGAGGGGTTTACACAACTATGGCTCTTATAAATTTATCCGCCAAGGAGATCCGCTGCAAGATTGTTTATTACGGAACAGGTCTAGGAGGAAAAACCGCCAACTTGAAATACATCTTCAGCCAGACCGCGCCGACCACTCGCACAGATATCATCAGCCTGGCAACGGAAACCGAACGCACACTATTTTTTGACTATCTCGGTCTGGAACTGGGCACGGTGCAGGGCTTCAAGACCAGCTTTGCTCTGTACACAGTGCCCGGCCAAGTCGAATACAATGCCAGCCGTAAGTTGCTCCTCAGCGGCGTGGATGGCATTGTCTTCGTTGCCGATTCAGATGTGATGCGTCGTCGCGAGAATATCGCTTCCTTCGAAAACATGGTCGAGAACATGCACACCCACAAGTTGTCCCTCGATTCAGTTCCATGGGTAATTCAGTACAACAAAAGAGATCTCAACAACGCTATGAGCCTGTCTAATTTGGAAGATGAATTGAACGTGCGCAACGTACCCAGCTTTGAAGCCATTGCCTCCGAGGGACTAGGCGTATTCGCCACATTGAAGTCGGTCAGCAGGCTTGTGCTGAACCGGCTACAATAGGCGAATCAGCTATGCCAAACCGGAGTTCAACATCAGTGGGCATCGTAATTGCAGACGATCAAGAGCGCGAGCGCAGTTGGTTGAAGGAGTTGCTCACTCGACAGTTAGCCAATCTGGCGCCCATCTACGAGGCCGAGGATGGGCAGCAGGCACTAGAGCTAGTCATGCAACACCGCCCGCCGGTGGTTTTTCTCGACATCGAAATGCCGGTGCTCTCCGGCATAAAGGCCGCCGAGCAGATTTTGAAAGAACTTCCGCAAACCGGCATCATTATCCTTTCAAATCACTCGGATGAAATTTTTGTCCGCAAGCTCTGGAAGCTGGTGCCCCCTGACGGCGCCTTCGGCTATGTGCTGAAGGATTCTACAGACCAACAGGTTATCGACGCCGCAAAAGCAGTCCTCGATGGCGACTGCTGGATTCATCCACGCATCCAACGCATCATCAGACGCACCTCCAGTGGTGCCACAGGATTGACTAACGCCGAGTTCGAAGTACTGGTGCACATAGCATTGGGTTTCACCGACCGGGCCATCGCCAGACGTCTATACATTACGGAAAAGGCAGTACAGGCGCGCTTGAAGTGCCTGTACACCAAGCTTGGCATACCTATCAAAGGCGCTTCCGATGAAGACGAATACAATCATCGCTGCCGAGCTCTCAACCTTGCATTCCGCAGAGGACTCGTCAACAAGGCCGAGCTGGATGACTGGGACGATCAGATACGCTGACATAAGTTTCATTCAAAACGAAAGGCACCACCAAAATTGGTAGTGCCTTTTGAATCTAAGAGTTTGCCGAAGGTCGGAGTCGAACCGACACGCCCGTGAAGGCGGATGATTTTGAGTCAACTGCGTCTGCCATTTCGCCACTTCGGCTTAGGGATTTATTCTACAACACAACCCGCCTCAGACCGTGGAACTGTTAAGATCCGCTTGGTTAGGGCAAAACGGAGCTGTTTCTGTGCAGTGCGTCATCACTGGTTTTGATGCTTTTGATACAGCTGATGTCAACCCCACTCAGCGTGCCGTAGAGCTGCTCGATCGCGATTTACTCGATCACCTTGGAGTTCCCGGAACTGTCGGGTATGTCAAGCACACATTGGCGACGTGCTGCAGTGAAGCCTGGTTCGCCATGGACAGACTTGTTAAATCTCTCCCAGCAGATGAGCCTTTCGCAATCGTAATGACCGGCGTTGCAGCCAATCGCAGTCGCATTTGCCTGGAGCGCTTTGCATTGAATGTGCGCAGTTATCGGGTGTCTGACAACCGCGGACACCAGTGGCAAGAAGAATATATTGATGAGAAAGCCCCGGATGCCCTACGCAGCAATCTACCTCTATTCGAGCTCAGGGCGCATTTGAACGACCTCGGGCTGTTGTCGGACATTTCAAATTACGCCGGAAGCTTTGTCTGTAACGAGACCTATTTTCGATGCCTGCAAAAGTGGCGGAATGACCCACGTTGCAAAGGTATTATTTTTCTCCATTTTCCAAATCTGCTTGACTACGTTGGTACCAATGCCGAAGAAAGGGTGCCAATTGAAGCAAATGAGTTCGAAAGGATCACGGAAGCCGCTTTGTCCGAGTACACGCGGGCAATCGCGGAAGTCGTGAAATTCATCAACGTGCGAGCTACAAGCGATACGCTGGTCGCCGGGGCGTGATGGAAGATCCTCGAACAGCACAGCAGATCGCCATTGAACGCCTGCAGCCGGCACAAGCCGAGGATCAGTTACGGCGGGCTCTTTTCTATTGCCATTGCCTCCACCAGTATTCAAAGCGCACACTGGAGCTGCTTATCTCTCGTTGCGATAGCGGGGAATTTGGACTGCAGATCCAAGAACAGGTTCCCCTGTTGTCTGATTCACAACTCGAAAGCTCCTACAAACTTCTGACTTGCATTTCGCTGCACATGACCGGGCTGGATAACAGCGGAGAAACTGCATCAGACTGGCTGTTAGAGTTCTTTTCCGACGCCGCCAGCGAAACGGATGAATTATTTGAGTCTCCGACGGCGATGTCTATTATTCAAAAGCATGGATCTTGGAAGCGTGACCGAATGATTCACGACGTTGCAAACAACGTTTGCGAAATACTCAAATTCTCCGAAGGAAATGAAGCGTTCAATCAGCAGCTTGAACAATTCTTAGTTGAAACGGCAAGCTACCGTTCAGAGCTGCTGCTGTTCGCTCTCTCACAGCCGATAGAGGCTCTGCGGCGCCACCTCGATTCGCTTGACAGGTAATTAACTGGTCCATCCCTGATAGGATTACCAGGCCTGTGTGAACATGTTAGGCATCCCCGGCGCGGCAGACCAAGCTCCGGTATGTCAACTGAGCATTGGCCGAGCAACCTGCCGGACGGAGAGCAATCTGATGAGCCGCTTCATTCTTAGTATCGATCAAGGAACAACCAGTTGTCGTGCAATTCTGTTCGACACCGCAGGTAAAACCATCGGGCTTGGACAAAAAGAATTCGGGCAACACTATCCTCGTCCAGGTTGGGTTGAACATGATGCTACTGAAATTCTAGACACGCAACTGGCATGCATAGCCCAGTGCATCAAGAATGCAAAAATTGATGTAAAAGACATAGCCGGCGTCGGTATTACCAATCAACGAGAAACTACAGTCGTTTGGGATAAGAAAACTGGCAAGCCGATTCACAAAGCAATTGTTTGGCAATGCCGCCGGACGCAGGAAGTCGCGCTGGGTCTTCGCGAAAATGAGATGTTCCGGGAGCGAACAGGACTGGTGCCTGACGCCTATTTCTCCGGACCAAAGATCGCATGGATTTTAGACAACGTCAAAGGCGCAAGGGAAGCTGCTGAACGCGGCGACTTGATCTTCGGCACAATCGATACATGGTTGATGTGGAATCTCACTGGCGGTGCGACGCACGCCACTGAGCCGAGCAACGCATCACGCACTCTGGCATTCAATTTAAAGACATTAGATTGGGACGATGAGCTCTTGCAACTGCTTCACGTCCCGCGCAAGATGATGCCGAAAGTTCTTCCTTCCAACGCCAATTTCGGCACCACAAAGAAGGATCTCGTGGGGTTTGAAGCCCCAATTACAGCCGTGCTGGGAGACCAACAATCTGCTTTATTTGGACAAGCCTGCTTCTCTGAAGGCATGGCAAAATGCACATACGGTACCGGCAACTTTCTGCTAGTAAATATCGGCGAGGCACCACAACTGGTGCCAGGCTTGCTAACCACAGTCGGGTGGCAGCTGGAAGGACAACGCGCGGTGTATGGGTTGGAAGGCGCAATTTTCATTACCGGCGCAGCAATCCAATGGTTGCGTGACGGTTTGCAGATAATTGAAAGCAGCGATCAAACAGAAGCAATAGCAACGTCCATTGAATCTAATGAGGGTGTCTACTTCGTCCCGGCCCTTGTCGGTCTTGGGTCACCATGGTGGGATTCGGACGTCCGCGGTGTCATTACAGGTCTGACTCGCGGCACCGGACGCGCTCATTTGGTGCGCGCGGCCTTGGAAGCAATGGCATACCAAGTCGCAGATGTTGCTGCAAAAATGAAAGAGAATCGCATTCCTCTAGCTGAAATGAGAACAGATGGTGGTGCCACTCGCAACAACTTCCTGATGCAATTTCAAAGCGACCTTTTGGGCGTGCCGGTTCTTCGCTCTACTCAGGTTGAATCCACAGCATGGGGCGTAGCAGCACTTGCAGCGATAAAACTAGGCATGCTGAAAAACTTTGATGAGATCTCCGAGATCTGGGAAAAGGATCGCATATTCAAGCCGCAAACAGATAGAAGCAATGCCTATGCCGGCTGGCAAAATGCCCTGCGCGGAACGTTTGCAGTCGGACAGCAGAACTGCGATGGACAACAGAAACCAACACCGGAAAAGCAACCAACGCAGGCTTAGGGCAAGCGACGGTAGAGGAGGGGCTTGTCCCCTCCCGTTGATTTGTCCTGTAACTGCATCTTTCGCAACGGGAGGGGGCAAGCCCCTCCCCTACAGAACCTCAACATAACCTCCATCGTCTAACATAAGTAAGAACTTTTGACCGACGGCTCACAATGAACTCCAGCCTCCACAAAAAAATTCCTCTTAAGCAAAGACTCGGTCATTCCTGGAAGCTTTTGCGCGTACTTGTTCGGCAGTTCCGATTGTTTTTCATTTGCTCAACCATTGCGTTCATCGGTTCAACCCTAATCCTCTACAACGTCTACCCAGTCAATGAGCTTCCTGCTCACCACCATTCAGTGCTCGGCGTTGCTTACGACACGCTCCAGATGGTGTTCTTTCAATCACCAATTCCGTTTGTCGATGACTGGCGATTGATTCCGATCTTCTTCGGATTGCCAATGCTGGGATTGATTGTCATCGCAGAAGGCGTCGTCAATCTCGGTCAACTCTTATTTGGACAGAGAACTTACTCAAAGGAATGGCAGGAAATGCTCGCAGCAACCTTCGAAAACCACATAGTAGTTGCAGGTTTAGGCAACGTCGGCTTCCGCGTTGTGGAGCACCTTCGAAAATGTGGAGAAGAGGTTGTTTGTATCGAAAAGAATGCCGACGCCAAGTTCATGTCAGACATGGCCCGCATGGACGTACCAGTCTTGATCGGCGACATAACAAATAGCCAGTTGCTAGAAGATGCCAGCATAGGAAAAGCCAAAGCGTTCATGGCCCTCACCGACGATGACCTGGCAAATCTCGAAGCGGCATTGACGGTCCGCGAAGTTATGCCGCAGCTGCGGACGGTGATTCGCATGTTCGATCAAAGGCTGGCGCAAAAGATAGAAAAATCATTTGGAATTGACTGCGCGTTCAGCACGTCGGCATTGGCTGCCCCTGTTTTCGCCCAGGCTGCAATCAGCGGAAATATTTTGGCATCATTTGAATTCGGCGGGTCCATCGTCAATGCCTTTCAACTTGAAATCATTGACAAGCATGCGCTCCATGGTATGGACGTCGATGCGGTGCGGCATAAGTACGAAGTGACTGTCATCATGCACAACCGTGCCGGGTCGCTTGATTGGAACCCGCCTCCTGCTACCACTTTAGCTACCGGCGACAAAGTCTTGATCATGGCCGACAACAAAAACATTCAAAACTTTCTCGGATAGCAAGAACCGAGCAAAAGTCTCATTAACAAGGAAAAGCGCCCTGCTTTCGCAAGGCGCTTTTCCTTAGGAGGAGATGATGAAGACAAAGTCACTAAATCTTCTAACTAATCCCAGCTCAACGCTCCGCCGGTTTGATAATCGATGACGCGTGTTTCGAAGAAGTTTTTTTCCTTCTTCAAATCAAGCATTTCGCTCATCCAGGGGAACGGATTCTTCGCGCCTGCATACAACTCAGTCAGACCGATTTGCTTGCAGCGGCGGTTGGCGATAAAGCGCAGGTATTCAGAGAACATCCCGACGTTCAGGCCAAGGACGCCTCTAGGCATTGTATCTTCAGCGTATTGGTATTCCAGTTCAACGGCTTCTTTGATCAATTCGGCAATTTCAGCCTGAAACTCTGATGTCCACAAGTGTGGATTTTCAGCTTTGATTTGATTGATCAAATCAATACCAAAGTTTAGGTGCATCGACTCGTCGCGCAAGATGTATTGAAACTCTTCGGAAGAACCAGTCATTTTGTTCTGACGACCGAAGGCGAGCATTTGAACGAAGCCCACATAGAAGAAGATGCCTTCCATGATCACGTAGTAGCCGATCAGGTTCCGAAGCAGGCGACCGTCAGTTTCCGGAGTGCCTGTGTGGAAGTTCGGATCTGCCAACTCTTGAGTAAACTGAATTTGAAATGCATCTTTGGCGTGGATAGACGGAATCTCGCGATACATGTTGAAGATTTCGCCTTCATCCAAACCAAGGCTTTCGATGATGTACTGATATGCATGTGTGTGGAGAGCTTCTTCAAATGACTGCCGAAGCAAGTATTGGCGACATTCCGGGTTTGTGATGTGGCGATAGATCGCCAGCACCAGGTTGTTAGCAACCAGCGAATCTGCGGTGGAGAAGAAGCCCAAGTTGCGCTTGATGATCGTGCGTTCGTCATCGGTCAGACCATTTGGATCTTTCCATAGAGCGATGTCGCGGCTCATGCTGACTTCTTGCGGCATCCAGTGATTTGAGCAAGCATCCAGATATTTCTGCCAAGCCCACTCATATTTGAAAGGAACCAACTGGTTCAAATCGGCACGACAGTTGATGATCTTCTTGTCGTCCACTGTAATGCGACGGGCTTTGAAGTTGATTTCTTCGAGTCCGGACAGGCCGGCATCACCTACAGCTGGTGCCGAAACGGGAGGCTGGGGGAATGCTACTGCGGTAGCTCCACTTGCAACAACGCTAGGTGCCGATGCCGGCGGGGGTGCGAAGTTAAGCGCATTCACGACCGGTACGGCTGGCGTGCCAAAGGCAGTTGTTGCCGGTGCACCGGACTGACCTTGGGCAGTTGCCTTTGGATCATCAAAGAAATTGAGCGTCATTCGTTTACCCTCGCCTAGTCATCACTCTTAAATCTAATCTGTTGTCTGCCCACGCCTCCGCCTTACTGGCAGGCCTCGCATTCCGGGTCTGTAATCAAACAGGCTTTCCCCATTTGTACAGTCGGATCCACGGAACTGACCGAGGTTGCCACAGCATTCAGTGAACTGGTCTGAATTGTGGATTTCTCAGCGTACGTAGCGCCCATGGTTCGCAGGTAATACGTGGTCTTCAAACCGCGCAACCACGCCAACTTGTATGTTTCATCAAGCTTCTTGCCGCTTGGCTCGGCCAGATACAAGTTAAGGCTCTGAGCTTGGTCGATCCATTTCTGCCTGCGTGATCCAGCTTCGATCAACCACTTGGTGTCAACTTCAAACGCAGTTGCATACAACACTTTGAGGTCAGCTGGGACACGTTCGATTGGCATCACTGAACCGTCAAAATACTTGAGGTCGTGAACCATTACTTCGTCCCAGAGTCCACGAGCCTTCAAATCTTCCACCAGGTACATATTGAGTACTGTGAAATCGCCAGACAGGTTCGATTTGACATAGAGGTTCTGGAATGTCGGTTCAATTGATGGACTGACGCCAATAATGTTGGAAATGGTCGCTGTCGGAGCAATCGCCAGGCAGTTGCTGTTACGCATACCCCATTGACGGATGTGCTCGCGAACCGGCGTCCAATCAAGCTTCGAGGACATATCTACTTCGATATATTCACCGCGCGCTTCAGCCAACAACTTCAAGCTATCGATCGGCAGAATGCCTTGATCCCAGAGTGAGCCTTTGTAGGTCGAATAAGAACCACGCTCTTTGGACAATTCGCTGCTAGCCAGAATCGTGAAGTAGCTGATCGCTTCCATACTTTGATCAGCGAATTCCACAGCTTCAACCGATGCATATGGCAAGCGAAGCTTGTGCAAGGCGTCCTGGAATCCCATGAATCCAAGTCCGACCGGGCGGTGACGCAAGTTGGAGTTGCGGGCCTTGCCGACGCTGTAATAGTTGATATCGATTACGTTGTCGAGCATGCGGATTGCAGTTCTGCAAGTGCGTGCCAGTTTCTCCAGATCGAGACCGCGGTCGCTGACGTGGTTAACCAGGTTTACTGAACCCAAGTTGCAAACGGCGGTTTCTTTGCTGGATGTATTGAGGGTGATTTCTGTGCAGAGGTTTGAGCTGTGGACAACTCCGACGTGTTGTTGTGGGCTGCGCAGGTTGCATGGATCTTTGAAGGTAATCCAAGGGTGTCCTGTTTCGAACAGCATCGACAACATCTTGCGCCATAGCCCAAGAGCTGCAATTTTTTTGAATTGCTTCAATTGTCCTTGCTCAGCGATGCGTTCGTAATGCTCGTAACGCTCTCTGAATGCTTCTCCGCAAAGGTCATGCAGATCAGGAACTTCATCTGGAGAGAAAAGTGTCCAATCTTTGTTTTGCATGACGCGCTTCATGAATAGATCCGGAACCCAGTTCGCGGTGTTCATGTCGTGCGTGCGGCGGCGATCATCGCCAGTGTTCTTCCGTAGTTCAAGGAACTCTTCAACGTCAAGGTGCCATGTTTCGAGGTAGGAGCAAACAGCGCCCTTGCGCTTCCCACCTTGGTTTACTGCCACTGCAGTATCATTCACCACTTTCAGGAACGGTACGACGCCCTGGCTCTTGCCGTTAGTTCCTTTGATGTGCGCACCTAAAGCTCGAATCGGCGTCCAGTCGTTACCGAGTCCACCACTGAATTTAGACAACAGAGCGTTTTCTTTTAACGCATCATAAATTCCTTCCAAATCATCGTCGACAGTGGTCAGGAAGCAAGACGAAAGCTGCGGACGATGTGTACCGGAATTGAACAGGGTTGGTGTCGAGGAGACAAAATCAAAGCTAGACAGGATTTCGTAAAATTCGATAGCGCGTGTTTCACGGTCAATTTCGTTGATGCAAAGCCCCATCGAGATGCGCATCCAGAATGCCTGCGGCAGTTCAAAGCGACGTCCGTCGGTATGAAGGAAATAGCGGTCATAAAGAGTTTGCAAGCCAAGGTATTGGAACTTCAAATCTCTTTCCGGCTTGAGGGCAGCGCCCAAACGGACTAAGTCGAACTGAGCGATCTTCGGATCAATCAAGCCAGCTTCAACACCGGTCTTAACGTATTCAGCCAAGTAATCCTGGTAGCGACCGGACATCTGAGCATGGGTCAACGGTTCGCCCATGACTTCGCGGCGAATCTGGTCGAGCAATAGACGAGCTGTAGCCAAGCCGTAAGCCGGATCGCGTTCAATTAGAGTGCGCGCACTCATGATAGCCGATGTATATACTTCTTCTTCCGGTACGCCGTCGTAAAGGTTAGCGACGGTGCCTTCATATATGTTCTGAACTGAAACCTGATCGCCTAATCCGGAGCAGGATTCTTCAATCACAGTGCGCAGGCGCACGTAGTCGACTGTTATCGTGCGGCCGTCTGCTAGCTTCATGCGCAATTCCGGCGTCACCAATGCGCCATGATCGCCTGAAACCTGTTGGCGCTCTCTTGAACGAGCCTCACGATAAAGAACGTAGCCACGGGCTACCTCATGCTCCCCAGAGCGCATCAAAGCAAGCTCGACTTGATCCTGAATAGCCTCGATTCGAAGCGTGCCACCTTGGGGCTGCCGATGAGTCAATATCTCAACTACATTCGCGCTTAGCTTCTGCACTAAGTCGTGCATCCGCGAACTACCACCACTCACTTCGCCTTCCGAAGCGATGAATGCCTTAGTCAGCGCGACTGAAATCTTTGTTGGGTCGAACGGCACGACACTGCCGTTGCGGCGAATGACCTTATATTCTGGAGTGCTGTTTGCCACGCCTGGCAATTGAGCAGTACTCAAGGTCTGTTGACTCATCTGTTATCTCCCGATTGTGTTCAGAAAAGACTAACCAGACCGGTGGCTTTTCCAGACGAAATAAAATTTCGACCAGTAAGATAACGGCCTTAGTTGTTTGGGCGAGCAAGGTGCTCTATGTATATGCGCCGGATGAACGGTGCCAATGTTGTTTGATGTTCAGAATGTGCAAGCTGGTTATCTGATGAACTCTAGGTTCTCTGTCAGCAATTAATTTCCAGCTCAACCCTGAACATTTGTTGTGCGAATTATGCGGTGAATCCTCCTTCTCGTAAATGGGGCAAACAGATATACATTTTCAAAAATAGCCATTCCATCAGTCTTTACAGAAATATAAAATCACATCAAACGTTGGCAAGGGCAATGTTTTCTGCCACTACATAGAGAGTACATATATCAGCATGCCACCAGATATGGGGTCCATAAGCGACGACCACGCTGGTCATGTAAAGCGTCTAACATTGAAGGGGAGAGCGTTTCAGCCACACTCGCGATCGATATGCGATGTATCAGTCATTGGAGTGGTATCAGCATTGATATCGATAAAGATCGCACCACTTTTTCTACTGGTAGGGTAGGGGACTGCCCCTTCCCGTCGGCTAGCAGCGCGTCCTCGTTCGATTCAAAACTCCGTACATATAAGGATTCCTGTAATTCTCATCATATGAACTGCAATTCTCGGAGCGTTGAGCAATGCCAAACGGGCAATCATGGGGAATAGACCTGTTGTATATACATCGTGGTGCTAGAACTATCCCCGTTGCAAAAGTTCCATCAGCGCAGACCCCTGTCGGCACTTCCTTGCTAACCGCGGGTATATATTTATTGGACCACTCCTTTCGCAGCTTTGAACAACGAGGGTTAGTCATGGAGATTGCTCTGAAGGTCATAGTCGGCGTCGGCGCATTGGTTCTGTTACTGTCGCTCTTTCTGATCAAGGCCTTTTCCTGGCTAGTGAAGAAAGGAGTGATTACCTTCTCAGCAGCGCCCACACCAAGCCGCATCCAGTTGGAACAAGACCCGGACGTCCGCTGGCAAGATGAATTCGAACGCGACAAAGCACGAAGCAAATTAGCTCTATACGATCTGAAAGACCTCGGTTACTTCACGATCTACGAAATGAAGGGTGTCATTCTCAACGCGTTTGTACACGGCGAGAAAGGGCTTCTTGTGGTCTTGTATGAACACCCTGCAGTCGGTCAATGGGTCGACTTCGCCGTTCAGTTTCACGACGGAGGCTCATTTACAGTCACAAGCGCAAAAGCCGGCCATGAACTTGAGCGTCGTCCAAACCACGATAAGATTTACTGCCCAGGAGCATCCGTCGAAGCTCTGTACGAAAAATTTCAAACAGAAACTCCGGCGAAAGACGTTGTACAAATCCCTGACACTCCAGAGATATTCAGCCAGTTTTTCCAAGACGCTTACAAGGAAGACATGGACTGGCGGAACGCAAGAAGCGGTCAATCTGCCGACGAGATCCGCCGAATTGCGCAGAGTGCCGGGTTAGAAGTTAACGAGCAGGCAATAGAGATCCAACGGCGCCTGGCGGAAAGAGCGGCTTACGAGGGACTCATGCTGACATTCAAGGAAATGCTCAAAGCCAGTAAGCGGATGCCTGAACCTGAGTGGAACCAACTAGAACCATCCCTGGTTTTTGTTCACGACAAAATGAGCCACAGCTTTGTTATGGAATTGCTGCCCGGCAATGCAACGCGTTCGGAGAAATACAACGGCATGACCGCTCGGGAAACATTTCGAAGTCGGAACGAACAGTTGGCAAATGATGAGAAGTTGGAAAAACTGGCCGAGTTACACGACCCGGTGGAAGCCGACGTATATTGCAGACCACGCCGACGTTAACGAGTTCTATCGCTCCAATCTGCAGGACCTGATGGTAATGCCCAGGTATGACGATTTCACGTACGCTTAAACTGCAATAGGTTTGGGGCAAGACAACGTTATGGACAAAGAAGATCAGGACATCCCGGAAATCGTTTGCGATACAGTACTAGCCACCACGTGCGATACCTTGGTCGGGCAATTTGTTGACCAAAAATATGAAGTCCTCGAAAAAATTGGCGAAGGCGGCATGGGTATCGTCTACAAGGTGATGCATCGCCAGCTAAAGCGCCTGTTTGCAATGAAAGTCATGACGCCCGGTAATTCCGGGTTCGACAAAACCAGGGTTGAACGGTTCGACCACGAGGCGAAAGCCGCAAGTGGATTGAATCATCAAAATCTGGTGGGAATCAACGACTACGGTGTGACACCCGCTGGCGCGCCGTATTTAGTAATGGAATTTGTAGAGGGACAAACCATCGACCAGGTCATTGCTACCAAGGGACCTTTTGATAATGCCACTGCCATAGAAATGTTCATCCAAATCTGCGACGGGCTTGACTATGCACACAGCAAGAACCTCATTCACCGAGATTTGAAGCCAAGCAACATAATCCTTGCCACCGAAAATGGAAACCTACGGGTAAGGATTTTGGATTTCGGAATAGCTAAGATAAACAATCCGAATGACGAGCAGGCGAAAGCGCTGACCCAGACGGGCGAGCTGATCGGAAGTCCTCAATACATGAGTCCGGAACAGTGCATGGGATTGAAACTGGATGGTCGTTCCGATATTTATTCACTGGGCTGCGTAATGTTTGAAATGGTCACCGGGCGCAAGCTGTTCGTCGGAGATTCAGCGATGGCCGTCATGTTCATGCACATGAACGAACGGGCACCACTCTTGCGAACCGTACCTGGTGCACACAAAATCCGTCCAGAACTCGAAAGAATCATTCTTCAAACTCTGGAAAAGGAGCCAGGCAGTAGATATCAGAACACAGATGACTTGAAAAAGGACCTGGTCCTGGTAAAGGCTGGCAAAAACCCAGTCAAGGAAGTTTCGCAAGGCAGGCGTCGATTCAAAACTCTTGTCGCCGTCTCGAAAATCGGCGCAAAGGTGATACTAGCGGCAGTGGTCATCCTCGGAGCAGTGTTTGCATACACGAACCTCAGCAAAGAACCGTGGCAACGCACGATGGAGCAAGCCAACAACGAGCTAACATCCGGTCATAACCTCGACTCGGCCGAACTTCTTTTCCGCAAAGCGTACCAGCAGGCAAAAGAGTCGAAGCAGTCTGCACAAGTACAAGAACAGATCCTGATTCAGCTATCCAGGACGGCCGCGGACAGGAGTGCACCACTTGAGTCGTGGCAGTACGCATCTGAAGCACTTAAACTAAGCCGCACGCACAGGGAAGACTTTCAACGCGCTTCCATTTTGGATGCAATCACGCAATCCTATCTAGACTCACAAACTCCTAATTTAGCAGTCCCGTATGCTGAGGAAGCAGTGACTGTTCGCAAAAATACTCTTCAGGCTCCCAATAACTTCATAACCCTTAGCTTGCAGAGGCTCGGTCAGGTGTATCGGGGAACCGGCAAACTGGCACAGGCGGAGAAAGTCGATCGCGAGGCGCTGGCTATGGCCATTCAACTCAATCCGGATAAAGGTGAGGCGCGGATATCCGATCTATACCAACAACTGTCCCATGTACTGAAAGAGCAAAAGAAGTTCTCTGAAGCCGCCGAAAATGCACAGAAAGGTCTTGAAGTCAGCCGTGCGGTGCGTGGTGAAGATCACCCGTTTACACGAAAACTTCAACAGCTTCTACGAGACTTAAAAGCAGCTCAGGACATAGAAAAACAGAACAACCCGCCCGCTGATCGCTAATTATAAACTTCGCTCGTATTCTTCGCGCAGGATAGCAAACAGGAGCGTGTCGCGCCAGTGCCCTTTGATCAGTTTGTCCTGGACGAAATGTCCTTCCTGCCGCATGCCACATTTAAGAAGAACGCCGGCCGAGCCCAAGTTCTCCGAGTCACAGGTAGCCCATATTCGATGCAAACCGAGCTCACCGAAACCCAACTCCAAAAGACGCAGGCAGGCTTCCGTAGAATAGCCCTGGCGCCAAAATTTCCGGTTGTAGCAGTATCCAACGTCCGCGGTCAACGGCTCGTCCGGATTGATACGCAGGCCGGCTGCGCCGATTAGCTTGCCACCATCCTTTAAGGTTACGGCAAACTCGTATGCTCGGCGCGGTTTCTCACGCTGTTTATCAAGGGCCATATCCACGAAGTACTGCGTTTCTTCAACGGTATTGGGTCCCCAAATCATGAATTTGACCACTTCCGGATCGAGGGCATATTCGTGCACCTCTTTCCAATCTGTGGCTTTGAAATCGCGCAGAACAAGTCGATCAGTATCTAGTTGCATCTTGTGCATACTGGTATTGTTTTCACCGTAAACCCCTGACAGAGATTCCAATGTACTCGGAACACCTTGATCTGACAACGCTGAATGAACTTCTAGTAACGAAGAGAATAGGGCGTGCCTCCATTCCAAATGAGATTTGGAGCAAGATCGATTCAACCAACAACCGGGCTTTGGAGCTGGCTGCACAGGGCGCTCCACATGGCTTAGTAATTGGCGCTCGCCAACAAACCGCTGGTCGAGGCCGACAGGGCAAGTCATGGGTCTCGCCGTTGGATGCCGGGCTGTACATCTCATTCTTGCTTCGTCCGCAAATTGAATTGACCCAGATACCTTTAATCAGTCTTGCGACAGGCGCCGCAGTCGCAAGAGCGCTGCGGTCCGCGTGCGGTATCGAGGTTGGATTGAAGTGGGTGAACGATATCGTTTATGACAGCAGGAAACTTGGTGGCATACTTGCCGAGATGCCAAACAAAAATACGCTGGTTATTGGCATTGGAATCAACCTGAGAAACGTCCAAGAGCAGATGCCGAGTGAACTTCAAGTCCGCTCCGTCTGTGTCGAGGAAATCGTCGGCATGCCCGTGAGCGCGAATTCGGTTGCGGCCAATGTGATACTGGAATTAGAGCAAGCATATACACTGCTGGAAGCAGGTGAAAAGACGAAGATCATCGAGCTCTGGAAGACCCATGCAGTTACGCTTGGCCAGGAAATCCGCGCCGCGGTAGGTAATGAGGTAATCGAAGGCTTGGCCAAAGATATCGCAACCGACGGGTCGCTGATCTTGCAAACACTCTCTGGGGATCGACGTCTGCACGCCGGAGAAATAAGTATCCGAAGAACGGACGGAAGCTATGCTTAGCCCCCGGGTTTATAGTTAAGCGCTTCTTGCAAAGCCTTTTCGTTAGCCGGGTTCAGCCTCATACCATCTGCAGCTACAGTCTGGGCCTTATCCTTAAATCCTTTTGCAACAAGGGTCTTGATCAGATCGAGCCGCGCGGTAAGGTATGTCGGATCGCGGTTCACGACGGTGAAAAACAGTTCGATAGCGCGCTCTGACTGTCCACTTTGCCCAGCCGATCTGGCATAGTCAAGCTCATCCGAAGGCAGCAATGCGTGGTGAGCCGCGATGAAGTTGTATTGTTCAAATGCTTCTCGATCGCGGTGCAATTCCGTCAGGGCATTTGCAAGATAGCGGTGAGCTGTCATATCGCCCGGGCTACGACGGATGGCCTCAGTCAGAGTGAGACTGGCCCCCTGTGGATTCTTGCCAGATAGCTGCGCGTAACCGGTTTCAGTGAGGGGATCTTTTACTTCGGCCCTTGCTTGGGTTGATGCCTGGCGGGCGGATGGAATGTAAGTGTCAACGGGAATTTGGGCAATCACCAAGGCTTTTTCAGACTGGGCCTTGCCTAAAGCGATGGCGCGCAGCCGGTTTGCGCCTTTGGCACGCGGATCCAAGCTTAGCGCGGCGTCACAGTCACTGACTACGTGCCCGGATTTGCCCAGCCGGAAATGACATTCGGCCAGCCGCATGTACAGCTCTGCAGTAGCTCCGTGCTTGATACCATTTTCATACTGCTGCGCTGCTGCAGCATAGTTTTTGCCAGCTTCGTAGATTTTTGCAAGATCAACATAGCCGCTTCCACGTTCAGGAAATATTTTTGTGATCGCCAACTGATCAGCGGCCGCGCGTTTGTAGTCATGGAGGGCGATGTAGGTGGCGGCTCGCTCCGCCAGCACATCTGCATTGGTGGGATCAGCCTTAATTGCTCTTGAATAGAAGTCGATTGCTTTCTTCTCATCGCCTAGCTGCGCCCAAGCATACCCAAGAGATCCAAAGAAATCAGGCACCAAATATGATGGCACGAGTTCTACGTCAAGCTTACCGCCATTATCAGCAGCTTCGCGATGCTTTCCTAATCGCGCCAGGTTCATCGCATACTGAGCCTTCAACGACTCATCATCCGGCTCGCGTATCAAGAGCTGCTTACAATATTCGGCAGCATCTTCATACTTACGCAATTTGAATTTAAAAAACGCTGCCTTCCGAGCAGCAGCAATCGCATTGCCTTTCACTTGAACGATTTTGCTGTAATCGGCCTCGGCATGCTGATAGTCCTTCAGTTGCTCATACACTTGGGCTCGCTGTAGCAGCGCATCCACATCAGAGCTGTTCTTGTCGAGTGCAAGCGTGAATTGAGCCACCGCCAGATCTGTGCGACCGGCGGCGATGTATTTCTTTCCAGCAGCCATGAAATAACCGGTGCTGTTCATCTGCCAGGCAACTACGCCGGCGCCAATTATCACAACTACTCCGAGCCCCACTGCTGCCATCAAACTTACAGTCGCCGCATCCGGAGGCCATTTAGTGCGCTTCTCTTTTTCCGCCTCGGTATCATCTGTGGTATCGGTTTCCAGAGTCCGCAGTTTGCGGTTCTCATTCAACATCTCGTCGGATGCGTTAATTTTGGCAGCCTGGGCGACTCGTGAAACCATGCGCCAAGCCGTTGCACGAACACTTTCGACGATGTTCATCGGTTGTTCAGGCTCTGGAGGAGCCACAATCGGTCGATTCACAGTAAAGCCGGCAGGCGGTGGTGGCGGCATCGGCCGACTCGGAAATTCGGAGCCGACATCCGGCGGAGATGTTGCCGAGCCGTCATTAAGCGGTGGAGCAAAGCCTTGCGGCACAGCGGGTGACTTTTCTTGTTCGGCCCGAAAGGCAGATAAACTGGCCAACTTTATGGCAGTCGATTTGGCGCCATAAACAATCTTGTCCAGAGGATTTGTTCGTTTCCGTCCAGTACCACTACTCTGTTCAATGGCACCAGGAGTGTAAGAAAAATCATCACCAGCCTCGACAGTGCCGCCATTGCGGCCCAATTTCGGAGCAGCCGGAGGCGGCGGTGGCGGCACCGGCGGCACCCGCTGAGCCGACACTGGTTGCAAAGCCTGGAATGTGCGCCGCAACTCAGCGGTAGCTTCATCGGCAGGCTTTTGCAGTTGCGCGGCGGCATTGCTGGATGCAGCAGAAATTAGCACCATGATGTCAACTTCAAGACCCTGGTCTATATTTTGCGGGTCTTGAATCGCACCGGCACTCAGATAACTATAAAAACCGACCTCAAGCGCGATCAATTGCCGCAGAGCAGCGACCCCAGTTTCGCCGCCGGACGTGTGTGCGCCTGTGAAATATCGATTGTGACGGACACCGATGCTGCCGCAAATAGTGTCCGAGATGATAGTCAGAACACTGGATTCCTCGAAAGCGGCACTGAGTATATCCTGCAGCGCTTTGTGCCAGTCTTGTGGTTCACTGATTTTTCCGCTGAGCATCTAGCCAACTTCCGGCAGGGAGCATATACGCCCGGGGCCATAGTTAGGTACCGGGCCTATGGAGAGATATGCCCAATACTAGTTGTGAACCAACCGTGCAGACCATTTCTTCTTAAGGGGTCTCAAAAGCCGCGCTGGTGCCATCGCTTGGCAGCCTCGATGAAAACAATCAGAGGAGACCGCGGCAGCTGGATTCAGGCTATTCGTACTCGACGATGCTGAATATCTCGACACCGGCAGGCAGCTTCTGGCGACCCTTCAGAAAGGACAGTTCCACGACGAAGCCCATCCCGGCCACATCGGCACCGATTGATTTCAACAATCGGTGCGCGGCTTCGGCGGTTCCGCCGGTAGCCAGCAGGTCATCGATGATCAGGACCCTTTCGCCCCGTTCTACTGCGTCAATGTGGATTTCGAGGGTATCTGTGCCGTATTCCAGCTCATAAGTTGCCGTTTCGACTTTATGCGGCAATTTACCGGGCTTGCGCACCGGGATGAATCCCAGTCCAAGCTTGTGCGCGATGGCAGAACCCAAAATGAAGCCGCGAGATTCAATTCCGACTATGTACTTGACATTCGAATTGGCGAATTTCTCGGCCAAAACATCAATGACATAAGCAAAAGCCTTCGGATCCTTGAGCAGCGTCGTCAAATCCTTGAACACAATTCCTGGCTTCGGAAAATCCGGTATGTCACGAATTGTCGATTTGACCCATTCGACTTTATCCCGTGTAAGGGGCAGATAAGTTACTTGCTGTGTCATTGTGAGGTATTCCGCTGAAGTTTTCTTCCACCCGTTGCTCGGCGCCCATGGTAGTGGGGGCCGCTTCGGACGTCCCGTTAGTTGGGACGAGTGCTAATTGTATCTCGTCGATAGAGGCAGTTTGGCACCATTCACGAAACTCAGCAACTTCGCGTAAACACTGCGTCAGTTGCTTAAATTCAGGAATTTCCTCAGTTTTACCGACGGGCTGTCCGATTAATTCGAGGAAGACAAGACCATCCTCAGCGAACCAATCGATCACTTCAATCTTCTTCAACACTGTCAAACCAAGGGCGACGCACATCTTGGTGGTAGCAAGAGCCGCGGCAATCTTTTCGGCCTCAGCCTGCCCCTCTCGCTGATTTACAGCAAATCGGACGAGCCCAAGTAACTTGCGAATAAATCCATTGGCATCATCTGCTGGTGCCTGCGATCCGCCCACATGGTAGATATGCTGCGCATTCGTGCTGGCCAAGACCTGTTTAAAGACCTGTAGGTTGGGCGGATACTGCCAAATTATCAAGTGCTGCGTAGTCGGCACGGCATTGCGGTCGTGCAGGTCAACATTGGAAATTTTCGGAGCGGCCTCGGCATAAATCGAAATAGCCGCACCGAGTTTTCTCAATGCTGCTTCAATCAAAGACTGTGGTGCCGCATGATTTCGCAAGTCTTTCCAGGAAACCGTTCTTTCGCTAGCGGCATGCTCAGTCGTAACAGGCCGCTCATTTTTAGCAGCGCGTTCGGACGGAGGAGCAAATGACTGCGAATTGGCCGGCTGTGCTTGTTGGGCAGACAGGGCCGTTGATCGCGAATCCGCAGAAGGAAGTTTGACACTAGCTGGCGGAGCAAACGATTGCTTTTCAGAGCCGGCAGGCAACGCTTGTTGTGCCACTACAGGCGGAGCAAAGTCCAAAACTGGTTCGGCTGGATCGCGCCAGTCCGATAGAACCAATTGAAGCCTGGTGTTGCCATTATAGGTATTTAGCTCAGGAGCAAATGCGATGTCCGCAGCCTGACCGTCGTATGGGATACGTCCTCGACTATTCCAAAAGACGCATTCGAACTGCGTGCCATCGGCGCAAGCAACGTTAAGGCGATGGTGCTTGCCTTCTTTTCCCAACGTGCGAGTGCTGGCGCATTCACCACCTTGAATTGCAATGACCGGCTTCTTATTAGCCATCCCAAATGGAGCCAAGCGGCTTATCGTCTCAGCCAGTTGCAAGGTCACAACTGAAGGATCAAGCACAAGGTCAATATCCAGTGTTGGGCGCAAATTAGTATCGGCAAGAATTTTGTTGCAAGTTTCGACTATCGACTTGCAGAACAACGGCGCCTTGTCCATCTCAACGCTGAATCCGGCAGCCATTTTATGCCCGCCCCATTTCAACGCAAGGTGCTCATTTGCTTTCAACACTTCGTAAAGATCGATTCCGGAGATACCGCGCGCCGAGCCTTTGACGATGCCTTCGTCCGCATTGAGCTCACCGATGAAAACAGGACAGTGGTACTTTTCCACCAGACGTGACGCGACGATGCCGACAACACCATGGTGCCAATCGACATCATAAATCGCGATGGCTTTGTCACCAGTTTTGATTCGCGCAGCAGCTGCAAGATCGGCCTGCAGAAATATCTTCTCGCACAATTCTTGACGACGAAGATTGTCCAGTTCAAGCTGCATCGCTAGTTTCGACGCTTCCTCTTGGTCATCGGTAATCATCAAACGCACTGCAAGATTTGCGTCCGACAGACGTCCAACGGCGTTAATCCGGGGCGCTAGACCAAATCCAACCAGATCAGTTCCTTGCGATTGCGGCGAAAGTTGACCCAATAGAGCTCTAATGCCGGCGCGTTCGGAGTTGACCAAGAACGGCATACCGACCTGGACTAGATAACGACATTCGCGAGTGAGTGGAACCATGTCAGCAATCATTCCAAGCGTCACAAAGTCCAAAAGTTTGTCGATTTGCTCGACGGGATGATTGGCGTCAAGCAGCAGTGCCTCGCTCAACTTATAAGCCACGCCGACACCTGGCAGGTGATACAACGGGTGATCTTCGTGCAGTTGTTTCGGGTGCAACGTTGCCGCAGCCGGGGGAAGCAACTCAGGCATCGTGTGATGATCGGTGACAATGGTATCAACCTTCAACGAACGCGCAAAATTGATTTCAGAGAAGTTTGAGATACCGCAATCGCAAGTGATAATCAGCTTTGTGCGATGCTTGCTTGCCAGAACACTAATGGCCTTTAGATTCAATCCATAGCCTTCACTTCGGCTGGGAATATAGAAGTCGACATCAGCACCCAACGTTCGCAGGGTTGTCACCATTACCGCAGTAGCGGTAACGCCGTCGACATCGTAGTCACCGTATACGGTGATTTTTTCTTTGGTAGCAATCGCTTGAGTGATCCGAGCGACCGCGCGTGCCATGTCAGGCAATTCCATAGGAGATGAGGCAGAAAATTCCGCCGGGTCGAGAAAGGCCTTAACGTCTGCGACAGTTGTCAATCCTCTGCGCACCAACAGTTCTGCCAATATCTTCGAGCCGTCGGCCGCTTCGACGATGGATTGCTCGATTTCAATTGCGGAGGGAAATTTCCACTCTTTGCTAGTAGCTTTGTATGTAGACAAATTGAGGCCTCGATCGATGAGCGCATACAAAAGATATGCAATAGGAATGGCATCGCATAGGAACTGAGTGCCACCACTCATGATGCCAGCACTATTATGCTTCGCCAAAAACGATTTGCTAGATCACGCTCATAGATTTAAGAAAGGTCGGCTAACCATGAGCGCATTGGAGCGAATTCGAGCGCTGTGTGCACTGGCGTGCATGCAGAGGCTTGCAGGTAGAAAAGAGTCGGTCGCTGATGTATACAACGTCGGCGACCTGTATATAGTTCAGTTTTCTAAATTGCTTTTATCGAGCGCCCTGGGGTTTGCTCTTATCATAATCGTAAAGCTCTTCGATTTTCGTCGGACTGGCATGATGCGGCCAGTGCTCCAAATTGATCTCAATCACCGTGGTGATCCCCGGAGGCTTGGGCCAGGGTAGAGCCCACCCAACAAAATAAATGAGTGGAAATAGCAAAACGTGAAAGGTGACGGCGACCCAGAATGCCTCGAACAGAGGCGCTTGCTCCTTAAGCCAGGCTGCGCCACTATCAAGATGGTCCTTGGCCGTGACTTTTCTTGCACGCCAATCCTGCGGGCATTCCGAATCGTTGAGGTTCGGCTCTAGTTCGCTTCCCACTGATATACGCCCGCTCGCAGAAATGATACTATGTGATCCCCTCTTAGCATACAATGAACATGTCTTACTGGCTCTCTTTCGGTAGATTCATTGCCCTAATTTCGTGTTTTGTCATGCTGGCAAGCTCAGCGCTGGCAAGCGAAATCGCAGCCTACGGCCCGATTAACTTACTCAAAACCATGGCTACGCCATTCGGCTCCACGCAAGGCTCACCCGTCGAGCAAACCCCCTTGGCACCGCTTTCCTTAAGGTCCAGTTCGCTTTCGAATCTCTCGTCCAGATTGCTGCCCGCCCGCTTGTATTTGCCCGGTCGGATGGTCATAGGACAGACATGCGAATTTATTATTAAAGGAAAGACCAGTCAATGGGTGGCACTTGCCATGGCAGACAAAAACAGCGGAGCCAAACCTATTCACGGTCGTGAAATCAAGCTGGGCAGCGACAGAAAGTTAGTATCTATCGGACAGATTCCCGAATCAGGTGTCCTTTCATTGATAATCGACACGCCTATACAAGGCGATCTTATCGGTCAACAGTTGTATTTTGAAGCTGCACTTTGGAGCCGCCCGGATTTTAGCGATCTGGAACTGGCCACCCCCGTGCCCTCGGAAACCACCGGCGATCCGACCAAGCGCGGCAACGGAGTGGTGATGTCCGGTGAGATAGTAAAGAAGAAGGGCATTCGTATCGTGCCCACAGGAATGGTGCCTTTTACTCAAACACCCAATGGCCAGTCAACGGATTCCGGAAGGATCTAGCATGAAAGCCATCCTGGTCCCCATCGACAATCGTCCGGTAACTTATGTATTTCCTCAGTTGGTCGGTCGGATAGCAGGCATTGAAACGTTGGTCCCACCTCGATCATTGATGGGGTCGCTGCAGGCGAACACGAATGTTGATGCTGTTGGTGATTGGCTATCCACGGCACTTAAAAGCCATAAACCCGATGGACTTCTGGCGTGCATGGACACGCTGATTTACGGCGGGCTGATCCCTTCGCGACGCACCGAAGCAACCACTGCTTCGCTCTTGGAAAAAACGAAGGTGGTACCACAATGGAAAGAGACGAATCCAGGACTTTCGCTTTATGCACAATCTAGCATCATGCGCATATCGGACAACTACGACAATACGGAAGAGAAGGAGTACTGGTCCGAGTTTGGCCGAGAGATATTCGCCTGGTCAGAGGGAATGCATCGTGCCAGCGGTGCCGACCGGTCGAAGCTGCGACCAGGCGAACTGAGCCAACTTGAAGCGCGCATTCCGATCGGTACTCGCAAAGACTATCTCGACACACGATTGCGAAACTTCCAGGTAAATAGAAAGATGCTGGACTACGCGCAGTCTGGTGACATCGATTTCCTCGTCTTCAGCCAGGACGATTCAGGTGAGTTCGGGCTGAACGTAATGGAAAAGCACCGTTTAATCAGCGAGACAGAAAAACGCGGTCTAAAGAACGTCACCTCATACGCTGGCGCTGACGAAGTGCTGATGACTCTCTTAGGACGTTGGTTGATTGCCCAAAAGGGCAAGGCGCCAAGGGTTCAAGTATCCTACAGTCCAATCACTGGTGGCAACATCGCTAGTCGGTACGAAGGACAAACGATTGGTGAAAGCGTTGATGCACAGCTCAAAGCAATCGGCATCGAATCCGCAAGCGCAGATGCTGCTGATACAGACCTGCACGTGATAATCCACACAAGTGGCGACAGGCAAGGCGATCACATTTGGCTGCCCGGCCATCCGGACTTGCGGTCGCTAAACACAGCCGCTGCAGTTTCACGAACGATAGACCTTTATAAAAATTCGCAAGTACCTTGCATTATTTGCGACGTAGCGTATTCAAATGGATCTGATCCTTCGCTAGTCGATGCTTTACTCAGCCAACCGAGGATCGCAGAAAAACTTTGGGGCTATGCCGGATGGAACACCACAGGCAATACGCTCGGCAGCGCGTTAGCAACTGGCATTGCGCGTTGGTTCGCAGATGGCATCGGTGCAACATCGACAGAAGCACTTAAGAAAGCATTGTTCATTCGCTTTGCCGATGATTGGGCATACCAAACACAAGTGCGAAAGCAACTTGGTGCCGATCTTTCAGTGGACAACGTCAAGCAGTTGTTGTCGCCCCACTTAGGGCGCCTGGTGGAAGTTCTGCAGTTCAAACCGGCAATTATCGAAATCGGCCTTCCATGGCTCCGGTCTTTCGAAGTTGAAATCGAGCCTCGCGACGCACTGCAAATGGCTCAATAGCCCGATATAATGCTCAGCATTAGCCTCAGTCGAATAAGAGTTCTCAATGCGGTACCTGCCCAGAAACGCTAATATCGCCCCAGCCATAGCGCTTTTTTTGGCGATTTTCGGCACAGCAGCCTCGGCGGTCAGCCCCTGGGACATCGTAGACAATCGTATTAAGGCGAACGTCTATCAATTGAATGTAGCCATAAAAGTAAAGTTGAATAATGGACTCTACGCCCAACTGACCGACTTATCACCTCGTCTGAAGTACCCGGTTTTTTCAACGGAAACCAAAGATCAGGGATTCCGAGTCATCGGGCACGGCACATGCTTTCCCGCCCGGAGTGTAAAAAAAGACAAGACCTACTTACTGACGAACAAGCACGTGGTTGATTTTGGCTCAGGAATGCTGCAAGAATGCCAGCGCTTTTTCACTGGATTGCGCCTGTACGCTGACCGTTCAGCCGGGTTTTCGAATGCTGATTCACGCTATAAGGACCTTTTGCGCATTGTGAATCTAGGCACAAAGAAAGATCTTTCAAGTGCCGAAAGATCTATGTATCAAGCGACTGTAGACACAATTTGGGATACGTACGACGAACATCTATCAGTGAAAGCTGATCCGAAGCGAACCGAATTCAACAAGCATCTGGCACGCACTGGACTCGAAGGTAGCATCGGACTGTTCGTCCACGCTCCAGGCACGTTGACGCAACCACCGATAGTGGCAGAGCTCTACAAACAGCCGAAGAGTTCACGTGAACCGGACCTGGCAATACTATCGGTCAAGAAACAAGTGACAACACTAGAACTTGAAACAACAGCACCGATCGTCGGACAGCCAATTCAAGCCGCCGGTTACCCGCTGTCGGCGAAAACTTCTAAAATCTCAGCATCTTCATACGCACCGTCATTTTCTCGCGGACGCGTCACCAAGATATCGCCAGCCTTGATCCACTTTGACGCCGGCGTCAGCAAAGGCGATAGCGGCGGACCACTGCTCAGCCAGAAAGGCACAGTGCTGGGCGTGGTCTCGCGCCGAGCAATGCCGGACATAGGTACGGACAGATTCGCCGGTGCAATTAGCTCCGAGGCGGTCCGGACATTCGCGCCTGAACTATTCGGCCGCTAATTCAATTGGACAAACCTGGTTCAAAGGGCGGCGCATGGCGCTCGCCCCTACAAGCATCAACACGATAACAACCCTACCGTAGCGATTAATGATCCCCTGTAGCATATCCGGTATATTTACGGCCTATCACACAACTGCTGGAAAGCGCCTGCGGGCAGCCGCTTCGCGTTTTGCTACGCAGGTAACGAAGGTGCATTATGTCAGTATCTACGGATGTCAAGCTTTCCACTCTTTCTTATGTAATCCTCTATGTGAAGGACGCCTCCAAGGTTGTACCCTTCTATACTGAGACCCTCGGACTAAAAGTAAAAATGAATGAGCAAGGCTGGGTTGAATTCGAAAGTGGTGCGGTAACTTTGGCGTTGCACTCCGATGACAAATTGCCTGCGAAGCGCCAGGGTGGCGAGCCAATAGTCGTGTTCAACGTGGAAGACGTACAACACGCCTACGAAGCACTGAAAGCAAAAGGTGTAAAGTTCGCAAAAGAACCTCAAATAGTTTGCGAAGCTGAAGGCAAAACGGGCAGATCCGCGGACTTCACCGATCCAGATGGCAACAGGCTTTCGATCTTCTCCTATACGAAATCGAAATAACCTCATCTAATGATCTTCTGAAAGCGCGCCGTTATCGGCGCGCTTTTCGCTTGTCATCATATATGCGTAAGTTGCGTGTTCAAAAATCTAAGGTGAAAGTCGCCCTGAGCGGTACAGGTGATCTAAAATGGCTCTCTACCAAGACGACACATTCTCGAGGATTACAACAGGTGGAACGCAAAGCGTGGTTCGGTACAGTCAATAGACTCTCCGCATTTTGTCTGGTACTACTTATGGTGACAACGGGCTGTGTGAAACGCCCGGGTCCTGAACCAAGCACAACAGGAACACCAGGAACGACCACTGGCACTGCAAGTACGGAACCTAACGCGTCTGCTAATTCCCTCGCTACGCCAGTGAATCCCACCTCGCCAGGACCGTACAAAGACGTCCTGATCGACGGGGTGCAAATGCGCCAAGGTCGCTTTCCTCAAGGGGAATACGGCGGAACCCTGGTGCAATCAATTATCGCGTCTGACCCGAAAACGTTCAACTATTGGGCATCGAATGATGCCGCCTCGAGCAAACTCACCGGCTACATGTGGTCCGGATTGCTCGGTACGGACCCGTTTACCGGCGACGTAATTACGGACATGGCTGAGTCATATGAAGTAAAACCGGATCACGTAACGTACGTGACAAAGTTGCGAAAGGGGCTCAAGTGGTCCGATGGCAAGCCCATTACAGCAGAGGATGTGGCTTTCACATTTAATACGCTGGTGGCACAAGGCTACGGTAACGCGTCACTCAAAGATTATGTCTCTGTCGATGGTAAACCACCGAAAGTTAAAGTCATAGACGAGCTCACGAATGAATTCGTGACGGCAAAACCATTTGCGCCTTTCTTGCGGACAATGGGAATACCGATCGCACCTAAGCATGTAATCGAGCCAATAATTCAAGGCAAAGATGGCCGCAAAAAATTCAACCAACTCTATTCGCCCAGCAGCATTGATCCAACCAAGCTCGTAACCAGCGGTCCTTTTGTTTTGAAGCGCTTCGTGCCCGCTCAGCGAGTGGAATTTGTGCGAGCGCCTAACTATTACGCAGTTGATGCCAAAGGGAAACGACTGCCATATCTTGATCGAATGATTTTCCTCTTTGTACCTGAAGTAAAGACGAACCTACTGAAATTTAAAGGCGGTGAAATTGACATCACCCAGGTTCGCAACATGGATGCAGTCGAACTTAAGAAGCAGCAACAAAACGGCAACTTTTCTTTGTACAACTTAGGACAAGACTCCGGCACGACGTTCTTGATGTTCAATCAGAACCGACGAAACAATTCCAAAGGCAAGCCTTATGTTACGCCGTACAAATCAGCCTGGTTCAACGATGTGAACTTCCGCCAGGCGGTCAATCATGCGCTTCATAGACAACGTATGGTCGATGGTTATTTGCGCGGAATTGGCGCACCTACCTATTCTCCAGAAGCGCTGAACTCTCCTTTCTTCAACAAGGATTTGAAGCCTCTCGAAAAGTCCATTGATTACTCGATGGACTTGCTCAAGAAGTCGGGCTTCGTTAAAAAGCCCGACGGATTTCTTTATGACAAGGCCGGACACAAGGTTGAGTTCGACATGCTCGCTGGCGCTGGTGGAACCTTTATGGAAGCAGTGGGCGGTTATGTCGAAAATGACTTGAAGCAGTTGGGAATGAAAGTCAACTTCCAGCAAGTTGAGTTCAATAGCCTGATCAATAAGATCGATGGCTCAAAGGACTGGGAAGCTTGCCTGTTTAGCCTCACTGGCGATCCACTTGAACCGCACGGTGGCGCAAACGTTTACCGTTCCAATGGTCGCTTGCACCTGTTCGATATCAGAGAGCAGGGTCCCGACGGCAATACGGTTGTCACCGACGCTCGCGATTGGGAAAAGCAGCTAGATTCGATCTTCGAGCGCGGGGCAGTCGAATTCGATCCGGCCAAACGCAAGTCGATTTATGGAGAATTCCAAAAGGTTATCTACGATCAAGCTCCATTTATCTACCTGATAAGTCCGATGAATATCATTGGCGTTCGCAACACAATCAAGAACTATCAGCCGACGCAACTGTCTGTATCGCAACAGGCGCAAGGGCTGCACAATATCGATGAAATCTACAAAGGCAGGTAACTAAAGTGAAGCGCGCTATTGCAACGCTTGCGGTGCTAACAGTTATGGTCGGTTGCCGACCACGTCCGCAAACAGAACAAAATGGCGCAACTGACCACACCAAGCCAACCACGCAGCAACCCGTTGAAGGTAACGCGTTGCCTTCAACGGTATTAGCACCAGACCCGGGACCGTTTCAGGGCGCAGAGATCAAAAATGCCGATGGCACCATCACCGAAGGACTTCTGTCCCGTGGCGAAGTAGGCAAACCCGGCGGCACCATCAAGTTGTCTACTTTTGGTGGAGGTCCGAAGACCTTCAATCCATGGACGGCCTCAGACGTTGAAAGCAGCGGATTCGGATACCTGATGTTCGAGAAACTGGTCGATATTGACGCCTGGAGCGGGAAGTATTATGGACGTCTGGCAAAGTCATTCACAGTCAGTCCAGACAACTTAGCTTACACGTTCACCATTCGCAAGGGCGTCAAATGGTCCGATGGCAAGCCGCTCACAGTCGATGACGTCATGTACACTTTCAACGAGATAATCGGAAAAGGATATGGCAATTCAAGCCTTCGCGATGTCCTTTTGGTGCGTGGCAAATTTCCAAAAATTGAAAAATTGGATGCTGATACTGTTAGATTCACAACCGCCGAGCCGTTCGCGCCATTGCTTAATGGTTTAGTTGTGCCGATTGCACCGAAACACATTTTTGAACCGCAAATCAAAAAAGGGCGGAAAGACTTCCACGGATTCTGGGACCAGAACACCAACCCTTCGAATATGGTGGTTAGCGGACCATTCAAGCTGAAACGATACGTTGCCGCTCAACGCGTTGAACTTGAAAGAAATCCCAACTACTTCATGGTCGATAAAGACGGCAAACGGCTGCCATATCTGGATCGTTTCGTAGTACAGATCGTCCCCGAGCAAAACACCCAACTTCTAAAGTTTCTAGGCAAAGAGCTCGACATGCTCGATATCCGCAGTGTCAGAGGGAGTGACGTTGCGCAGCTCGCGACGAAGCAGCAGGCGCTGAACTTCAGCATGCACAACCTTGGTCCGGACGACGGAAGCGTATTTTTGATCCTTAACATGGCACGTCGCACGAATCCAAAGACCAAAAAACCTTACGTGCAAACGTTCAAACAGGAATGGTTCAACAATCAAAAGTTCCGGGCGGCAGTCAGTCATGCCATCGATAGGCAACGCATTATCGATAACGTTCTCAAAGGCGTCGGAACCCCGCTCTACACTGCAGAGTCTCCAGCAGGACTCTTTGCAAACCCGGACTTGAAGCCCTATCCTCAAGACTTGGAGTATTCCGCAACCCTGTTGAAAGAGGCTGGATTCGTCAAAAAAGACGACGGAAAACTCTATGATTCGAAGGGCCACCTGGTCGAGTTCAGCCTCTCGACAAACGCCGGCAATACAACTCGCGATGGTATCTGCGTAACAATCACCGACGAACTCAAAAAACTCGGCATGAAAGTCAATTACCAACCCGTTGATTTCAACATGCTGATAGACAAGCTCGAAACCAGTTTGGACTGGGAAGGTGTAGTCATGGGACTAAGCGGAAGCAGAATTGAACCTTACAATGGTGCCAATGTCTGGAAGTCCAACGGACGTTTGCACATGTTCGACCAGCGCCTTCCGAACGACCAAGGGGAAGTTTTGGCTCCAGATGCCAGAATCTGGGAAAAACAAATTGACGAACTGTTTGATAAGGGCGCTACGACCTTAGAATTCGACAAACGTCACGCGATTTTCAACGAATTCCAACAGATTGTTTTTGACCAGCAACCATTTATCTACATCGAAAGTCCGTTAGACGTAACAGCTGTACGCAACACCATCGCAAACTACAAACCGACAAAGTTCGGAATCTTCTACACCCCAATGGGCAGTCTGCACAATGTCGAGGAAATCTATTTGAAGCAACCAGCGGGACAACCGGGGGCCGAGTAGCGATGTCGATACCGGTGTACATGCTGAAGCGTGTGCTGCAAGCAATTCCCTTATTGTTCATCATCTCGATCATGAGTTTCGTGATGCTGAAGATGGCTCCGATTGATCCGCTTGCTCACTTGCGCGCCAATCCGGCCATATCAATGTCTGCAATTAAGGAAGAAGAGGAACGATTAGGGCTTAACAAGCCCCCTGTCACTCAGTATGGGATTTGGCTAGCCAACCTAGTTACCGGGAACCTGGGAGTGTCCGTACAGGGCGCTGACGTCTTCATACTTCTGATGCAACGCGCTGGCAACACAATGCTGCTTAGTTCACTATCGATTCTGATGACGTGGTTGATCGCCATTCCGGCAGGCATTTATGCTGCGGTGTATCGAGGAAAAATCATTGACAAAGTTTTCGGAATAATTTCAGCCATCGGCATGTCCATGCCGACGTTCTTACTTGCCCTGCTCCTGCTGATGTTCGCTTTAGCAACAGGCTGGTTTCCCATCGGTGGGTTAACCAGTCAAGACTATTACGATCTTGATGCGTTCGGGCAGTTCCTTGACATAGCGCACCATTTAGTAATACCGGTGATGGTTCTGACGTTCGTAGGTCTTGCGGGAATTCAAAGGCAGATGCGCGGCAACCTCTTAGAAGTGCTCCGCGCCGAATACGTGCGCACGGCACGTGCTAAAGGTTTACCGGAAAATGTCGTCCTTTACCGCCACGCATTGCGAAATGCCATCAACCCTTTGTTGACCCTGTTCGGTTTCGAATTTGCAGCTCTATTATCCGGGGCCGCTCTAACTGAAACCGTTCTGGCATATCCCGGGCTCGGCAGATTAACTCTCGAAGCAGTTCTCACTAAAGACATGAACTTGGTCATGGCTTCACTGATGCTCGGTGCAGTGATGTTGATTCTCGGAAACTTAATTGCGGACATCTTGCTCAAAGTGGCAGATCCGCGTATCAGCTTGGATTAGGAGAGAAAATGGGAGTTGATCAAGTTGCCATCGCTGCATTGAATCCGTTGATTCCAACTACGGATTCGGTTCCACTGGTGCGCAAGTCTCCCTTTCAGAAACTGTGGGCAGATAAGGTCGCCCGCACTGCTTTGGTCGTGCTGACAATGCTGTATCTGTGCGCCGGATTCGCAGACCCGCTTACGCCATACAGCATGTACTACAACGATCCTGATCTTGCCAACGCGCCACCTACCAGCGTCTACGTGCAGGACGAACAGGGCAACTGGACCTGGCCATATGTGTTCGCAGTCAAAAGATCGTTTGATCCCAACACATTCGGACAGTCGTACACCGAGGACCATAGCAAGCGCTATCCGGTGAAGCTATTTATCCCCGGGGAAGAATACAAAATTTTCGGACTGATCCCTTTCAACCTTCACCTGTTCGGTGTCAATTCTCCAGCTCGGATCTTCCTTCTGGGGGCTGATGTGAACGGCCGGGATAACTTCTCCAGGTTATTCTTCGGCGCTCAAAAAAGCCTGACAATCGGCTTTCTAGGACTATTCATTTCATACCCGATTGGCATTCTGTACGGAGCGATATCGGGATTTGCAGGTGGTATAACGGACAACATCATGATGCGAATAGCGGAAGCCATCATGTCAATTCCCAGCTTCTACTTGTTGATTGCACTAGCGGCCATCTTGCCTGCGGGGATGCCCGGAGGTCAGCGCTTTGCCCTGATTACAGTGATCCTATCTTTCATCGGTTGGGCTGGTCTGGCCCGTATCATTCGAGGAATGGTGCTCGCTATTAAGGAAGAAGAATTTGTTTACGCAGCGCGTGCAGTTGGCATGACCGAAATTAACACCATCATAAAACACGTGGTGCCGCAGACTATGACTTTCATCATAATCGCTGCAACGCTACAAGTACCAAGCTTCATCCTCTCTGAATCCGGCTTGAGCTTCATAGGATTGGGAATTCAACAGCCGGACGCAAGTTGGGGCAACATGCTCAAAGCAGCTCTGGATAACGTCAACGACCTGCTCGAACAGCCTTGGTTAATTGCCCCCGGCTTAGCAATCTTTGTCACAATCCTTTGCTTCAACTCATTGGGCGATGTGCTCCGTGACGTACTAGATCCGCGTATGCAGGGAATTAGCTAGTGCCGCTGACGGATTTGATTCCATATTTTGCCGCTGCAATCTGCGTCGCGGCTGCATGGGCAGTTACGATGATTGCCATGCAGAATTGGCGCGGCGACAAGTACCTCTGCGACGATTGCATTTTCAACAACGACAATGATTGTCACAAGTCCGAGCGCCCGCAGGCATTGAAGTGCACAGTCTATCGTAACGCTACGATCGACGAGTATCGGATGTAATTGGTGGTTCAAATGAATAGTTTGAAGGGAATTGAACAGCTCCAGACAGTTGCTTCGAAGCACACAGTGAAAATTTCCACAGGACCGGATGAAGCGCTTATCCAACAGTCAATCAGTTATTTATCATCGAGCGAAGCCACAGACAGCCTGGCTTCAGACGCTTATTGGCCTAAGTGGAGCAGCCCCTGGTGGCAGATGCTGCTGCTGTATGAGATGGGGCTTGAATCGCAGATTCCACAATCTATTGTAGAAAAGATGGTCGAAGCTCTCGACCAACACTACGCCAAATCCTTTCCTTTCACCGAAGAAGAAGTTCCGGCTGGACTGGATCCGTTGCGCCATATAGCCTGCCACTGCCAGCTTGGCACGATGCATCAACTGCTTGCTAATTATGGTATCAATGTTGAATCCCGCCTCTTTTGGTTCCGATCCTGGTACTTGCAGTATCAAATGAAAGATGGCGGTCTTAACTGCGATGAAGCAGCCTACACCAGGGCCGTTCCGAAGAGTTCTGTCGTTTCGACGCTGCCACCGCTGGAAGCAGTTCTTAACTGCACAGCGCGAGATTTCACTGTTCCAGAAATCGCTTTTTTGGATCAAGGGGCTAATTACCTGATTCAAAAACGCCTCTTCCGTACAGCATCAACTGGGCAGGTTATTGACCCAACCTGGCTTAAACTCTGCTTTCCGCGCTTTTACCACTATGACGTTTTGAGGGGATTGTCATTTCTACTCAACTGGGCACGAAAGCTGAATCGGCCTCTGCCACTTAGCGCAATAAGTGAATGCGTTGAATACATCGACAACGAATTTCCCGATGGACTAATTCGAGTGCAGCGTGCAGCCTGGAACGGATGCACGTCCAGATGGCTCGAACCCACAACTTCCTCATGGACGCGCGGGCCGGCAACCAGCTATCCATTATTGGACGCAGTCAGCACGGTGGGAACAGAATCAATCTATTTGACAAAAATTTGGAGCGCAGCGAAAAAGAATCTCCTTCTTCTCATTGAACGCGGACTGATTAACACCGATCACTGATTGAAGATGTAGTGGCAGCGCCTGGCGGCGCGCTGCGTTTCTGGGACAAGAGGCGGACCAAGGTTCTACGAAGGCTTTCCTTAATAGGGCACTTTCGAATATTTGCTCGTAACAGAACAGTCCGACAAATCAATTTCAGAGCAGCTTCGGTTGCTTGCTTGATGCGTCAACCCTGGCTAGAACCGCCCAGAGGATCGCGCTAATAATGACAGACAGCACGCTTAGTATTTGATCAAACCAATCCGCAGCTTGTCCAAGCAATGAAGGAACCACGCTCGAATCAAGCGACACTGTCCCACAACTCGGTATCCCGTCTTTGTTCGGGAGGTTCTTCATGCTATCTTTTATGCCGATCAGAAACTCGCTCTTTTCTCCCTTGAGCATTTCCGTTTGCGTATAGTTCCCTATGAAATAGTGGGACAGGGCACTGCTTGCTACGAATATAGCTAAACCTGCAACGATAGCAATGATCAACGCTTTCATACAGTAGTGGTCACTTCCTAATCTTGAACCAATAGTAAGCGATTGCAGAGGCATCTAAGACCGCGATGATGAAAGCGGTGCGCGCAATTTGAAAACTTGGGTTCATGGTGAATTGGTCAGCAACGCTTACCGTTAGAAGCCCCACGCCGATGCCGAAGATGCACAGCAGTAGCATGGCCGGCAACAGTAGCAATCCTAGCACTACAGGTGATGGCAGATCTCTCAGCAGCCGCATATTAGCTCAGGCCTTGCGCGGTTCGTTCTTGGGTAGCCCCTTAGGAGACACAACCTTAGGTAATCCGGTCTTTGTCGCTGTGGCTTTTTCAGCGTTCGGTAGGCCCACTCTCGGCAGCTCCGTGGTTCTGGCTGACGCCACTTTCGGCAGCGCAGCCTTGGTCGGTTCTGCTTTGGCTGGCTCTAGTTGAGTCGGTTGCAATGGTGGCAGTTCTGCTTTAGGTACTTCCACCTTCGGCAACTCAGCAACTATTGGTTCAGCTGGTGGCACTTCGGGATGCTTAGGTTTTGCTGGGTGCTCCTCCGTCGAAGGTTCCTTTCCTAGAACCGACAGGAAGAGCTTAATTAACCGCGGATCCCATTCTTTACCGGCGCCTTGCTGCAAAATCGCAGCCGCCTCTTTTTTACTCATGGCCGGCCGCCACGGGCGGTCGCTAGTCATCGCCACATAGGCATCGATTAAAGCGATGATCCGCGATTCCAACGGAATCTGCTCACCCTTCAGACCTTTCGGGTAACCAGTGCCGTCCCAGTGCTCCTGATAGGCTTCCACCACGGCTGCAACCCGGTGCAAGTGCTTCGCCGGCTCTAACAGCTTGGCCCCTATAGAAGGAGTTCCTTGCATAACTTTGATTTCTTCTGCGTTTAACGGTTCTTTCTTCTGAAGGATTTCTTCCGGCACGCCAATTTTGCCGATGTTGTTCAAGATGGCGGACAGTGAAATGATCGTCGTATGTTCTCTGGAAAGATGTAAGGCCGCAGCCAACTTACCCGCGTAATCAGCAGCTCGAGGAGAGCGGTCCGTACTGTAGGCATCCTTGGCCTCGATCATCTTGATGACCGCACCAAGAATTCCCAACAAGCCGTGCTCGGCAATCAGCTTCAAGTCGATTGAACCATACTCTTCCGCTTTCGCCTTTATGGTGGCTTTCTGGATCTCTAGCGCTTCTTCTCCACGCTCGGTCAGTGACGGCATCAAGTCTTCCGATACTGTACAGACCTGGTTGCGTCCACGGTGCTTCGCAAGGTAAAGGGCCTGGTCAGCTAGTTCCGTAAGCTTGTCGCGGTCCTGCGCATCGTACGGGAAGGTTGACACGCCGATTGAAGCGGTGACAACACCGATGCCCTCGACAGGAAGTTCGCGAATGCTCTGACACATCCGTTCTGCCACCACTCGGGCACCACCGATATCAGTTTCAGGCAGCAGAACTACAAATTCTTCACCGCCATACCGAGCAGTGGTATCAACATCGCGCACACATTTTTTGACCACATTGGCAATGTGCTTGATCGCGCAATCACCGAATTGGTGACCGAGATTGTCGTTGATCTTTTTGAGAAAGTCGAGATCGATAATGATGTACGAGAAAGGGTGTCCGAACCGTTGGTTTCTATCGATTTCTCGCGAAAGCTGTTCACCGAAGTATCTGCGGTTGTACAGTCCCGTCATTGGATCTGTGACGGCTTGCTTCTCAACTTGTTCAAACAATTCCTTGTGCGCCAGGTCCGCCGCCACACGTTCAGCAAGACCGACAACCATCTTCATGTCGGGCAATGGGAACTTTCGTTCATTGGATGCAAGGAGACACAAAGCGGCTTTCAAATTCTCCCGATGGATCAACGGAGTTATGATGGCCATCTGCGCATCCGCGGGAGTTTCCAGACCTCTGGCTTTCAGACGACTACTCAGCTCTTCGGCTGTCAGAATAAGTACCTTGCCCGCCGAGACTTCTTCTAATAGATCTTGGAACAACTCTTCTGCTATTTGGTGCCTTTCCACACCGTCAGCTACTTCAAGGTCTCCGGAAACTTTCGATTTTACGAACGTGCCGGTATTGGTATCAAATAGTGATACCACAGACAAGCTCAAATCGAAATATTCTTGTAATGCTTGAACGAGTTCATCCAAGATCTGGTCAACTTCTTTCGGGGACTGACGGATTACCTGAGTGACCCTGTTGATCAATTGCTCGCGCTTGCCGTCATCCCGAATCTTGGCGATCACCTGGTCGGCACGAATAATACTTGCCAGGTTGTTGCAAATCGTCTGTGCTAGTTTGTCATCGTCGCCGGGACGAAACACTCGGTTGTTATTGTCGCGCTTCCATAAGCCTAGTACGCCCAGTGTCTCGCCTTCGTGTTCTAGCGGCACAACCAGAGCCGGATCATGCCCAAAGAATGGGTCGCCCTTGCGGGTGTACTCCACGTTGATCATGCGCACTTTGCCCTTTCCTTCGGAGAATTGGCGCACGAATGGATTGTCCTGTACGTCTAACCGGACCGGTTCGCTGTGCTCGCTGCTAGGAATCTGCGGCACCAGTAGCCGCTCTTCATCGGATAACAGAAAAATCTGAGCGTTGACAAAGCCCATGTGCTCCGCAACAAGTTTTACGGACCGCCCGAGCATATCCTTCATCCGTTGTCCCTTGGACTCTCGGAACAACTCAGAGATGCTGTTGATCAACTTCATTTCTTGAGCGTCCATCTCTCGTTTACGCAAGTCGAAGGACTGCTGAACTACGACCGATAGAGTTTCAGACACGCTCTGGAGCAACCCGGCATCTTGCTCACTCCAATCTCGCGGGTTCGATTGTTGAAGCTCCAGGAATCCGTGAAATCGACCAATGCAGCGCAACTGCGCGACAAGCCGCGCGTGAGTATTGGATAACTCCAACAAAGTGGCCAAGGTTGGTGATTTGGTATATAGCCCTGCATCAAGTTTGGTATCAGGAATGGCGATGACACCACTTCCAGTTTCATCCGGAAAACGAGACAAGAACTCAGAGATGATTGACGAAGACTCATTCGAGCCGAGGTAAGTGTCCACGAAGGGAGTATGTCCGCTTGCAGCAAACTCGTGGGTCACAGTAAGTTGATCGCCAACGACTTGCCAAATTAGCCCGCGGTCAGCAAAAGCGACCTTGGTCAGCTCACCGATAGCAAGCTGCAAAATAGCTGAGTGATCGCTGGAATGGCGCAGTTGCCCGAAAATGTCCCGAATAATTCGCTGCGCATCAGGCGGAAAAACCGATCTACTCTCTTCAGAGATCGTTGTCCAGACCTGCCGCAGGTCACGCAAGCCCTTGTTGTCTCGCTTGCTTTTTTGGGGTCGCGAAGCTGGTACCTCGGCCCGAACGAAAGTTACTTCTTCGTCCGTTGAAGGAGGCGCAGCTGCTAAGGTCGTAATCGCTTTCTCGCCGCCACCAACAAATGCTGTCTCAATGAAGCCGTCCACGAAGGGACTATCACCATCAACGAAGCTCGCCAGGTCAGCTGAGTATGGAGCAGCTCCTTGGGGCGGTAGCTTGCGCATAGCCTCAGGAACGTTAATGGGACGAGTAACAGCTGTGCTGCTGTTGCCGCCGTCTTGACGCTTAGTTTCGAATTCACCAGTGTCTCTTTGGTTGTCCGGCAAATAGCGCGGACCGCCAGCAGCAATTTTGACTACTGGCCATTCATTTCTGCAAGTTTGAACGACTTTCGGGGATGTATTGGGCGAACCGGCATTATTTCGGGCATCTTCCAACCTATTCGTTTCGCCCAGGTCAAGAAATTGCCACACCGGAAGCATCATTTGGAAAGCCCGGCGAACCATGTCAGGATCGACCGAGCCAACACATTGGAAGACTTCCGGACCGTGCTCTTCGCTGCGATGTCCGTAAACGACCAGGCAAAGCCCCTGGCTTTCAACCAGGAAGCAAAACTCTTCCTGTTTGTCGTCCCTCTCTTCAGAAAAAACCGAAATGCAGAAGGCTTCTCTGGAAAGTTTTCGGTGGTCTCCGCCTTCAGGCAGCAACCAACGCGAGTTGCGGCTAGACCAGTAGACAATAATCGGCGACCGCTCCAACGTGGCCGCCTTTTCAATTTTCCGAATATAACCGAGGAATTCATCGCGGCCCAGATGACTCATCGGCAAAGATCCAACGCCGGCCTGCTGCACCAGCATCATAAAAAGTTGGGTCCGCTTTTGCTCTACCATCGCCCCTAGTGGTTGCCTGAAATTCCGAACGTTTCGGTATGAAACTCCCCAGCTATTCAGATACCCGCGTTTCGGTCCACCTAATCTATAATTCCGGTGTTTTGGTTGTTCGTGAAGCTAGCAAAATGATTGGAAATAAGAAGCTCGACCAAGATGTCTACGAGCAGAACATCGGGTTCTGGGACAGAGCATGGGGCGGCGTTAAGGCGCCATACACCCAGATGCCTGATTTGCCGTACATCAATTCAATCCCCATCACTTTGCAACAAGCGGGCTCCAAGAGCGTTCTTGATTTGGGCTGCGGCTCTGGCTGGTTGACGATATTCTTGGCCCGCGAAGGCTTCGAAGTAACCGGAGTGGACCTTGCCAAGCATGCCGTTGAACTGGGGCAGCAATGGGCCCAGCAGGAGAATCTCAACAACGCGCAATTTGAAGCGTCCGATATTACTGACCTGTCTTACCCAGACCACTCTTTCGATGCCATCGTTGCCAACTCAATCTTTGAGCACCTCACCTACGAATTAGCTGAAACGGCTCTGAACCGGATGCTTCGATTATTGAGACCAGGCGGATTGTTTTTCGGCTGCTTCGATAAAGTCGGCGGCGGTCCAGGTGAATATTACGAGCTGGAAGACGGTACGCACGTCTATACCGACAAGGGTCGGCGGGGAATGTTACTGCGCTTCTTCGACGATGAGGAACTGCGCGGATTGATGAATTCCTGGACAGTTACGTCCATGGAAACAATCGAGAGCGGAAGCCGCATCGTTTGGGCTCACACCTAACTTTTCTTGAGAACGTTCGTTAGCCGAATTGGAATGTTCAGCTGCACGGAATCTCCGGCGTCCCAGATGCCATCGACGTCGTTTTCCAGCAGTGCAACAAGTTTCAGTGCGCCGGCCTGAATGAGGTATTCACTCGTGTAGCCCTGATAGCTTCTGTGGATCACAACGCCGGAAATCGTGTTGACTGGCTCACCTACAGCTTGCGCGTCAGGTCGAGAAACGGAAATGTCATCGGTGCGAATCCACACGACGCACTCCTCACCGACAGAAAAGCCTTTTTCGTTGGACTGATTAGCGGTAACTTCAAAGCTGTCCTGCACATTTACAGTAAGAAGTGACCCGTTGGAAGTCAAAACTTTGCCTGACAGCACATTGGTGTGGCCGATAAAATCTGCCACAAAAGCCGATTGCGGACTCTCGTAGAGCTCCTCTGGGGAACCAACCTGCTCCAGCAGACCGCCATTAAAAACTGCTACCTGGTCAGACAATGCAAATGCTTCGGACTGGTCATGAGTGACCATAATGAACGTGATGCCGAGCTGCTGCTTGAAGCGCGCAAGTTCAGCTTGCATCTCTTGCCTGATTTTCGGATCAAGGGCGGACAGTGGTTCGTCCAGCAACAGAACCAATGGTTTGTTGACGATTGCTCGGGCGAAGGCGATGCGCTGCTGCTGTCCGCCGGACAATTCACGCGGATATCGTTGGGCAACCTGAGGAAGCTGCACTAAATGCAGTGCCTCCTTGACCCGCTCGGGAATCTCGGATGGCTCACATTTCTTGCCGACCTTAAGCCCAAAGGCGATATTCTCAAAGATTGTCAGGTGTGGAAACAAGGCATAGCTCTGGAAGACCATGTTGACCGGACGTTTGTGTGGTGGCACACCGATCGTCTCTGTGCCGCCGATCAAAACTTGCCCAGTGCTTGGCGTCTCAAATCCTGCAATCATGCGCAATAGAGTGGTTTTTCCGCAACCGCTTGGGCCAAGTAGACTAAAAAATTGTCCCTCGCCAACTGTAAGGCTGATCCCTTTTACAGCATGAACGTCTTGAAAAGACTTCGTCACATTTATGGCTTCAACTGCTGATGAACTCAAGCTTTGGGCTTCCCTTTCATGTCTCGTATAAGAAATGCAATTTGCAAATTTAAAAGCACTTCAGTTGAATCGATATCGATCTTTAACAACTCGGCTATCTGCTCCAGGCGATAACGCATGGTGTGCCTGTGAATGAAAAGCTCTTTGGCTGCCGAGTTCAGATTAAAACCATGCTCCAGGTAAACACGCAACGTCGGCGCCAATTCAGTTTCCCATTCAGTATCGTAAGCCTCTAGCGGTTCCAAGTTTTCCTCGTAGAACCGCTCCAGTTCAGGGTGATCGATCATCAAGTAAAGCAAGCGCTTGATGCCAAGTTCGGCGTAGCCAACGCTGAATTCCTTGTCCTCGTTGGTCATCGAACCTATGATCAATGCCTGGCGCGCTTCTCTATAAGCATCGGGCAAGTCGAGCAAATTAGTCGCCATGCGGCTGGCGCTCAGTTGGATTTTGAGACTGGTATTTTTCTCTTTGATTTGCTTGGCAAGCTCTTCGGCGTGCTCCTGCCAAGTCTTAGGCGCCTTGCTATCGAACGGTAAGACAAATACTCTGGTCGTTTCCATCTCTACCATGGCGATACTTTCATGCGTTGGCCAGTTCGCGTCACGAGTAGGCTGTCCTGGCATAACATGGACAACCAGAACAAAAAAACCGTCACACAGATCAAAGCCGAAATGTTGCTCAAGTCGCTCTTGGTCGGCGGCCGATAGATTGCGCCCGGAAAGAAGATCCTTGAGCAAGCTCTTCTGCGTTACCGTGAAGGTGGAGACTTCCTTGCGTCGATGACTGAAATCGACCAGCGCGGCAAGCGTAGCAGGTGCCATGTACTCACCGATACTTTGGATATCGTCCGATGGCCTAACCATTACAGACACGAAGCCAACGACGACACCTTCCAATACGATCGGCGTAACGAGTCGGCGTCCTATGCGTACTGGTTGCTCAGGAACTACTGTACTTGTGCCGTGCACCAGCGATCTCATTTCGCGATTCAATTCCTCAACCACTTCTTCAGTCAACGTTTTTTGTTGACCAGGTGGAGTAGGGCCCATATTCTGCGACGCCAGAACCTTGAAGTCGGCGGTTTCAACTGCCACTGGCCTGTTAATCAACTCGCTCAGCTCTTCGACCAATCCGGTCAAACCGTTTTCTATGACCGTAGCGACAAAGTGTGAATGCAAACGTGCGCCGCAGCGTTTAATCTCATACTGAAAGGCCAAACGAATGTCTTCGGCGACCTGCACAGGTTCGCCAAGCCCAGGAACCAGAATCAAAGGTACGTGCAGGTCGGAAAAGACTCGCACCATCTTGTCCAAATCCACGTCGACAGTTGCCGCTGCAACGGTTCCAGAAGCGCTCAGACCACTCACGTTACCTAGAGGATGGGACGATGATGTTAACGCCTTGATGGCTACAACTCCAGCCACCTCTTTCAGCATGGGGTTCGTCTCTTGACTTGCCAGATTCTCTGCTCGTGCAACCACCAGGCTCCCAGCCCGGGCCGAAGAGAATCCGAACACGACCTGCAAAACCGGTCGGTCCATCCAATCACCACTGGTCAGCACCTGCGCCTCAGAAAGCGCATCAGCAGCAAGGAGCTGCTTTATGCTGGGCTGCAAATACAGGCGAGCATTAGCCATAAGACGTTTCGTACCTACATATCTAATTGTAGTCGATTACGCATCGGTCCTCTCCTCTTCTCGACCGGCTGTGGGGGCGTGCGCCAAACTGCCGCTCGTGCATGCGAAGCATGCAGCGTCTGAACGCATCAGGGCACGCTTCGCGTGCACCTGCTCCTGTTCCGACCGGCGTTCAGAGGCTGTGCGCCGCCCGACCGTTCCCTTTTTGCAGCTATCGATTGCCTGAGATCGCCATCTTGGCGGCTTTTCGGTGCCGGGGCGCGTCACGACGCGCCTGAAGGCGGGGGCGCCTGCTGCCCATTCTTGGGAATCGGGCATGAAAACTATTGTCTAATGAATAACGTGCTGCTATCATTCGCCGACTGTGGAGTCCCAACTGGTTGCCATCATTACCGAGGAGAAAATGTAATGAACAGAGCTGATCTCGTCAGCGAAATCGCAGAACTGACCGGGCACCCCAAGACCGAAGTAAGCACCACTTTGAAGGCGCTACTGCACTCACTTACACACGCCCTCTCTAAAGGCGACAAAGTTACACTGGTCGGATTCGGCACATTCGAGCGCCGCTCCCGCCAGGCAAGAACAGGTCGCAACCCAAGAACTCTGGCTCCACTTCGCATTCCAGCAAGCCGCGTGCCCGGATTCCGCCCAGGGCAAGAACTCAAAGACGTGGTGGATGGTCGTTCGCGCCAACAGCCATTCGGCAGTACTCAGAAATCTTCTACAGTGAAGAAAACTGTAAAAGCAAAAGCCAAAAAGCGCTAAATAGCCGACGCACAAAGAAAATGAATCGGGGCGGGCCAATGTGCCCGCCCCTTTTTTTTGACGAGCAATTGCTGGCTATGGCTATCTATCTGACCAGAGTTTCCGCCAACCTTTTAAAGAGGGGTTTAGACAGATCCGCACGTGGAATCTATGAAATGTGAGCATTTTATCGGCACCACATACGGTTAACGCAAATTATCCGTTTCAACCACCATCGAATATGCTCGACACCACGATTGGTATCACAGCGCATACGTAGATAAAAATTGTTGGAAATACAAAAAATATCGCAAACGCCTATTGAGCTTGACATCTATTTCGGTAAGAATTAATTCACCTTCTCCAATACTCTCGGAAATCCCTTAGTGCTCTCGCCAATGGGTGCACTTGCTAGAAAAGGCCTAAGCCATGAACCCTTATGCAAAAGAGTTCGAAGACCGCCTCCGCGGCATGTTCGAAAAAAAAGCCGAAGAATTCAGCAAATTTGCTGAAGAGCAACCGCGAACCGCAATGGTTGCTTCCCAGCTCGCGGACTTGTACCGTGACCTGGCACAAATAATGCGCACGTAGGTTTTACTACAGCTCATACATTCATGACAGCGGTCGCTCCAGCGTCCGCTGTTTTTTTGGGCTGCTCTGGCCGGGGCAGACGGGACTTCACCTTTAGAAGCTTCGACCCATCTTGAATCGCTTGTTACTTTCGTCCATTCCCGCCGGCGTACATCTGGCTTCCCGCCACGACGACGGATTTGCGACCGGGCTTAGGCATCACGATTTTGCGGTCCTCGCTGTTTTCCGTCGGCACGTCTTTATACATGCCCCAATAGGTGGACCCGACAAGCTTCTTGGTCTCCCGCTTCATTGTGTAGAAGACCTCGGGAAATGCTATTGAAGCTACCAGGATCGCAGCCAGAACACCGCTGAAGACTTCGAACATCGCGTACCACCGTGTAATCAAGTGCTTGCAGTCTATCGTTTTCCCAAGCACGTGTCCATGGTGATCCTCACATCCTCGCCGCAATCCGTGCATTCACAGCCATTCTTAGCAAACTAAAAGGTAGGCAGGTGCTGACCATCCTCCAGCGGCTCTTAACGCTTAGATAAAAGCCCAGCATCGCCTGCTTCCGGCGGCTTATCGTAGGAGTAGCGACATGCGCCACCCAGGGCGATGCACGGCATCGCCCCTACACCACAAAGCCGGTGATGATACCGAATGCAGTGGCAAAAGTAGGGCGGTCAGATTCTCGTCTATTTGACCAAGCGCTGAACAGCTTTGAACTGTTCGGTGCCAGATTCGGCCAGCATTTCGAACAAAGCCATTTCCACAGAAGTCGGAATGGCACCGGAGCTGATCATCTTGTCCCAACCAGCTGTCAGGTTGCGCTCAGCGCGGCTGGCAATGGCGTCTTTAACCACGTGCGCTTGATAGCCGTTGGCCATCAGTTCGTGCACGGTCTGACTAACGCAGACATGCGCTTCGATACCACAAACGATGATTTGCTTGCGCTCGAGAGATTCCAACTGCTCCAGGAAGTCAGTGGCTCGGCAGCAACTGAATGCATTCTTTTCAAACGATTTGTGCTCGCCCAGACAAGCTGAAATCTCGGCGATTGTCTTTCCCAGCCCTTGCGGATACTGTTCAGTTATCAATACTGGAACTTTAAGGATCTTCGCGGCTTCGGCGAGGATTGTTATGTTGCGAGTTAGAAGGTCAAGATCCTTGAGCTGCTTGCGAAAACTCTCTTGGACATCAATGATGAGCAGTGCTGCATCTTGTGCGCTAAGCAATCGTTCGTTGCGCATGTAATTTATCGACCTTCCCGCCTACTAAACTTTCGGATTCAGCATATCACTTGTCCGAAGGGTTCGAATAATCTTTACGAGTTGTGATTGCCGGTAGCCCGCAGTATCACCAGAAGGCAGGCTGAAAGAGAGTTTAGAGCGCCGTCGCAATAACCTGACGGCCCATATGGTATAAGGTTTGTTATACGGGGCGTTAGCGCAGTTGGTAGCGCGCATCAATGGCATTGATGAGGTCACCGGTTCGACCCCGGTACGCTCCAGTTATTCAGAAAAGGAGGGCAATCTAGCCCTCCTTTTCTCCTATTTAATAACCGAGAGATGCAAGGTCTAGCCCGGCAGCGACAGATTCGACCCGTCCGACTCCGGTCTCTATCTTGCCGTCTGGATTCAAGTTGAACCAGCGATAGCCCGGTGGCAATGCGTCCACAGCGAACGCTTGGGATCTTGGCTTGAATTGCACGCATGTGGACGGCGTGCCCAGGTAGCGAACGCCCTTGCGCATCTGATCGAATTCCTGATGTATGTGCCCACAAAGTACCGCCCGCACATGCTTGTGCTTGTCGATGACTGCTAAAAACTCTGTGTTATTGCCGACTTTGATCTGGTCAATCCAGTCCGACCCGACTGGCAGCGGATGATGGTGGAGCGTGACCAAGGTGTGCAGCTCCGGGTGTGCTGAAAGCTCTGCGTCGAGCCGGGCTAGTTCCGATGCTCTCAGATGACCGCCGACCTGACCTTCCACTTGAGTATCGAGCAAAATCACTTTCCAATCGCCACAAACGAAGCTGGTATCGCTGCGGAACGGTCGACCATGCAGGTCAAATGCCGTCTGCATCATTGGACGCACATCGTGATTTCCAGGCAGGTAGTAGGTCGGGGAGTTAAGCTCCTGGGCCGCTTCAGCAAAACGCCGATAAGAACCTTCTGTCTCATCCTGAGACAAATCTCCGGTAAGAAGGTAGAAGTCGGGCGATCCCTGTTCCTCATGGGCGGCAACCATTACCTGGCGAAACGTCAATGATGTATCGACACCCATCAAACGTCCCTCTGCGGAGCCGAAAAAATGCGTGTCGGTGAACTGGAGCACGCGCAGCGGCCTGCCATTTTTGCCAACTAAAAGTTCGGAAGCTCCGGGCTGTACCGGCATTCGACCCATTTCCTCCAGCCATTTCACCAGCTTACATCAGCTGGCTACCCTAAACCTTAGAATACACCTTGAAAGTACCCGTAAAATGATAGGTGTCAAACTGGGAGCGAAGATGAATCAACAAAGAGCCGCCAAGACTGCGCTGGTGGCACTTTTAGCCACTCTCACCAGTCTTGTTGCCGGCTGCGCAGCTTCGAACACCGCCAAAATAGCATTGGAACCGATAGCCGGTGCCCAAAATCACCGCCTGGCCCAGACCGGACCGAAAGAACCGATCGGCTCAGTCAAAAACGGTATTCGTCTGATTCACCCGCATGACCAGTCTGCCATAGCTGCACCTTCGACCTACCTTGTTGGTGCCGTTGAACCTGGCTCAACGCTAACAGCCAACGGACAGCCAGTTCGTGTCAACGCCCAGGGATTTTACGCGCACGTAATACCGCTTCAGGTGGGCAGCAACCCAATCAACATAGTGCGTAACGGAGCCCCAGATCAAAACTTCGCGCTTACCGTGCGGCGACCAGCGCCACCAAAGCCGGTGCCGGCCAGCCCTGCTCAAATTCTCAAGGCGTCCATAGAACCTAAGCAAAACATTGGTGCGCAAGCAGGCGATTTACTTCAATTCGGCATGCGCGGAAGCCCCGGCTCCCGCGTCTCAGTACGCCTCGGGAACCGGACCATTGCGCTCCAGGCAGGCGGCTCGGCAAGAGTAAAAGCTGACCTTGATACTACATTCGGCGTGCAGTTTCAGCGCTCCCCGGGCGGAGTTAAAGACTTCTACAGCGGGTTCTACCGGGTAAACGCAGCAGACAATTGGCAGAATGTAAGACCGGAATATGTGCTCACTAAGAACGGCGTTACTGTTAAAGAAACATCGCCTGCCACAATTACCGTGCTCCTGCAGCCTTTCGTGGCGACAACAATCGACGACGATACTATCGTTCGCGTTGGACCAGGAGCCGGGAGGAC
>Ga0163151_10000590_pt1 | contig 63343 bp, 59 predicted proteins | sample OliLakLV19MP5IB2_FD_145596 | JGI IMG/M metagenome (GOLD analysis project Ga0163151, IMG submission 145596) | Freshwater microbial mat bacterial communities from Lake Vanda, McMurdo Dry Valleys, Antarctica - Oligotrophic Lake LV.19.MP5.IB-2 | ecosystem: Environmental > Aquatic > Freshwater >... | reverse complement strand
AGCAGCTATTGGGCGTACACATTATTGGCGAACAGGCCAGTGAGTTAGTGCATATCGGGCAGGCTGTACTTAGTTTCAACGGGACGATTGATTACTTCGTCAACACGGTGTTTAACTATCCGACGCTCGCGGAGTGTTACAAGATCGCGGCGCTGGACGGGTTGAACCGTTTGGGGGGGTGAGCGTCAGAGGAAGGTGTGCGGGCTTACGTGGAACCGCGCGGCCAGTTTGGCGGCGGCTTCTTTACCGATCGGCCGGTGGCCGGAAAGGATTTGGCTCACGTACGACTTGCTGCCGAGAATCGGCACAAGGTCCACTTGGCGCAGAGCGTGTTCTTCCATCAAGTACTGCAAGACCCCCGCGGGAGACGCGTCGGGACCGGGACAAATTTCTTCGTCGTACTGCAGGATCAGCGCGGTGAGAGTCTCGATGAACTGTTCCATGGCCGGTGGTTGCGGGATCTCGTTGGCGGCCAAGGTCTCAAGAAGTTCTGTCATCTCGGCAAGTTCCTGGCGACTGCGCGGTTTAGCGGGCTGGTGCGCTACCAAAAGTTCGACATAGCCGGTTTCGGCAATCATGACTTCCAACCTCCCTGATCGTTGTGCCTTTATGATACTGTCGGCAACACCAAAACCCCAACCCTGCAAGTCCAAGCGCGACGCGGATGGCACGTCGCCATCCGCGTCGCGCGCTGGGAAACCGAACTGAACTACGACCACAATAGGCACCGTCCCCTTGGCCAGGGAGGTGCAGTACCGCCGGTTCTTTGGCGCCGGTGACGATGCACTATGCTGACGCGCGCGGCTCGGTTCCGGCTCTAAACCCCTCTACGGCCTCGTATGCGCCGCGCAGCTCTCGGGAAGGTAGTCCACCAGAACACGCCGGTGACCGCCGCCCAGGCCCCCGCCGCCGGGCCATCGCCTACTGAGAGATGGACGACTAGAGGATGCGACAAACTAATCTTATGCGTTGACGCGAGCCGCCGCATGGTGTCTTTGAGAATTGCTCCGCTCACAAAAGCAGCCCGAAGCAGCCATTCTTCAGCGAACAGCGTGTTTGGTCCTGCGAGCTAATCAGCTGCCAAGTCGGCACAAAACGCGTTCTAGCACTGAAGGAGGAGCATTAGGGCACCTATGAGGACAAAGGGAGAAAGAAGTAGGATGGCCAAGTTCCTTTTCGCTTTTGCTGGAGCGGAAGAAGCGAAAGGGGGCGGCTCGATCCCATTGCTTGGCCCGTGACTGGTGATTTGAGTTCTTAGTGGGAAAGAGTCTCTAAGACCCATTTGCACCCGACCGCACCATGGACATGCGTGTAGCACCCGCTTGGCATAGTAATGCTGCTGGTTGCTTCTGCAGACCTGCAGTTCGTCCTTTGCCTTTGCGAGAGTCCTCTGCCATTCAGCGGCGCTGGGTCTTAGCTTAGGGTTCGAGTGCCCGTCTATGAAGCAGCGAAGGAACAACGAACGGACTTCCGGAGTCAACATTTCGAATGGAGGAGCTATCAATAATGGCTCGAAGCGTGCATCGTTGATTCCATATGGAAATCGTCCAGCCGCAATGTTCTCTTGAAGAGTCGGAGGTTCACCGGCGCCTCTGTACCTACATCCGAATGGGTGCACGCCCTCCATGAGTAGATGGAAGATAAGTACGCCGAGGCCAAACAGGTCCCATTCGAACAGTAAAGCTAAGTCAGTTGGACATCCTAATCTATAGTACTCGGGTGCTATGAACCCGTCGGTCTTTACGCGGCAGAGATGAAGCTCCCCGGTTCTAGGATCCGTAACCTGAAAGGAATCAGTATCAAGCACAGTTACGAGTGCAGAATCAGCAACAAGAATATTCTTCTGATTAACATCGCCGACTACGTAGTTCTTTGAGTGCAATTCGCCTATTATTCCGGCGACGTTACGAGCTGCCTGAATAAGATACCGATGGTCGAAGTAAGGACATCTACGGCGGCGTTGCCCGGGGTTGTAGAAGTCAAATATCTCTCGCATCCCTGTGACGCGATTCATAAGGAACCCGACAACGCCGTTACCGTTGGCGTCACATAACAACTCACGCGGCCACGCAAAGGAAGTATGCCCCATGGATTCCGTCGGATTTCTTGGGGGGTTAGAAATCATTACAGCAAGCTTCGCCGCTCGCTCCCGCGTTTGTTTGTGATATATCTTGGCAACTAGGGAAGGATATCCGTGAACTGAGTACACCGACGCCTCGCCGCCCTTACCAACAGCAGCTGTAGTCTCTAACTCGAGAAAGCTTCCCGATGTTGCGAGGCGCACTCTAAGCATAATCCACCTAATGTTCTGAAATCTGGTTTGAAATGTTAGCTAATAAAAGGGTCAAATCGTCATCGGTTCTTCGAGTTACCTTATTGGATAACAGAAACTGCTTCAATGTTCCAACAGCCCCTTCGTCATTAATATCTTCGACAAACTCAAACAGCGGCTTAAAGAAAAGCTGATGCGGCAGGCCTTTAGGCATGGTCAACGCAAGCATCTGCAATCCATCTGTAAAGACCGCAAGGTCACTATAAGGGCCTCGCCAAGACCTATACTGAAGTGATTTGAGAGCAGCCGGGGACACAATGAAAGTTGTGGCGTTCACATATTCTCCTCGTTGCGGCAACGTTAGCGAACGAACATTTTGCTGTTTGTCGCGAAGGACGCTCGCGCCATCTCCGACTTGAACAGCAGCAACCATGTTGGGACGAGCAGCGAATACAATGAGGGTTGTGGCAAGTTCGCGCGAGGGCTTATCGCGAATTGCAGCATTAAGTTCCACGTGAGCTCTTGCGATGTCCACGGCGGCGATCAGAACGCGATTCCACTGCTCATCCCCAGTTGACTCTAGCAGATCGGACGCATGTCGCGCCAATGCATCGACGGCTAGTTGCACTGCAACCTGCGCGCCCAGATCTCCGCACGGAGCGGAGCCGGCACCGTCCGCTACGGCTCCTATGAGGAGATTCCCTGGGAGTATTTTAAAGTAAGAAGCGTCTTGGCAAGGCGTCTCAGTTTTTTTATGGCTGGTTCCCGCGACAGAAGCGGAGATGACCTTCCATAAACCCTTCTTGGTGAAGTTACCGCTAAATTGCAATGGAGCGCTCAATTCTGCGATCGAGTCTGGACTTGAGCGCTCATCCGGTAAGGGCCAACGTTCGATTTGATAGTTTCGCTTCGAAGTTTGCTGGATAGGCTCTGTCACTTTCGACGGTGCTCGATTGATACACGTTGCCCAATAGTCGCAAAGCAGATAAAGAAACAATATCGCGAGCAGCGATGTATGCCAAAGCAGCCATGGAATTGCGGCAAGGAGTGTTCTTTCAGATTGGAAAGCGAAAACGCCCCATGCCCCAACGTCAGCCGCATCATAGCCGACGACGCTCATATGGCCAGCACCGAAAGGTGTCGGCTTGAGGACTCCGTATCCTGCTTCCTCTGTGCCCGAATGCAGAAGGCTCGGGCTCTCCGAGGGCGGGTATACTTGCCGCTTCTGGTTGTCAACGACATAAATCTGAAATCCAGGACGCTCCAAATGCGGTCTCAACCACTTCGCCAACACTTCGTTTCGATATTGCGCAAATAGAATACCTCGACGCGATTCTACTGGACCCAGGAGCACAGCAACCAGGAAGAATCCATCTTTTTTGCTACTTGATAAACTCACGCGGTCTGGAGACTGCTTCGTCATCAACCGCATGGTTTCAACGACCTCATCCTGTGTGAGACCGGTATTTCCCGACTGTCCTCTGGAGTGGCTACTAATCAATTCGCCAGCGGCATCGTAAGCAGCTGTGACCACCGAGTCGGGTAAAGAATCGGAAATGGTCCGTAAAGACGCCTTTATTTCGTTAAGATCGGATGGCTCAGTGTCATCGACCTTAAGGTTCCCCTGTTTCCACGTCCACTGCGATCCTCGATCAACGGCCTGAACTACATGTACCGTTGATTGAAACTCCTCGTCAATTGAGTGACTTGCAAGGCGCGCAAGCGATTTAGCGTCTTCGCTGGACTGCTGTCGGAGCTCTCGAAGTAACGTCAATCCCCCGAGACAGAGGAGAACCGCACACGACATTCGGAGGACCATCAACAGTATATCGGCCCTCGGCGTTTGATGCCTCGTCTTAGAAGGAGAGACCCACAACGGCACGGTAGGATTGGCCCTTTGCGTCATAGAGAAACATGGCCCCAGCCGACAGGAGGTAAGCCTACCATAACCTCGCCTGTATCGGAGTGGGATACAGCTTGCATGCTCGCAGAGAGCCAAAGAAACATCTCTGCAAACCTCAGTCCGCGAAGCCGTATTGGCGCTCGAACTGTGATTCTGGCGAGGCGAACCATATCCGCATCTTCCACTCCTACGGCGAAAAACATGGCACTCTTTTGAGATTCACTCTCACGAATCCGCCGCGTTGCTTCCGCGACGGCCTCCTCAGGCTCACCCTCCGACTCGCCGTCCGTGATCATGAATAACCATGGTCGATAGTACGCTATCCCGTACTCTCGATACGTCCGCTTACGCGATTCCACGAGATCCAAACCACGTTGGATCGCGCCTCCCATTGGGGTAGGCCCGTCTGCTCTGAGACGGGGGGAAAGCAATTGGTCGACAGTGACGAATTCTTGAACAACCTTGATCTCGGCACCAAAACTTACTATCGCGATGTCGACGCGTCGGCTGGCCAGGGAGTCCTTAGTAATCTCATCCTTGAATGTAGCGAGTCCTGCATTCAGCGCGTCGATCCGAGCCCCACGCATCGAGCCGGACGTATCCAAAAGTAGGACACACGGGCAACGCGCTTCCGGATTGTCAGCAAATTCTACTGCATCTTCAAGATTATTCGTTTCGCTCAAATGAAATTTCTCGTTTCTCTCCCTTAGGAGTGCATGCGGTTTCTAAAAGCTAGCCACATCGAACAGCGGTAATCCGCCTCGGTCGGAGACCTGACTATTGGGTCTGTTCAGGCAACTTTTCATACTTATTTTCGAATGATCGTCAATTTAAATGATCGCCGCAATAGCCTTGAAGACGACTTTTGTTACCTTTGCCGCATCTTTTAGGAAATCTTGATTAGCCTCTATCATCACTGAGGCTTTCCTTAACCAACTCATCGGAGGAAGCGCGACACGGTCCCCAGGCCGCGAGTGCGAATACTCTTTCATACTGGCAGAAAGCCAAAGAAAGAGTTCTCTGAATTCTAGTCCCTCGAGCGCCAGCGGTGGACGTACAGCGATCGCGCCAAGCCCGGCCAAATCGGCGCCGCCCACTCCAACTGCGAAAAACGCCACGCTTTTCTTCGCTTCGCTATCCCGCAATCGCTTCTTGGCTCGGTCTAAAAGATGGGCTGTCTCACCTTCAGGTTTACCATCGGTGATCATAAATATCCAAGGACGATAGCAGTCAATGCCATTGTCCCGATAAAGTTGCTTTCGCTCCTCAATTAAGTCGAGAGCCAAGTTTATTCCAGTGCCCATGTATGTCAGGCCAGACGCCCTTAAACGCGGAGGATGAAACTGATCCGCCGTCGTAAAAGAACGTACGATTCGGGCATTACTGCCAAACGTGACAACGGCAACTTCTACCCTTCGAGAGACTAAGGAGTCTCGGTTCAGGTCGTCGCGGAAGAATTCGAGACCCTCGTTGAGTGCGTCGATACGCGTCCCCATCATCGAACGAGATACGTCAAGCAGCAAGACGCAAGGACACCGAGGTTCGGGGTTGTCTGCAATTTCGACGACTTCTTCGAGCTTGGTTCGTTTCATCGTGCTCCTCTTGAATCGAACTACGATCAACTCAGAATTTTCATAGTATAGCTCAAGTATGGCAACCGGGCTCATGCGGTGACCCCCTGATTTGAGACCAACCCTTAAGACGCTGTATCCCGCTCCTTCTAGCGGCCACTTCGCCGCTCCCCACAGTCTGCCCCCTCTCCCTTCACCCATACAGCCGGCGAGAATCGAATTATCCTTCCGCCCTCGTCTTTTGATCGGCGTGCCCAAAAGCAAGAGGGGGCGATCCCAAAGGCGAAGCGGTGAGGCGGAGTGCATTGTGGGGGGATATGACTTGAAACATCGTTTGGCAGTGTGGCCAAACGATTCTGCGGGGAAGTGTGGGAGGGGAGAGCCCGCGCGGGGCATAGTACTTCCAGCCGCGTGAAGTTCTCCAAAGGCCGCCCGGTCTTTGCGCCGAGGATTGGCTTGTCGATCCGGAAGATGTGCGAGTCGCCCATGATCGTTAACACCGGTTTGCCGAAAACGATCGTTTCATCTTCCATCAGAAATAGCGCTTCGCGCGAGCCCTCTTCGGTCGCCGCGACGCGGACCGGCACGCCGTTCCAGCCGGGGTTGACTTGCATCATCAAAACGATGGCCGCGAATTCATTGTCCCGGGCCACGCTGTAGATTGTCTTGATCCAGTTAAAATTGGCGTCGCTCCGTTCCTTCCATTCGCGATCGTTAGCCGCATTGCGGCCCAGGTTGTTGTTGCTGCCCACAATATGCACCATGGCGAATAGCACATTGCCCATCGACCACATCTGGTTCTCCACGTACTTCGGGTAGCGCGGATCTTCGCTCTGCCTGCTGACTGTCATCTTCCGCTTGCCAAGGCTCTGGCTATCCCGGTAGAACGTGCCGCGAAGATAATCCAGCCGCTCCAACGAATCGAAGGAGCCGTTATTCTCCCGATGGCAATCCGTCCATTCGTTGTCGCCGGGCGTGATCATCATCGGCATCTCAAAGTTGTTGAACGCCTCCAGGCGGTTGGCGAACATGGCGTTGTTGCACAGCGTACTGCCGCTCTTAATGTCGCCGACGTGAACCGTGAGCGCCACACCGGAAGTATTGATCGAATTCTGCAAAGACGGCCAACGGCGCTCGCCATCGGCGCCGTACTGCTGGTCGCCGATCGCGGCAAATTCAAATGCCGCCGCCTGCGGCCGGTGCCGCTGCAACAGCCGCGAAAGAACCGCCGGATCCGGACCGGCCGCCGGGCCTTGGGCCAACAGCGAAATGGGCGTGAGCAGTAGCAGGCACGCCGGGAAATATTTATGCGTCATCGAATGCGATTCTTACAGCCGAATGTCAACTTCTGATAACGTTGCCGTCACAATCTGATGCCAATATTGGCTAGTCCGCCCCCAGCGCCGGGCAAAGTGATAAATTGGTGAGCCATGATCTCCCGCCGCAGTTTTCTCGCCAGCCTTCCCGTCGCCGCCGCCCAAATCGGGAAGGTGAAAATCAAGGATGTCCAAGTGATGATGATGAAGGGCGACCGCACCTATACCCTCATCAAAATCACCGCCGACAACGGCGTCTATGGCATTGCCGAAGCCTACGGCAGCCCGGGAATCGGCGTTAAGGAACAGATCCTCGGACTCAAACCCGCACTGGTCGGCAAGGATCCCCTGCAAATCGACACCATTTACACCGGCCTCGGCGTCGGCGGCAGCAGCCTCTCCGGCTCGCGCACCGATGGCTCCGCCCACAACCTGATGCGCGCCGCCAGCGGCATCGAAATGACTCTGTGGGACTTAGCCGGTAAGATCCTCGGTGTCCCCAGTTCTACTCTCCTTGGCGGCCGATTCAGGGACAAGGTCCGCGTTTACGACCACGCCGCGCCGCGTGACATGCTCGACAAAACCTCCTGCCGCGAATGGGCCGCCAAAGTCAAGAGCGATCCCTCCGGCTTCACGTGTCATAAATTCGGCTTTCGCCGGACGAATAGCACAAACGATCCGGCTAAAGACCCCGCTAACCGCATACTGACGCTGAAGGAACTTATGCAAGTCCGCCAGGGCTTCGAGAACTGCCGCGAAGCCATCGGCTGGGACCACGACATCATGGTCCACTGCCATTGGGAATACGATGTTCGCACGGCCATCCAAATCGCCGAGGCCGTCGAAGCCATTAAACCTCTCTGGCTTGAAGACCCCCTTCTCGTCGACTACTCCTCGTCCTGGCAACGCCTGACCGCCTCCTCCAAAGTGCCTATTTGCATGGGCGAAAACCTGGCCCGCCGCGAAGGCTTTAATCAGTTCATCATTAATCAGGGCTGCGATATCATCCACCCCGACCTGCGCAATTCCGGCGGCTTCCTGGAGACCAAGCGCATCGCCGATTTCGCCGCTCCTTTCGGCATCCCCATTGGCACGCATAACACCGCGAGCCAGGTCCACACCTACGCGAATATCAATTGGGCTTCGTCGATTCGGGATTACATCGCCACCGAAACTGTAACTGGAAAAGGCGGTTGGATGGATCAGGTGTTACTCCTTGATGGCCCCTACGTGCAGGGCGGGTATATCAAGGCGACCGAAAAGCCCGGACTTGGGATCGAACTCAATCCGGATGTCGTCCGCGCACATTTAGCGCCGGGCGAGGTCTGGTGGGGCTAGATCCTAAAGTCGCGGAGAATCCAACAGCGCCGGATCCCCGGGGTCGAACTTCGGCCCCGCCGGTCCCCAATCCTTTAGCCGGAACACCCGCCCCAACCCGGTAACTTCCTTCACCGTCATCTCCACTTTTCCGTCCTTGATCTGCACCCAGATCCAGTGGTAAAACCATCCCTCTTTGAAACCCTGGCCCAGCTTCAGTCCGCGCTCAATACTTCCGCCCGAACTCCCAATCTCCAGATATCTGATTCCGTCAAGCTCCAAGTGGACTAACTGATGGCCATGCCCGCTGATCACCGAATCCACGCCGTACTTACGCGCCAAACCGTGCAGCGGGAAATTCCGGTTTCCCAGCCGCGCGTTTATCAGCCACGATGGCCGGTGGCAAAAAACAAACTTCGGCCGCAGATCTTTGTGCTTTGCCAACTCCCTTTCGCAATATTCCAATTGCCCCGGCATGAGTTCATCGGTGAGGCTGTTGTCGAGAATAACGAACAGCGCGCCGCCCTGCGTAAACGAGTACGAAGCCGGATGACCGGCCTCTATTTCAAACAGCCGCTTAGATTCCGTGGACCAAATATCGTGGTTCCCAGGCACGAAGAGCGTTTTACATCGCTTGTAGGGACGCCAAACGGCGTCCATTTCCCGCCATTCGGCGACCGCGGTCGAGTCTTTCCCGCCCTGGATAATGTCCCCGATCGACACCGCGAGGTCCGGTCCAAACAGACTCACCTCCCGCCAAACCCGCGAATAAATTTGGGGCGCGGCCGTCCCGGTCCGGTCTCCGATAATGGCAAAACGAAATCCATTTGCGGAGCCCTGCGCCCGGGCCATACAGGCCAGCGCCCCCAAACCTAAGAATTTTCTGCGGTTCAAGTCCATCATCGTGAGAATTCCTCCGAGGTTCAGCCACTAATCTAACAAGTGCATGTGCCGGAGTCACTTGTCTACCTCGTCGCCCCGCTCGTCATATGGCTGACGATTAGCGGGATTGACGACTTGGCGCTGATCGTTTTGTGGCTCTGGTTTCGCGCCACCTCCCCAGCAAACCACACCGAAGTACGCACATCCGCGGAACCGGAACGAACCATCGCGATCTTCACTCCTCTCTGGCAGGAGGAGTCCGTGATCCGGCAGATGGTCACCCACAACATCACGGCCATTCGTTACAGCCGCTTCCACTTCTTCATTGGCGCCTACCCCAACGACGAACCGACCGTGGACGCCATCCGCGAACTGGAAGCCCGCTTCCCAAACGTCCACCTGGCGCTGGTCCCTCACAACGGCCCGACCTCCAAGGCCGACTGCCTGAATTGGATCTTCCAGCAAATGCTGATCCAGGAAGAGCAATCCGGACAACGATTTGACGCCATTGTAACCCATGACGCGGAAGATATTATTCATCCCGATTCGCTGCGGGCAATTAACGCTCATCTGCCCGATTACGACATGATCCAAGTCCCGGTGCTGCCCATTCCCACCGAGTTGGGCGAATGGGTTCACGGTGTTTACATTGACGAGTTTAGCGAGTTCCAATCCCGCGACCTTTACGTCAGGGCCAAACTTGGCGGGTTTTTGCCGTCCGCCGGGGTCGGCACGGCTTTTAGCCGTCGAGCGTTAGAGCGTTTGGCCGTTAGCGCCGATAACCGTATCTTTGAACCCGGCTGCCTTACTGAAGACTACGAGAACGGATTTAGAATCAAAAACTTAGGCTTCCGGCAGATTCTGCTGCCAATGGGGGGGGCGGTCGTCGCCACCCGCGAATACTTCCCGCGCGATTGGCACGGCGCCACCAAACAACGCACCCGCTGGGTGACGGGAATCGTCTGGCAGGGATTGGAACGGCATGGGTGGCAGGGCGGACCGCGCCAATGGTGGTGGCATTGGCGCGACCGCAAGGGACTGATAGGAAATCCGCTGAGCCTGCTTTCCAACGGCCTGTTCGTCTGTGGACTCATCGTGCCGATTGAACATCCGGTGCTAATGCTGGGTCCGTTTGTGGTGGGAATGGCGGTGCTGCAGGCAGTCTCCCGCGCCGCGATAGTACACAGTTTCTACGGCTGGCGGCACGCGCTTCTTGCGCCATTCCGCATTCCGCTTGCTAACGCCATCAACACCTCCGCCGCCGTCCGGGCAACTTGGCGGTACTGGAAATCCCGGGTCCACGGAGTGCCGCTGGTGTGGCTGAAGACGGCGCATCAGTACCCGAATCGCTTCGCCCTGGAAGCCCACCGGCCGACGCTCCAGGAAGTGCTGGTTCAGTCTCATTACTGCACTTTTGATCAGATAGAAGATGCGGTCGCGAGCAAGCCGGCCGGTCTGCGTCTGGCGGACTGGATGGTCCAGCGGGGGGACCTATCGGAAGTCGAGATGTACGAAGCGTTGAGCTTGCAACTTTGCGTTCCGCTAACAACCGTAACTCCGGAAGAGATTCCAGCCGGAACGGCGCACGCTCTACCGGCACATGTGGTGCGTGAGTTAGCGGTAATACCGATTCGGCGGCAAGCTGGGGAGTTGCTGCTGGCGGCGGCGGATCTGCCGCCGGAAGAGGCACAGCGCCGATTGCAAGAGTATACGCGCATGCCGGTGCGGTTCGCGCTTGTTACCAGGTCGAATTACGATGAACTGCGTCGTGCGGTCTTGCCGGATGAAGGCGCCGCTTGAGAGAGGAGCGCCGCTACCAACGATTCCTCGTTGATTCCTCCGAAGCGCTCCCTAATCTAATCGGCGCGGGTGGCGGGAGACTTTAGGAGCCATCGGATCATTTTCTCCATCGCCTTGCCCCGGTGGCTTACCGGCAATTTGCGTTCGGCCGAGGCCTCGCCTAAGGTGCAGTTAAATGGGAGATAGAAGAATAGCGGATCATATCCAAAGCCGTTGGGACCGTGTGGTTCCGTCAATAGCCTTCCCTCCACCGCATCCTCGAAAGTTACGAGCGAACGGCGGCCGGTGGCGATGGCGATGGCGCAGACGAAGCGGGCCGAACGGTCATCGGCATGCCGGAGTGCTTCAAGCACACGGGCGTTGTTGGCAGCGTCAGTGGCGCCTTCACCGGCATAACGGGCGGAGTAGACCCCGGGGGCGCCATTAAGGGCGTCGACAACCAATCCGGAGTCATCCGCGAAGACCAGACCGTCGACGAAAGCGCTGTAATACTCCGCTTTGAGGACCGCGTTTTCGACGAAAGTTGCGCCTGTTTCCGCGGGAGGCTCGATAGCATTCAGGCCGGGGACCGGAAGGACATCCAATTGCCCCGCGCCGTAGTGGGCGGCTATTAGACTAAACTCGCGGAGCTTACCGGGATTGGTGGTGGCGCAATAGACCGTCACTAAAGTGTCACATACCGCTTTTGCAGTGTTACTAATTCAGCCACGCCTTGGCGTCCGAGGGAGAGCAGCGTGGTGAGTTGGGCGTCGTCAAACTCCTTGTGCTCCGCGGTAGCTTGGAGTTCGACGAACTTACCGGCGCCGGTCATGACGATGTTCATGTCAACTTCGGCGGCGGAATCCTCTTCGTAACAGAGATCGAGAAGGGCGGCGCCGTTGAGGATGCCGACGCTGGTGGCGGCGACGTAATCGCGAATGGGGTTGACACCGAGAATGCCGCCCTTGACCAGTTTGCCGACGGCAATGCCGAGGGCGATGAACGCGCCGGTGATGGCGGTGGTGCGGGTGCCGCCGTCCGCCTGAAGGACGTCGCAATCGAGGACGATCGACCGTTCGCCAAGCGCCTTGAGATCGATAACGCCGCGGAGGGCGCGACCAATAAGACGTTGAATTTCCATGGTGCGCCCGCCTTCACGACCCTTCTTAACTTCGCGAGGCGTGCGGCTGACGGTGGCGCGGGGGAGCATGGCGTATTCGGCGGTGACCCACCCCTGGCCACCGCCGCGAAGGAACGCCGGCACTGTGTCTTCGACCGACGCGGCGCATAGCACACGCGTGTGGCCGACCGAGATCAGCACCGATCCTTCGGCGGTCAAGAGATAGTCCGGTTCCACCGTGACGGGGCGCAGTTGCGCCGGTTGTCTGCCATCGATTCGCATTACAGCTCCTTATTTAGCGGATTTGAGCATGGCCGAGAACAACCAGCCGAGCAGCAATATTCCGCCAATCACCAACAATAAACAGGGGATAGCGCCTTTGGCATCCCGCACATGGTCCGTTTTCTTCGGTTCCGGTCCCTTCAATGATCTAGGGGACAGTTTCAGCTTTGCCATATTTTCCGCAAGTCCTGTTCTACCATGGGAAGCGCATGGGCATCCGTCGAAGGTCACTTTTACTTGCGATTCCTCTAGCCGGCTGCGGACCGGGGCGGCCCGCCGTTACCGAGCCCCCGAAACTGATACACGGCGGGTGGATTCGCGACGCGATGCAGGAACAACCGGCGACGGCGGCGCCGGAGAGTGTACGCAGTTTGAACCCGATCAAGGTCTGGCGCGTCACATATAAAGGACCGCAGGATTTATCGGGGATTTGGATCCTTTATCCGAGCGAAACGGTGGCGTTTGAGGCAATTCAGAAGATCAACAAGAGTATGGCGATCCGGGTGTTTTACCGCGGCGCCGTCCTAGTGGTTTTGGACGCGGCGGGCGTGCCGCAACAGGCTTTGGGCGACTTTCAGGAAGGGGTAACAAAAGCACTGCCGTGATGACGCAACCCGCCGCGGACCGGCTGTTTGAACGCTCGCTGCTGGGCCTGCTGGTGAGCGGGTTTCTGGCGTTGGCTTCCACCGGAGAGTTGTCGCCGGTGGTCTTGGGGCTGTCCGTTGCCGGGTTCACGGCACGGATCCTGTTGCTGATCTTCCAACGATCAATGCCGATTCCGGCGGTACTGATCAACACACTGGTCATTCTGTATGCGGGGTTCTATCCGCTGGACTTTACCTATTTGACCGGGGATTTCCTGGGCTCGACGGTAAGGTTGATTTGTTTTCTGACGGTGGTCAAGGGGTTGACGTTTCGAACGGACCGCGATGCGTACTATGCCGTATTGATTGGATTTACACAGTTGCTGGCGGCGGCGCTGCTGTCGGCGAGTTTGCTGTTTTTTATCTTTCTGGCCGTTTTTCTGTTCTGTGGCGTGACCACTTTTTCCGTCTGGGAGATACGGCGCGGAGGGCGCGGCGCGCGGGCGGCCATTCACGTACAGTCGCGCGGGTTTCACCGCCGCTTGTTGACGGTGAGCTTTGTTAGCTCGATGGGTATTCTGTGTTTTACGGTGGGCCTGTTTTTTGTCCTGCCGCGAACGGCGCGGGCGGCGCTGCAGAATCTAATCAGCAATAAGTTCCACTTACCGGGTTTCGGCGGCGAAGTGGACCTGAGAAAGATCGGCGAGATACAGGCGAGCAGCCGGACGATTATGTATGTCCGGATAGCGAACCACGGAGAGGTACTGAACCTGCGATGGCGCGGGAGCGCGATGTCGCGCTTTGATGGGCAACGCTGGACGTCGTCGGGGGACTTGGCGGATACGATCCGGCTTCGCTATGGAAATACGGCGATACCGATCCGCACGCATGGAGGGCGCGCGGGGATACGGGAAGATTACGAAATACAACTGACGGAGACGGGGATGAACGCGCTGTTTGTGGCGGGAATCCCGGAACTGTTGACAGCGAATGTCGACTCAATCGCCGTTCTCTCCAATGGGTCGATTCGGACGCTGTCGGATCTGCCAGCGGTGTTGCGATATAGCGTGAGGAGTTTTTTTGACGCCAATGGCGGTGACGGGACAGTGATGCTGACGCGGGATGAGTTGCGGCGGCTGCTGGAAGTACCGCGTCATTTTGACAGCCGGATTCATGAGTTGGCGCAGCAGGCGGCGGGGACGGAGAATAATCCGGGCTTGCAGGCCAGGCGGCTGGTTGAGTTCCTGCAACGTAACTACGGTTACACTCTGGAGTTGCCAGCGGCGGATCAGCCGGACCCCATTGCTAATTTCCTATTTGAGCGCAAACAAGGGCACTGCGAGTATTTTGCTTCCAGCATGGCGTTGATGCTGCGGTCGATTGGAATTCCTTCCCGCGTAGTGACGGGATTTCAGGGCGGAACGTTGAACCCAGTGAATGGGTGGTACACGGTGCGGGCGAGCGATGCGCACTCCTGGGTGGAGGCGTTCATTCCGGGCAATGGCTGGACAGGCTATGACCCGACGCCGGCGACGGCGCGGCTGCGGAGTGTTTCCATGTTCTCGCGCGTGACTAATTTGATTGAGGCGGCGGATTTGTTCTGGCAGGACTGGGTGGTGCAGTATGACTTGGAGCGGCAGTTCAAACTAGCCAATCAGTTAGAGCAAACGCGATTCGGAACACGTACGCGGTCGGCGATGGGTTTTGTCGAGTCGCTGAATCAAACGGCGGCGGCGGCGGGGCTTTGGATGAAAGCTCATTTGGTTCTTTTGGTGAGCCTCGGCTTGACGGCAATCTTAGGATGGGTGCTGGGGCCGGTGGCATGGCGGCGTTGGCGGGAACGGCGGCAGCGGGTGCGCCTGGCTGAAGGCCGGGCCGCAGCATCCGATGCGACCATGTTGTATCGACAGTTACTGGAGACGCTGGAGCGGAATCAAATACGGAAACCGGGCTGGTTCACGCCGATGGAGTTTGCGGAAAAGCTGCCGCCGTCGGAGTTATCGGCGCGGGTGGCAGAATTTACACGGGCTTATAACCGGTTACGATTCGGCAATGACCCGGCGGCGGCGGGGGAGATGCTGGTTATACACGACCGGATTCGCGGGTCGCTATAGCCGATTCGCCCCGGCTTAATACAACTTCGCCACAAAATCGCGGCGTCCTGACCGGATCGGCGCTATTCACTAGCTAAGGCATCTTTTCGCTTTGGAGGAAGAAGGGGCGTTAGAACTGTTTGCACGTTTCCGGCCGCGCTCTCGTTGGCCATCACGCCGGCTTTTGGGCAGGCTGTAACGGGAGAGATTCTTGGCGTTTGCGACTCCTCACACATGGAGTTCCTTTATTGACGGAGCGAGCAAAGTGTTCAACCCGTCGGCGCGAGGGGAGATTGCATTTTCCCAGGATCCAAATAACCGCCATGCCGAGCGGGGCCGCTCGACGAATGACCGGCCGCACCGGTTGTCGGCGAATGGCGTGTTCGAAGTGCCGTTCCTGAGAGAGCAAAAGGGCTTTGCGGGACGGTTGATCGGCGGCTGGCAGGTGAGCGGTTTCCTGACGTTCCAATCCGGCGCGCCATTCACTGCTTTGAACGGCACGGATCCGCGAGGAAGGACCGCCGGAAACGTGGTTGGCACGCCGACGCGGCCGGATCTGAACTCGGCTCTCGACCTATCCAGCTTGACGGTGCGGGAATTGCTGGCGGCAGGCGGACGATCCTTGTTCACGCCCTTAACCGCAGCGCATCCGACGGGCGTGGGCAACGCGGGACGGAACATACTCCGGGCTGACGGGATTAATCGGCTGGACCTGGGTATTATCAAGACCTTCCGCGGAACCGAAGGACGGACATTGCAGTTTCACGCGAATTTCTTCAACACGACCAATACGCGGGACTGGGGAATTCCGGACGCGGTTGTAACATCGGCTAGCTTCCTGCTGGAGGGTCCGACCGATGGCGGGAATCGGCGGGTGATGCTGGGGCTGCGGTACGTGTTCTAGGACAGCCGGGACCGTTCCGGAATACTTGAAAGCTGAGCCCTAAGCAACGGCCCAGTCTCATCGTAGACGATTACACGGACAGGGGTTCAGGCGGCACTTTCATAATCAGCGTGATTGAGTTGATTCCGCCGAAAGCCGCATGAAGCGCGACGCTAATGCCGATCAATCGGCGTTTGGAAAATTGCTGACTCTAGATGTTCCCCGGCGATGACTCGCTGCGCCGTGACCAACAATTGAAAATCCTGATGGAAAATTTCCAACCAGCATCTGTTACCACTTGGGCTGGCGGTGACAGCTGACTAGCATAGACGATCCGCAAGCTATGCAGAGGCAGGCGGGAGAGTCCGTTTTCGATAATCGGCTTCGAGCATTGCGACGACAGCGTGCCGATCTTCTCGGTCCGCGCGGGGAAAGCTTGAGCGCCGCGCAGTTGGCGTTGTTCGAACAGGAACCGAGCGCGACGCTGGATGAAGTAGCCGCGGAGGCGGCGCGTGGTCCGCTGCCGGAGGCGCCACTGGCCCTAACGCGCAAGGGTCGCAAGAATCACCCGGCACGCCAGACGCTGGCCGCCGACCTGCCGCGCGTCGTCAATGTGATTGCCTGCGCGCCCGAGCAATGTTCATGCGGTAACTGTGGCGTGGAGACGGTTGTGATCGCGCACGCTTTGGTAACGCCGAATGAATGAGTTGCCCAAAGAGGAAGTCTGCGAATGGCTCTTGTAAAATTTCTCATCGGGGAAGGCAATACAGATCGGGGAACCAAGCCTTTCAACATCGCCCCTTGACATCAATCCACGGGCAATTGCCTCTTTGAGAAACCGCAGCCGGAATAGGCGGATGTACTTGATGTGCATTTCGTCATCCCCAATCGTTTCATCGGCGTACTTTACGACGAATCCAAGGATGGGCCGATACTCCGATGGCACTTTTTCGAAGACCGGATCCGCCGCCGCGCGTTTCGCTAGCATCTCTCCAAGTATTCCGAATTTCAGGCGAAAAGCCTTGGGTACAGCGTCGTGCGCAGCAATCCGCCGCTTCGTAAGCTCATCGAGATATGCGCCTCTGGCTTTCAACCATTCCCGGAGACGACTACTCCAAATGGGTTCATCCACAATCGATCAATCGGCGTTCCAAGATTTTTACTTTACGCCCGCAGGCCCAGCTTCGACTTGCGAAGCTCTGGTACGGAGGCCCTTCGCTGCGATCCGAATAGCGAGCTTATAACGCTGACCGGAGCCGATTCACGTTGAAGTGGAAGATTCCAAGAATTCAACGTCGCCTCCTCCCGCCTTCAAAGGGGCGAAACATCTGGCGCAGTGTGATCGCGGATGGGACAGCACCAGCGCCCGTGCCTGCCCGGAAAACAAAACGTCCGGCTGATTTCGAGTCCCATGCACTACAATCAGAATTAGAGAGATGACTGGGTTTCAAATTTTTAAGGCAGAGGCGGGACTTCGATTTGTGTTCAATCGGGTCCTACCGAGTTTCCCTGGTGCTGGAACCGAGACGTTTACGCGACTCTGTGAAGCGATGGAACCTTTTGGGTTAACCGTTGACGGCATCAGCGTTCCGCAGCCTTTTCCGAGTCGCCTTAATGAGAGCATTTTGGAATTTAACCTTCTTAGCGGGAAGGCCGTGCTCAAGGTCGGATTCGGTTCGCTGGAGTTGATTTTTAAGCCGCTGACGTCATCGGATGCAGAAATAGCGGCGCTGCTTTTTGAAGCCGCTTCGAGGGCAGTCTTAGGCGACTGGGAAGGAACCTTGAAATCTCCAATACTCCGGATTACCTATACCTCCCATCTTGAGCTTGCATCACCCGAAACCGTCGAAGCGTTTCTCTTAGCCCATCTTTCAGAGGCACCCGAAAATTCCGGCCTTCAGCGTGATGCTGTGCAATATGTTGGATTCTCAAATTCTGAATCAGACGGACCGCAAGTGAAGCGTATTACTTTCGCAAAATCGGTTTTGAAGGATTCGGCACTTTTCTTTGAATGCTTCCTGGAATATGCCCCAGCATTTGCTCCGGCCAACTTGATTTCGAGGGCGCGGGAAGAAATAACGACGATCTTGACTTTGTTTGGACTAGCCCGGACTGAACCGCCTCCAGAGGCAACGCAATGATTGGCGCGGGGCAAGAGCTAATCGGCGTTCCACTTCCAACGCCGCCAAGGTACCTTTCCGCCATCAGGGGACTACGGTCGCTTGGGGAGTCAAGCGCGCGTTTTGAAACCGAACCCGTTGCGCGCATTACAGAATTGCACAGCGCCGCTAAATTGAAGTATCAGCACCTTCAGAGCTTGCAGGAAGAGCCCAAATCATCGACATGGGACGTCCCATCTGGCAGGTTCAACAATTGCTTCTCGGAGGCCCGGACGATTGGTCCGGAGTTAGATCAAGAGGCGCAGATCAAAAGATTGGTGGAGCTTTCCATGTTCGTCTGGGGCAACGTCGCAGATTCAAACGCCTTTCTTTTGCGCCCGAATCAGGCCCTCAGCGGGCAAATACCCCTTCACCTTGTCGCTACCGTAGACGGAGTGCGGCGGGTTGAACAGGTTCTCAACGCCATTATCCATGGGCTTCCGGCGTAATGGGCCGCTTACGGCTTTTCGGATCGTGGACGGTCGCTTTCCAATGCTCGATGGCGGTGGAGCCGCCAAGTGCGGCGGTCGGTGGAATTCAGTGGGCGTACCAATCGTATATGCATCATTGAAATTTGCCGGAGCGACATTAGAGAAACGGGTACAGTCTGGGCCAAAGATCCCTGCAAACCAAGTGGTTTCCCAAATTACGATTCCGGAAACCGTCTTGATCGAGCAGATTGAAGCGGGCGACTTACCTGCTGACTGGCGAAATCATGACGTTCAAACCCGCGAAATTGGAGACCGATGGTTCCGAGAGAGGCGGTCGGTCGCTCTAATCGTTCCATCCGCAGTTGTCATGCCATTCCCTGAACTCAATGTCCTACTTAACCCGGAGCATCCGGATTTCCTTCACATTCTTGCAAGTCCCCCAGAACCGGTGGACTGGGACACCCGTCTCTTTCAATGATTGGTCGCTCCTTCGAGGATTGTGACAAGGGTAAGTATTGTGCGCATCTGAGGTTGAGCGGAAGATCGGACGCGTACGGCAATCGATGAGTATTCGTACTGTTTCTTTCCTGCGGCATTGGACTTGTCTTCTTCGTTTGTTCTGACGATTTCGGCACTGCGTTTTCGTACGACAGACTGTTGCGAGCGGTTACGCACTTGGGTCACGGAAATAAAGACCCTCGCCGTCCATCAATTCCGCCCGAAAGATCCCGTTATCGCGCATACGGCATCCTCGCGCACTGGGCACCCCACATGAAACTCCCTTGTCGCCCAGCGTCCGTTTGTGTTTCACAAACCTCCGTTTAGAAAACTCCAAAAGGCGTGCCGGTTGAGGCCTGAAGACCAGCCGGAATCCTGTTGCAAAGCCGTCTCGAAATCAGCGTTCCCGAAGGGGGCCGAAGCCCTTCGTTTAAGTGCGAGGCCCAGTCGAGCTACCACTCCGCCACCGAGCCGTCTTCATGAAAAACACGGGCCATGGGGCGGGTGCCGCCGAAGGGGTATTTCTTCAAGGATTCTTCCTTCAACTCAAAGCCGAGGCCGGGCTTTTCGGGGAGCGGAAAGCGGCCGTTGACCATGCGCATGGCCGGGAAGCCGAGCCATTCGTGCCAGACCTTCTCCTGGAGCCCGATCTCGATGCCGCTACAGATTTCCTGGACGAGGAAGTTAGGCATTGCGGCGTCAACATGGAGCGTTGCTAAACCGCCGATGGGGCCTTCGCAGGCGTGGGGGGCCATGGCGATGCCGCTTGCTTCGGCCAAGGCGCCGGCTTTCCATAAGGCGGTGATTCCGCCGACGTGATTGATGTCGGTCTGAATGATATCGACGACGCCCATTTCGATTAGCTCGCGACAGGCGTAGGCGGCGACCAGACGCTCGCCAGTCGCGATCGGCGTCGTGGACCTGCGAGCTATGCGCTGCATCGCCTTTACGTTCTCCGGCGGGCAGGGTTCTTCGACAAATAGGAGTTTCAGCGGCTCGACTTCCTTGACCAGGATGGCGGCGACGCTGGGAGATGTTTTGGCATGAAAATCGATGCCGAGATCTATGCCATCGCCCAGCCCTTCCCTGAGGTCGGCCATGGCTTGCACCGCTCTGCTAATCTTGGCGTGAGTTTCGATCCACTCATAGTAACCGGGGATGCCGCTTTTGAAACATGTTATTCCTTGGCGGCCGGCTTCTTCGCGGATGCGGGGCAGGTCAGCTTTGGTGCGGGCACGGAGGTGGTAATAACCGCGAACGCCGCGAGGATCGATGGGTCCGCCGAGGAGTTTATAGACGGGCAGTCCGAGGGCCTTGCCGCGAATGTCCCACAGCGCTTGATCGATGCCGCTGATGGCGGAACCGATGACGGGACCGGCGCGATAGAAACTATGCACGTACATGGACTGCCAGTGGTGTTCGACCTGCATGGGGTCGGCGCCGATAAGGAAATCCTTGAAATCTTCCACGCAGGCCATGACGGCGGCGGCTTTGCCTTCGAGCGTTCCCTCGCCCCAGCCGTGGAGGCCAGGTTGATTGGTTTCCAGCTTGACGAAAACGTAAGGACGGTCGGAGTCGGGAGTCAGGGAGACGCCGAAGACTTTCACGTTGGTGATTTTGATTTTGCTGCCGACGCCGGCGAAGGCTTCGGCGCCGAGTGCGGCTTGGGGGGCGAAGGAGCAGCCGCAGATGTCGGCGGCCTTTGCACTGGCGCCAATGGCGCCGAGGAAGAGTCTTCGTTGCATTATGCCCAGTCTCCTTCAGTGATTTCGATGCCAAGGCCGGGAGCGGTTGGCAGCACGGCGAAGCCGTCCTTTATGGTAGCTGTGCCGGGCGGAATATCGAGTAAGTAGAAATTAGGGATTGACGCGGCTAAGTGAAGCCCGGCGGCGGTGGCGATGCGGCCGCCGATGTTATATGGCGCGACGGCGGTGTAGTAAGTCTCGGCGATAGCGGCGGCGCGGCGGATGGAGGAGACACTCATTTTTGCGAGGTCCGGGCGGAGTACGTCGATGACCTGCTCGCGGAGGAGTTCCTGGAAATCGATGGGGCGCATGGCGGCGCGGCCGAAACCGAGGGGCGTCACACTTTCTTCGCTAATTTTAGACACGGCGCGGATGTTGGCGAGTGGGCAGGGTTCATCCAACCAAAGCGGGTGGAGGCGTTCAATCGCCGCGGAGACAGTCGACGCCTGGCCGGGGGACAACTTCCCCGCTCCGTCGAGGACGAAATCGACTCCGTCGCCGGCGGCTTGGCGGAATTCCTTGAGGCGGGTGGCGGCGTTGGCGTGGGTAATGGGAACGCGGAATGCGCGGTAGCCCTGTTTTTTCAGGTTGTCGAGATTCTTGACATCGTCGAGCGTAGCCATCGCGCGGACCTTATTGCGGGTGGGACCGCCCAGCACCTGGTAGATGGGCGCTTTGGCGAGTTTACCGGTGATATCAAGCAGGGCGGTGTTTATGGCGGCATCGACGGGACCCGTGAGGAGCGTCCGGATGACTTCGAAACTTGTGGCGTCGCGGCCTTTAATTTGAGCGAGAGCGGCGTCGAACTCGGCCTGTTCGAGCGGCGCGCATTCGCCGTAACCGGTAAGGCCGGCTTGGGTTCTTAAGCGGACAACGGAAAAGCGCGGAGTACGCCAGTGGCGGCCTTCGGCGATGGCGTTTGGCCCACTGACGAAGGGAGCCGGTTGAGCGGCGAGGCGGAGGCGGCGGGCGATTAGCGCGGATGGCATGAGCAACACGATATCACTTTCGATACACTGCTGACATGCGATACTTTCTCCTCTCGTTAATGGCGCTTTCGGCGTGGGCCGGCGACAACGAATTTAATGGCCGTTGGGATATCAAGGTGGATGGCAATGCGAACCGGCGGGCATGGTGGCTGGAGGTGAATGGAGCGGGGACGCCGGCGTTGACCGGCAAATTTATCAGCGCCTTGGGAGGGGATCTGAATGTCATTTCGAATCTGGCGGTGAAGGATGGCGTGCTGACTTTTTCCTTTGACCGGAAGGGACCGGCGCCGGCGAAGTTAGTGTATGCAGCGAAGCTGGTAAACGGTGAACTGGCGGGGGAGCATTTCATTGAAGGCAATGCTCACAAAACTGTCTTTCTGGGGAAGCGGGCGCCGGTTTTGCAGGATAGAGACGATAGCTCCTGGAAGCGGGGGAAGGCGGTGGAGTTATTCAATGGAAAAGACTTGAAGAACTGGGCGGCGATGGTGCCCGGCAAGGAACTGGGGTGGAAAATTGAAGACGGGATCATGAAGAATGTCGCGGGAGCGAATAATTTGGTTTCGGCGGAGAAGTTCTGGAATTTTGAGTTGCACTGCGAGTTTAAGATCGGCGCGCGCTCGAACGGCGGGTTGGGGCTGCGCGGGCGCTATGAGATACAGATTGTGGATGATTTCGGTAAGCCGGCGGGGTCGCATGGGACAGGGGCGCTTTATAGCCGCATTGCGCCGACGGTGAATGCGAGTAAAGCCCCCGGGGAATGGCAGACTTATGACATTCGATTGGTGGGGCGGATCGTGACCGTTACCGTGAACGGACAGAAGGTGATTGATAAGGGAATTGTGGAGGGTTTGACGGCTATGGCGCATGATTGGGATGAATCGGCGCCGGGACCCATTAGTGTCCAGGGCGATCATGGACCCATAGAAATTCGGAGTTTGACGATTACCCCGCTGATTAGGCGATGAGGGCCGGGACAACTTGGCCGTCGACGTCGGGGAGAGTGACATCGCGGCCGCCGAAGCGGTAAGTGAGTTTCCGGTGGTCGAGACCGAGTAAGTGGAGGATTGTCGCGTGCAAGTCATGAATCGTAATGACGTTTTCGACGGCGTGGTTACCAAGTTCGTCAGTCGCGCCGTGGATAAGGCCGGCTTTTGAGCCGCCGCCGGCAAGCCAGATGGTGAAGCCGAAGGGGTGGTGATCCCGTCCATCGCCGTTGCCGGTGTCCGGAGTGCGGCCAAACTCCCCGGCCCAGATTATTAACGTTTCACTCAGCAAACCGCGGGATTTCAGGTCTTTGATGAGAGCGGTAATGGCTTGGTCCGTTACCAGCGCGTTTGTTTGATGGCCCTCTCGGAGCTTGTCATGCTGGTCCCAGGTTCCATTGTTACCGCCGTACAAGTTGGGAGGCGTGATTTCGACGAATCTTACGCCGGATTCGATAAGCCGTCTGGCGCGGAGGCATTGGAGGCTGTAGGCGCGCTGGTGTTCGTTTTTGCTGTTGAGGCCGTAGAGTTGTTTCGTCGATTCGGACTCCTTGTCGAGGTTGAGGACATCCGGAGTGAGGGATTGCATGCGGTACGCCATCTCGAAATTTTTGATGGCGGATTCGATGGCGTCGTCATTGCCGGTCCTGGCGGAGAACGCTTTGTCCTGAACGGCCAGGGCTTCCATTTGAGCGCGTTGGATTTGATCGCTGCCCGCGGGGACAATGTTGGCGACGGGGACGCCTTCGGCCCTGACTGGCATGGCTTGATGAGTGGCAGGGAGGAAGCCGTTGGAGAAGTTTTCAAGGCCGCCGGGGGGATTGTCTCCGTGATTCAGGAGTAAGTAGCCGGGCAGGTTTTTGTTCTCGCTGCCGAGTCCGTAGTTGACCCAGGAACCGATACTGGGAAAGCCGCCGAAGTTGCGGCCGGTGTGGAGGAAGACATTGGCGCGGGCGTGCAGGGGAAACTCCGACTTCATGCTGCGAATGACCGTCAACTCGTCCGCTACTTGAGCGATGTGGGGGAAAAGTTCGCTGACGGCGAGGCCGGATTGCCCATACTGTTTGAACTTCCAGGGCGAACCCAGGTACTTGCGTTTAGGGCCGGAGACGTAACTTTCGAGTTTAGCTTGCCGGCCGTCAAGTTCCGTTAATTTCGGCTTGGGGTCGAAGCTGTCCATGTGGGAAACGCCGCCGGGCATGAAGCAGAAAATGACGTTTTTGGCTTTGGTTGTTATAGCTGGCTGAGCGGCGAGCGCTTGCCAGGCGAGATAGCCGAAGCCGTTGGAGGCGGTTTGGAGCAGTAGGCGACGGTTCATGGATGGCTTCATTGTATTCCGGTTGAGCTACCGGAGATAGAGGAACTCTTTACTGTTGAAGAGAGTGTGGGCCATTTTTTGCCAGACGCCGGGATCACTTATAGGGGCTTGGTGAGTGGCGAACTTGGGGACAAGTTTGACATAGGTTTCAAGCTCTTCATCGTCCGGCGGGCGACCGATGGCGGTGTTAAACATCTCGCGGATGCGGGACCCGATGGTGTGGTCTTTGCGCGCCACCAGCCGTTGGGCCCAGAAGAGCGCTTGATCGTGGATGAAGGGGTCGTTCAACATCGTTAGCGCTTGGGTGGGGACGTTGGTCACATCGCGGACGCCGCGGGTTTGCAGAGGAGCCGGGAAGTCGAAGATTTCGAGGAATCGCGGGCCTTCCATGCGGGTGACCTTGACGTAAATGCTGCGGCGGCCACTGCCATCGAGCGGCCCCTGGAAAAGCCGGCGGTAATCCGTGGGTTCCTGGCGGCGGGGCTGAATGCTGGGGCCATACATCGTTTCGTCGAGCCTTCCAGACACAGCCAGCAATGTATCTCTCAAGGATTCAGCGTCGAGGCGCCGGACGCGGGTTTCGTTTTGGAAGGCCTGGGTTAGAAGCAACTCTTTGATCAAGCGCTTTGTCGACCAACCGTTTTTCATGAACTCGGCGGCCAAGTGATCGAGTAAGTCCTGGTTCGATGGCGGATCGCTAAGGCGGCCGAAGTTATCCGTGGATGTCACTATTCCGCGGCCGAAGACGTGATGCCAGACGCGATTGACGTACACCCTTGCGGTCAGCGGATTTTCGGGGCTGGCAATGGCCTCCGCCATTTCATAGCGGCCGGAACCTTGCTTTTTGACTTGGCGGAGAGCCTCGGGCATCAGGGTTAAGAAGTGCCGTGGGGAGGGGCGGCCGGGATTGTGGGCGTGGCCGGAGAGGAGAATAGGGAAATCGGCTCCGGGATCGAGATCGGCCATCGCGTTGGCGACGGCGGGGGATTCCAGTTTGGCTTCTGCCGCCCGGTACTCCTGTATCAGTTTTTCCAACGCCGGGCTGGCGGCGCGGTCGTTGTTCAACAGGTTGTTCCCGATTGCGGCGTTAAGCGCGGAGACATCGTCGCCGGTCGAATGGCCCGTGCTCCAGCGGCGAATCGCGCCGGCCAACACAAGGTCCGCGGACGATGGCTGTGGGGCGTCGGCGTCGTTGTGATACCAGGCTTTGGAGACGACGAACCAGGACCGGGCGTTCTTCTCATCAAGGTTCGCTTTGAACTTGCCGGGGCGTTCGGGGAGGCGGGGATTGTCGGTGATAGTGTTGAGTTCGAGGTACGTCCGGAGGGACTGGTCGTTGCGGGTGGGCACCTTTTCCAGGTGGAGCGCGGCGCCTTCGATGAGCTTGTGGTCCTCTCCGATGACGCAGTGGTCCATGACGGTGCGGTGAGCGGCGGCGTTAGCGCCTGCCAATTGAAACGTCAGGAATTTCTTGTCGCGGGGGAGGAATGGCGAACGAAGAGTTCCGTTCCATTTGCCGGTGGTCGCGTTGGTGGCAAGGCCGTTGGGGAAGACGATCTCGATAGCGTTAGGGCCCTGAGCGGAGAGCGCGAAATCGCCGGCTTTAACAGATTCGAGGCCCAGGCCGGCGCCGGACCAGCCGGGAGGAAGGCCATCGGCAAAATCGACCGAGGGCGGAGGGAGTTGTGGTACGGACACTGTCAGTTGGCCGGCCTGCTGGAGCCAAATGCCGGCGAGTTCGGCGCGAATCCGGGACTTGAGATTTTCGAGGTTGGGTTTGATGGGTTTGTTAAGGGTTTGGACGACGGGGCGGGAACTGTTCAGGATGCCGTAAAGGGCGTAGTAATCTTCGGTGGGGATAGGGTCAAACTTGTGGTCGTGGCACCGGGCGCAGGAGACGGTGATCCCTTGGAAGGTTTTAGTAAGAGTATCGATCTGGTTGTCGACGACGTCGGTGCGAATTTCGGGGAATTGATTGCAGTTGTCGTGGCCCATTTCGCCCAGGCGCCAGAACGCGGTGGCGAGTGTGGATTCGTTTTGATTGTTCGCGATTCGCGGCTTCGGGAGTAAGTCGCCGGCGATGTGTTCTTTGACGAATTGGTTGTAGGGGAGGTCCTGATTGAAAGCGCGGATGAGGTAGTCGCGGTAGCGCCAGGCGCCGTGGATTTCGTAATTCCATTCGTAGCCGTAAGTTTCGGCGTACCTTACCAGATCGAGCCAGTGCCGAGCCCAGCGTTCGCCATAGCGAGGGCTGTTCAGGAGTTCGTCGATGTAGTTTGGCCAGGCGGATTGAGTATTGTCGGCGAGGTACCTTGCAAGCGTTTCGGGTTTTGGCGGAAGTCCGGTGACGGCATAGGCGGCGCGGCGGGCGAGTATATGCTTTTCGGCGGGTTTGCGAACTGTATTGAGGAACTGGTCGATCGATTTTGGAGCGATTTTTTTCAGGGGTTGGAAAGCCCAGTGCGGGGCTTCGGTTTTGCGGGTTGGAACGGCGTTGGGCCACGGAAAGCCGTTGGCGAGCCATTGATCGAGGGCGTCGATCTCCTGGACGGTGAGCTTGCCGGCGGGGGGCATCTTCAGCGGGCCGTCGTGGCGAATGGCGGCGCGGATCCGTTCGGGAGCCGAGCCGCGTTGGCCGCCTTTGACGATCGCTTCGCGGGAGTCCAAGCGAAGGTCTGAAAATTGACGATCCGGGCCGTGGCAGCTATAACATTTGGCCGCCAATACGGGGCGGACTCGGGATTCGAAATGGGTGTCCTGCCCGCTTGCGAGCGCGGCGCCAAGTGCGAGCGGGAAGAGAAACCGCATAATTATAATTATAAGTTCAAAAATCTACGTCCGCAGAAGGCGGATCGCCATCCACCCCAGCCCGGCGACGGTGATAGCGAGCACGCCGTACAGGACACCGGGGAACCGCTCCGTCCAGGGCTTCACCGGTTCCGGCGGCGGGCGATAGTCAGGGTTCTCTTCGCGCGGCCCGAGTGAACCGGCTTGCGCAGCGCCGTGGAATTCATCGCCGGCGGTGCGCACCAGGTCATACTCGGGCGGCACGGCTTTAGGAGATCCATAATAGAGCCAGTAAGTACCCGCGGCCTCCGACCGGAAGCGCACCTCGCGATCGACGCCCAATAGCTGAACGCCAACCAGCGACACCGGCTCATCGTCACCCTGAAAAATGCATAGGCGCTGCATGGGCAACTGCGTCTCCGGGAAGCTTACCGTCAATGACTCCTCGCGCGGCACCCGGTAGATCGCGCCCGCGCCGAGCCAACCCCAGTTCTTACCGTCCGCACTCTGTTCCACCGTCACGCTCCGGTAAAACGTCTGGCGGCCCGCCGACAGCGTTAGCTTGGCAGTATCCCGGGGCGCTCGCGAACCAGTGGCCAGCACGGTACACGTTGTCCGATTCTTCGTCACGCCGGCGGGATCTTTCACTGACCAGATCTCCGACCGGATTGCTTCCGCGGACGAGTCGCGGCGCACCGCGGCGCCCAGGAACTGAGTGGGATCGGGCCAGCCGCCGATGGCGAGCCGCAGGAATCGGCGCCGGGAATCGGGGTAGCGGAGTATGGTATGTTCGGCGGCTTGTCCCGCGTCTGTCTGGTAGCGAAAGATGTAAGCCGACTGGCGCACGGTCGCCCACTGGCGGCCGTCGTCGCTGGCCTCCAACTTGAGTTGGCTGCGGAAGTCCTCGCGGGAAACGTCGAGTTCTATCTGGTTATGAGGTTCCCGTTGCTTTTCAAACTCAAGCGTAATGAAGAGCGTCCCGGCTCGCGTCTCTTTATTAACCAGCCGCACCGGCACGTTCACGGTCTGGCGGCTCGCGTGGGCGGTAACCAGCAGGAACGGCACTTCGCTCCCGTCCCGCACCACGCGCAGATCGGCGAAGTTTGCCGCAGTACCCGCGTAGTAGCCCCGGTCGAGCGTTACCCGCGTCACCGGTGAGGCCACAGTAGCTCGCTGACGATGAAGCCATTGACCTGGCGTGAAGGCGGCGAACAGCAGCATCGCGGTTATAAGGGTAAGACTAAGTTTTTTCATCTTGGAGCATCGTCAGCAGCCGATGCCGGTAGCGGGAGTAAAGGAACGAACCGGCGAGCAGCATCCCGCCGAGAACGACAAAGGCTAGGATGCGATAGAAGCGGTCGAGCTGCCAGATGTCGAAGAGATAGAGCTTCACCACCACCAGCGCAAACAACCCGAGGCCGAGCACGCGATGCAGACGGAAGCTGCGCGAAATCCCTTGAGCCACCAGCGCCAATCCATATAGGGCCAGCAGCACGGAACTGGCGAAGGTCAACTTGCTGGTGAGATCGGTCTCCGGAGGCTGGCCCGACCCGATCCAGGCGAACAATTCCAAGTGCAGTCCGGCGAGCAGCGAAAGATGCGCGGCGAGCAGCGGAACGGCCGCCAGAGCGCGTGGAAGAATGGTGAGCCTGCTCGTCCAATACGTGTTGGCGGCGAGGCTCAAAGTCATGACGACAAAAGGAACGAATCGGGCGTTGAACAGTGGCGAGTAATCCTGTCCCCAGGCGCGGCCGGCGTCGTTGCTGAAGAGATTGCTCAGCGCCAGGAATCCGGCGATCCAGGATGCGGCGAAGGGCCAAAAGTTCTGGAACCGCATGGCGAGGAAAGCAAGGATCGCGGATTCGACGGCCCAGGCGAGAGTGATGCTGTAACCGCTAAACTGAATGGGGATCGCCAAGGTAACGAACGACAGCGCCGCGCCCGCGCTGACAAGCAGCATCTCCGGCGGCTCGCCGGATCGCTTGAAATGAAACGCCGCGCCCAGATAGCAAGCCGCCACAGCCAGTGCGAGCAGCCCCATGTAGCCGTGATGTCGCGGGTCAAACCACGCGTAACAGGCGCCGAAAAAGAAGAGAGCGTTCGCAACCAGCGTCGAGTAGGTGAACATCGTGCGCGGTGAGACCGGCGCCAAAACCGTGACACCAAGGTAAGCGGCAAAGCCGCCGGCGAGACCGGCAAAGAGCGAGCCGTGCGGCGCCCAAACGGGATTCCACGCCAGGAAACCGGCAATCCAGCCCGCCAACGAAGGCAGCAGGCGGCTGTCATCGCGATCCCGCCAGACGAGCGCCATATCGATAAATGCGACGGCTCCGGCCCAGGTCCAGTACATGGGCGACGAATAAACGGAACACAAACTCGCAATACCGAACATCGCGGGCACGGCCGCCGACATCCGAATCGGCGAGTACGGTGACAGTGCGAAGACGGCGAACTGGAGTACGACGAAGCCTGCGTAGATGGGCGTCAAGTACCCGGTGCGGGAAAGAAACCAAAGGGTGAAAAGCAGCAGCGTAGACAAGGCCGCCACGAACTCTACCGAGAACCATTTCTTACGGCGCGCCAGCGTAAGAGCGATGGCGTTCAGGACGAAGAGATAGCCGCCGAAGAACGGATCGTTCGGTTCGGACGCAGAGGCGAGGAACGGCGAGACATAACCGCCAAGGAGCGCAAGGATGGCGATGGTCCGCGCATCGTAACGCAAGGCGAGCGCACCGGCCAGGGCCGTCGTGACGATGGCGCCGGCGAAGGCCAAAGTTTGCGGAACGAGGTGATAGAGCTGATAGGCGGCGTAGAACGAGAAGTAGAAAAGCGCCACGCCAAGCGCCGTGATCCCCTGGGCGAAGACCCGATGACTTCGATGCCAGAGCTTGTCCCCGGCTAACAGCGCGAGGATGCCGGCGAGGATACCAGTCAAAACGCGGCCGGTGGGGCCGATCAGATCATTGTCGACACCATACTTAAACGCGAAAGCGACGCCAAGAATCATCGTGATCGCGCCGATTCGGTTGGCCCACACCAGTCCGGCGTTGGTTTCGACGGTGTCGGCCGCGGACGGCGCATACTCCGGACGGGAGGCGGCGAGATCCGGTAAAGGCGGCGGAGCTATCGGCGCGGGCCCGCTCCACGCGATCGGGGGCGGCGGTTCCGGTGGCACAACAACCGGTGGCGGAGAAATGGCCGATCCGCCCAGGTAGAATTCGACAGCGGCGAAACGCCGCTCGAGCATATCGACCCGAGCGCGCAGTTGCTGAAGTTCCGTTTCCATAAACGAGTACTGTCAGTCTATCGGCTTTCCTGGCGCACTTCGATACCCTCGCACCGCGCAACCCGAACCGGTCTTACAATCAAAAGGAGACACCAATCATGCCGACCCGCCGCCACTTCCTCGCCACTGCCGCCGCCCCGTCCCTGCTAGCTCAAACGAAACCGAACGACAAAATAAGGCTCGCCCTCATCGGCGCCGGGGGCATGGGCTCCGGCGACGTCAACTCCTCTCTAGCCACTGGCGAATCCGAACTCGTGGCCGTGGCCGACGTCTATGACGGCCGCCTGACCCGCGCCAAGGAAATCTGGGGCGGCCATATCCAAACCACCCGCGATTACCGCGAAATCCTCGCCAAAAAAGACATCGACGCCGTCATCATCGCCACGCCCGACCACTGGCACGCCCGCATCGCCATCGACGCCATGAACGCCGGCAAGGATGTCTATATCGAAAAGCCCATGGTCCAGAAAGTAGCCGACGGCCACTTAGTGGTCGAAGCCGCCAGAAAGACAAACCGAATCTTACAAGTTGGCAGTCAGCGTGTGTCTTCTATTATCTATGACAAAGCCCGGCAGTTACTCGAAAGCGGCGCCATCGGACAGTTAAATTTAGTCGAAGCCTGGTGGGATCGCAACTCCGCCATTGGCGCCTGGCAATACTCCATCCCGCCCGATGTCACTCCCGCTAACATCGACTGGGATCGCTATCTCGGACAAGCTCCCAAACGCACCTTCGAACCTATTCGCCTTTTCCGCTGGCGTAACTACCAGGACTACGGCACCGGCGTCGCCGGCGACCTCTTCGTCCACCTCTTTTCCGGTCTCCATTTCATTACGGGAGTCGAAGGTCCCGAACGCGTCTTCGCTACCGGCGGCCTTCGCTATTGGAAGGATGGACGCGACGTTCCCGACGTGATGATGGGCCTCTACGACTACCCCGCGCAGAACAAAATACCCGCGTTTAACCTCGCCTTACGCGTCAATTTCGTCAACGGCGCCGGCGAAACCAGCGGCTTCCGCTTCGTCGGCAGCGAAGGCATCATGACCGTCGGCGGTACCGTCACCATTTCCAAGGTCAACCGCGAAACCGAGCCCGGCCACACCCTCGGCACTTTCCCCCGCAACGTGCAGGACGATTTCCTGAAGGCCTACCGCGAAAAGTATCCGCCGCAAAGGCCCACGGCCAATGGCATGTCGCCCCAAGGCGAAGACACTTTCCGCGCCCCGCGCAACTACAGCGATCATCTCGATCATCATCGTAACTTTCTGCATGCCGTCCGGTCGCGCAAACCGGTAATCGAAGACGCGCTTTTCGGCCTAAGAGCTGCTGGCCCGGCGTTACTCAGTAACCGCAGCTACCTCGAAAAACAGACCTTCTTTTGGAACGCGGCGAAATGCGAAGTAAAGTCCTGACGGCGCTCTTACTCGGGGCGCTTACGCTGCCAGCCCAAACCGGCATCCGAAGTGTGTCCAAAACAGCCTTCCGCGCCGTCGGCATCCCCGCCGGCGGACAGCACGTCCACGCCCGCTTCCGCGCCTCCACCGGCGGCCAGACTTGGACCCCCTGGCAAGACTTCATCACCGACCCCGAGTCCGGCACGCTCATCTGGCTCGACGCGCCGGCAAGCCAAATCGAAATCCAAGGCCTTCCCGAAGATAGCCGCGTCCTCCTCATCGACCCCGGCGTTACTCCGCGCCTCGCCCACGCTCAAAAACCGGTCAATGGCGACCCTGAAATTCAAGGCCGCGACCAGTGGTGCCCGGCCCCATTCGTCTGTCCCAAATCCGCGGCCCCGTCCTTCACAACCCCTACTCATCTAATCGTCCACCACACCGCCAGCGCCAATACGGCCACCGATTGGCCCGCCGTCATGCGCAGCTTTTGGGAACTCCATGTCAAGGGCAACGGCTGGGCCGATATCGGCTACAACTTCCTTATCGATTCCACCGGCGCCGCCTGGGAAGGCCGCGGCGACGGCATCCTGGGCGCTCATTTCTCCGGTGTCAACACCGCCACCAGCGGCATTTCCATGATCGGCACCTTCACCGGCCGCGCTCCCTCCAAAGCCGCCCTCGACAAGCTGGTCGAACTACTCACGTGGCAAGCGCGCCGCTATAATCTCGACCCCTACGCGCAGACGCTCCATTCCGCCAGCCGCCTCGAGCTCAACGTCATCAGCGGGCATCGCGACGCCGGACTTTCCACCGCCGCCAGCGGTCGCACCGAATGCCCCGGCGTGGCGTTGTATCCCCTCCTGCCTGAACTCCGCGAAGCCGTTTGCCGCAACATCGAAGGTTGCCGGCCTGCCGCGGACCGGCCCAACACCTGCGCCATCGCCGACGCCCCCTGCCTCTCCCGCTATGGCGTCGTCAATCCCGCCAATTTCGATCCCCGCCCAGTGGCCCGAGGCTCCATCGCCGCCGTCTTCGGCGCTAACCTAGAAAATCTGACAGCCACCGTGAATAACCGCCCCGCGCCCGTTATTGGCAGCACCGCCAACCAGCTCAATATCCTTATCCCCGCCGCCACCGAGCCCGGCACTTCCCGCCTCCAGTTATTCGACGGAACCACGCTCAAAACGGAGCGTCTCATCTGGGTCACCGAAACCGCCCCCGCCGTCTACGCCGCATTGAGCCATGACGACCAGACGGTGAACGCGCCATCCGCTCCCGTCACCGCCGGCCGCCCCCTGACCATCTACCTGGCAGGCGCCCAAGCAAATCTGCCGTGGTCGGCGACCCTCAGCGCCGAGCCCGCCGAAATGCTCTACCTCGGTCCCGCCCCAGGCTTTGCCGGCCTGTGGCAGGCCAACATTATCGTGCCGGCAACTTTGCAACCCGGCGCGCACGCGCTAACGCTGACCATCTCCGGCGTCCTCAGCGCCCCCATCTCCATTCAGGTGAACTAGCCATGACATCTCCTAACGACAAAATCCGCTTCGCCCTCATCGGCGCCGGTGGCATGGGTACCGGTGACGCCACCGACTGCCTTTCACTCGGCGGCACCGAAATTGCCGCCGTTGGCGACATTTACGAAGGCCGGCTCGAACGCGCCAAGGAACGCTGGGGCGCTCAACTCTTCACCACCCGCGACTACCGCGAAATTCTAGCTAAGAAAGACATCGACGCCGTCATCATCGCAACTCCCGATCACTGGCACGCCCAGATCGCCCACGATGCTCTAGTGGCCGGCAAGGATGTCTACGTCGAAAAGCCCATGGTCCACAAGTTCCCCGAGTGCAAGATGCTGATGGACGCCCAGGCCAAGAGCGGCAAGATCCTCCAGGTTGGCAGCCAGTACGCCAGTTCCATGGTTTTCCTCAAAGCGCAGCAACTCATCCAGCAAGGCGCCCTCGGCGAACTGAACCTCGTCGAGGCATGGCTCGACCGCAACACCGCGCTCGGCGCCTGGCAGTACTCACTGCCCGGCCCCGACGCCACGCCCGAACGCATCGATTGGGACCGCTTCCTGGGTAACGCCCCAAAACATCCCTTCGATCCCATCCGCCTTTTCCGCTGGCGCAATTACCGCGATTACGGCACCGGCGTCAGCGGTGACTTATTCGTTCACTTACTAACTGGACTCCATGTAGCTACTAACAGTCTTGGCCCTAATCGCATCTACGCCACTGGCGGCGTGCGGTATTGGCAGGATGGCCGCGACGCCTACGATGTCGTCCTGGCGCTGATGGACTATCCCAAGACCGAAAGACACTCCGAGTTTACCTTCGCGCTCCGTGTCAACCTCGCCAGTGGCGCCGCTCCGCCCGAACGCTTCGGCCTCAAATTTGTCGGCAGTGAAGGCACCATGGAAGTCACCATGAACGGCGTCACGCTCGACCGCAAACCGCGCGAAGCCGAACCCGGCACCACCGTCGATACCTTCGACAAGGCGACACAAAAGAAGATTCTGGCCGCCTACCGCCAGAAATACCCCACGCAGAAAGCGACGCCGGACGCCATGCGCCCCGACGGCTCCGATCGCTTTACACCCCCGCGCAGTCATAACGCCCACGTCGATCACGTCCAAAACTGGGTCACCGCCCTGCGGACGCGCAAGGCATTCTTTGAGGACGCTACGTTCGGCTCCCGCACCGCCGGACCCAGTCTGGCCGTCAACCTCAGCCTCGAAAAGCAGAGCGCCATTAATTGGGATCCGCATAACATCAGACTTACGTCAGACGTTTCACATTGAATCGGTCAATCTGAACCGCTACTCCCGTTTCGGAACAGGCGTAGTTAGTGTTTTCAGTAACTTAGAATTGGACGACGGCTTGCATTGGGAAGAGTGATGAAATATCTCTTAACCCTACTGATCGCCGCTTTGCCGGCTTTCTCTACAACCATTACTTTCGATAGCTCCTACCCGCGGCTGTTTCAAAGCATCGAAGTCAGCGTGGGCGGCAACGTCATCAATGTCGACGCGGGTCAAATCGGCGTTTATCTCGATGGCACATTCCCGGCACTCATGTTCTGCGCCGATCCGCTCACTTCGCTGCTCACCGGTCCCACGCCTGTTACGGCCGTGCCGGATAACGCTTTCCTCAATGGAGCCCGGCTGGCGTGGCTCTATAACACTTATAATTCGACCCTCACGCACGGCTGGGAAGCCGCCGCGCTCCAACTCGCAATCTGGGAAGTCGTCCTGGATAGCAACAATGACGATCTGTACGGCGGGCAGACCCAAGTCACCGTCAATACCGGATCCGACGTAACCGGCCTTGCCGCCACAATGCTGCAAGCGAGCGCCGGACAATCTTCCGCGGGAATTACCTTTTGGATACCCGATCAAGGACCGGGCTACAGTCAAACCCTTTTCAACGCGTCGGCGGCATCCATAGTCGCGACTCCGGAACCTGCCACCGGACTTCTGCTGGGAGCCGGATTGCTGTTGCTTGGAGTCCTCCGCCGCCGTCAATTCGCACCCCTGCCGGTCGCGCGTCATTCGCATGAATGACGCGCGACCGGCAAAGAGTTACGATGAAGGGAGGCGATGAACATGACCAATATTGAAGCCGTCTCAGACATCGATTGGATGGCATGTGAACTGATCGAACGGGTCCCCGGCAAGGTATCGGGGCGGCCTGTAGTGCGCGGAACGCGAATTTTGCCGGACCCTATCGTGAACAGCTACGATCTCGGCGACAGCATCGAGGAAATTCACGAGGGTTTTCCAACTCTTTCCATCCTGCAGATCCAAAGGCTAATCGACTTTGCCCACGCCCAACGAAGCCAACACAATCTGTGAAAGTGTTGCTTGATGAAAACCTGGACCACCGGTTGCGAAAACATCCCCCCTCCCATGATGTGTTTACGGCAAGCTTTCAGGGTTGGAATGGTATGAGCAGGATTTGACTGGGCAGCGTTTTGCACGCTATCGATAACGCCATTCCCGCTTTATTCAGGTGGTTACTTGCGCGACCTATCCGCACCACTCTGGTGCATTGTTGGTATTCTGAGACAATGGCTACAAAAGGTAAGTCCGCGTCGGCGAGGTCTGTACGGCAAAGTGTCACGATCCCAGCAACATTCGCGACGGAGGTCCGGCGCGTTGCCAAGGAGCGGCATGTAACGATGAGCCGCGCACTCGTGGATTTGGCGGAACGCGGTGTCCGCGCCGAGGCCGAAGCGACCCTGGTGCGCGTGCGCTCCGGGGCGCCTGGACGGCGTCCGACGGTGATGCTTGCGCCGGACATGAGTGCCGAACAAGGAAAGGCGGTCCAGGTTTTCGAGCTGGATCGGTGGATGCCATCACTTCTTTCATCTAGCTGATAGCCTACACCAAAACCATACCTGCGGCCCTCTGAGGCAAAAAACGCCTTCGAATTTGCGAAAGTAGGGCTTGGCCCATCGTCAGCGGTAAGAATCAGCGCGGCACTGGTTGGATCCTCACTTCGCGTGGAGGTTGAACGACAAAGCAATCAGTCGCAGGGCACGCATAGATTTAGTAGTCACTCGTGAGCGACGGAGTAATGTTCAAAATAACATGTGGGTCTGTCGTGCTAGGATTACAGTGTTGTGCGTACACGTCTCATTTTAAGCCTACTTATTCCGGCCATCGGCCTATTTTTCTCCGCGCTCTTGCTGCCTGCGCAATCCACGAAGGCCGAGTTGCTCGGCGTCGTCCGAGATCCTTCCGGGCTGTCCGTACGCGACGCCGAAGTAGCGCTTACGAATACCGGCACTGGCCTCGCCTCCACCGTCACCACAGGTGAATATGGTGGTTATCAGTTCCTGGCCTCGCCGGGCGGTTCGTATCGGCTGGTTGTCACCAAAGAAGGTTTCGCGCCACTGAATCGGGAAGGCATTGTGCTCCGCGTTGGCGATCGGGCCAGTGTGGATCTGGATTTAAAATTGGGCGACGCCACCCAGACGGTCCAAGTCACCGCGGCCGCGCCATTGTTGCAGTCCAACCGGGGAACAGTCAGCTTCGTCGTCGAACAGAAGAAGGTGGTCACCCTGCCCCTTGATGGCCGCAACTTTGTTCCGCTGATTGCTTTGGCTCCCGGTGTCAACCTTCCGCCCGGCAACCTACTCCCCCGCATCAACGGCAGCCGGCCCAGGGTGAGCGAGTACATTTACGACGGCATCAGCGTTCTGCAGCCGGAGCCTGGCCAAGTGGCCTTTTACCCCATCATCGACGCGATTGACGAGTTCCGCGTCGAGATCAATAGCTATTCCGCTGAGTACGGCCGATCCAACGGCGGCGTCATCATGGTGAACCAGAAAGCCGGGTCCAACGCACTGCGCGGTACGCTCTTCGAATTCTTCCGCAATGAGAAATTGAACGCCTGTAATCTCTTCGCCACGACGGGTCCAAAGCCGCGCTTCCGCCGGAACCAATATGGTTTTGTGCTCGGCGGGCCCATCCAAAAGAACAAAACTTTCTTTTTCGCCGACTGGCAAAGCACTCGCCTCAACACCGGAGTCATCCGCACCAGTACGGTTCCTACTTCAGCGCAACGGCGCGGTGTATTCGCAGATGCGATCTTCGATCCCGCAACCACTCGCCGCGAAAATGGCGCCTACCTGCGGGACTCCTTCTCCGCCAATACGATCCCCGCATCACGGTTTGATCGCGCCGGCCAGGCCGTCGTCGGCCGCTATCCATTGCCCAATGTCTTCAACGCGACGGGCGCGGAAGTTCCTGCCAATAACTATCGGCGTCTCGGCAATGACGATACGGTCGCAGACCAGTTCGATGGCCGCCTCGACCGCTACTTCGGCGCTCGCCACCGTGTGTTCGGCCGCTACTCGTACTTGCGCGATGACAGCAAACCAACGACACCCCTTCCCGATGGCAGCGGAAATCTCACCGCCGGCGTCATCGGCAATACTCTCACCCGCGCCGACAGCATTGTGGCTGAACACACCCTCACCGTATCCCCCGGCTCCGTGAACCAACTCCGCTTCGGCTACACGCGCCGCAAATTTGACCGTAGCTCCGGGCGAATCGGCCAGCCACTTTCCCAGGCCACTTTGATCCCCAACATTCCCGCCAGTTCGTACTCTGACGTACTACCAACCTATGACATCGTCGGCGTCCAGCAGATCGGCCCACCCGCCAGTGGTAACGCCGCCTTCACTACCTCTGTCACGCAATTCATCGACAATTACTCCTGGGTGCGCGGTGGACACAGTCTGAAGATGGGGGCCGATATTCGCCTGCAAACGCTGGATGTGCTGCAGCCGCCAAGCCCCACCGGTAACTTTCAGTTCACCAATATCTTTACCGGCGGCCTGGCCGCATCCGGCGCGGTGATCGCAAATACCGGCAACAACTTCGCCTCATTCCTGGTAGGCCAAGTAGGCCGTTTCAGCATCGATGCCCAGCCCGAGACGATTAAGCCCCGAGCGAAAATCGCCGAGTTTTTCCTTCAGGACGATTGGCGCGTCTCCCGCCGCTTAACCCTGAATTTCGGAGTTCGCTATACTCTGAACTTTCCGTCCACTGTCGTCGACGATCGCGGCTCCGTGTTTAACCTCGTCACCCAAAAGCTCGACATCCTTGGCACAAACGGCACCTCGCGCGGAGCTCGTAACCTGGAGATGAAAAACTTCGCGCCCAGGGTCGGGGCCGCCTTCAAGATTACGGATTCCTTCGTGGTCCGTTCGGGCTACAGCATGACCTGGATCGAACAGGCCGGCATCACAACGCCGTTCACCACTCCGCTATTCCCCTTCATTCAGACGCTCGGTCAACAGTCTTTGGACAACATCAACCCGGCCTTCGTACTCTCGCAAGGCCCGACCGTCACCGTCCAAAGCAACATACCCGACGCCGGCCTGGGCCAAGGCGTTTTCGCCGTCCAACGAAACAATGGCAGTGGCTACGCCCAACAATGGAACTTAACGTTGCAAAAGACCTTCGGCGCCAATTGGAGCGTGGAAGCCGGTTACCTAGGCTCAAAACTTACCCGTTTGGGCGTGCCCGACATCAATCTGAATCAGCTCACCGTTGAACAACTCGCGCTCGGATCGCAACTCACCCAACAGGTAACAAATCCGTACTTCGGTCAAATTCCCGCCAACACCTCGCTCGGAACACCCACCATCGCCCGCGGCCAACTCCTTCGTCTATACCCCCGATTCACCACGGTCACTCTGTACCGCAATAACATCGGACACTCGACATATCACTCGTTCCAGACGCGCCTAGAAAAGCGCTTCTCTTCCGGACTCACCTTTACCGCGGCCTATACCTTCTCGCGCCTGATAGACGACGCCGGCGCGGTCTTTGATTCAGCCGTTCTCACCGGACCCGTTGCTAACTTCCAAGCCGCTGACACCTTTAACAAGCGTCTGGAAAAGGATGTCTCCACCGGCAGTGTGCCGCATATATTTTCGTCGGGCTTCGTTTACGAACTTCCGTTTGGACGCGGCCGGGCAAAGTCCCTGAGCGGGTGGCACGAAGCCTTGGCTGGCGGATGGCAAATCGCCGGCATCGCCCGCGCCCAATCAGGCAGTCCCATCGCCGTAACCCAAGCCACCAACCTCAATGCCTTCGCCGGCTTCGGCATTCAACGGCCGAACCGCCTCTCCAATCCTACTTTACCGGCGGACCAGCGTAGCGTCGGACGCTGGTTCAACACCGCAGCCTTCTCCCAGGCGCCCCAGTTCACCATCGGTAATAGCTCTCGTAATCCCTTCGTCGGCCCCGGTTACAAGACATTGGATGTCATGTTCGGGAAAACATTCACCATCACCGAGGGCTTACACGCCGAGCTCCGCGTCGAGGCCTTCAACGTCACCAACACTCCGCCGCTCGGGAGCCCCAATGGTAGTTTCGGTAACGCGGCGTTCGGGACCATCACGACGGCGCTCGACCCGCGAGTGTACGAGTTCGTTCTCAAGCTACAATTTTGAGGGAGTTATGTATACACGACGGCACCTGGTGCTTTGGACAATCGCGGCGGCCATGCTGGCCGCTCAGTACCCGGCTCCGCCCTCCATTCAGGTCAGTGGATCGGTTAAACAGGCTCTCACGCTGACCGCGGACGATCTCGCGAAGATGCCGCGGTCCACCGTCCGGACCACGAGCAATGGGATGGAGACTGTCTATGAAGGTGTTCCGCTCCACGAAGTTCTAAAGAAAGCCGGCGCCCCGCAAGGTAGCGAATTGCGAGGCAAAGCTTTGTCCAGCTACGTGATGGCCGAAGCGCAGGATGGCTATCAGGCGCTCTTTTCGCTGGCCGAATTGGACCCCTCATTTACCGACAGCCAAGTCCTGCTCGCCGACACCGCCAACGGCAAACCGCTATTCGGCGCGCAAGGCCGGTTTCGCCCCATCGCGCCGAAGGACAAGCCCGGCGCGCGCTCCGTCCGAATGACGACCAAGATTGAAGTGGTTCAGCTGAGAAAATAGGACTGTGAAAACACGCATTGAAAATCGTCTCAGTCAGGTTCGAAAGAGCCGCGGCGTCGGCGCTTCGGACTTGGCGCGCCGGGTGAACGTCAGCCGCCAGACGATTTACGCGATCGAAGCGGGCACCTATGTCCCCAATACCGAAGTAGCCCTGCATCTGGCCCACGAGTTGGAAGTCACCGTCGATGACCTCTTCTCCCTCCAATCCGGGGCCGACCAAACCCCCGAATCGTTGTCCGCGGAAGTCCTCAGCGCGGAGCCTTCCTCCAAGGGTCAGCCCGTCCGTATCTGTCAAATTGGTTCCCGTTGGGTGAGCGTTCCGGTGAGCGCGTCGCCCTACTACATGCCTGAAGCCGACGGCATCATTAAGGGTATGAGCCGCACCAAGGGCCGTGCGGAGCTGCTTGTGTTCGCCAAGGACGAAGCCGCCCTGAAACGTCTGATCATGGCCGGTTGCGACCCGGCCACCGGCCTGCTTTCCCGCATGGTTGAAAAGATCAGCGGGGTTGAAGTCGTCTGCGCCGGCGCCTCCAGCAAGCTTGCCCTCACTTGGCTCGTAGAAGGAAAGGTCCACATTGCCGGCTCCCATTTGGAAGACGCCAAGACGGGTGAGTTCAACCTGCCCTTCATTCGCAAACAGTTCCCCGAGGAGGATTTCACGGTCGTCACATTCGCCCGCTGGGAAGAGGGTCTCGTCGTCGCGCCCGGCAACCCTAAATCCGTTCGGAAAGTGGACGATCTCGCCCGCAAGAATGTTCGCTTCGTGAATCGGGAACCCGGTTCGGGCAGCCGCGCCCTACTCGACAAGACCCTGGAAAAGGCCGGTATGGAAGCAAACAAGATTCAGGGCTACGACAAGATCGCGTTCGGACACCTGGCCGCCGCCTACTGTGTTCTCGCCGGCGAAGCCGATGTCTGTCTCGCCACTCGCTCAGCAGCACAAACTTTCAGCCTGGATTTCGTCCCGCTTCATAGCGAACGCTACGATCTCGTCATGCGCAAACGCACCACCGAACTGCCCGCGGTCAAGGCGTTTCTCGACGTGCTGCAGCGCGCCACGTTGCGGCGCAAACTGGAGGTTCTGGCCGGTTATGACACGTCACAAACAGGCACAGTCGTTTCATAGAAGTCTTGATGAACTCGCGCAAACAAAACGGACTCGGTTGCTGGTGCTGGGAGGGGAGAGGTCGTCGTAGATTTGGGGCCGCAATCGGCCTGTGCGCTTCTAAGGAACACGCGCACAACGGACTCGCTTCGGAACGGCGAAATGGGCGAGTTCGTCGTCCGTTGGTGCCGTGCCTGCGCGGCCTGTGCGCTCGTCCCGGCGCTCGTCCTATGCGCCAGCCTCTGCGACGCGGACTTCGAAGCGAAGCTACAACTCAAGTCCGCGTACCGCACCTCCATTGATGAAGCGGAACCAGAGCGCAAGAATGAGGCTGGGCGTGATCTGATTCGCGCAATCTTCTGGAAGGATTCCATTGCCGAAGATTCAATCCGTTGATCTTCGGCCGGGCGTCTGGCAGCACCTTCTCCAAAGAAAGGATGAACGGCGCATTTCTGTCGGCGACCTCCAGGCACTTCAGGCGTGGGTGCGAACAAGCCCTTTCGCTCCGGGCAGCGACTGGTACAAAGTCTTCGGCCCATTCATGCTGTGCGGCTTCCCGTAAGTTTCCGAAGACTGAATGACACGCCCCATATCCGCTTGTCTGGAAACAGTAGGAGGCAAAACGTTGGAAATTCATTTTACGCCGGAGCAAGAAGCGCAGTTGGCGCAGATTGCCAGCCGTGACGGAAAGACCTGCGCGGGCGAACTGCTGAAGGATGCCGCCTTACGGCTTCTCGAAGAATAGGCGTGTTTCCGCGCCGCCGCACTGGAAGGAAAAGCCTACGCCGACCGGGGCGAATTCATTGAGCAAAAAGAGATGGACGCCCGCTTTGAGCAGATGCTCCGTTCTTAAATGCGTATCCGCTGGCGCCGCCCGCCGCTGCTGACATACAGAGCACTAGCAACTACCTGAAAGTGCGCCAGCCCCAGTATCGCCAGCCGACGATGCGCAAGCTCTAAGAGAAAATCCGGGCATTGAAGGACGCGCCTTATGTTGGGCGGCCGGGATCTGTCGAAGGAACGCGAGAACTTCTATTCTCGCCTTACGTCGCCGTGTACCGCGTTGATGGGCAGACCATCGAGGTTTGGCGTATTTATCACGCCGTTCAGAACCGGGCTTAGCGCAGCAGCCTCCCCGAATTCAGCAAACAGGAAAGCCGTCCCCGCCAGACGCATCCCACTACAGCCTCTTCGCCGATCCCAAATACAAAGCATTCAGCAGCAGCTTAAAAGTCCCGAATGGCTGCCCGCGGTGCTGCACGCGGAAGCCGTACAAAAGCACCCGGCCCTTGCCGTACGCCGCATCAACCAGGATGCTCTTGCCCAACACCGCCCGTTCGCCGCTAAGCCATCCGCTTGCCAGCAAATCCTTCCGCGCGAAGTTCACCACGGACTTGGCGCCCGCGCCCGATATGTCCATCACCGGCCCGCCGTTTGAAAACACCACCGCCTCCTTCGGCATGCCAAAGGCCAACGGGTTCGTCGTGTCCACCGTCGCCCGCAGCAGCGAGCCAGGCGAATAGAAACCCGTCTCCGACCCGCGCGCCACGCTCCGCACCGGGAGCGGGAAGAACTGCATCGGCAGCTCCGCCGCCGTCGACAAAGCCACCAGTGTCCCGCCCTCGCGAACGAAAGCGTCAGTCGCCGCCACGCCCTGCGCTCCGATCCCGCCCACATGCTCCGGCCGCGGTCGCGGACGGCCCCGGTTCGGGTTGTTCATGTCGCCCTCTTCGCCGACCGGGGCGCCGGCGTTGTCCCGCAGCCCATGCAGAATTGAATCCGTCGGCTGCTGCGCGAACAGCACCGTGTCGAACCGCTCCCGCAACCCGCCCTTCTGGAAATCGGCGTTGTGCAGCACCGTGTACGGAACCTGAAACGTATCCAGCAGCCATTGCGTCCATCCCAGATCCATGTTGGCCGTATAAGGCTCATAGATGGCCACGCGTGGCTTCTTTAGTTCCCACGCGTAGCCGGAAGTCACCAGCTTCCCGTCAGCCGTCCAGCCCACCTTCTCTCCCGCTCCCAGCATCTGCGCCAGCTTGAGGTACGACGAGTTGTCCTTGCTGTCCAGTTGCCAAGCCGCGGCTGGCACTTCCGTCACCGCCGCCAGGCTCGACGTATCGAACCGGTCGTTGATCCGCTCCACGCGCACCCCCATCTGCATCGGGAGCGTCCATCCGGCCACATCGTAAGGGCGCTTGGTCGGCCCAGTGGTGCCGCTGCGCAACTCAGGATACGCTTGCGGCTCCATTAAGTCCACCAGATACGAACGGAAAGCCTGTCCCGCCAGCATCACGTAGGATCCCGCCGGATAAGTCTTGTCGCCCATCCGGATTTCAGCCGTCGCCCGCTTCACTTCAATCCCGCCCAACTGCAGACGGCGCAGCATCTCCGCCGCTGTCCAACGGTCCCATTGGTCCGGCGGCACGACATAGGCGAATGGCTTGGCGGTATCGGCCATAGCGATGTTCTTGGCAGCCAGAGTCCACGCCTTGTGGATCCAGTGCTCGGGCATCGACGCGGCCAGATTCAGAATCGCCATATCGGCCGTCAGCATGTACTCAATTGCGTCCCGCGCGCCCCAATGGCCACCCAGCCAAGGCGAGTAGAAAATGGTCGGATGCTTGGTCGGGATGCCATTTGAAAATCGGTCCGGTAGTTCGGCTAGCGTATAATATTTTGGAATCGCATAGGGCTGCATGGCCGTCTCCGTCAGGATGCCGTGCATATTGTGGAAGGCCGGAGTTGACCGCAGCCCGCCGTTCCACCAGCCGTCGAAGCCCACGTAACTCAACACGCCCGTTTTGCCCTCCATCGCGAAGCGCTCGCGCATGGCCGAACCGATCAGAGTGATGCCCTCCATCACTGAGGCTGGGATCGACGGATTCAACGGCTCAGCGTACGGCGGCACGAAGATCCGTGCCGGAAACGCCGGAGCCTGGTGCTGGTTGTACATAATCTGCGGGAACCATTCCTGGAACAGCAGTTTGCCCGTGGCCCTGGTCTCTTCCAGGTTGAACATGAACCAGTCGCGGTTGTTGTCGTGGCCGGCATACTTCTGGTAAAGCTCGGGGAGCGAGGCTTCCTGATAGGGCGTCCCCACGTTCTTCCGGAACCAGTGTGAAATCAGGTCCTGGCCGTCGGGATTGGTCACCGGCACATGGACCAATATCACCTTGTCGCGAATCCGCCGAATCTCTTCACCTTCATCGGAAACCATCCGGTACGCCAACTCCGGCGAACCCTGCGGACACGCCGCTTCGGAGGAGTGCATTCCCGCGTCGATCCAGACGAAAACGCGCCCTTCCTTGGCGATTCGGGCGGCCTCTTCCTTCGAAGCCAGGCCCAGCGCCATGCGCCGGTTCATATCCTTATATTTTTCGAGTTGCCGGATGTTCTCCTCCGACGAGATCAGCGCCACATACATCGGCTTGCCCGTCGATGTTTTGCCGTATTGCTGTAGTTTCAGCCGCGGCGTGGCCTTCTCGAGCTTCTGGTAGTAGGTGATGATGTCGTTGTAATCCGCCAGCTTGTAGTCGGCGCCGGGGGCGTACCCGAGGTGTTCAGTGGGAGTCGGTACGGCAGCCGCTAACGGGGAGACTGCGAGCAGGATCAAAAATAGGAGGTGCCGGAATGACATGAGAGAATCTTACTATGACCCCTGTCTTGCGGAGGCCGTTCCGCGTCGGGTTGGTGCAGATGTCCTGCTCGCCAGACCCCGCTGAAAACCTGGAAAAGGCCGCCGTTAAGGTGCGCGAAGCCGCGAAAGCGGGCGCGCAGATTATTTGTCTCCAGGAGCTTTTCCGCTCCCAATACTTCTGCCGGAAAGAAGATGCCGGCCTCTTCGACCTGGCCGAGCCGATCCCCGGTGAATCGACCGCGGTGATGGCGAAACTGGCCAAGGAGCATAATGTCGTCATCGTCGCCTCGCTGTTTGAGAAGCGCGCCGAAGGGCTCTATCACAACACCGCCGCGATCCTCGACGCGGATGGGGAGATGCTGGGCATTTACCGCAAGATGCACATCCCGGATGACCCGCTTTACTACGAGAAGTTCTATTTCACGCCGGGCGATTTGGGCTTCAAAGTGTGGGACACGAAGTATGGCCGGATTGGCGTGCTGGTTTGTTGGGACCAGTGGTTTCCAGAGGGCGCGCGGCTGACGGCGATGCAGGGGGCGAACATCCTTTTTTATCCGACCGCCATCGGGTGGCACCCTGAGGAGAAGGCCGAGTGCGGACCGCGGCAGTTGGACGCCTGGCAAACGATCCAGCGGAGCCACGCGATTGCGAATGGCATCTACGTTGCCGCGGTGAACCGCGTCGGGTTCGAACAGGGTCCGGATGACGCAGGGCTCGAGTTCTGGGGCAACTCGTTCCTGGCCGACCCGCAGGGGCAAGTGTTGGCGCAGGCGTCGAGCGACCGGGAGGAGATTCTGGTATACGAGTGCGACCCGCGCGAGATGGACACGGTGCGGCGCAACTGGCCGTTCTTTCGCGACCGCCGCATTGACCACTACGGAGACATTACGAAGCGATGGCTGGACTAGTGACGCGCTGGCGGATGCCGGCTGAGTGGGAGCCGCACGAGGGTACCTGGCTTGGCTGGCCGCATGAGAAATCGGACTGGCCCGGAAAGTTCGCGGCGATCCCGTTTGTGTATGGCAAGATCATCGCGCGGCTGTCGCGGCATGAGCGGATCCATATCCTCTGCCGGTCTGATAGCGAGATCAAACTGGCCTCCCGCCTGGCGCGGCGGGAAGGCGCCGCGGTGGCGAATGTCGATTTCCACATCTGCCCGACGGATCGAAGCTGGGTACGCGACACGGCGCCCATCTTTACCGTCGATGACGCCGACGGGTTGTGCGCGACTGACTGGCATTTCAACGGCTGGGCGAAGTACCCTAACTGGAAACAGGACGACAGGGTGCCGGCGTTTATCGCCAAGACGCTGAAGTGCGCGCGAGTGGCGCCAGCCGCGGGTGGTAAGCGGTTCGTGTTGGAAGGCGGCTCGATTGACGTCAATGGGCAGGGATCGCTATTGACGACCGAGGAGTGCCTGCTGAGCCCGATCCAGGCGCGAAACCCGCACCTGGACCGCGAGCAAATCGAGGCGGTGCTGAAAGAGCATCTGGGGCTGGACCGCGTGATCTGGCTGATGAACGGGATCGAGGGCGACGACACACACGGGCATATTGACGATCTAGCGCGGTTCGTCGCGGCGGATACAGTGGTCATCGCGACTTTGAACGCGCGGAAAGACCCGAACCTGAAAGTGCTGGAGGCGGCCAGCGGGCTGCGGATTGTGCCGCTGCCGATGCCGGACCCGGTCCACTACGACGGTCAGCTATTACCAGCCAGCTACGCCAACTTCTATATTGCGAACCAGCAAGTGCTAGTGCCGACGTTCAACGACCGCCACGACCGCTTGGCGCTTAACACTCTTGCAAAACTATTCCCCGACCGCGAGGTCATCGGCATCGATTGCTCCGATCTGGTTTTGGGCCTCGGCACGCTGCATTGCATGACGCAGCAGCAGCCGTTGGTTTGATCACTTCTGCAGCCGGATTTCGCTCTTGGATTGGCTTACCGAGAATACCAGCCAATTGGCAGCCACCGAAAATGCGGTAGGAAAACTCGTTGCCGGAACTAGCTTTCTTGCCGGTTCATGCAGACGAAAGGTCATGAAATGCTCACCAGCGGGTTTTCCCTTCTCCATCGGAACCGCCATGATTCTAGTTTCGTCATTCTTTCGGCTGGTGTAGTAGAGCAATCGCCCGCCGGGCGACCACACTGGTGCATCCGAGCGATTTTCTGGTTTTGTAATCTCAGTCCAGTCCGAACGCGGGATTGTTCGACCCGGGATGAATGGAATCACAAAGATCTGGCGGTCGCTTCCCACCTGACTGATCAGCGCTAATGATTTCCCGTCAGGACTCGAACTTCCGCTTTGGATATTTGAATGTTCGTCCGATTTCTCGGGGAGCGCGAGCGGATAAGTAGTCTTAGTGTCCCGATCCCAGACATGAATGGTCCAATCAGGCCCTGCAAGGACTCGATGCCCGCCGGTAGCTGTTTCACCTAAGGAAGCGAATCCTTCACGCAGCGAGCGCGGCTCGGAGCCGTCCAAATTTATGCGGAAAGCGTCACGACGACGAGTCTGGGGCAGCGCGGGAAATGATTGACAATCCACCCATCGCCCGGCGGGATCGATGATTGGATTACCCGTTCGTTGGCGGTTCGCCGTCAGAGCCCGTTCATTTCCATTCAACATGTCCTTCAGCCACACCGTAGACGTGCTGAGCCTGCTGCCGAAGGGAAAGGAAAGCCGATGACACGCTCAATAATCGTTCCGCTGGCGGTGGCAGTGTTGGGCCGCACACAGGACGTCGAATCAATTGCATCCATGATCCAGCGCGGAAATTACGCGGAAGCTCGGGAACTGTCGATGGTCAGATTGCAAACGGAACGCTCACCCGGCGAAAAGGCCAGATTGCCGTATTTGTCCGGCACGGCAGCGAATGTATTGGGCCATTTTGCCGAAGCGCAGAAGGCTCTCAATTCCGCGGTTGAGATTTGCGAAACACTCCAGAATGAAGAAGTGCTGATGGCGGAGATACTGGTCTCGATCGGATCTACGGTGGTCGAGTTGGGCGCCCCTGCCGAAGCGGAGCGCCCGTTGCTTCGGGCGCGGCGGCTTATCGACCAGGTGACAAGGGTGGATTATCCGTACCATGCCACTATTGCCGGCGCGTTGGGCTATGTTTACTGGAACTCGAGTCAGTTGACGAAAGCCGAGGCCGAAGACGGCCGGGCGGCGGCCGTCGCCGAAAAGGCCTTCGGAAGCGGCAACTACATTACAGCCCGGCACTTGAGTTCCCTCGGTACTTTTCTGGCCGGGACTGGACGGGGCGCGGAAGCCATTCCGCTCATGGAACGGTGCGTGCCGACCCTGCAGGGTCAATTCGGGTCCACTCATCACGAGACGATTCGGGCGCTCCACGGCCTTGGTATGGCGAAGTCGAAAGAGGATACGCGAGGTGCGGAGGCATTGCTGCAATTGGCGCTCAAGCAGTGGCTGGCCGCTTATCCCGAAATGCACCCTTCAACCGCATATCTACGGCAGGCGATTGGCGAAAGCCGGTTCGCGCAGAACGACGCAAAGGGAGCAGTGGAGCCGATGCGGCGGGCGATTGCGATCGCGCGGGTGTTCTATGAATCTTCAAGCCGCTAAGGCCCGCAACGAGGTGTCTTCGATTAGGAAAGAGATCGAGCGGGCGGTTACGACGCCGGGGTACGTGGAACCTGAGGTGCGAGCACTGCGACGGTGAGACGGCTACAGCGCATTGGCGTAGCCAGCAATGGCTTCGCCGGCGCGCCGCGGGTCGCCGCCGGTTTGTTTTAAGATTTCGGCAAGGCGCTTCTGGAGGCTGGCAACGTTGGCTTTGAGCTTGGGGTCGGCGATTTGTTCGATCATGCGGCCGCGTTTGTATCCGATCTTTGCGTTACTTAGCAAGTTAGTCAGTTGGTCCGGGTCCTTGACGATGTCGTATAACTCGTCCAGATCCCACAAACCTTCCGATAGCATGAAGCTGTATTGCTCGGTTCTTAGTCCTGTTATTGTCGGCGTGTACGGATAGTCGCGCTCCCATTCGTATTCGTATACGAAATCTTTGCGCCAGTTGGCGGCTTTCCCCTGGACGACGGGCAGCCAGGATTGGCCATGCATTTGGGAACCGCTGGCGGCTCCGGCGGCTTCCAGGAAGGTTGGCGCGAGATCCAGATTTAACACCATTTCCTTAGGTTTTTGTCCCTTTTTGAAGAGGCTGGGGCAGTGGGCGATTAGAGGCACCCGAATTGACGGCTCGTACATGGCGCGCTTGTCGACCAAGCCGTGCTCGCCCCACATGTACCCGTTGTCGCCCATGTACACGACCAGGGTGTCGTTGAGGAGATCCTTGGCTTCGAGCTTCTTGGTTACTTCGCCGACGCTGTCATCAATGGCCAGCAGGCAGCGCATATAGTCTCGATAGGCATCCTCGAAACTGATGACTTGGCCGAAGAGGCCTTCAACGCCGTGGCGGGTGTAGCGGCGGCGTTTGACCCACTCCGGCTTCTGTGCGTAACGCTCCTCGCTGTGCCAGATAGTGGCCGGACGCGGGATCGCCTTATCCGCGTAGAGTTTCTTGTGGCGCGCCGACGGCTGGAAGGGGAAATGAACGCCTTTGTGGCTTAGGTAAAGACAGAAAGGCCGGTTAGCGTTGCGGTCTATGAACTGGCAGGCGCGTTCGGTCAGAATGTCGGTAATGTTGCCGGTTTCGGTCTTCTTTGTGCCGTTGTCGTTGACGGGCGGATTTTCGTATTGGCCCTGGCCGAAGAAGCTGTACCAGTCGTCGAATCCGGGGCGGCGTTCGTCGCTGTCGCCGCCCATGTGCCACTTGCCGAAGAAGCCGGTGCGGTAGCCTTCCTTTTGGAGGATGGATGGGAATGTGGGGAGGGCTGCGTTTAGGGGGCTGAAGTTGTCCTGCACTTTGTGGGCGTGCATGTAGAGGCCGGTCAAAATCGACGCACGGCTGGGGGAGCAGAGGGAGCTGGTTACGAACGCATTTTGGAAATGTGCGCCGCCGGCGGCAAGCCGGTCCAGGTTTGGCGTTTGCAGCCACGGGTGGCCGGCGCAGCTCATAGCGTCGTAGCGGTGGTCGTCGCTCAGGATAAACACGATGTTGCGTTTCTTGGGTGTTTGGGCGGCGGCGGTTGCGCCGGCGGCGGCTAGAAATTGGCGGCGGTTCATTTGTTCCTCAAAAGAATTTTCAGGGTGCCTTTGGTGGCGGCATGGCGGAAGGCTTCTTTGGCGTCCTTTAATTCGTAGTCGCCTTGAATCATCGAATGGACGTCGATTTTTCGGTCTTTCAAGAGCTTCAAAGCCGGGGCGAAACGACCGCATCTTGAGCCTATCAGAGTGATTTCAGGTACGATAACCGCCGCCATGTCGATCGCCACTTTGTCGTGGACAGTGGATTTCATCACCACAGTCCCTCGGGGACGGCACATGCCGATCGCGACACCCAGACCTTCGGCGCTGCCAGTGGCGTCAATGACGAATTCAAACTTTGCCTTCGGCGGTTGCTTGCCGATAATCGCGCCGCGGTTCTTGACGATTTTTAGCTTTTCGGGATGACGGCCGAATTGGTGGACGTTGATGCCGTTGGCGAGAAGGACTTGGCCGATGAGCAGCCCGAGCTTGCCGTCCCCGAGAACGGCGACGTCGCCGCCCTTGGGGATTTTCACCTGCTCCAAGATTTCGCAAGCGGCGGCGACGGGTTCGGTGAAGACGGCTTCTTCATCCGTTAACGATTTTGAAACTTCGTGGAGGTTTTCGGCGGGGAGGGTGAGGTACTCGGCAAAGGCTCCGGGATGATTGACAATGCCGAGAACCGTTCGCTTAGGGCAGTGGCGCCCGAGGCCGCGTTGACACCAATCGCACTTCCGGCAGGCGAGGTTGATCTCGCCGGCGACTCGCTTGCCGAGCCACTCCGCAGGACCCTTTTCGACCACGCCGACAAACTCGTGGCCGGGGATTCCTTGAAAACCGTAGTATCCGGCCTTCAACTCAAGGTCTGTATTGCAGATGCCGGCGGTGGTCATTCTGATGAGGGCGTTCCCTTTGGGCTTGGGGAATTCGCGGACGGACACTTCGCCGTTTTCGATGTAGGCGGCGATCATACTTTCCCGGCTTTTCGGAGGCGGCTCCAGTACCACCAATTGCATTGGTCCTTGGGAAGGCGCTGGTCACGGGCCTGGGCCACCGCGCAGCGGAAGGTGTCGAGAACGCACGGGTCCTGCCGCCACTGGGTTCGTTTGCGGAGTTCTTCGAAGAGTTCGTCCGGATTCGCTTGGGCGAGTTGTTCAACGGATCGGATCTTCAGAAGGGCAAAGTCTACGAGCATGGCTTTGCCGATGCCTCCCAGGTCACCCATTTTCCTTTCGTCCCGCATAGGGCGAGTATAATGGAGGATTCATGCCTGCCGCGCTCGTCTGCTTTGAGCCCACCTGTCGTACCCGATATTCGACTTCGGAAGTTTTGTATAACTGCCCCAAGTGCGGAGGGTTGCTCGAAGCGGTCATCGATTACGACAAAGAAGACGCCAAGTTGTGGAAAGACCGGTGGCGGAAGCGCCGGTTGAGCAATGAACCGCTGGATACGAGCGGGGTTTGGCGGTACCGGGAAATGCTGGATTTGTTTGGCGGCGGTTTTGAAAACGTCGTCACGCTGCGGGAGGGATGTACGCCGCTGCTTGCGGGACCGCGAGCGGCATCGTATGCCGGATTGGATGCGCTGGTTTTTAAGCATCAGGGGTTTAACCCAACGGGGTCCTTCAAGGATAACGGGATGACTTGCGGGGTGGCGCAGGCGGTAAAGTTGGGGATGAAACGGGTGGCTTGCGTTTCGACGGGGAACACTTCCGCATCAATGGCGGCTTATTCGTCGGCGGCGGGACTGGATCCGATTATCTTCATTCCGAACGGGAACATCAGCTTCGGAAAGCTGTCGCAGGCGCTGGATTACGGCGCGAAGACTTTACAAGTGGACGCGAATTTCGACGAGATCCTGGCATTGGTTCGGGTGCTGGCGGAGCGGATGGGGATCTATTTGCTCAACTCGATCAATCCATTTCGGATTGAGGGACAGAAATCGATTGTGATTGAGATGTTGGACCAGCGAGACTGGAAGGTTCCAGACTGGATCGTTTTGCCTGGGGGAAATCTGGGGAATACGAGTGCGTTTGGTAAGGCGTTACGGGAACTTTTGGCGTTGGGGCTAATCGACAAGCTGCCGAAGCTGGCGGTGATTCAGGCAGAGGGGTCGGCGCCGTTTTATGACTATTTGCGGCAGGCGGACCGGTCGAGTTTCCCGGCGGTGAAGAAGCCGGAGACGTTGGCCACGGCGATTAAGATTGGCGATCCGGTGTCGTATCCGAAGGCGTTGTTTGAAGTTTTGACGACGGGCGGTGTGGTGGAGCGAGCGACGGAGCAAGAGATTGCGGATGCGAAGGCCGTAATTGGGGCTTGCGGGATTGGGAGTGAGCCGGCCTCGGCGGCGACTTTGGCCGGATTGAAAAAGCTCGTTGTGGCGGGGACGGTTCGGGCGGATGCGGACGTGGTGGCGGTGTTGACGGGGAATGTTTTGAAGGACCCAGATTACATTTACAAGTACCACATGGGGGAGTTGGACGATCCGAAGGGTCTAAGGCTTACTTCGCGGTTTGCAAACCGGCCAGTAGTGGTTCCGAACGATCCGAAGCGGATTGCGGAGATGTTGGCATAACTTGATTGAGAGCGTGATAAACTGTAGTTAAGGCTTGGCCGAAACTGTGATTCACGCTGAACCACGCTCCTTAGCAGAACTAAATTCGAGCGTATCGACCTCCGTTCCCGGAGCGTGGAAACGCCTAGCGGCGTTTGCCGGTCCGGCGTATTTGGTGTCCATCGGATATATGGATCCGGGCAATTGGGCGACGGATCTGGAGGGCGGTTCGCGGTTTGGGTATAAGTTGCTGTGGGTGCTGGTGGCGTCGAACGCGATGGCGATCCTGCTGCAGACGTTGAGCGCGCGATTGGGAATCGTGACGCGCCGGGATTTGGCGCAGGCTTGTCGGGAGACGTATCCACGGCCGGTTAGCTTTGTCCTGTGGATATTGTGCGAAATCGCCATTGCGGCGACGGATCTGGCGGAGGTGCTAGGGGCGGCAATTGCGTTGAATTTGCTGTTCGGAATGCCATTGATGTGGGCGGTGATGCTGACAGCGATAGATTCTTTTTTCATTCTTTATCTTCTTAAGCTTGGCGTACAGAAGTTCGAGTGGATAGTGAGAGCAATGGTGGCCATCATTGGCGTCTGTTTTGCAGTACAGTTGTACTTGGCGAAACCAGTTTGGGGAGCGGTGGCTGGCGGGCTGATTCCTTCGATCTCGAACGAGAGCCTCTATGTGGCGATTGGCATCCTGGGAGCGACAGTGATGCCCCACAACTTGTATCTGCACTCTTCCCTGGTGCAGACCCGGCAGTTTGGCGCCAGCGATGTTGAGAAGAAGAAAGCCTGCCATTTCAACCTGATAGACTCGACAATTGCATTAAACGCCGCATTATTTGTGAACGCGGCGATTCTGATACTGGCGGCCGCAGTTTTCTATCAGCGCGGCGTGGCGGTGACGGAAATTCAACAGGCTCATCAGATGCTAAGTCCGTTGCTGGGAACGGCATTGGCGAGCTCGCTTTTTGCAGTCGCCTTGCTGTTGTCGGGACAGGCTTCTACGTTAACAGGAACCCTTTCAGGCCAGATAGTTATGGAAGGTTTTCTAAACCTTCGCTTGAATCCGTGGTTGAGGCGTCTGGTGACACGCGGCTTGGCGCTGATTCCGGCAGTCGCGGTGATCTACACGTCCGGCGACAAAGAAGTTTATCAACTGTTGATTCTCAGTCAGGTGGTTCTGAGTTTGCAGTTGCCGTTTGCGATTATTCCTTTGATCCGGCTCACAAGCGACCGCAAAAGAATGGGCGCGTTTGCCAACCGGCCGTGGGTGATTGGATTAGCGGGGATGGTGGCGGCTGTTATCTTATTGTTGAATGGTTGGCTTGTAAAAAACACATTCGAAAATATGTTATCGAACGGAATTAGCATTCTCTGGATGATCGTTCCGGGGATTGGGCTAACCGGATTTCTGGCTTATTTACTGATTGAGCCATTCCTTGGACGGCAAGTGACAGTGGTGCCGGTAATGCCTGAACTTGCGGTGCCGGAACTGGCGGGATCGGATGCGGACCTGCCGGTTTACCGGAAAATTCTGGTGTCCCTGGATCATTCCCGCTCCGATAGAATGGCGCTCCAACATGCGGTAGCGCTGGCCCGTCAGTCCGGGGCGCGACTGATTCTGCTACATGTGGAAGAGGGCGCGACCAGCCAGGTATACGGGCCGGAGAGTTCAACGGCCGAAGTTACGGGTGGCACCGAATACCTCAGGGGAATCGCCGAACGTATTTCGAAACAGAGTGTTGCCTGTGAATTCTTAATCCGGCACGCGACATCGCCGGCGGGCGAAATCATAAGGGTTGCACGAACTGAGGGACCGGATCTGATCGTAATGGCTGCGCACGGTCACGGCCGGATTGGCGATTTCGTCTATGGGGAAACGATTGAGCACGTTCGCCATGGGGTGAAAATCCCGCTTTTCGTCGTACAATAATTGAAAACAACTGCGGCCGGAATTGTTGGGATCCAGCGTGTCCCATACTCTGTGTCAGAGCAACACGCCTCCCACCGGTTACTCCCCGGTAACAGTAACAAAACAATAGGCCAACGACTGGCAGTTCGATTGCATCCTTCTCAATTGCAAAATGAAGTTCCCGCTGACAATTTTGGTGGCTTTGGCGACGACCCTGACGGGAACGACGCTGGAGAAACTCAGCTTCGATGAAATGGTGGGCAAATCCACGCAAATCGTTCGCGGGCGGATTTCGCTGTCGAATGTGCGGCAGCATGGGGCGATCTACTACTCTCATTACACGGTGCAAGTCTCGGAACAGTACAAAGGGCCGTCGGTGAAGATGATCGATGTGGTGCTGCCCGGCGGAACGATTGGCCGGAGCCAGCAGACCTTTTCCGGCGTACCGGTGTTTCCCGCAAGTACGGACTTGGTGTTGTTCCTGTGGACTTCGAAGGCGGGGTTGACACACATTATCGGCCTGACGCAGGGTGTTTTCAAGGTGTCGAAAGACGCTGCCGGGCAGACAATTTTTAGCCGGGAGTCGATTCGGGAAGGGTTGATCGACGGTCGGACGGGACGGCCTGCGGCGGATGACGGGATGCGGTTCACGGCGACGGAATTCACGGCGCGGGTGGGCCGGGGAGCGGCGAAGTGACCCGGCGGTTGACACTAATGGGGTTAACAGCCGCGATGCTGAGTTCGGGCGTGTTTGGCTATTACCATTTCGTTCACTACAATTTTGGGGCATCGCCGTTCAGCGCGATACCGGAGAAGTTTGACCTGTCGGCGCTGCCGGGAAATGCGGTTACGTATCACATTTCCGAGGGTGGTCCGGCGAACTATGCGGCCACGGACGGGTTCGCGGGGGTGGTCAGCCAGATCCGGGGAGCGGCGAAAGTTTGGAACGATATCGAGACTTCCGAATTGCGGCTGCGGTTTGGCGGCGTGACGCCGCAAGGGGCGAATCAGAACGCGCAGACGCCTTCAATCGATGTGGTTTTTGAAGACCTGCCGCCGGGCGTGAACGGGTATGGCGGGCCGACGGTGCGGAACGGTGTTATCACGAATTCGTCGGGCGCGCTGATTGCCATTCAGCGGTCGGTGGTGGTGCTCGCGAAGGACATTGCGAACCGGCCGTCATGGAGTGAGCAGTATTTCCTGACGGCGGTGCATGAGTTCGGTCATGCGTTGGGGTTGCAACACTCGTTTGTTTCGGGCGCCATGGCGACTGAGCTTACGCGAGCGACGACAAAGATCAGGCCGATTTTTCCGGACGATGTGGTGGGATTGTCATTGCTCTACCCGGCGCGGGCGTTCCGCGAAGGACTAGGATCGGTGGCGGGCCGCGTGGCGGTAGGTGGAAACGAAGGGATGGGACTAGCGAGCGTGGTGGCGGTGGCGCCGGGCGGAGCGGCAATCGGGACGCTGACGCATCCGGACGGCACCTATCGAATTGAAGGACTGCTTCCGGGACAGTATTTTTTGTATGCCCATCCGCTACCGCCATCGCAGCAGGGCGAGCCGACACCGGGCAACGTGGTGTTGCCGGTGGACGGCGCTGGCCGGCCGATGGCGGGCGGGCAACAGTTCGACACGGTATTCTACCCCGCAAGCCGGGCGCCCTTCGCGACGATCGTGGTGGCGGCGAACGGAACCGTTGAAGGGACGAATTTCACAGTTACGCGGCGGAATGCGCCGACCGCGATCCATTCGGTCCAAACGTACAGCTTCCCGGGCCAGCGGGCGGTGAAACCGGCCCATCTTTACACTTCGGGAGCGCGGAATCTGGTGGTGATGACTGGCAATGGATTAATCCAGAGCGGCTTGCAGATCCGGTCGATCACCGGCGCGGTCTCGTTGGTTCCGAATGGGATTCGGCCGTATGCCCCGGCGCCGGACTCTTATATTCAAACTGAGTTTCAGTTTGGGCAGTTTGCGGGAGAGAGCCCGGTCCATTTGATCTTTTCACGGAACAACGACGTCTATGTTCTGCCGTACGGGTTGCGAGTGGTGGAGAAAGCGCCGCCGCAAATTGACAGCGTGCTACGCGTGGATGCAACAGATTTGGCGGTGTCGGGCAGCGGCTTCGATCCGTCGACAAGTGTGGCTTTCGATGGCGTGATGGGTACTGTCCGGTCCTTCAATAGAGATTCCGGGCGATTAACGGTGACGCCCCCGCTAGCGGCCACGGGCACTACATTGCATCTGGTGGCGTTTGGATCCGACGGGCAAAGCAGCCTGTTCATGCAACCGGCGGTGAACTTCACGAATTCCGGAGCGGACTTGGCCGCGGCGGTGGGTTTGTCGACATCGACATTACCGGCGGGGACCGAATCCATGATCGAAATTACGGGCGCGAACTTTGCCGAGGGAACGACGTCAATAGGATTTGGCACGCCGGACATTGATGTGCGCCGGGTGTGGTTCCCTACCCCGAACCGTGCTCTGGCCAACATCTGGGTGGCCCCTGGCGCGGCCGGGAATACTTACTCTTTCACGATTCTGAACGGGCTGCGGCTGACAACGCAGGCCGGGGCTTTGCAGGTGACTTCGGGTAGGCCGGTGTGGCTTAGCGCACCGGCGGCAGCTTTGGTTTCTGGAACGACGGCGACGATACAGGTAAACGGGTTGGCGATATCGGCGGCGACGGCGTTGCAGTTGTCGGTAAATGACCGGCCCGCGCAAGTGTTGGGGGTCGATGGTTCGACGGTCATCTTTACGGTTCCCAGCGGGTTGACGCCGGGGGTAGCCGTGATACGGTTTCAATCGGGTGGAGATACGGCTTTGCCGCTGGCGGTAACGGTGGCGCAGCCGCAGGCGTCGATTGTGTCGATTACGGTGGGTTTCGGGACGCCGATCACGGCGGAGCGGCCGGCGCGATACGGCGAGAGGATCAGTCTATTCGCGGCGGGATTTCCAGAGAACCTTGGGGCGGCGGGATCGCAGCCGAAGGTGACGCTGACAATTGGCGGGATCGAGCAGGTTTTGACTGCGGTCAATCCGACCGGCGGAGGATTTCTGCAGTTACAGTTTACGATTCAGCCGGCTGTGCCGCAGGGAACGCATCCACTCGTGGTGACGGTGGACGGTGTGGCGATGGCGCCCTTTTCATTGCCGGTGCGGGCGTTCTAATATCGCGTCATCAGGCTTCGTGAGCTTCAAGGGCGAAAATAGCGCTGGCGGCGTGGCGGCCCCAATGCGTGCGGAAAGAGAAGAGCCAATACCATGCCGCGGCTTCGACTTCGCCGCGCTCGTAGAACGTCAGCCCCGTTCTTAGATCGCGGCAACTATCCTGGAAGTCGACGAAGAGGTGGCCCATGGACGGGGACTCGTCGAGACTGCTGGGATTGTCGAAGGCGTTGTAGAGTTGGAACGGCAACGAGGCGAGTTGGGGTAGGGGTTTCGGAGGCCATGTGGGATCCTCGGGCTCGACGATCGCGAAATCACCGTATACACATCGGGAAGTGCAAGCGCGGCGTGGTAGATGCCGGCCAGTGCGCTGCGGGCTGAGACTGAAACCATTTCGGCGGACTCCCCGGCCGGTAGGGCCGCGCACCACTGGCAAAATCGATTCGCTACGGCAGCGAAGTGGGAGACGGATTCGAGCGGCGTCATCATCGAGCGGCGGGGGCAGACCCTACTTTGGCGTGAATACGCGCGACATCGCCCATGTAGTCCTGCGGGGCGAGTTCGGCGGCGCGGCGGGCGTAGGTTTTGGCGGCGTCGCGCTTGCCTCTTGTCTCCTCAAATAGAGCTAGATAGAGATTGGCGTAGAAGTTGCCGCCGCGGCTATTGCCGGCCGCGCTTAAGACTCGCTCCACCGAGCCCTCTCCCTTCCACAACGCGTGCAGTTCACGCATGGGAACGCGAGTGTCTTCGCGGATGGGGATCAGCTTCTTCTGGGCCTCCTTGAACCCGTCGATTCGGGCGGCGCAGAGCATGTGCCAAGCGGCGTTTTCGAAGTCCTCGGGGTTCACGGTGCGGTGGAGTTCGAACTGGGCTTTGCAGTCGGCGAAGCGGCCGGCGTAATAAAGAGATATGCCGCGCTGCCAGTGCTGGGGAGCTTGACCGGGGATTGCCGCGATGACTTTGTCAAACGCCGCCACAGACTCGGCGAACTTGCCTTGGCGGAAGGATTCTTCGCCCTGGCGCTGGTAGTCGGCCGGCGCCTGCGCGAATAAGAATATCACTAACATGGTTTGTATCATCGTAGCTCCAGGTTACTCATTAGACGGTGTAAGTAGTTGGGGTGCAGATCCAGCTTTTCAGCGGCGGCGGTGACATTGCCGCCGGCCAGGGCCAAGGCTTCCCGGATCAACTGTTTCTTCTTCTCAATCAGGGCGCTGTGATAACCCGTTGCGGATTCGGCGGCAGGCCCGGCACGCTCCAGGAGCGCTTCGGGGAGATCTTCGGGAAGCACTTGTTCCGAAACGCCCATCGCGACCGCGCGCTCCATTGCATTTTGCAGTTCACGGACATTGCCGGGCCAGTCATAGCGCAGCAGGCAAGCCTTGGCTTCCGGGGAGACGCCGACGATGCGGCGGCCCATTTGCTGCGCGAAACGGGCGACGAAATAGGATGCCAGGAGAGGCACATCATGCAATCGCCGGCGGAGCGGGGGCATTTCAACGCTGACGACGTTCAGACGATAGTAGAGATCTTCGCGGAAGCGGCGGTCTTTGACGGCGGCGGTCAGATCGACGTTGGTGGCGGCGATGACGCGGATGTCGAGGGGGATAACGCGAGTGCCGCCGAGGCGCTCCATTTCGCGCTGTTGCAGAACGCGCAGGAGTTTGGCCTGCGTGGCGATAGGCATCTCGCCCAGCTCGTCGAGGAATACGGTTCCGCCATTGGCAACCTCCAACTTTCCGCGTTTCTGGGCGACCGCCCCGGTGAATGCGCCTTTTTCGTGACCGAATAGCTCGCTTTCGAGTAAGTTATCCGAGAGTGAGGCGCAGTTAATAGCGACGAAGGGCTTATTGGCGCGAGGGCTATTACGGTGAATGGCTTGGGCGACCAACTCCTTGCCGGTACCGCTTTCGCCGAGGATGAGGACGGTGGTGGGCAGGGGGGAAACACGGGCGACGAAGCGATAGACGGCCTGCATGGGCTCACTGGCGCCCACCATGTCGTGGCGGGCTTCGAGTTGGCTGCGGAGGCGGCGGTTTTCGGCTTCGGCGTCCTCGTAGGCCCGGGCGGCTTGCAGGGCTAAACCGGCCATGGCGCCCGCGGCGCAGGCCAGGCGGAGATGGGCATCGTCGAAAGCCGGGCCTTCCGCCCAAATGAAACCGAAGGGCTTCCCTGCCCCTGCGACCGGAACGGCCAGGACACCATCCCAGACGGCGGCTCTTTCGCCGCCGATCACTTCCGTTAGGAGCGCGGAATCGAAGAGTGGCGGGTCGCCTTCGAGGACGAGTGTCCAGGGCGGGGCGTCGAGGCCGTCAAAGAACAAGACAATGGCGCAGGCCTTGGCTTGCAGGGCGGATTGGAGACCGAGTAGGAGGCGGCGGGCGGCCGGCTCGACCGCGCGTTCGGCCTGGAGGGCGGCGCCGATGGCGAGGAGGGCTTCGAGTTCCCGGGCAGTGCGGCCGGCGGCGGCATCCTGCTCGCGCTGGGCGCGGCTGAGCCAGCGGGCGGAGGGGTTGTGGACGATGGTGCGCTCGGATATAGGCGCTGCGGGAGGACTGGCGTTGGCAAGTTCAAAAAGGAATACGGAGCCGCCGAGGCGGATCTCGTCGCCGGGCGTTAGGGCGGCCTCGCGGACAGGAACACCGTTGAGGAAGGAGCCGTTCCGGCTATCGAGATCTTCGAGGGTGACGCGGCCATCGGCGAGACGCGTCACCGCGCTATGACGGCGGGAGACGGCGGTGTCGAGGAGACTGACATCGCAGGAGGCGTCGCGGCCAAGAACGAGTTTTCCCTCGTTCACCGGGATGGTTTGTCCCAGGCGCGGGCCGGCGATACAGATCAGATTGGGGGGATTTTCCGGCACGCGAAGCCGAGGATAGCACACCTATCCAAAGGGATGGACGGGGTGGCGGAGAAGCTATCCGATTGGTGAGGATTGGTTGGTTTGTTTGGGGATGAATCGCTATGTTTGCAACGCGTTACGCGATTGGCGAAGCGCTTGCGACTAGAAAGGGCAAGGAGCCAAACCATGAATCTCACCTTCTTTATCCTCGCCGCCGCCGCCACCTCACTGGGATTGGCCGCGGAGACGGCGTTCCCGCGGATGACGGTCAATGTGCCATTCGCCTTCGAGATGAACGGGAAGCAAATGCCGGCCGGGGATTATGAACTGCAGTATGCGGCTGAACGACCATACGCTACCGTTCGCCACGCCGCCACCGGACGCGCGTTTCTTTTCGAAGTGATTAAGACAAGCGGCGCGCGGTTGAACCAAAGCGTTTTGACGTTTACGCGTACTATATCGGACCGGCATATACTAACCGCCGTTTCCGATAAAGTCACCGGCAACGCAATCGTGCTGCCGCGGGACCGGGCCGCCAGGGAAATGGCCACCAGCCAAGTCGCCAGCGTTGCCGTAACCGTCGCTGTGTGAGCGAAAACTGAAAACCAGACCGTTTAGACAAAAGGAGAAATGTCATGAATATCAAATTGATCGTACTCGCCGCCGCCGCTCTATGCGGATTGGCCGCGCAAGACTCGTCCCGCCGGCTGAAGGTCAGCGTGCCGTTCGGCTTTGAGGCGAACGGAGTGAAGATGGAGGCGGGAACTTACTTAGTAACCGCGGCGGAAGGACAGCCAATGGTCACGGTTTTCAACAAAGCTACCGGAAGGAGCATTATGTTGATGTCCGGGTCGGCGAGCGACAACCGGGAGCGTTCCAATTCCCTGGAATTCAAACGCTACAACGGTGTTTACTTCCTGTCGGCGATGCAGATCGCGTCCACTGGACAGAAACTCGCGCTGCCGTATTCGCGGCGGGAGAAGGAAATGGCGATTGCGATTCAACCGGAAGTCATCATCGCGCGGGCCGAGTAAAATTGAATCTTGGCCCTGGCAAAAACGAACGCGATGCGAATCCTGGAGGGGATGCAAATCCCCTTTCAGGTGCGTGAATACGAGGTGGATGAGGACCATTTGGACGCGGTGACGGTGGCGGCGAAGGTGGGACTGCCGGCGGAGCAGGTTCTTAAGACGCTGCTGGTGAGGGGAGACCGGAGTGGGTGCGCGTTCGTGGTGATCCCGGGGAATATGGAGCTGGATTTCAAGGCGCTGGCGAAATTGACCGGGGACCGTAAAGCGGAAATGGTTCCGCTGAAGGAAGTGACGCCGCTGACGGGATATATCCGGGGCGGCGTGACTGTTTTGGGCGCGAAGAAGGAGTTTCCGGTGTTTGTCGATTTTACGATTGAGCTATGGGACTTAATTTCTGTCTCGGCGGGGCAGCGCGGGGTGCAATTGCTGTTAGCGCCGGCGGACTATTTGCGCGCGGTGCGCGGAACGGTGGGGGAAATCGCGCGTTTTTGAGACGTCTTAACGAATACCCATGGTGACGGAAACGCTGGATTGACCGGCAACGATGAGGGCGACGGGGGCGGCGCCGCTTGGAGGAATGCCGGCCGGGACGATCGCATTGATCTGATAAAGCCCGGTGAAGCCGGGGGCGAGTGCAGCGAAAGCGACAGCGGCGAGCTGGCCGCCGATAGTAACGGCGACCGGATTGGCGGTGACGGCGAGCGGTGAGAAAGGGGCGGCGCCGCCGGCAGTCACCGCGGGATTGGTCAGGCCGAGCCCATTGCAATAAATGACCAGAACTTCTCCGGCGCCAGCGGCGTTAGCGGCATCGGCCAAACGCTGGTTACCGTCGGCCAGGGCGCGGAGGACGCCGTTCCCGGCGAAGCGGCGCAGGACTCCTTTGGCGTCAATGGAGAAGACGAGGCGGGAGGCAGCGTCGGAAACGTAATACGTATCACGGCCGCGAGCGAGAGCGTGAGGAGCGTGGATGACGCTCGCGGTGGCGGGCCCGGCTTCGCTGGAGTAGTTCAAGTCCGAGCCGGCTAGAGAGTCGACGACACTGGAGACGCGACGGAGGCGGGCGTTGTGACGGTCACCTACGATGAGGTTGCCCGGCGGGTCGATGGCGATACGGAGTTCGTCGCCGAAAAGGGCGCGGCTACGGGTGTGCCGGAGGGAGTGTAGCCATCCTTGAGGCTGGCTTGCGCCGCGGGGCCGCCGTCACCGCTGAATTTGGCGAAACTGTTGCCGGCGAAAAGTTCCAGGCTCCCGGCGGGAGTGAGGCGGAAAACGGTGTGCTGGGAGGTGAGGAAGAAGTAAATGTTGCCGGCCGAATCGGCGGCGGATTTGCCCCAGGGGCTGGGCGGTAGCGGAGTGGCGAGAGCGTCGATGCCGGCGCCAAATGATGGATCGGTCCCCGCCAATGTGGTAATAAGATTCGTGTTCGAAGACTGGGCAATAAGTGCGGTGATCGATAACAGGATCAGGCATAGACGAACTAAATTCATTCTGCCGTCGTATGACACGCCATTATTCGCGTAACCGGCGGTCTAAGTCCGTCATTACGCGATCCAGTTGATCCGGGTTACGGAGCAAGTTGCGAATGCCGAAAGCGGCGTGGTGCTGGTAAAAGAGTTCGACAGCGAAAAGCGATGTGGCATAGGCCATGGCGGCATGGCCGGAACTCATGCGGGACCAACTTTGGGATAAATTCGCCAGACGGGGAAGGCCATTCTCCTTGGCGACAGCGCGGATGGCGGCGCGGCGCGGTTCGCTGAGCGATTCTCCGCTCAGTTTTTGGGCTAACCCTGCCCTTTACCCGTAATATTTGACTGGACTTTTACTACTCACCTTTTGCACAATAGTCGGCATGAAATCGCAGAATCAAATCAAGCGCACACTGTCGACACCCGAGGCCATCGAATATGTCCTCCA
>Ga0163151_10000586_pt1 | contig 63654 bp, 38 predicted proteins | sample OliLakLV19MP5IB2_FD_145596 | JGI IMG/M metagenome (GOLD analysis project Ga0163151, IMG submission 145596) | Freshwater microbial mat bacterial communities from Lake Vanda, McMurdo Dry Valleys, Antarctica - Oligotrophic Lake LV.19.MP5.IB-2 | ecosystem: Environmental > Aquatic > Freshwater >... | reverse complement strand
CCGCTCCCGCCGGTCTGACGCTCGGAGTGGGTGAGCGAGTGTGAGAGAGAGTTCGAGATCGATGAGAGACTGATGGGAACGCGGCCGCTCCACTCGGGGCGGCCGCGGTCTTTTTCGTAGGCTGCGTGGTCGTGGAAGCCCGCATTCGTGTCCTCGGCCCTGCCCGATTTCCCTCGCCGCTCTCGAGCCCCGTTTCGGACGGAGTCTGCGTGCCCGAGTCGATCGTGCGCGTCGACGGCGACATCGAGCCGTGCACGACGTGGGAAGTCGCCGGGCCGCGCGAACGATTGTTCTTCGAGCCGAGTGCCCTGCGCGCGGCTGTCGTGACGTGCGGGGGACTGTGCCCCGGATTGAACAACGTGCTGCGCTCGTTGTTCCTGCACCTCCACCACCTCTACGGCGTGAAGGAGCTGCTCGGCGTGCGCTACGGCTACGCGGGCCTCGATCCGGCGAGCACGCATCCGCCCGTTCCGTTGACGCAGCAATCCGTCGGACGCATCCATCGCCTCGGCGGGACGATGCTCGGCACGTCGCGTGGACCGATCGCGCCGGAGGTCATGCTGGCGACTCTGCAGCGCATGGAGGTCGGCGCGTTGTTCTGCGTCGGCGGCGACGGAACGATGCGCGGCGCGCACGAGCTGTCGAACGCTGCGCGCGCGGCCGGATATCCGCTCGCGGTCGTCGGCATCCCGAAGACGATCGACAACGACATCCAACACGTTTCGCGGTCGTTCGGATTCCGAACGGCCGTCGAAGCAGCGCGCGAGGTCCTCGATTCGGCGCACAACGAAGCGACCAGCACGCAGAACGGCGTCAGCATCGTCCGGTTGATGGGGCGCGAAGCTGGATTCCTCGCGGCCGAAGCGGCACTCGCGAGTCAGGACGCGAACTTCGTGCTCGTGCCCGAGGTGCCGTTCGAGTTCGACGGACCGAGCGGATTCCTGGCCGCGCTCGAACGACGCCTCGACACCTCAGGGCACGCACTGATCGTCGTGGCGGAAGGTGCTGGGCAAGAGCACCTCGGTCGCGGCACGCTCAAGAAGGACGCGTCGGGCAATCGCATCCTCGGGGACGTCGGCGTGCACTTGAAGGAACGCATCGGCGCTCACTTGAAGGGTCTCGGGATCCCTTACGCGCTGCGCTACATCGACCCGAGCTATTCGATCCGCAGTCGACCGGCGAACTGTGAGGATGCGATCTTGTGCGATCAACTCGCGCGCCGCGCGGCGGATGCAGCGCTCGCGGGAAAGACGGACCTCGTCGTCGCCAGCGTGCACGACGTGTTCGTGCACTTGCCGCTCGAGAGCGTGACGGGGAACAAGCGCCGACTGGATCCGGACGGCGAGCCGTGGCGGTCGGTGCTCGCGTCGACGGGGCAGGCGCCGCGGTTCGGCGATGCCTGAGTCGGTTCGTGCCATCGCGCTCGCTCCGCGAAGAGGGTCGGCCCTCGGGACGCAGGCGAGGAAGAGGCGTCCGGGAGACGCTGCCCCCTACCAGACCACGCGCACGCCGTTCGTCGTGTTGAACTCCGCCGCGCTACCGCAGAATCCAGGAGCCATGTCGCGATACCAAAGCTGATAGAAGCGCTGCGAACCCGGGGCGAGGAGATCACCGAACGCGGACACACGCGCACGGATCGACGGGTCGCCCGGGTCGGGCGCCGTGATCACGCCCGACACGGCGGTCTTCGTGAACAGCCGTCGCAGATTGCCTCCGGCGCAACGCAGGCCCTCGCCGAAGTGCGGCAGGCCGTAGGGCGGGACGGTAATGCGGTTCGAGATGAAGGCGTCGCCCTGGAACAGCAGCGCGGCGGCATTGGGCGGCAAGCTCACGGCAGTGAACGTCAACGAGTCGTTCGGGGTCGCGCCCGTCGTCGTCAGCAGGCCACCGGTCGGGTCGAACGAATTGGCGCAGCCGTGCTGCGGCGCTCCGTTCGCGCAGGGGCAGGCGACAAACGTCTGATCGCCAGGGCAGATCAGATCGATCGGACCGGGAGCACTGTGCCACGACGCCACGCCTCGGGAGGCGATCCCGCCTCCGGCTCGCGTGAAGCGACCACAAATGTGGAGTTCCGGACCGCGGCCGGCGTCGTACGCGATCATGTCGTAAACGGAGCCGGAACTGCCGCTGCTCGCCAAGAACAACCCCTGACCTAGCCCCGACCAACCCGTTGCATCCCAGCGCGCGACGCCTTGGCTGGGATTGCCGCCGGTACGGCAATACAACCCGGGGCCACGTCCGTCGTCAAATACGTACTCGGCACTCGCGCCTCCGGAGGGCATCGGCAGCGTAGTCCACGTGGCACCGTCCCATCGAGCGAAGGCGCCGGCTCCTCCGATGCTCAGATTCGCGTACAGAGCTGGACCGCTTCCGTCATCGAAGCCAACCAGATTTCCCACACCGTGCCCAGGGTCGATTTGCGAGTTTCCGACTCCGGACCATACGCCACCTTGCCAACGAGCAATTCCGTGAAAGGGCACGCCCGCGATCGATGTGAATGATCCGCCTACGTACAACGCCGGGCCAGTCCCGTCATCGAACGAGCACAGTGTGTCGACGAGTCCATTGTCGACCCCACCAGCCAGCGAGTGAAAACCGGTGCCGTCGTAGCGGATGATCTTGTTCGAGCCTACATTGCCAGAGAAGCAGGCCGCTGCCCCGAAGCGACCTCCTGCGTACAGTCCCGGCCCCGTGCCATCATCGTGCACGGCAAGAACTTCGACCCATCCGCCATTGACTTGGCATCCGCTCGCAAGCGGATAGCCCGGATCGGGCATGCGACTCCACCCCACGCCGGGCTTCCACCGCGCCATATGCACGCGGTTGAGGTCATTGAATGCGCCGCCCGCGAACAATGCGGGTCCAGTGCCGTCGTCGTACACGGCGATGTCGTTGACCCAGTCGTTCAGGTACGGAGGCCCGAGCCCACGCCAGCCCGTCGCGGGACTCCAGCGCAGGACCCATTCGTTGTATTCCGTCGCGCCGTGGAAGTCGCCGGCCACGAACAGCTCCGGCCCTTGGCCGGCATCCATGACCGCAATACCAAAGTTGAAGGAACTCGATGGCAACGGGACGTTTACGAAGTCGCGGCTCCAGGTCCAAGGCGACTGAGGGACTAATTGCCTGAGCGGGGTCGTCGAGGCGATGCGTGGACATGCGACGACGACCAGGACGAACAGCCAAGTCTTCATTGTGCGCTCCTTCCGTAAAGCCTCAGCCCAGCGCGTGAATCCCCGACGATCAATTGCCGCGATACTCCGGTACCACGGAAGGCCACGCCCTGCGCAAGACCTGGCGTGTCGAGGATGACGAACGGTTGGATGTTGAGGGGCGCCCCCGACGGCCGCGAGATGTCGAGTACTGCGACTCCACCTCGGGCGAGGGCGCAATAAAGGAAGTCGCCGTCGACCTCCATCCAACGCATCGCGTTCAGCTTCGTCGCGCCGCTCACGACGCTCTCGAGAAAACAGGACAGGACACGCCGGACCCATGCGTTGGATGGAGCTACATCGAAGTCCCCGGCCGGCCGTGACCGGGCTGAAGCCCGATCGCTACCTGTAGCTCGGTCCGACGAAAGCGTCAGCCGCAGCAACGCGCGCTCTTCCGGAGTACGTGCCATCTACCAGACCACGCGCACGCCGTTCGTCGTGTTGAACTCCGCCGCACTACCACAGAATCCAGGAGCCATGTCGCGATACCAAAGCTGATAGAAGCGCTGCGAACCCGGGGCGAGGAGATCACCGAACGCGGACACACGCGCACGGATCGACGGGTCGCCGAGCTCGGGCGCCGTGATCACGCCGGACACGGCGGTCTTCGTGAACAGCCGCCGCAGATTGCCTCCGGCGCAACGCAGGCCCTCGCCGAAGTGCGGCAGGCCGTGGGGCGGGAGGTTCAAGCGGTTCGAGATGAAGGCGTCACCCTGAAACAGCAACCCGGCGGCGTTCGGCGGCAAGCTCGCCGCGGTGAACGTCAACGAGTCGTTCGGGGTCGCGCCCGTCGTCGTCAGCAGGCCACCGGTCGGGTCGAACGAATTGGCGCAGCCGTGCTGCGGCGCTCCGTTCGCGCAGGGGCAGGCGACAAACGTCTGATCGCCAGGGCAGATCAGATCGATCGGGCCGGGAGCACTGTGCCACGACGCCACGCCTCTGGAGGCGATCCCGCCTCCGGCTCGCGTGAAGTATCCACACATGTGGAGTTCCGGACCGCGGCCGGCGTCGTACGCGATCATGTCGTAAACGGAGCCGGAACTGCCGGTGCCCGACAAGAACAACCCCTGTCCCAGCCCGGACCAGCCCGTTCGATCCCAGCGGGCGACGCCTTGGCTCGGAGTTGGGCCGACGGAGCAGTACAAGCCGGGCCCACGCCCATCGTCAAATACGTACCTTGGGCTCGCGCCTCCGAAGGGCACCGGCAGCGTAGTCCACGTCGATCCGTCCCATCGAGCGAAGGCGCCGACTCCTCCGATGCTCAGGGCGGCATACAAGGCCGGGCCAGTTCCGTCGTCGAAGCCAACTAGGCCTCCCACACCGTGCCCTGGGTCGATTTGCGAGTTTCCGACTCCGGACCATACGCCGCCTTGCCAGCGAGCAATGCCGTGGAAGGGCACGCCCCCGATCGAGGTGAATGACCCGCCTACGTACAGCGCCGGGCCACTTCCGTCGTCGAACGAGCCCAGTGAATGGACGTATCCATCGTCGACCCCACCCGCGAGCGAGTGAAAGCCGGTGCCGTCGTAGCGGATAACCTTGTTCGAGCCCACATTGCCAGAGAAGCAGATTGCTGCCCCAAAGTTCCCCCCTGCGTAGAGCCCTGGACCTGTCCCATCATCATGTACTGTAAGGACATGGACCCAGCCGCCAGCCAGTTGGCATCCGCTCGTAAGTGGATAGCCCGGGTCGGGCATGCGACTCCAGCCAACGCCGGGTTTCCACCTAGCCATGTGCACGCGGTTGAGGTCATTGAACGCGCCGCCTGCGAACAGCGCGGGTCCAGTGCCGTCGTCGTACACGGCAATGTCGTTGACCCAGTCGTTCAGGTACGGAGGCCCGAGCCCACGCCAGCCCGTCGCGGGGCTCCATCGCACAACCCAGTCGGAGTAGCCCGTCGCACCCCAGAAGTCGCCGGCCACGAACAGCTCCGGCCCTTGGCCGGCATCCATGACCGCAATACCAAAGTTGAAGGAACTCGATGGCAGCGGGACGTTTACGAAGTCGCGGCTCCATGTCCAAGGCGACTGAGGAACTGATGGCCTGAGCGGGGTCGTCAAGGCCATGCTTGGACATGCGACGACGACCAGGACGAACAGCCAAGTCTTCATTGTGGACTCCTTCCGTAAAGCCTCAGCCCAGCACGCGAGTCTCCGACGATCAATTGCCGCGATACTCCGGTACCACGGAAGGCCACCCCCTGCGCAAGACCTGGCGTGTCGAGGATGACGAACGGTTGGATGTTGAGGGGCGCCCCCGACGGTCGCGAGATGTCAAGTACTGCGACTCCACCTCGGGCGAGCGCGCAATAAAGGAAGTCGCCGTCGACCTCGATGTCGACGCCATTCGGGCGATAGCCGTCGATCAGGTCACGCGGGAACTGAAAGCGCGACCCAGGTGCGGATTCCGTCACGAGGACTGGTGTACAGCCTGATCCCGTGCACCCGACCGGACGATACGGGGTGGATGCCGCAGGCAGGAAGAGCGTGTCACCCGATATGTCGATCGCATGCACCTCACCGATCAAGTCGACGACGAAGACGAAGGTCTTGCCGTCGGCATACTCTTTCGCTCGAACGGAGAACGCGTGGCCACCGAATGGGCCAAGGGCCACACGCAGAAGTCGCGGAGCGCCCAGAGGGTTCAGCCCGTCGGGGCCACCGGGCGTGTCGGTCACGTCATAAAACGTGACCAAGAGCTTGCCGAAGTCTCCAGTCCACTGGCAGTGTTGGCCTTGAGCGGACGGATTCGTCAACGGCGCCGGCGCCGACGCAATGAACCCCGCGGCGATCGCAGTTACATAGCGCGTCCCCTGGGTCGCGGTCTGGAGCGGGAACGTGTGGCTGCGGTTGTTGTGCGCGCTCCGATACGTGGCCGAACTCGGGCATAGGTCCGGGGTCACGAACGGTATGCATGGCTGGAACCCGGGCAACGGCTCGAACTCGACGTGAGTGAGTCCCTCGTAGAAGGTCGGAATGCCTGGAATTACCGGCACAGAATCCAGCTCCTGGCCCCGCCCGACGTCGTCCGCAGGCACCGAAGGGCAGACATTCGCGGCTTTCTTCATGTAGGCGCGCGAACTCATCACCTTGTACCCGTACGCGCTAGCACTGCGCACGCCGTGGACCAAGCGCGGCACGGCGGCTTGGTTGACACCCAGCACGTCCACGCGTGGGTCGTTCTCGGCGTACAACAGGTCGGTCGTCTCCCCCTTCGGCTCTGGGTTACCCGTCGGCGCGACGACCTGCCACCAGCGCAAGTCCATCGCCACGCCGTTCGAGACCAACGGATCGAGCACCAAGTACTTCCAACCGACTCGCGATTGGTCGGCCAACTCGAGGGGAGAGGCTGGGTAGAGGTGGTCGAACGACGGTAGCCAGGATTTGCGCCAACTGGCCGTCGCTAGCGACGCGCACATGTTGGTAAATGCGCAATTGCCAACGCCAGGCACCATCAAGCACGTGCCTTGCCGCCAAGTCGGTCCAGCAGCAACGAACCACTCGCGCACCGGGTGGTCGGGCACGTCCGGGCCTGCACCTTCCCAAGGGTCAACCCAGTTGGCACCGCCCATGATGCCCCCCAGGAATGGGTTGGGATCTCCGATCTTGTCGTCATTGAAGGGAGCGGGCGTGGTCTGCAGAGTGCATGAGAAGGTGGCCAACCCCTGGGGTGACGCAGGGCACACCGAGTTCGTCTGAGGGATGGGCGCCAGCTGCCATCCCATCGACCCCGTGGGAGGAATGATCCGCATCACGTAGCCCGTGGGCGGGTTCGACGCCACGAAAGGCTCTCCGCCGAAGTAGACGAAGGTGTCGTCGCCTGCAGCGACGCCACCATCGGAGTGGCCAGTCGACGGGCCCTGGTAGTGCGCGCGCAGGAGCAGTTGCAGCGGAGGCTCTGGAAGACCGAAGGTCTGCGCTTGCGGGTCGACCGTGAAGATGCGCGCGATCTCGTGGATCCTGAACCCACCGGACACGGTCGCGTCGTAGATCCGATACCGCTCGGTGCCCCCGCTTCGGAGCACGAGACCACCCCAGAATGCCTTCGTCAGGATCCCTGAGTTGCCAACGGCCCCGGGTTGGGAATTGAAGACCAGCGGGCTCAAGGCCGCGGTGGGGGTGCGTCTCAGGACTCGGATTCCATTGTCCGCGCACAGTGTGGGCGTTGCGGTGGTCGGATTCGGCTCCGGAATCCCGACCGTCAGGCATGCATCCCTCCAAATACCCGTCGGGCGATAAGGTGCGGCCGAGTCCGCGTAGGTCGCGCTGGAACCCTGCGACCCGAAAGCCACGACGACGTTGTTCTCCGCATCGACGACCGCCGCGACGCGCTCGCCGTGGTTGCAGCCTTGCGAGTACACGCTCAACACGGGCGCCAGGGTCGACGGCGACGTGGGCAGTTCGAACTCGACGAGCCGACCATACTCCATCGCCGCGTACGCCAGCGCCTGGGTTCCACCGGAGACAGCGCGGCGCACGATCGCGAGATCGCGGACGCGCTCACCCTCCGGACACGGAGCACTCCCGCAGGGAGTGAGCGCCGGCGTCGCTTGCAGCGTGAGCTCCGCGGCCGACGGAAAGCGGAAGTCGGGGTTCGTCCCCACGAGGGAACCGATGTCGACGCGCCACACCCAGCGGATGCCGAGCGAGACGTAGAGGTGCCCAGAATTCCCCGGGTCGACGGCGATCGACGTGCCCTTGATGTCGTTCTGCGTACCCACCGGCACGACCACGCTCGAGTCGAAGACGAAACGGCCGTAGTAGGTCGCGGGCTGGTTGCCGTTGAGCCTCCACGCAACGAGTTCGGTCGCGCCCAGCTCCGCCGGGTCCCCCACGCCGATGTGGCGCTGGCTCGCGGCGAACAATCCGAACACGAGCCTGCGTCCAGGTTGCTCGACCGCCGCGACGTCGACACAACGCTTCCAGCGATAGGTGTTCGCGTCGCCCGCTTTCCCGTCGGTCAGGAACGGCGAGTCGAGCGCGGTCAGCGTGTGACTCAGCGCTCCGACTGGATTCGTGAAGTAGCCGTCGGAGAGCGCGAGGCGGAACAATCCGCCCGTTCCGCCCGCGACGTAGAGCGAGCCGCGGAAGAGAAGCATCTGGTGCGGCGTCGCGTCGGGGACGTCGATCCAGTCGATCACTTTGCTCGGGTACATCTCCGGCACGAAGGTCGACGTGTCGAGCACGGCGATCGTCGCGCCGTCAGCCGTGAAACAGCGCGTGCCGTCCGCGCTGACCGCGCACGTGAGCTGCTCACCGCGCGGGTACGCGGCGAGGAGTTGGGTCATCGGACTCTGGGGGGGGGGCGAGCAGGAGCGCGAGTGCGGGAAGCATCGGTGGTCCTCGGATTGCCAGGCCAAGCGCGTGCCGCTCTTGCGAACGGCCAGGCGCGCTCAACGCTGACTCAGCGTAGTCCCACTTGCCAGAAAGAGCCATTCGCGAGCGTCTCTGCCGGGGAATCTGCGCTCTCTTGCCCACTGGATACGCGCTCCGGTCGACACGCGTTCCCTCCTGGCCAACGTGAGCGACTCACGGATGTCGATTCACACCGTTCCGCCGTCCTGGTGATCGTGTGAACTGCCGCCGAAGCTCGCCGACTTGCCGCGCGATCTTCACGCTGACTCGGTCACGAGCGGCATGAGCTTCGGCGCCGCGACAGCGCCCTGAACCGAGCCCGGACTTTCGTACCGAGGCGTCGGACCGAGCCGCGCGCACAGCGCAGTCCGTCGCCGAACGCTGCACCGAGGCCCCCGGCGACGTGCGCCGTGCTCTGGAAGTAGAGCGCCGCGCTGTCCGGCACGCGTGCGCCCACGAGCCTCTCTCACGCCGCGCTCCTCCGCGAATTGGGCCCGTTCTGGATTCCGGACCACGACGCGCGGGTCTCTGGTGGAAGCGATATTCACGCGGATCGCCGCGCCTACAGCGTGACTCGCCCACGCCCGCAAGTCATAACCCGTCCATGCAACCGAAGCAGCCAAGTGAGCGACGTGATCCTGGCGACGACACCGGACCGCGGACCTTCTACGTCGTCGTCGCGGCCCTCGCTTCGGTGATCTTCACCGCGATCTCGCTGGCGCCGAGCGAGGGCGGCGTCGCGAAGTACCGCTGGTCGTTCGTGTTCCTCGTGCCGATCGTCTGGATCTTCTTCGCGCTGCGTCGCCGGATGGCGCTGCGTCCGGTGTTGTTCGGTCTTTTCGCGCTGGCGCTCGTCCTGCACGACCTGGGCGCGTTCGGCTGGTACCAACGCAAGTTCGTCGGGGTGCAGTACGACTGGTACGTCCACACGTTCTTCGGCTTCGTGGGCGGGCTGATCGTCGCGCGGATCCTGGAGGTCCGGATCGGGCTGCGCGGACGAGTGCTCGCACCGCTGGCCGTTCTGGTCGTCACGGGGTTCGGCGGACTCCACGAGATCATGGAGGCGGCCAGCACGTGGGTGCTCGGTACCGATTACGGGATGCTGGTCACCGGGGCGGACAATCCTTACGACACGCAGGAGGACCTCCTGTGCAATGTCGTCGGGTCCAGCGTCGCAGTCGCGCTGCGTCGTTTTGTACGCGAATTGGCCTGAAATCGGCCGATCGGGGGCATCCGGCCCGTCTGCCGGCCGCGTGAGAGTTCCGCCCAAATCCGGGTGGCGCCGAGGGGGAAGGACCTCGCCAGCTCTTTCGACTTGGGCATCACGGCAGCGCCCGGTCCTTCACGGATCAGTCGACGACGAGCGCGATTTCCGCCCCCGCTTCGACGCGCGCGCGCAACTCGGCGTCGATCGCGTTGGCACGCCGCACCGTCACGACGTAGGCGCCCGGTGCGAGATCCCAGGCGACGAGGTCCGCTCCACTGCGCGACATCTCGCGCGGGAAGCCGGCCGCGTCGACGAGCTTCGCATGCGAACTAGCCGCGTCGCGGAGTCGGAGCGTGCCCGTGCGCTCCACGCGCACGTCGCCGAGATCGACGATCTCGTCCGTGCCGAACGCGCGTTGACCCAAGGAGAGCGGAGCGCAACCCGTCGGCCACGCGACGAGCGCGTAGGTCCCCGGATGCACGTCGCCCTCGATGCGTCCGTCGGGTTTCGTGTCGAAGCGTTGCTCCGCACCCGAGGATTGGCGCACCACCGTGATCGAGCCTCGTACGAGCGCTCCCGATGCATCCAGCAGTCGCGCGCGCAGGAAGCCGCGCTCGGGCTGAACGCGCATGTGGACGTCCTCGGCACCGGCGCGCACGCCGTCGAGTGCCCCGAGCACGGGGCCGTTCCAAGCTGCGCGCGCGCGGAGCTCGAGCCGATACGTCGCGCCCGGCGCACTCGGGACCGTGAAGCGTCCGTCTTGTCCGGTCCAACACTGCCGCAGATCCGGTGCCGCGGGTCCGGTCCACGAGTCAGGAATAACCGACGTTTCCGCGTCTTCGCGCACGGCCTTCACGAGCCATGTCTTCGAGACGCCGCCGTGCGCGGAGCGCGAGATGCCGCGAATCACGAGCGCGTGCTCGAGCCGCGGATTCCATTCGAACGTCTCACCGCCGTGCACGACGCCGCGCGTCTCGGCCGCGGGTGCGTCGGGTGCCGTGCGTGCACTGAGCACGAACGGGCCCGCGGGAACGCCGAGGATCTCGAAGCTGCCGTCCGTCGAGGACGTCGTGCGCAGCGGCTCGGCCAGTCCGTCGACGCGCGCCTCCACGACCGCGGCCACGGCGGCGACGCCGTCCGGATAGTGCGCGACACCGGCGACGCGCGCGCCATCCTGGAGTTGGACGAGCGTGCCGACGTCTTGGGGCGCGAGTTCGCGTCGTGCGTGATCGCGCGCTTCCACGGTGATGCGGCGCGTGCGCGTGACGTCGACCGCGATCTCGATCCGGCCGTCGGCGTCCGAGACGGCTCTTCCACCGCGGCGCGCGAGCACGAGCGAACCGTCGGCACGGAACGTCGGCTCGCCGAGATCCTCGGCGGCGGTGACGATCGCGCCCTGGACCCGCGCGCCGCTCGCATCGACGACGGTGAACGCGAGCGGAACGACTGGGTCGTCGAGGACGAAGCGCACTTCTGCCGTGGACGTGCGCGCATGCCCAGGTGTGCCGAACCAAATCGCGCTAGAATTCGGCCGCGAATCTGCTCGCGCCCACAGGGGCAGCGTGCGCGCCGCATCGCGCAACGCGAAGCGTCCGTCGGGAACCGTCGGCGCCGAAGTCCGACGCGGCGCTTGGCACGGATCGGGGCCCGACTCGACGATCGCGTTCTCGATCGGCGCGCCGTGTAGGTCGACGACGACGCCCGTTATTTCGATCCCCGCTTCGAGCTTGATCGCGACGTCTGACCGCTGGCCGGCCATCACGTCGGCGCGGGCTTGCGTCCCACCGCCATCGAGGTGCACGCCGACGCGACCGACGGCGACGCGCGGAAAGTCGGCGATTCCAGCGGCGTCCGTGTAGAGCACGCGCACGCGCTCGTGCCACAGCGGATCGCCCCACGCGAGCAGGTCGAGGTGGGCTCCGACCACCGGACCGCCGAGCGCGTCGACGACGCTGACGCGCACGGATCCCGTCGTCGATGCGGCGACGTCCTCGGCCAGGGTCGCCGTCGGCGGGACGGCGGCGAGTTCCTCGACGGCGACCGCGCGCGGTCGAGCCGGTCCGCCGTCGAGCTCGACGACCTGCGGTCCACGCGGCGCGGATCCGTCGGGTCCCATGTCCACGTCGACGCGCGCGGAATTCCCCCCGAACCAAGCGATGCCGACGACTCCGGCCAGCACAACGGCGGCAGCTGCGACCGTGACACCGACCTTGGATGTGCCGACGGCCGCCGGAATCGCGCTCGCGGGAAGCGCGTGTTTGCGCGCGGCGTGCTGCAACACTTCGCGACGCACGGCGGCCAGCGCGTTGCGATCGAGCATCGCCGCTAGTCCGAGGGCGAACCCCGACGGCAGCGAGCGCCGCACGATCCGCAAACCGCGATGCAACTGCGCGCGCACCGTTCCTTGCGGCCGGCCGAGATCGCGCGCGATCTCGTGCGGCTGCTTCCCCTCGGCCAAGTGCGCGACGAGCACTTCGCGATACGTCGCCGGCAGATCGGCTAACGCACGCGCGACAGCGTCCTGCACCTCGCGCGCTTCGACATCGTCGGGCTCGTACTCGGCTCCGGCCAAGTCCGCGACGACCGGCTCTTCGTGCCGCGTCGCGCGCCGACGATTCATCAAGCGGGCCTGATTGATCAGAATGCCCATGAGCCAGGGCACGATCGGCCGTGTCGCGTCGAAGGTGTGAGCGCGCTCGATCGAGGCCAGGAACGTCGCTTGCACGATGTCGTCCGGATCGACTCCGCGCCCGGCGACGTGCCGCGCGACGCGCATCATCTCAGGGCTGATCTCGTCGAAGAGCTTCGCCAACGCCGACAGATCGCCCTCCCGCCGATAGCGGTCGAACAGGGCCGATAGTCGCGGGTCGTGCATGTCCAGCACGCCCTTATCCCAATCGAGCGGAGCGTTGCGGGGAAGTGCGAAGCTGGAACGGCGGCTTCCCGCGGGGGATCCTGTCAGGGAATGGACTTCGGGATCGAGGCGATGCGGGGCGGGAGTGGAGCGCCGCCCGCCGTGAGCCCGGCGATGCTCGTGGTTCTCGGAATCCTCACGGCTGTCGTCGGAAGGATCTTCCTGGCCTGTCTCCCGGCGGGATTGCCGGGACGACACGCGCCGCGCGACTGGCCGGCGACGTGGGCTGCGAGCCACCTCGTCGGACTCACGTGGTTCCTCGCGATCGGTGAACTCGCGGAAGGCAGCGCTTGGATCAGCGTAGCGTTCGGCGTCCCGCTGATCGCGCTCGCGGTGCTCTTGCTCACGTCGCCGGCGGGGCTCGTGCCGCGACACGAACCGATTCCGCTGCGTGGGGGCCTCGTCGTGCGCGCGACGATCGTCGTCACGGTGCTCGCGACCGGAGTATGGAGCGCGCGCGGAATCGGATCCGAGGGGAGCGTGTACCTCGCGTTCACGACGTGCGCCGCGGCGATCCTCGCGCACGAAGCCCTGGCGCTCGCGCGCGTGCAACCCTGGGTTCGCGCCGCGGCGCTGGCCGCGATCTGCGCGGGGCTCGCATTTCTCCCGCACAGCGGAGGACCGAACGAATGGTGGGCGGTGATCGGAGCCGGCGGAATCGCTGCGGGAATCATCGGCTGGATCCGACGCGGCGATCGTCGGGCGCTCGCGATCGCGGGCATCGGCCTCGCATTCCTCCCGCTTTCGGACTCGGGCGCACCCGTGACCGGATTGCTCATCGTCGTGCCGATCGCGACCGTCATCGGCACCACGAAGCCCTCACGTCTGCGCGCACTGGCCTGGTTGCTCGGAGGCTCGATCGCAGGCACGGTCGTGATCGGCATCGGCGATCGCGGAACCGCGCCGGCCTACGTCTCGCGCACGGCGCTCGGCGTCGGCGTCGAGTTGGCGCTCGTCGGCCTCGTCGTGTTCACGCTGTGCACGACGTACGTGCTGCGCAAGCGCCGCGCGTCGCCCGCGTGGAATGCCTCGGGCGCACCCGAATCGCGTGAAGCACGCGTGCTCGGATACTCGGCGATCACGGCGGTCCTGATCACGGAGTGGCTTTCCGGGCGTGTGAACTTCGAGCATTTGGGGTACGAGAACAGTTCGCCGTTCACGGTTTCGGCTTGGATCCTCCTGCTGATCGCGGTCGCGATCCCGCTCGCGCGCACGTTGGAGCGCACGCGCACGACATGAGTGAACTCGAGGACTTTCGCGCGAGTCCGTCAGCGGAACCTCCGCCGGCACCGCTGGCGCGCGGCGCGTTCGAGCCGGCGTTCGAATCCGCGCGCGACGGTTCGACGTTCCGACGCGCGCTCGAACGTCTGCTCCTCGAGCTCGACGACGAGGGCGCGGACAAGCTCATGCAGATGCTGCGCGAGGCGCGCGGGGCTTGGTTTCCGCTGCTTTCCGCGAGTTCGGGCGACGTCCTCTTCATCGGGAACGCGTTGTCGGGCTCGATCACGCCGCTTGCTGCCGCTGGATTTCGCGTGACGATCCTCGAGCGCAACGTCGAACGCGCGCGTTTTGCGCTGTTGCGCGCGCTCGAGCACACGCCGGGCTCCGTGCGCGTCGTCCTCGGCGGCGACACGGCGAAGCTGCCCTTCGCGGACGCGTCGTTCGACGTCGTCGTGCAGGAGGACGGCTTGCCGCGCGCCGACGACCGTTTCGCGCACGAGTTCGACGAGGTGCTGCGCGTCGCGCGCGGCGAAGTCGTCCTGACGGCGGACAACCGGCTCGCGTACAAGCATTCGAGCGGTCGACGCAACGACTTTCACGTTCCGAGCCCGCTGGCGTTCGCGCGCGCGGCGTTCGCGCCGCGGCGCGGCGAGCGCACGCTCCCCGGCTACCGATCACTCTTCGCGCACGGTGGATTCCGCGCCGCACGCGCGTTCGCGCTCTATCCGCATTCGCGCGATTTCACGCACGTCGTGGCACTCGACGCGCACCTGCCGACGCTCACGATCGGCCCGATGGAGCGCAAGAACCGGCTGAAGCTCCTCGGTCGCTCGCTCGGCCTCTTCCCATGGTTCACGCCGTCGTTCGCGATCGTCGGCTCACGCGCCGAGTCGCGGGCGAGCACGCGGCTCGATCGCATCCTCGCGGACCTGTCGACGCGCACGCAGGAGCCGGTCCCCGTCGCGGAACAACTCGTCGGCACGCGCGGCAACACACTGCTCGTGCAGACGCGCGGCGAAGCGGAAGGGGGCCGCGGCGCGTGGACGCTGCACATCCCCTTGTGTCCGAAGAACGTGCCGCAGCTGGAGCTGCACATGCGCTCGCTCGAGCTCGTTCGCGCACGTTTTCCTGCCGTTCCCGTGCCGGAACCGCTCTTCCACGGCCGCATCGAGGGCGTGTGGCTCTCGTGCGAACGCCGGCTCGCCGGTTGGACCGCGCCTCAAGTCGTCGGCGACCGCGCGCGGATCGGGCGGATGCAGCGCGAGGTCGCGCGTCACTTCGCGAGCCTCGTGACGCGCACTTCGCGCACCTTCACCGCGGACGACTTCGACGCGCAGGTCGCCGCTCGGTTTCGACTCGTCGCGGCACACGTCGGTGTCGCGAGCACCGTGTCGCATCTCGAACGCATGCTCGCGGAGTCTCGCGAGAAGCTCATCGGCGCGACGTTCCCGCTCGTTCTCTACCACGCCGATCTGCGCAGCAAGCACGTGCAAGTCGACCGCGACGGCCGCGTGCTCGGCTACCTCGATTGGGGCACGACCGAAGCCGAGGGCTTGCCGCTCTTCGACCTCCTCCACTTGATCGTGCACGAGCGCAAGCAGGAGATGCGGATCTCCCCCGGCGAAGCCTGGCGCGCCGTGCGCGATCGGCGCGGGCTGTTCGATCACGAAGTCGAGGCACTCGATTCGTACTCGAGAACACTCGCGCTCGATCCCTCCGTCGTGAGCACGCTCGCCGCGATCTACCCCGTGCTCGTCGCCGCGATGGCCGAGAAGAACTGGGACTACAGCCGGCCGCGGTGGCTGCACCAGCAGTTCGGGATCTAGCGTGGATAGACCCGCGCAAACCCCTTCTGCTCGCGAGTCGCCCCCCGGACTAGGCTTCGACGCGTCACCGTCGATCGGCCTCGTGTTGATGTCGGTGTCAGGCTAGATCGCCAACGGGGCGGATCGAGCTTGACGGATTCAACTGACACGTTCATCAATCTCTGGCCGACGGTCACGCTGACCGCGCGGCGAGCACGCGGTCGATCCGCTCGCGCAGAGTGCCGCACGCCTCGATTCGTAGCACCGGCCCTGGCGTCAGTCGTTCGAGCAGGCCCTCGAGGATCGAATGGTAGCGCAGCTGCGTCCAGCGATTCGTCGAGCGCACGCCGTCGTCTACCAGCGGGATCGCGCCCCACGGGAGCAACACGATGCGCTCGTAGCGTTCGGCGTGCGCGCGCATCTCGGCCACGAAGCGCTCGGTCGCTTCGACGTCCTCGTGCAGACCGTAGTGCAGCCAAAAGGCTGCGAAATCGAGGCTCGAACGGTCGGCGACGAACCCGTCCTTCGCAGCGTCCTCGCCAGCGCGATGCTCCTCCCACAACTCGCGGATCAGCGCGGCCCACTCCCTCGCGCCATAACCGTGCGGACGAAAACCGGCCTCGATCCGGCGGCGCATGCCTTCCTCCACGAACGGGACGCCGAGTTCCGCAGCGAGCGCGCGGCCGAGCGTCGTCTTGCCGGTTCCGGCCGAACCGGAGATCGCGATGCGCGGACGCGTTCCGATCGGCGGCAGGCGGACGGCTGCGCGATTTGCGAAGAGCCACGGTCGTTCGCCGAGGCTCGAAACGACCGCACCCGCTTCCGACACGGCGATCTTCGTGTGCGACGCGGTCGCCGGCGCGAATCGCAACGCTTGCGAGCCGCTCACGCCGAGCGCGCGACAAAGGCAGGCTCGGATCACGCCGATGTGCGTCACGACGTGGATGCGCTCTCCGCGGTGCGTGGTCGTCGCCTCGTCCCACCACGCGTTCGCACGCTGCTCCAGATCGGCGAAACTCTCGCCGCGCGTCGGCCGCGCGCCGTGGTAGTCGTCCCAGTACGCGGTCACGGCGGCCGGATCGGCGGCCGTGATCTCGGCCCACGTACGACCTTCCCACGTGCCCATGCTCTGCTCGCGCAGGCGCGCGTCGATCCGCACCGGTACTCCCTGCAACTTCGCGATCTGCTCCGCGAGCACGCGACAGCGCACGAGATCGCTCGACCACACCACGTCGGGTGGCGGTTCGTGCGTCGCGATCCAATGCGCGAGCGCGTCGCCCTGCTCGATTCCGCGCGCGGACAGCGCGACGTCCATCTGTCCGCGTACGACGCGTTGCGTCAACTCGGCGACCTCGCCGTGTCGCAAGAGGTGTACGTGCGTCGCCCAATCCGCGGGCAGGATCTTCTGCGTCGCCGCATCGAACGTCCCGGTGAACGCCTGTCCGGGCGCGTACTCCTTCACTTCATCTCCGGGTAGAGGCGCAGGATCTCCCGCTCGAGCGCTTCGGCGGCGTCGAGGAGGGCCGGCGAATCCGCGGAGAGCAAGACGCTCGGCACGATGGCGATTCGTTCGTCGCGTACCGCCGGGAGTTGCTTCAAGGGCGCCGCGGCGAGGAGCACCGCACGCGTGGCACTGCCGGCCTCGGCGCGAACGGGCGCTCCGCACACGAACACGTCGGGTGCGATGCGCAGCACGCGCTCCATGTCGATCTGTTGGTGCTCGACGATCCCGTCGGTCGCACCGGCGTTCTCGAGACCGCACAGATCGAGAAGCGCTCCCGCCGTCGTGCGCGCGCCCGCAGCCCAACCACCCGTGCCGTCGTTCGAATAGACGAGCGCGCGCAACTTCGGCCGCTTCGCTGCGCGCTCGCGCAATCGAGCAGCGCGCGTGTCGAGATCCTGCGTGATCTCGGCCGCCTTGGCTTCGGCGCCGAGTACACGACCGAGCAGCGCCAGCGTTTCGCGCACGGATTCGTAGTCTTCGCCGGAACGAAGCACGAGTACTGGGATCTTCTCGCGCCGCAACACGGCCGTCGTGTCCTGGTTCTGCCACGCGAGCGTCACCACGAGATCCGGCTGGAGGACGAGCAACGGCTCGGCCAAGTACCGCGCGAATCGAGGCAGCGCGCCGAACGGCGCAGCCTTGAAGTCGCGCGTGGCGAAGTCGTCCACTTGCTCGGGCAGTGCCGCGATCCGGGCCGGATCGATCAACGCTGCGAGGTACTCGGCCGCCGCAGTGGTGGCCGGAACGATCCGTCGCGGCACGCCCGTGAGCGGCGGATCGATCGCGCCGACGGCAACCGATGTGCGCGGGGCCGGCTCGGGCCGACAAGCGGCCGCGAGGAAGAGGGTCAACGCCGTGAGGAGGACTGTCGTTCGCACGCGGCAGAGCTTGACCGGCGGGCCGAGCGAGTCAACGCCACGAAACCTCGCGGAATGCGACCTCGGCGCCGACGACGAAGAATCCCATGCGTCCGCTCGGCAACTCCAGCTCGGCGAAGCGCGTGTCGTCCACGGTCAGGGCGTATTGATTGCCCACGCGCTCCAATCCGATCCGGCGCGAGCGCTGGGCATCTCCGGGGATCGGCAGGCGGAACGTCGACGAGGGCCTGCCTCGGTGCGAGATCCGCACGATGACCTCGGGCGCTTCGATGTCGATCGTCGCGCAGTCGTCCTCGCTCCCCCATCCGGCGACGAAGCCCATCCGCGCGGCGAGACGCGGCAGCGGCGTCGCGACCGCGGACAGACGTTCGTTGCCCTTGCGCAGCACGCAGAACGATCGTTCTCCGGGCTTCGCGCGACCGAGAATTCCAGCGTCGCCGCGATCCTCCCAATCACCGATTACCTCGGACGGAACTTGGACCTTCTCGAGGTACGTGCGCAGATCGGCCACGACTCGCTTGTTGGGCCCGAGCGTTCGCAGGAAGTCCGCGCTGCCGAGCTTCGTGCCCGTGTCCCCCAGCGCGTAACGCCGGAACGTCTCGCGATAACTCCCGTCGCCGCCGTGCAAGCACATCGCGACGACACCCCATGCGAGCTCCGGTTCGACCGTGCCCGAGTCGGCGAACTTCGCCAAGACGGGCTGCCCGTCGCCCAGCTCCGCCAGCGCGCGTCCGGGCACGTCGACCTTGTCCACGAGCGGCGACGCGAACGCTCGCAGCTTCGTGCCGTCCCACGTGCTGCGCGCGAAGTCGAGCGCGATCCCCCACGCCTGCCACGTGCGGCCGATGTCGAGGTTCTTCGCTTTGCCGAGTGCGTGGAACTGCAAGCACGCCGCATAGAGCAGCGCGGATCGCGTCGCCGGCACAGTGCCGAGCCGAGCGACGTACGCGGTGCGTGTCACCTCCGAGAACGATGCGTGGCGACTCTGGCTCGGCATCGTGATGCCGTCGTTCCACGCGCCTTCGACCCGCGCGATCTCGTCGCGGAACACGCGCACGCGCATTCGATCCTTGGGCCTCCAACCGAAGAACGTCGCGAGCTCGTCATTGGCGCGCTCGAGGATTCGACTGGATTCCTCGGCATCCTCGCGTGCGCCCTCCCACTCGAGCTCGTAGTAGGCGGTCACGACGTGGATCGGATCCGCCGCGCACGGAGGGCCCGCGGCGAGCAGCGGAGTCGCGATCGTCACGACACAAGCGAACATGATGTCGAGGAGCATGTGCCACGGTCTCCTTCCCTGGGTCCATCCATCCCGAGTACCCGAGGCCACGGACACCGTAACGGACATCCTCGATCTACGCGTTGGACGAGAGACCACGGATCGCTACCGTCGGCCGGATGCCGCGCAGTTTTCAGCGACTTCGTCCGCGTCACCTCCCGCCTCCCGACGGCCCGACGCGTCGCGAGGTGCTCCAACGCTCGCTCGCGGCGGCGGGCTTGCTGCTCTCCGGCTGCGCGACGCGTGAGCGGCGTCGCGACTCGGCTCCGCGCGTGATCGTCGTCGGCGCCGGACTCGCAGGCTTGGCTTGCGCCCACGAACTGCGCGCGCGCGGCGCCGACGTCGTCGTCCTCGAAGCGCGAGCCCGAGTCGGCGGACGCGTACACTCGCTCGACGACGTGATCGACGGCGCGAGCGTCGAAGGCGGCGGTGAATTCATCGGCGCCAACCACCCCCACTGGGTCGGATACGCGCGTCATTTCGGCCTCGAACTCGCACCCGTCACCGGCGAGGACGAGGACCTCGAGGTCCCGATCGTCTTGAACGGCGAGCGCCTCGGGACGCGCGACGCGGAGACTCTGTGGCGCGAGGTCGTCGCTCTGCAAGGCGAACTCACGCAGCTCGCGCGCGAAGTCGATCCGGCGGCGCCGTGGAATCACTCGTTCGCCGGCGCACTCGACATGCGGCACATGTGGGGTTGGGTCGAGGAACGCCAGGTTTCGCGACTCGGTCGGCACTTCTTCCGCGTGCTGCTCGCGGCGGACGCCGGCATGTCGACGAAGAAGCAGTCGCTGCTCGGCACGCTCGCGATGGTCGCGGGCGGCGGACACGAAGCGTTCTGGACGTCGAGCGAGTCGTATCGCTGCTCGGGCGGCAATGCTCGGCTCGCACGCGCGCTCGCGGGCGCGATCGGATCGGAGCGCATCACGACGAGCTCGCCCGTCGTCCGCATCCGTTGGAGCGAGACTTCCGCCGAAGTCGAGACGGACCGCGGCGCCTTCACCGCCGATCGAGTCGTCCTGGCGGTTCCGCCCACGATTTGGCCGAAGATCGTGTTCGACCCGCCGCTGCCCGGCGGGATCGCTCCGCAGCTCGGACACAGCGTGAAGGAACTCGTGACGTTGGAGCGGCCGGCCTGGCTCGAGACGCGCACCTCGCCGGATTCGGTATCGGACGGAGCGATCAGCCTCACGTGGAGTCCGCCGACGACGAACAGCGCTGGTCGCCGCGTCTTGGTCGCGTTCTCGAGCGGCGAGGCCGCGGATCACTTGCGCTCGACGCGCGGCGCGGCGCACAAGGAGCTCGTGCTGAGCGAGCTCGACGCGCGGCATCCGGGGACGCGCGATGCCTTCGTCGCGTCACGCTTCATGGACTGGCCGAGCGAGGAGTGGACGCGAGCTGGATACTCCTTCCCCGCTCCGGGTGAGACCACGACGCGCTTGAGACGACTGCGCGAACCTTTCGGCGCGTTGATCGTCGCCGGCGAGCACACCAGCACGTCGTTCCCGGGCTACATGGAAGGCGCACTCGAGTCCGGCGTGCGCGCGGCGCGGCTCGCGTTCCCCGGTTGATCCCCGTTCACTCGGAGAGACGCACGGCGCGCCCGTCGACGCGACCGTACAGCGCGCGGAAGCGTTGCGCGTCGAGCTTCCCGTCCTCGCCGATCAGCACCGCAGCGCGCTGACCCGGCGCAGCGGAAAGTCCACGTTCCTGCCAGTCGCGCAGAACGCTCGCGCGCACCGCGAGCCGCTGTTCCTCGAGCGGTCGCGTGAAATCGAGCGTGTAGATGCGCCAACGCGGGTCGGCTCGCAGGCTACCCATCGCGACGAAGCGCACGGCGTCGTACGGATCCTGCAGCAGAGTCGAGAAGACGTACGGCATCCAAGTCGTGCCCGACACTGCGCGCGCGGGGTCCCAACCGAAACTCCACGCGGCGAGCGCGCGCTGACCGGCGTCGCCCGAGAGAGCCTGGAGAACCGACTCCGCGACCTCGCGCCGATCCGCGTCCATCTCAGGGATAGCGTGGCCGTACCACTGCGCGAGCTCCTTCGCGGTCCACGCGAGCGTTCGATCGAGATGGCACCCGTTGCAGGCATTCTGCCGACCTGTCGCGAGCGTCTCGTGCGCGCTCGGACTCGTGATCGTGTGGCTACGGATCGCCTTGACGAGCCCGTACGTCGTGTACGGCATGTGGCAGTTCAGGCAATCCGAACCGCTCGAGCCCGCGGCGTGATGCGTGTGCTGCGCGAGCTTCTCGGCGTCGCCGTACTCGGCGTGACACTGCAGGCACGCGCGCGGCCCGTCCATCCCCGGTCGCAGTTGGTCGTCGGCCCAGGCGCGCAGCGTGCTCGCATCGCCGGTCGCGGGATGCATGTCGTGACACGACAGACAGCTCATCTCGCCGCGTTGGAAGCAGGGGCTCTCGACGAGACCGTTGTATTCGCGGCCCGAGACGCGCACTTGTCCGTCGCGCCAGAAGTACTCGTCGAGATGACCCGTCGTGCGGCCGAGAAACGCTTGGATTGCCGGCGTATTCTTCGATTCCGGGGCGCGCAACAAGTCGCGCGTCGCCGCCAGATCGTCGCCGGGCCGGTACGCGAATCCGTCCTTCTCCCAAGCCGGTCTCGTGTCCTTCGTGAGCGGGTGGATGCCGTGGCACTGGCCGCACACCTGCGACGAGCGCACGTGCGACATCTCGGCCGGATTCTCGATGTTCGCTTCGCGCGGCAGCGCCGCCGCCGCTGTTTCATCGAGCTTCTCGCGCTGCGTTTCCTCGGCAACGTGCGCCGCGCCCGGTCCGTGACACGCTTCGCAGGAGATCCCGAAGTCGGCGACCTGCGCGCGTTCCTCGGGACCGTGCTTCGGCGTCCCGTTCGTCGTGTGGCACTGGATGCACGTGCGCGTCCAGCGACCGCTCTCGGAGAAGACGGTCTTCGGCGAAGGCGTGAGGAACAGCGAGTGCCGCGGGATCCACGCCTCCTCTTCGAGGTGCCACACGAGCGGGAGTTGGTCGAGCTCGGTCTTCCCCGGTTCTTCGAGCCAATAGATCTGGTAGTGGTGCGAACCCGTCGTCAGCGCGACGCGCGTCCGCGGACCCACCGATTTCCCGGTCGAATCGAAGGGTTCGGCGAAGGAGTCCGCGCCGTCGCGCGTGAGCTTCCAGGCGCGACCTTCGAGGGGTGGCGTGAAGTCCTTCCACGGCGCGCGGATCGCCGTGAGTGAGCCCACCTGCGTCATCGTGCGGTGATAAGACGCGTGCCAGCTCGCGTGGTTCTCGGCGTGACAGGCGCGGCAAGCTTCGGAGCCCGCGTAGCCTTCGTCGCGCGCCGCGATCGGCACCGCAGGCGAGCGCGCAATCTGGGCCGCGCTTGCTCCGAGTAGCGCGAGACCGAGCGTCGCCGCGAGCACGCCCCACCGATTCATCCGCTGCATGCAGTCATCCTCGCCGGGGCAATCGCGGTGCTCACGATAAAATGCGCGCGCGGATCCGAGCGATTCGCGCACACGCTGTCCATCCGGCGAACACTGTGCCGCTCCGGAGGACGCACCTACGGCCCCCCGCCAACGGATGACCCGGTCTCCACGCGCACGAGCGCCGAGCGATTCCGCGCCAGAACACCGGGACGTTTTTGCGCTCGCGGACCGGCCCTGGAGTCGGTCCGACTCCGGATAGCGCTCGCAGTCCACGAAAACGACTCCCCGGCGCGCTCGCCCGGGAGCGGGATCACGCCCTCGGCCCCGCGAAGACTAGGCTCGCGGTTCTCGGGCCGAAGGCCGATAGAAGGACGTTCCGGAGACCTCCACGATGACGACCCTCGCAATCATGCTCCTCGCGGCCGCGATCGTCGCGTTCCTGACGCTCACCTACCTCGGCCGACCCTACTGGGGTTGGGTCCTCGGCGGTGCGTTGGCACTCGGCGCATGGGCGCAGGGCGCGGGCACGGACTCGACGTCGTTCCGCGTCGTCGCGGGCCTCTTCGTCGGCGCGGCACTCCTCTTCGGCGTGCGACCGTTGCGCGCCGCAGTGCTCGGTAAGCCGCTGCTCACCATCCTCTCGCCCATCTTTCCGAAGATGAGCGACACGGAGCGCATCGCGCTCGACGCGGGGACCGTGTGGTGGGACGCGGAGCTCTTCTCGGGACGTCCGGATTGGAAGCGCATCCTCGCGTTCCGTCCGAAGCCGCTCACGAACGAGGAGCAAGCGTTCCTCGACGGTCCGTGCGAGGCGCTGTGCCGGATGCTCGACGACGACCGCATCCGGCGCGAGGGCGACTTGCCGCGCGAGGTGTGGGACTTCATCGCTCGCGAACGGTTCTTCGGGATGATCATCCCGAAGGAGCACGGAGGCCTTGGTTTCTCGGCGCAAATGCACAGCGCCGTCGTCGCGAAGCTCAGCTCGCGCAGCGTCACCGCGTGCGTGACCGTGATGGTCCCGAACTCGCTCGGGCCGGCGGAACTGCTGCTGCACTACGGCACGGACGAGCAGAAGAAGCACTGGTTGCCGCGACTCGCGCGCGGCGAGGAGATCCCGTGTTTCGCGCTGACCGAGCCGCATGCGGGCTCCGATGCCGGCGGCATGCGCTCGAAGGGCATCGTCACGAAGGGCACGTGGCAGGGACGCGAAGTCCTGGGCCTCCGACTCACGTGGGACAAGCGCTACATCACGCTCGCACCGAAGGCTACCGTCGTGGGGCTCGCGTTCCGCATGTTCGATCCCGACAAGTTGCTCGGGGATCGCGCGGATTTGGGCATCACGTGTGCGCTGATTCCGCGTGAAACGCCGGGAGTGATCATCGGCAACCGCCACGATCCGCTGGGCACTCCGTTCCTGAACGGGCCGACGCGCGGAGTGGACGTTTTCGTCCCGCTCGACGCGATCATCGGCGGCCCCGCGATGGCCGGACAGGGCTGGCGGATGCTCATGGAGTGCCTGAGCGCCGGCCGCTCGATCTCGCTGCCCGCGAACTCGGTCGGCGGTGCACAGCTCGCCGCGCGTACGATCGGTGCGTACGCGACCGTGCGCGAGCAGTTCAACCTCTCGATCGGCCGCTTCGAAGGCATCGAAGCGCCGCTCGGACGCATCGCGGGCACGGTGTATTGGATGAACGCGATGCGCGAAGTCACCGCGGGCGCCGTCGACGCCGGCGAGAAGCCGGCCGTCGTCTCGGCGATCGCGAAGGCCTGGTCCACCGAGGCCATGCGCCGCGTCGTCACCGACGCGATGGACGTCGCCGGCGGCGCGGGGATCTGCAAGGGACCGCGCAACGTGCTCGCGGCGGCGTACATCGCGACACCGATCGGCATCACGGTCGAGGGCGCGAACATCTTGACGCGTTCGATGATCGTGTTCGGCCAGGGCGCGATCCGCTGCCATCCGTTCGCACTGAAGGAGATGGAGGCGGCTGCGGCGAAGGACGCCTCGGCGCTCGACCGTTCCTTCTTCGGACACGTCGGGTTCGTCGCGACGAACACGGTCCGAAGCCTCGTCCTCGGCTTCACGGGAGCACGTTTCGCCGCGGCTCCGGTGGGCGGCGAGGCGGGCGCCGCGCTGCGGCAATTGACGCGTTTCTCGGCCTCGTTCGCGCTGCTCGCGGACGCGGCGATGGGCACGCTCGGAGGCACACTGAAGCGCAAGGAGCACGTCACAGGACGTCTCGCCGACGCCCTGGCCTGGATGTACATCGCGAGCGCCGCGACGAACCGCTTCGTCGTGGACGGTCAGCCCGAGCGGGACCGCGCGCTCTACCGCTGGGCGATCCGCGAATCGCTGTGGAACGTGCAGGAGGCGCTGCGCGGCGTGCTCGACAACCTACCCGCGCGCGCGGCGGCGATCGCGCTGCGACCTGTGGTGTTCCCGCTCGGCGCGCACCATCGTCCGCCGAGCGATCGCGTCGTCGCGGCGGCCGCGCGCGCTTTGATCGACGGCAATCCGGCACGCGTGGCGTTGACGCGCTCGATGCACGTGCCGCACGACGAAGACCCGGGCCTCGGCCGGCTCGAAAAGGCATTGCGCCTCACGCTCGAGACGGAGCCGCTGCGCAAGATTCTGCGCGAGGCCGTGAAGTCGGGCGCGCTGGCGCGCGGCGACGAGCCCACGCTGATCACCGCGGCGTCGGCGAAGGGCGTGATCACCGCGGCCCAGCGCTCGAAGCTCGACGCCGCGTGGGCCGCACGCGACGAGGCCATCCAAGTCGACGATTACGCGCCTGCGGAGTATCCGACGACGGCGAAGCCTTCGATCGAGCGCGCGCCCGTGCGGCGGACCGCGCTGCTGTAGGGCCGGAGCCTAGCGTGGTCGCCGAGCGGTGGTCGACCCACACACGTCCATACTGACCTCGGCGTTGGATGGGGCGGCGTGGGCACTCCGTTCGTGGCGCTACAGGCTGGATTCAGAAGGTCAGCTGTCGCTCTATCCCACGCAGAGATCAGTAGGCAGACCCCGACCGCGAAAGTAGTGGGCGGCTTCGGGTCCGTTTCTGGCGGTGATTTCCAGTCGGATGACGATCGATGCGCCATCCGCGAACGCGAGGGTGATCGAGCGTTCGTCGTCGACGTTCAGCTGGGTCAGGACCGATCCGATCCGCGCGCAGAGCAGGTCCGGCCCACAAGCGGCTGATCGACGAAGTCACGTTTCCCTGCGGCGAGCCGGCGGCGGGGAACTCGTAGTAGGCGCCGTCCGCGACGACGACGGGAGGCGTCAGCACGCGCACGACCGTCTCCTCGAAGTGGAGTTCCACGTAATCGCGCGCGAACGAGATCGCGGACGAACAAGACAGCCGAAAGATGTTCGCCCACGAGATCCTCGCTGATCGTGTGTGCTGCTTCCTTCATGGTGCGCGCGATCGAATGCGCGTCATTCGCGCCGCACCATGCCTGGAAGCCCGTGCGCGGTAAGGAACTGCGTTCCGCCCAGCATCAAGCGTCGTCGTCCCTGCCTCGCCGAGTGCCCTCTGTTCCGAGGCGGCAGCATCGAGCTTGCCCGACTAGGAATTCGCTTTGTGTTGAGTTTGCCTCCGGCCCTCACCGAGAACTCCCCCGTGGTCATCGGATGGGCCTGTCCGGGCTCGGAAGGTAGTTCGCTCCATGAGAATCTCCCCTGGGAAGATCCGCACGCGGAGGGGCGTGTCGGGTCTGAGCCTCGTCGAAGTCACGATCGCCCTCGCGATCTTGTTCACCGGTCTGATGGCCACGGCGCGCACCCTCGCGTCGAGCGTCACGGTGGTGAACGACGCGAAGCGCATGAACACCGCGGCCGTCTTCCTGGAGACGGTCATGGAGGACGTAGCGGCGCAGCCGTACGCGAACTTGCTCGCCCTCGACGGGAACGACATCACCGATGGTGACGATGTGGGCTCGTCGAACTACTCGGCCGAGTTGACCGTCTTCCAGGCCACCGTCGATCTGATCCAGGTCGAAGCCGTGCTGAGCGACCTCCGCACTGATCGCGAGATCGGCCGCGTTTCCACGCTGAGGGCCCGCCGATGAAGACCACGCACAAGAGCGGATTCACGCTGCTCGAGCTGTCGATTTCGACCGTGATCCTCGCTGTCGTCGGCTACTCGGTCTCGGCGGCGGTGAAGCTGGGCAACGATTCGAACTCCACCGTCATGCAGGTCGCGAGCGACTCGCGCGGACAGCGCAAGAGCATCACGCAGTTGATCGACGACGTGCGCATGTCCACGAACACGCGCATCACGATCACCACCGCGATCAACGGCAACAGTCAGGTGCAGCTCCAGATGCCGATCGAAGTGGCTGGAGCGCTCGCTTGGGGCGTCCGTGATCGCCGGCTCGGCGAGGATGAAGACGCGTGGAACCAGGCGGACTGGATCGTCCGCTACTTGGTCGACGACGACGGGCGACTGGTTCGCCGCGTCGTCGATCTGAACGGCGCCACGCGTCTCGAGGACGTACTCGACGACGACCTACTCGAAGGCGTGGGCACACCGGGGTTCCGAATGGTCCAGGCCGGCGCCGTGTGGCAGGTGAACCTCGCCACACGTCGGGGTGATCACGGAACTGTCTCGCGCAACGAATTCCATGTCCGGACGAGGAACTGAGATGAACATCGAACTACGCAAGCAGTTTCGGAACTCCGAGCGCGGTAGCGCCATCGTCGGCGTCCTCGTGGTCTTGGTCGGGATCATGGGGATCGTCTACGCGACCGGAACGACCTCCGTGGTCGAGGTGCGCGAGTCCCGCAAGGCGATCGACGGCGTGCGCGCTTCGTACCTGGCCGAGGCCGGAGTCGAGCGCGGCATACAATTCCTCGGGCAAGCCGTGAAGAACTCGAACATGAGTTCGCCGCTGCTGGGCCTCACGAACCTCTTCGCGGCCGGCGACACGATCACGCCGTTCGTCGGCGAAGGCGTGACGAGCGGTGGCAACCGAGTGGGCGGCTACTCGGTGAGTTTCACGCGCGTAGCCACCGCGGCCACTTCGATCACGATTGCGATCGACGCGACCGGCTACTTCCCCGACGCGCCGTCGGCACTACCCGAGGGGCAGCAAGTCTCCGAGTGGCGCGCCGTGCGTTCGACCGTGCGCTACAACCTCGCTCCGAGCGAGGTGTTCGACTACGCCTACTTCATCAACAACTGGGGTTGGTTCTACGGGCACACGATCCGCTCGTTCGGCAACGCGCGGAGCAACGGGCAGTTCGACTGCGCCGGTTACGCCCCGACGATCACGGGGACTCCGATCTACGACTCGGTCGCATGGACCGGCTCGACGGCGAACCTCGGCGGCTACATCGACGACAACGGCGACGGGCTGACCGACGGCAACGACGGCGGAACATTCGCGAGCTGGGACATCGTGGGAGCGCAAAACGTCCAAGGGAACGGCGGCGATGCGCCGAACCAGCACGATTTCCAGGACAAGATCGAGATGCCGAACCTGACGGACCTCGGTCCGTACGAAGCCAATGCGATCGCGTCGAACAGCTCGATCACCATCAACGGCGTCACGGTCAGCGACGGCGTCTACGGCGACGAAGCCGGTGAGAAGCAGCACCTCTACCTCGTCGGCACGGCAGCGAAGCCGATCGTCCTGAACGGCCCGGTCGTCGTGCGCGGCGATGTCCTGATCAGCGGCATCGTCACGGGACAGGGCGCGATCTACTCCGGTCGCAACGTCTACTGCCCGAAATCCGTCATCTACAAGAACGGGCCGTCCACGCCTCGACCGGTGAACAACTCGGAAGCGGCGACCGAGGCCTGGATGAGCACGAACGCGAACAAGGACTTCCTGGGCCTCTTCGCGCGCGAGCACGTCGTCGTCGGCAACTACACGAACGCCACGTGGCAAGCCTATGTCAACCAGTGGATGACCGATCCGCTGAACGCATCGGCCGAAGACGCGGGTGCCGACGGCATGCCGAACACGTTGGCGGGTCGCGATGGGATCCTCGGGACGTCGGACGACGACGTGCTCGAAGGGGACGGCGTCTTCACGATCGAGCATTACACCGACGCTGACGCGGCACACGGTCTCATCCCGACGGGCAAGAATGTCGGCGATCCGATCCCCGGAACGGGCGAGGACATCGACGGCGACGGCGTGTATGACGGGCAGGCGACGATGGCGCAGATCCCAACCCAGAAACCGCTCAATCCGGGGCACTGGGGCAACTTGACGAGCGCGATCCCGAACTACTCGTCGATCTCGAGCCTGATGGCGAATCATCTCGATGCCGTTTTCTACACGAACCACGCCTTCTGCTGGTTGGTGATCGGTTCCCAGTCCGCGAAAATCAACGGTGGGCTCGTCAGCCGCAACGAGAGCATCATCTACGGCACGCCGACCTTGGATGTGAACCAGGACGCGCGTCTGCTCGGACACAGCTCGTCGAAGTTCGCGAACCTACTGCCGAGGACCGTGCAGCCGATAGAAGTGCTGCGCTGGGTGGAATTGGACCGCGATCCGAATCGCTACGCGGTGGCGCCGTGACATCCTCGCAGTTCATGTTTCGCGCGACGCTCGCGATGGTTCTCGTATGCACCGCGCCCGTCGTTCGCGCACAGGACGTCGATCCGGCGCAGGAGGCCGAAGCGGTACCGACCGTTCAGGAGCAGGTGCTCCTCCGCGGCCGGAATCGGGCCATGCTCCACCCATCGGATCCCCTGGTGATCGGCGGCCGCGAGCAAGGTGACAACGAAATGCGCTCGGGGACGAGCGCTCTGAAACGCGGAAAAACGGCCACCGGCGGCGTGAGTGGGGACGACAGCTACCGACGAGCCATCGCGATGGTCGAGTCGCGCACCATGTTCACGACGCCCCCCCTGCGTACGGTCCTCGCGTCCGAGGTCGGCACCGTCGAGGACGCGCGGCCTCCGGAGAAGGAGAAGATGTCACGCGCGGCACCGGCGACCAAAGTTCCGGCGCCCGCGTCGTCGAACATGCCCTGGGCCATCGGTGGTGTCGTGGCGGCGGCGGTGGCTTTCGCGAGCTGGATGTGCGTGCGCAATCGCAGCTGAGGGACTGACTCAGAGCCTGTGAGGTATTCCCCGCTGTCGCGTGGCGGAGCAGTGCCAACGGATTTCGAGAGGCCGGAGGATCGATTTCTTCCCGGCCTCCAAGTCGGTTGTACTTCGAACTCGAGCAGGCCCGTGCCCCAGGTTCGCTCCACGAACGATCCAAGAATCTGACCGCAGCCGATACACCCACTCGAAGAGCTCATGCGGCCGAGACCTCCGCGTCGTCACCCCCGCCGTCGCCGCACACGTGTCCGCGACGGGAGCACGACGCAACGACCAGACGTCATCGCGTCGAACGGGCGAGGTCGCCGAGGCGCGCGCCGCTCCGGCGGAACGGATCAGATCAAACCGAGCCGCTTCGCGAGGTGGTGCAAGTTGCTGCGGTGCATCCCGAGCACGCGCGCCGTCGCGGACCAGTTGCCGTCCGCGCGTGCGAGCTCGACTCGGATCAGCGCGCGCTGGTGATCATCGAGGGCCTCGCGGAAAGACCGGCCGTGCAGTTCCGTCGGCGAGTCCTGGATCCGGGTAGGCGCACCTGTTCCCTCCGAACTCGCGAGCCGTGCGGGCACCGGCTCGCGGCGTGACCCGGGATCGGAGTCGGTGGCGAACCCCAGATCGCCGGCACGCACGAAAACCGGGTCGCCGGACGTGCTCCGCGCCGATGCGTGCAGCACTCCGCGCGCGACGACGTTCTCGAGCTCACGCACGTTGCCGGGCCAATCGCCCTGGGTGAGCGCAGCTTGCGCGACCGCCTCGAAACGAACCGGCCCGGTGCCGAGCCGACGGCGCACACGGTCGGAGAAGTGCCCGACGAGCAGTGGGATGTCCTGCTTGTGCTCGCGCAGCGGCGCCACGCGGATCCGGCAGACATCGAGTCGATGTAGGAGGTCCGCGCGGAAGTTCCCCGCGCGCGTCTCCGCCTCCAGGTCGCGATTCGTCGCCGCCAGGATGCGCACGTCCACGTGCACGGGGTGATCGGCGCCGACGGACTGGATCTCGCCCTCCTGCAGCGCGCGCAGGAGCTTCGGCTGCATCGACAGCGGCAGCTCACCGATCTCGTCCAGGAACAGCGTCGCGCCGTCGGCCACACGGAACTTCCCGGGGCGTGCGCGGTCCGCGCCGGTGAAGGCGCCCTTCGCGTGGCCGAACAACTCGCTCTCGACGACCGACTCGGGCAGCGCGGCGCAGTTCACGTAGACGAGCGGCTTGTCGGCGCGGCGCGACTGCAGGTGCAGGGTGCGCACGACGATCTCCTTGCCGACGCCGGTCTCGCCCGTGACGAGCACGGGAAAGTCGGAGCCGCCGACGAGCTCGACCTCGCGTCGCAAGCTCGCGATCTCCGCGCTCGTCCCGATCAAGAAGCCGCCGCGACGATCGAGCACGTCGCGTACGAGGTCTTGCGCGACGAGCCCCTGATGGTGCGCGTGCCGCTCGAGCGTGTCGATGAGATCGCTCGTACGCAGCGCTGCCGCCGCGAGCGCCGCGAGGTGCGCGAGGAATCGCTTGTCCACCGCGTCGAACGTTCCCGGCCTCAGCGCGTCCACCGTGAGGACTCCGACGAGTTCGCCCTCGACGACGAGCGGACAGCCGAGACACGCATGTACGGCGAGGTGCGGCTCGCCGTCGACGAGCCCGTCGTACGGATCGGGCAGCGTGCTGTCGGCCGGGAAGATCGTCGGCTGGAGGTTGCGGCAGATGACGTCGAGGCGCGGATGCTCGGCGCGCAGGAACCTCCGGCCGAGCACGTCGGGCGAGAGACCGTGGGCCGCGACCGGCACGAGGACCTGCCCTTCCAAGCGCAGGAGCGCCACCGCATCGCAGGGCAGAGCGCGTCGCACGGCATCGACCAGGCGCCGCGAGCGATCTTCCGACGTCAGCGACGCTGTGATGTCGAGCGCGATCGGGAGGAGGTCGTCCAGGGTCGAGGGTGTTGTGGTCATCGCAACGGTGTTGTCTTTTGCACTCTAACAAGTCGTTGTCAATTCGGCAACGATCTGACGTAAGTGCCTATAGGACAATGACTCTGGCGCCCGGCACGCCGCGTGCCTTCAGAGGGCCGTGCGCACCTCCACGGCCTTTGGGCCGGGATGGTCTCCACCTGCGCGCGACGACCCCGAACCGAGGATCCACGATGCCCATCACGACCGGACCGATCACGCCGAGCATGACGCTGGCCGACTTGGCCGCGACCCGCGCGGGAGCGTCCCGGGTCTTCTATCGCCACGACCTCGACTTCTGCTGCCATGGTCGCGTCAGCCTGGCCGACGCCTGCGCGAAGAAGCGGATCGCGGTCGACGCGCTCGTGCGCGAGCTCGAAGCCGAGACTGCGAACCAGCCTGACTTCCGCCGCTTCGACGATCAGCCGATCGCGGACCTGATCCAGCACCTGCTCGATCGCTTCCACACACCGCACCGCGCCGAACTCCAGCGCCTGCTCGAGATGGCGCGCAAGGTCGAGAAGGTCCATGCGGACAAGAGCTCGTGTCCGCGAGGGCTCGCGGATCACGTCGCGAACATCGCCGAGGAACTCGAGGCGCACATGCAGAAGGAGGAGCAGGTCCTCTTCCCGATGATCCTCGGCGGACGCGGTCGATCGGCGTCGATGCCGATCCAGGTCATGGAGGAGGAGCACGAGGACCACGGCCGGAACCTCGAGCGCTTGCGTGAGCTGACGCACCAGTTCACGCCGCCGGAGGAAGCCTGCGGCACGTGGCGCGCCCTCTACCTCGGTCTGCACGAGCTCGACGAACAGCTCATGCAGCACATCCACCTCGAGAACAACGTGCTCTTCCCGCGCGCTTTGCGCAGTTGACCGGAAGCCCCCCCCACCATGAAACACGAAACGAAGCTGTGGCTGACTCTGGGCGCCGTCGTCGGCGGCGCGTTCTTCGTGCTCGGGTTCTTCGGGCGCGAGGTCTACCGCCAGGCGCCGCCGATCCCCGCGCTCGTCGTCACGGCGTCGGGCACGACGCTGATGACGCAGGAACAGATCCTGGACGGCCAGCAAGTGTGGCAGAGCATCGGTGGTCAGCAGGTCGGTTCGATCTGGGGCCACGGTGCGTATCAGGCACCGGACTGGTCGGCGGACTGGCTGCACCGTGAAGCGCTGGCGCTGCTCGAGACCTGGAGTCAGGCCGAGCACCGCGCGCCGTTCGAGAGCCTGCACGCCGAGCAGCGCGGCGCGCTCGAACGGCGACTCCAGAACGAGATGCGCGCGAACCGCTTCGACGCGACGAGCGGCGTCCTCACGGTGAGCGACGAACGCGCGCGAGCGATGGCCTCGAACTCGGATCACTACACGCGGCTCTTCGGTGGCCACGCAACGCTCGCGAGCTTGCGCGAGGACTACGCGCTGTCCGCGCAGCCGATCACGGATCCCGTGCGACTCGAGCGGCTCTCACAGTTCTTCTTCTGGACGGCGTGGGCCTGCGTGACGAACCGCCCCGGCGAGAACTTCACCTACACGAACAACTGGCCGCACGAGCCGCTCGTCGGAAACGTTCCGACCGGTAGCAACTTCCTGTGGTCGATCCTGTCGATCGTCCTTCTGATTGCAGGGATCGGCGCGCTGGTCTGGCACTTCGCGGCGCGCTCCAAGGAGGACGAACCACTCGTGATGCCGAAGCGCGATCCGCTGGACGGCTTCGCGTTGACGCCGTCGATGCGCGCCGTCGGCAAATACGCCGTCGTCGTGATCGCTCTGTTCGTCGTGCAGGTCCTGCTCGGCGCGCTGACGGCGCACTACACCATCGAAGGCCAGTCGTTCTTCGGCCTGCCGATCGGCGAATGGTTGCCCTACGCGCTGACGCGCACGTGGCACCTGCAGACTGCGGTCTTCTGGATCGCGACGGCTTTCCTCGCGTCCGGACTCTTTCTCGCGCCGCTCATCGGCGGTCGTGAACCGAAGTACCAGCGGCTCGGCGTCAACGTGCTCTTCGGCGCGCTTCTCCTCGTCGTCGGAGGATCGATGACCGGTGAGTACTTCTCGATCCATCAGAAGCTCGGCCTCGACGCCGGATTCTGGTTCGGGCAGCAAGGCTACGAGTACGTTGACCTCGGCCGCGTGTGGCAGATCGCGCTCTACGTCGGACTGATCCTGTGGCTCGTGCTCATGGTGCGCGGCATCCTGCCCGCGCTACGCCGCAAGGACGCGGAGCGCGGCATGATCGTCCTGCTCGCGGGATCGATCGTCGCCATCGGGCTCATGTACGGCGCGGGACTGATGTTCGGCGCTCGCACGCACCTCACCGTCGCCGAGTACTGGCGCTGGTGGGTCGTGCACCTGTGGGTCGAGGGCTTCTTCGAGGTCTTCGCGACGGGCGTCCTGGCCTTCCTCTTCAGCCGACTCGGGCTCGTCAAGACGCAGAGCGCGACTCGCGCGTTCCTCGCATCCACGACGATCTTCCTGCTGGGCGGGATCCCTGGGACGTTCCACCACCTCTACTTCAGCGGCACGCCGATCTCGATCACCGCGATCGGAGCCATGTTCAGCGCGCTCGAAGTCGTGCCGCTCGTCCTCATCGGACGCGAAGCCGTCGAGACGCTGCGCATGCCGGGCCGCGCGGCCTGGATGGAGCGTTATCGCTGGCCGATCCGGTTCTTCGTGGCGGTCGCGTTCTGGAACCTCGTCGGAGCGGGTGTGTTCGGCTTCCTGATCAATCCGCCGATCGCGCTCTACTACCTGCAAGGCCTCAACACGACGCCAGTGCACGCGCACACGGCACTCTTCGGCGTCTACGGGATGCTGTCACTCGGACTCGTGCTGATGATCTTCCGCCGCTTGTCACCCACCCTGGCGTGGAAGGGGCGCGCGCTGTCGTACTCCTTCTGGGCGATGAACATCGGCCTGAGTCTGATGGTCGGCATCTCGATCCTGCCGATCGGTATCGCGCAGGCGATCGCGAGCGTCGACACGGGCCTGTGGTACGCGCGCAGCGCCGAGTTCCTGCAAACGCCGCTGCTCGAGAACCTGCGCTGGTTGCGCATCGTCGGGGACACGGTGTTCCTCTCGGGCGTCGCGTCGCTCGCCTGGTTCGTGGTCGGGCTCAAGACCGGCAAGTCATACGAGACTGCGCGGACTTCGGTCGCCTCGACCCCGGAGATCACCGCCTTTCCGAAGACCGCTGGATGACGGCCTGAGCGGAAACTCGTGAGAGCCGGCCCGGCGGACTCAGTCCGCCGGGCCGCTTGCGTTCCCCACCGACGACGAGGCGGCGCTCTGACTCAGCCGGTTCGCGAGCTGCTGCAGGAACAACCCCACGTCCGTGACGACGCCGATCGTCTGCGCCGATCCGCGGTCGGCGAGCTTCGTCACGACGGCCGGGTTGATGTCGACGCACACCACCTTCACCCACGAAGGCAGCATGTTTCCGACGCCGATCGAGTGCAGCATCGTCGAGAGCATGAGCACGAGCTGCACGCCGTCGAGCGCCTTCGCATAGCGCTCCTGGGCTTCGACGAGATCCATCAACGTGTCGGGCAGCGGACCGTCGTCGCGGATCGAGCCCGCGAGGACGAACTCGACGCGTTGCTCGACGAGTGCGTGCATGATCCCCGTCTTCACGAGACCCTGGTCGACGGCGGCCTTCACAGAACCTGCGTGGTTCACGACGTTGATCGCGCGCATGTGGTTCTTGTGCCCGTCGACGACGGGCGAACCGGTCTGGAGATCGACCCCGAGGCTCGTGCCGTACAGCGCGCTCTCGATGTCGTGCACGGCCAGCGCGTTGCCCGACAAGAGCACGTCGAACCAACCGCCGCGCACGAGACGACAGAAATACTCGGTCCCGCCCGTGTGGATCACGACGGGGCCCGCGACGACCGCAACCTTGCCGCCGGCGCGCTTCACCTCGCGGATCATGTCGGCGACCTTGCCGACGCTGACCTCGACGCGACGCTCGGACGAGATGTCGTTGCTCATGAACGCGAACCCATGGCGGTCGCGCTGCACGAACTCGGGCGTGACCCGGATCCCGTCGACGCCGCAGATGACGCGCTCGCCTGCTTTCACGTCGCGCAACTTGCGACACGTGGGCTTGCCGTCCTCGATGAGGATCACGGCGTCCATGCGCTGCTTCGTCACGTCGTCCCAGCGCCCGCTGATGCGCACCTGCGTGCGATGGTTCGTCGTCGAGTAGAAGTCGTGCGGCACGCAGCGATCCTTCATAGCCGGCTCGAAGCGCGCGTCGCGCTGATCGACCATGCGACAACCGAGCGGCACGAGTTCGTCGACGAGTTCGCGCAGGACATCGGGGCTCTTCGCCGTGAGCTTGAGCTTCGCGTACGACGGATCGTCGTTCGTCGTACCGATGCGGAACTCGAGAACTTCGTACGTCGCTCCGCGCTCGATCACCTTGTCGAAGATGTGCTGGAGGAGCTGGCTGTCGATCAGATGACCTTCAGCCTCGATCGTTTCGGTGGTGCGTGCTTCGGGCATGAGATCAGGTGATGAGCGCCAAGAGACCCGCGCCGAAACCGCCGGCGATCCCAGTGATCGCGCAGGCCGTAGCCCACTTCGGTCGGACGAAACCGGGCACTTTTTCGCCGGCGTAGAGGCACATGAACCCACCGAAGAAGGCGGACGCGACGGCGCCGAATGCGACGACGAACGCGCCGGCCGCGAGCGGAGTCTCGCCACCGCTTGGATCGAGGAACCCGACGACGAGCGAAACCACGACGATGACCGGCGCCGCCGCGCACAACCGCGGGCCCCAGACGGCGGTGGGATCGTTCTGTTCGCTCGACATCGAGTGTGGGCTCAGCGCTGGGTCCAACCGGTGATCTGATCGCGCAGAGTGATCAGCGCCTTCGACTCGGGGTCGAACAGTCCGGCATCCCACGCCGTTCCAATCGAGTGGTGGTTGCCCTCCCCGAGCGCCAGCATGCTCTGGAGAACGGCCTTCGACTCGTTCCAACCGGCCTTGGGCAAGTGTGCTCTGCACTTGTCGATCGCCTGCTGCGCGCAGTTGCGGATCTCCGGCTTCCCGAGCCACGCATCCACGAGCACGTCCTCGAGGCTCCCTCGATGCTTGCCGACCGGCAGGACGATCGCGGCACACGTTCGGCCAGGGGTTGCACACCACGAACGAAACTGCTTGTCGTTCTTTCGAAGGCCTTCCATGACTCCATCGGCCGACTTCCGCGCGCTACGCGCGTCTCGATCGGCGTCGCGCACGAGCACGATTCGACGTGCAGTGCTACGGAAAATGGCCGACTTGACCAGAACTCGTGCCTCCTTGCTGAACTCCGGCACGCCTCCGACTGATCTGACTTCAACGGAGCCGAGGACGGGCTCAAGGATCCTTCGAATCACGAATTCGTCGTCCTTCCCTTCGACGAGAACGAAGAGCGACGGTCCAGTAATCTCAGCGGACTTCGATGCCACGACGGGCAGCCTCCCCAAGTTCCGCCTCCGAGTACCGCACAGCTTCGACTCCACGCTCGTCTCGGTCGATACGGATCAGGCTCACATCGTCACCCGGTCCTTGGGCGTCGGCGGCGGCCGCCGCGTCGAGGCACTCGCGACTGTGGGTAGTCGCAATGATCTGAACGCCGCGCTGGCGCGCGAACGGAATCACGGCCTCCCAAAAGGGTCGAAGCGCCGTGTGATGCAATCCAGCCCCAACTTCGTCGATGAGCAGGAGACCACCTCGGACACTTTCGATTGCCAGGAACACGCGTACGGCAAGCGAGAATCCATGCCCCATCATCACGATCGGGATGCGCGGCCCGTCTCCCAGGTTGGCGTGAAGCATGTCCGTGCTCCCAAACCCCAGGATCTCGATCGAAAGCAGGCGAGGCTCTACGGGCCGAAGCCCTGCGATGAGCGTTGAGAGTCGGCCCTCATTGACGACTCGGGTGAACGAACCGTGCGAGGGAGAACCGGCGAGAGCATCAAGGGCTAGGTACTGGCAAACGAGTTGCCCGGGCACATCACCCATCTCTCCTTCCACGGCTCGGAACATGTTCTCGTGTGCTTCGACGACGAGCTTCCTGCGCGTGCGACCCGATGCGTAGGACACTGCGAGTTGCTTCGGGACAGCACTCGATTCACGCACGATCGCTGAACCCCCGTCCGCCCCTGAGCGATCGCCTAGGGACCTCAGGGTTAAGCTCCTGATGGACTGGCTCATCCCCACATCCATCTTGGCGCGCGTGGTCGAAGGGCCCGTTCTGCGAAGGGTCTCGATCGAGAAGGAATCAAGCTGCTTCGTCTGCGCGAAAAGCCATGCCCACACAACATGCACATCAAGTTGCGGAAGAGACTGAAGTCCACGCGGAACATTGACGCTCAGCGTCAATGCTGGGTTCAGAGGCGCGCTCGCCAAGAACAACGCTTCCAGGAAAGATGTCTTTCCTACGTTGTTTCGCCCGGTCACGAGTGTCACGGCCGTCATTCCGCGGACGTCGAGATCATCGAGACCTCGAAACCCGCGAATCCTGACTTCGCTCAGTAGTTGATTCGACGACTTGCTGCGTTTGGCCATGTGCTTACCCGATCAAGCGCCGCAGCACGTACTGCAGGATGCCGCCGTGGCGGAAGTACTCGGCCTCGTTCGGCGTGTCGATGCGCAGCAACGCGTCGAACTTCGTCTCCTTGCCGTCGGTCGCCTTCGCGACGACCTGAACGCGCATTCCGGGCGAGAAATCGCCTTCCAAAGCGCGCTTCACACCTTGGATCGCGATGGTCTCATGACCCGTCAAGCCGAGCGAATCCATGCTGGCGCCGGCTTGGAACTGCAGCGGCAGAACGCCCATCCCGACGAGGTTCGAGCGGTGGATGCGCTCGAAGCTCTCGGCGATCACGGCGCGCACGCCCTGGAGCATCGGACCCTTCGCGGCCCAGTCGCGCGAGCTGCCCGTGCCGTATTCCTTGCCCGCGAGGACGATCGTCGGGATACCCGCGGCCTTGTACGCCATCGCGGCGTCGTAGATCGATGTCTTCTCGCCCGTCGTGAAAAGGATCGTGTCGCCGCCTTCGGGTCCGCCGAGCAACTTGTTCTTGATGCGCGTGTTCGCGAACGTGCCGCGCACCATGACTTCGTGGTTCCCGCGGCGCGCGCCGTAGGAATTGAAGTCGTCGGGCTTCACGCCGAGCGCTTGCAGGTACTTGCCCGCCGGGCTCGACGCCTTGATCGATCCCGCCGGTGAAATGTGGTCCGTCGTGATGCTGTCGCCGAATGCTGCGAGCACGCGCGCGCCGCCGATGTCCGTGACCGCCGTCGGCTTCACGGGCATCCCCTCGAAGTACGGCGGGTGCTTCACGTACGTCGAGTTCGCGTCCCACGCGTAGGTGTCGCCGGCCGGCACCTTCAGCGAGCGCCAACGCGCGTCGCCCTTGTACACGTCGGCGTACGTCTTCTGGAACATCGGCCGGTCGATGGTCTTCGTGACCGCTTCCTGGATCTCGGCCGCCGTCGGCCACACGTCCTTCAAGAAGACCGGCTTGCCGTCCTTGCCCGTCCCGAGCGGCTCGGTCGTGAGGTCGATGTCGACGCTTCCCGCGAGCGCGTACGCGACGCACAACGGCGGCGAAGCGAGGTAGTTCGCGCGCACTTGTGCGTGCACGCGACCTTCGAAGTTGCGGTTGCCCGACAGCACGGCCGACACGACGAGCCCGGCTTCGTCGATCGCCGTCGCGATCGGCTTCGGCAACGGACCGCTGTTCCCGATGCACGTCGTGCAGCCGTAGCCGACCACGTGGAAGCCGAGCTGATCGAGATACTTCTGCAATCCGGCCTTCGCCAAGTATTCCGTCACGACGAGCGATCCCGGCGCGAGGCTCGTCTTGACCCACGGCTTCGACGTGAGCCCCTTCTCCACCGCCTTCTTCGCGAGGAGACCCGCGGCCATCATCACGCTCGGATTGCTCGTGTTCGTGCAGCTCGTGATCGCCGCGATGACGACGGATCCGTGCTCGAGCACGAAGTCGCCCGCGTCGGTGTGCACGGCGACGCTCGGTTCGGTCGCGGTCACGGTCACGCAGTCCGACTCGGACGGAGCGGACGTGCCGCCCTCACCCACGAGGCGACCGACTGTCAGCTTCTTCGGATCGGGTCCGGCCATGCGCCCGCACAGCTCGTCGAGCTTGGCTTCGAACTCGCGCTTCACATCGCCGAGGCGCACGCGATCCTGCGGACGCTTCGGACCGGCGAGCGAAGGCTCGATCGTGGCGAGGTCGAGCGTCAGGAGGTCCGAGTATTCGGCCATCGGGCTCGACGCGTCGTGCCACAACCCTTGCGCCTTCGCGTAGGCCTCGACGAGCGCGATCTGCGCGTCACTGCGACCCGAGAGTCGCAAGTACGCGATCGTGCTCGCGTCGATCGGGAACATGCCGCACGTGGCGCCGTATTCGGGCGCCATGTTCGCGATCGTCGCGCGATCCGCGAGCGGCAAGTCGACGAGCCCGGGCCCGCAGTATTCGACGAACTTCCCGACGACGCCGTGTTTGCGCAGCATCTCGGTCACACGCAATACGAGGTCGGTCGCAGTCGCGCCCTCGGGCAGCGCACCAGTGAGCTGCACACCGACGACTTGCGGAATCAGCATGGAAACAGGCTGTCCCAGCATCGCGGCCTCTGCCTCGATGCCGCCGACGCCCCATCCGAGGACACCGAGCCCGTTCACCATCGTCGTGTGCGAATCGGTGCCGACGACGGTGTCGGGATACGCCCATTCCGCGCCCTTCGCGTCGTTGCCAGCCATGACGACGCGCGCCAGGAACTCGAGGTTCACTTGGTGCACGATCCCCGTGTCCGGCGGCACGGCCTTGAAGTTCTGGAACGCGGTCGAGCCCCAGCGCAGGAACACATAGCGCTCCTCGTTGCGCTGGAACTCGATCTCGGCGTTCTTCTCGGCCGCGTCGGGGCGACCGAAGTAATCGACTTGCACCGAGTGATCGATGACGAGCTCGACGGGCGATAGCGGGTTGATCTTCCGCGCATCGCCGCCGCGCTTCTTCATCGCATCGCGCATGGCCGCGAGGTCGACGACGCACGGAACGCCCGTGAAATCCTGGAGCAACGTGCGCGCCGGCGTGAACTGGATCTCCTTCGTCGGCGTGGCCTTCGGATCCCACGCGGCGAGAGCTTCGATGTCCGTCTTCGTGACGGCGACGCCGTCCTCGGTGCGCAGCAAGTTCTCGAGCAGGATCCGCAAGCTGAATGGCAGCTTCGCGACGCGTGGCAGGCGCTTCGTGAGCGCGAGGAGGCTCGCGATCTGGTACGTGCGGCCTGAGGAAACGAGGGTCGTTCGAGTCTGGAAGCTGTCGTGCATGGATGGGCTCGTCGCGGGTTCGATGGCGGGCAGTCTACGCACTCGTGCGGCGCGTTGCCCGCCCACTCCCACTCACCAGCCCGGCACATCCAGCGTGCGAATCCAGCTCGGACCACGGACCGGTCCGAGCATCGGCGTACCAGACTCCCGCACGAGGCGCGCAAGGTCGGTGCGGTCGCCGTCGTTCGCGTCACCCAGTGTCCACCGACGATGCAGCCCCGCTCTACCCCTGCGGTACCTCGACCGAGTACTTCGCTCCCGCCGTCGCGTCGACGAACCACACGAGGCTTCCGCCGCGCGGTCGCACACGACCCGCGGGAGGCGTCGCAGCACTAGGTCGCAGCACCGTCGCCGATCGCACCATCGACGCTTTGTCCGCGCCCACGACGAGGAACATCACGCGTGCTGCCGCTTCGAACACGGGGAACGTCATCGTCACGCGCCACGCGCCGAGCCTCTCGACGTGGTTCGCGACCACGAGCCGCGTCGACTCCTCCATCGCGTTCGTGCCCGGGAACAAGGACGCCGTGTGGCCATCCGCGCCCATCCCGAGCAAGACGACGTCGAAACGCGGCATCTCGCCGGGGCGCAAGCCGAAGTGCACTTGGATCGCGTTCTCCGCGTCCGAAGCGGCATCCTCGGGATCGCGCTCGCCCGCGATGCGGTGGACGTTCGCGTCGGGGATCCGTGCACGCTGGATCAAAGTCTCGCGCGCCATCCGCCAATTGCTCTCCTCGCTCTCCGGCGGAACGCAGCGTTCGTCGCCGAAGAAGACGTGCACTTTGTCCCAGGGCAACTCGACGGAGGCGAGCAACTCGTGCGTACGACGGGGAGTACTTCCGCCCGACAGCACGAGGTCGCACCGACCGCGTTCCCCCACCGCCGCGAGCACGGCGTGCGCGATCTCGTCCCGCGCGGCTTTCGCGACGGATTCCGCGTCCGCGACCACGCGGACTTCGGGTGTCGCAGCCTTGACCCGGCGTGTCGCCATCGAAGGTGAACGCTACGCGATCACTCGATGCGGCGCCACTTCCGGCCGTCGCGCTCGAGCAAGTCGTCGGATTCTTTCGGTCCCCACGAACCGGCAGCGTAGTTCGGGAACGAGCGCGGCGGCAGCGCGCTCCACACTTCCTGCATCGGGCCGACGATCGCCCAACCCATCTCGACCATGTCCGCACGCTGAAACAGCGTCGGATCGCCCTTGATGCAGTCGTAGATCAGCGTCTCGTATCCGGTCGTCGGTGGCTGTTGGAAGTGATCCTTGTAGCGGAAGTCCATCGCCACGTTGCTCATCCGCACCGACGGTCCAGGGATCTTCGCGCCGAAGCGCAGCGTGATGCCTTCGTCGGGTTGCACGCGGATGACGAGTACGTTGCGCGACAAGTGCTCGACCGGCGTGTTGCGGAAGAGCAGCAGCGGCGGGCGGCGGAACTGGATCGAGATCTCCGACACGCGGCGCTCCATGCGCTTGCCCGTCCGCAAGTAGAACGGCACGTCGGCCCAACGCCAGTTGTCGACGCTGAGCTGCATCGCGGCGAATGTCTCTGTGCCCGAGCCGCGCGCAACGCGTTCTTCCGAGCGATATGCGGCTGCTTTCTTGCCGTCGACAGTGCCCTCACCGTATTGGCCGCGCACCGTGTGCGTCAACACGCGCTCGGGCGTCATCGGCTGGATCGCACGCAGGACCTTGGCCTTCTCCTCGCGCACCGCTTCGGCCTCGAACGACGTCGGCGGTTCCATCGCGACGAGCGCGAGCAACTGCAGGATGTGGTTCGGAACCATGTCGCGCAGGGCACCGGCCGTGTCGTAGTACCCGCCGCGCGACTCGACGCCGATCGATTCGGCAACGGTGATCTGCACGTTGTCGATGTACTGACGGTTCCAGATCGGCTCGAACATCCCGTTCGCGAAACGGAACACGAGGATGTTCTGAACGGTCTCCTTCCCGAGGTAGTGATCGATCCGATAGATCTGGTCCTCGCGAAGGATCTCGCTCAGTTCCTTGTTCAGGATCCGCGCGGATGCGAGGTCGGTGCCGAACGGCTTCTCGACGATCACGCGCGACCAGCGGCCGTTCTCTTCCTTCGTGAGACCCGCTGCGCCGAGATGCTTCACGATCGGCGCGAAGTACTCCGGCGCCGTCGACAAGTAGAAGAGGTGGTTTCCGGTCGTCCCGTGCTGCGCGTCGATCTTCGCGAGCTCCGCGCCGAGCTTCGGATACGCGGCCGGATCCATGAAGTCCGCGGCGATGTAGTGCAGTCGCGACAGGACGTCCTCGACCACGGCCGGCGGCAACTGGTGCGTGGCGTACTTCGCGACGTCATCCGCGACGCGCTTGCGATACGTCGCCGTGTCGAGTGCGGTGCGCCCGACGCCGATGATCGCGCAACCCTTCGCGAGCAAGTTCTCGTTGAACAGATTGCACAGCGCGGGGATCAACTTGCGTTTCGTCAAGTCGCCCGCTGCGCCGAAGATCACGATCGACGCGGGGCCGACGGGCCGTGCGTACGGATTCACGAGCGTGTCCGCCGCGTCCGCTTCGGCCTGAACGGCCTCGCCAGTCGTCGTCGGTCCCATGTCAGTGCGCCTTCGTGGATCCGCCGGCGGCCGGCTCGACGTGGCCGCCGAACTTCTCGCGCATCGCGGAGATCACTTTTTCCGCATACGTGTGCTCTTGGCGCGAACGGAAACGCGTGAAGAGCGCGGCTGTCAGCACTTCGGCTGGCACCGCGTTGTCGATTGCGGCCTGCACGGTCCAACGACCTTCGCCGGAGTCCTGCACGAAGCCCGAATAGCGCGCGAGCTTCGGGTCCTCTTGCAGCGCCATCGCGGTCAGGTCGAGCAGCCACGAACCGACCACGCTGCCCCGACGCCACAGTTCAGCGACGTCCGCGAGCTGCAAGTCATAGCGCATGTCGGCCGGCACCGACGCGCCGTTCTGGCTCTTCATCAGGTCGAAGCCCTCGGCGTACGCCTGCATGATCCCGTACTCGATGCCGTTGTGGACCATTTTCACGAAGTGGCCCGCGCCGACGGGACCGCAGTGCAAGTAGCCCTCCTCGGCCGTTCCGCCGTTGCGGCCGACCGTCGGCGGCGTGTCGCCGCGACCGGGCGCGAGCGTCTTCAACGCCGGGGCGATCAGCGCGATGGCTTCTTTCACGCCGCCGGCCATGAGGCAATAGCCGCGCTCGGCGCCCCACACGCCGCCGCTCGTACCGACGTCGACGTAGTGGATCCCCTTCTCGCCGAGGACCTTCGAGCGACGCACGTCGTCCTTGAAGTAGCTGTTGCCGCCGTCGATCACGACGTCGCCTTTCGAGCACAAAACGCCCAGCTTTTTGATCATCTCCTCGGTCACGTCACCCGCAGGCAGCATGACCCAGATCGCGCGCGGTCCCTTCAGCGCCCTGACCAGATCCTCGACCGTCTTGGCAGCGTGTGCGCCGATTTTCTGGAGCTCTTCGCTTTTCGCGAAGTCGCGATTCCACACGACGCATTCGTGTCCACCGCGCACGAGGCGACGAACCATGTTGCCGCCCATGCGGCCCAGCCCGAGCATTGCGATCTGCACTTGCGATCTCCTCGAATGGGGAAGCTTCAGGAACCAGCCGGCAGCGAGAGTGCGTCCGACAACGCGCGACGCAGCGTGTTCATCCCGGCGCGAAGATCGCCCGTGATGTGAGCGCGCAGAGCACGTTGACCGCGCTCGACGAGAACCTGCATGTCGCCGCGCGCCTGCGCGGCCTGGACGATGCCGAAGCCGTACTTCTGACCGGGAACAGCCAGGTCGTTCGCCACGGTGCGCGTGATCTGGAGGAACACGCCCGTGCGCGGGCCGCCTTTGTACGCCTGACCGGTGGAGTGCAGGAAGCGCGGCCCGAACCCAACGCACGTCGCGGTGCGACGCGCGTCGCGCAGCGCCGTGCGCATCGCTTGGAGATCGGCCGTGTTCTCCGCGGTCATCGGCACATACGCCAAGAATCCAGCATAGTCGCGCGGCTTCGTCGCGAAGTGCGCACGCAGGACGTCGGCGAGCGAGGCCTCTCCGCCGGTCGTCGTGTACAGAGCTCCAGCATGTTCGTGCGGCGCGTAGAGGTGGATGCCCTGCTCCTCGAAGAAGTGCTTCTCAGCGGGCAGCGCACCGGTGAGTTCGTAGGCGCTGGTCAGTTCTTTCGTGACGATCTTGCTGGCCTCGACGTCGGGCTGGTCGAACGGATGGATGCCGATGACGGAGCCCGCGACCGCGGTCGCGACTTCCCAGCGGTAGAACTCCGCGCCGAGGTCGAGCACGTCGCCGACGGCGATGCGCACGACGGCGTGTCCAGCTTTCTCGAGCGCCTCGACGGCCAAGTCTTGCGCCTTGTCGACGTCGCTCGCGAGCCGCACGTAGGCGAACATGCGGTCATCGCCGTAGATCGCCGGGCTCCCGAGCGGCTCGAGATCCATCGGCACGATGCCGCGGCCGATTTTCCCCGTGGATTCCGCGACGAGCTGCTCCAGCCAACCACCCAGCGAAGCCAACTTCGGGCTGACGACGAGGGTGAGCTTGTCACGCCCCTCCTTCGCCGCGGCGCCGAGGAAGAGACCAAGTTGCACGGCCGGGTCATTCGCGGCGGCGTTGTCGCCGATGCAGCGCTTCGCCATGGCGTCCGCGCGACCGAGGAATTGGTCGAGATCGACGCCGATCAGCGCGGCGGGGACCAGACCGAACATCGACAGCGCCGAGAAGCGGCCGCCGATCGTCGGGTCGCCCGCGAAGATCTTGCGGTACCCCTTCGACTTCGCGACGCCTTCGAGCTTCGAGCCCGGGTCCGTGATGGCGACGAAGCGCCGACCCGCGTCTTTCGCGCCGACTTTCTTCACCACGCGGTCCCAGAAGAACGCGTCGAGGATGTTCGGCTCGAGCGTCGAACCGGATTTGCTGGCGACGACGACGAGAGTCTTCGAGAGGTCGACTTTCTTCTCGAACGCCGCGACTTGATCGGGGTCCGTCGAGTCGAGCACGAAGAGCGTCGGGTAGCCGGCTCGCGATCCGAACGTTCGCGCAAGCACCTCCGGGCACAGGCTCGAACCGCCCATGCCGAGCAGGAGGACGCTCTGGAAGCCGTCCTTCTTCACGCCGTCGGCGAACGCGCGGAGCTCGGCGATCGCGGACTTGCCGCGCGACGGCGCGTCGAGCCAGCCCAGCCACTTGGCTTCGTCGCCGTTGGTCCAGACCGTCGCGTCCTTGCGCGAGAAGCGGCGTGACTCGTCACCTTGCGTCCAATCGCGCGCTGCGGCTTCGAGCGCGCGTTGGATGTTCGCAGGTGCCTTCGTCGTGATGCCGGAGCTGACGCTGGAGGCACCCGGCATCGCATGCGTCACCGAGCTGCTCGATGTACTCGTTGACGATGCACTCGTCGCACTCGGCGCACTCGGCGCAGTCGTCGCAGTCGGCGCAGTCGGCGCAGTCGTCGCAGTCGGCGCAGTCGTCGCAGTCGACGCACTCGTCGCAGTCGGCGCAGTCGTCGCAGTCGTCGCACTCGGCGCACTCGGCGCACTCGACGGGGTCGCTGCCGCGGGCGCGCTGGACGCCGCAGTCGCTGACGTTGCGCCGCCCGAGGCGGGCGGCGGTGGGTTGCCGCCCTCCACCGACTTGATCAACGCGTCGAACGCGTCGGAGAACTGCTTCAAGCCATCGACGAGCAACCCATCCGTGACCTTGTCGAGCGACACGCCGGATCCGTCGAGTTCACGCAGAATCCTTTTCGCGTCGAGCAAGCCCTCGGTCAGCGAGCTGCGCGGCTTTCCGTGATCGCGGAAGGCGTCGATGGTCGCCGGCGGGGCCGTGTTGACCGTGTCGCGACCGATCAGTTCCTCGACGTACATCACATCGCGGTACTTCTTGTTCTTCGTGCCGGTGCTGGCCCACAGAACGCGTTGTGTCTGCGCGCCCTTCTTGGCCAGATCGCGCCAACGCCTGCTGGTGGTGACGTCTTCGTAATGCGCATACGCCAACTTGGCGTTCGCGATCGCCGAGCGGCCCATGAGCGCTTCGAGGCTGGCGCGATCCTTCGGCGTCTTCGCCGCCGCGATCTTCTGCTCGAGCTGCGTGTCGATCGTCGAGTCGATACGCGAGACGAAAAAGCTCGCGACGCTGGCCACGTGCGACAAATCGCCACCGGCCTTCGCGCGACGCTCCAACCCGCGCAAGTACGCTTCGAGCGTCTCCGCGTAAGCCGCGCGCGCGAAAAGCAGAGTGACGTTCACGTTGATTCCCGCCGCGATCAGTTCCTCGAAGGCCTTGCGCCCGTTCGCCATCCCCGGGACCTTGATCATCACGTTCGGACGCGCGACCTGTTCCCACAGGTGCATGGCTTCGCGCACGATCTCGTCGGGAGAATCGCCGCGGTGCAGCGTCACTTCGAGCGACACGTACCCGTCGCGTGTCTTCGTGCGGTCGTACGTCCCCTTCATGACGTCGCACGCGGTCTGGATGTCGCGGATGACGAGCGCTTCGTAGAGCTCGAACGCGCTCGAGCCCGGTTTCTTGCGGCGCAGCTCGGCGAGAGCCGTCGCGTATTCCGTCCCCTCGCGAATCGACTTCTCGAAGATCGAGGGATTCGAGGTGACGCCTCCGATCCCGTCGGCCTCGACCATGCGGTGCAACTCGCCTGACTCGAGCAGCTTGCGCGAGATGAAATCGAGCCAGATCGACTGGCCGAGCGCGGCCGTTTCCTTCAGCGGATTCATGGGGACCTCAAGTCGTGGCGAGGGAAAGCTGACGGCGTGCTGCGGTGACGACCGCGTCGACGGTGAATCCGAATTTCTTCAAGAGATCCGGCAGTGGCGCGGAAGCACCGAAGCCGTTCATGCCGACGAACGCGCCCGAATCACCGATCCAACGGTGCCATCCGAATGGGCCAGCGGCTTCGACGGCGACGCGCGCCTTCACGTCGGGCGGAAGTACGGAATCGCGATAGCTCTGCGACTGCCTTTCGAAGAGTTCGAACGATGGCAGGCTGACGACGCGTGTCGCGATGCCTTCGGATGCGAGGCGCTCGGCGGCGGCGACGCACAGCGACACTTCGCTGCCCGTGCCGATCAAGATCACTTGTGCGTTCGAAGCGTCGTGCAGAACGTAACCGCCCTTGCGCAAGCCGGATGCCGCAGCGTACTTCGTCCGATCGAGCGTCGGCAGCGCCTGGCGCGTCAACGCGAAACACGTGGGCCCATGCCGATGCTCGATCGCGAAACGCCAAGCTTCGGCCGTCTCGTTCGCATCGCACGGCCGGATCACGGTATTCCCGGGGATCGAGCGCAATGACGCGAGTTGCTCGATCGGCTGGTGCGTCGGCCCGTCCTCGCCCACGCCGATCGAGTCGTGCGTGAACACATGGATGGCGCCGATCTCCATGATCGAGGCCAAGCGCACGGCCGGCTTCAGGTAGTCGCTGAAGATCAGGAACGTCGCGCCGAACGGCCGCAGGCCCGACAGCGCGAGCCCGTTCACGATGGACGCCATCGCGTGCTCGCGGATGCCGAAGTGCAGGTTGCGTCCGCCCGGCGTGCCCGGCAAGAGATCGCCCGCGCCTTCGAACGTCATGCGCGTCTTCGTCGACGGCGCGAGGTCCGCGGAGCCGCCGAGGAACCACGGGATCGACTGCGCGATCGCGTTGAGCACCTTGCCCGACGCATCGCGGCTCGCGACGCCCTTCGCGTCCGTGGGGAACGTCGGGATCGACTTGTCCCAGCCGGCGGGCAGCTCTCCGCGTTGGATCAGCGCGATCTCGCGCGCGAGGTCGGGTTGTTCCTTCTGGTACCGCGCCCAAAGCTCATTCCATACCTTGCGCGTCGCGGCGCCGCGCGCGCCGACGCCGTCGGCGAAACGTTCGCGAACACCGGGCGGAACGAGGAATTTGGCGTCCTCGGGCCAACCGTAGACCTTCTTCGTCGCGCGGATCTCGTCCTCGCCGAGTGGTTCGCCGTGCGCGGCGTGGCTGTCCTGCTTCTTCGGGGATCCGTAACCGATGTGACTGCGCACGACGACGAACGTGGGCTTCTTGGGCTCGCGCGCGAAGCTGTCGAGCGCGCCCTTCAGCGCGTCGACGTCGTTCGCATCCGCGACGCGCAGGACGTTCCAGCCCAACGCGGCGAACCGCGCGGCCACGTCCTCGGTGAAAGCGAGGTTCGTCTCGCCCTCGATCGTGATCTTGTTGTCGTCGTAGATCCAACACAGGTTCGAGAGCGCGAGGTGCCCGGCGATCGACGCAGCCTCGCATGCGACGCCTTCCATGAGGTCGCCGTCGCTGCAGATCGCGAACACCTTGTGCGAGAAGATTTCGAGCCCCGGCCGGTTGTAGCGCGCCGCCATCCAACGCTGTGCAGCCGCGAGACCGACGGAATTCGCGACGCCCGCTCCGAGCGGACCGGTCGTGGTCTCGACGCCGCTCGTCCAGCGGAACTCGGGATGTCCCGGGCAACGGCTGTCGAGCTGACGGAAACGCTCGATGTCTCCCAGCGGTACGGCCAATTTTCCGGTGCGTTTGCCGTGCGCATCGACCTCTTGCACGCCGGCGAGATGCAGCACGCCGTAGAGCAGCATCGACGCGTGCCCACACGAGAGGACGAAGCGATCGCGATCGATCCAGGTCGGGTCCAGGACGTCGTAACGCAGTGCGTGTTGCCACACGGTGTACGCGACGGGCGCGAGCGCCATCGGAGTTCCGGGGTGCCCGCTGTTCGCCTTTTGGACCGCGTCCATGGCGAGCGTGCGGATCGTGTCGATCGCGAGACGGTCCAGATCCTGAGTCATGGCACGGAAGCTCGACGCGGATCGCCGAACTCGAACGGTGGCGGGGTGGGCGGGGAAGCCTCATTCTGCCCACGCGAGGTCGCGACCGCGAGGGATTCCGCTCCTGGCGTTCAGGTGATCGAGATTCGCGCGTCGAGAGCGACGGGGCGCTCGACGACCTCGGTCGAACCGTGATGCGCGGACATCGCGGTCGACCAATCCATCGTGAAGCGCGCGTTGATTTCCGACAAGGGGTTCAGCACGACGCCGTGACTTCCGACCGCGCGATGGTGGTACGCGTCGATGCCGAACGGGCCGAAGTAGCCCACGGCCGCGAGCGCGGATCCGGCCGCCGCGCAGGCTTCTTCGAGTCGCGCGTCGTCCGCGGGCGCGACGTCGGTGGCCGGCGCGTGTTCGGTCGCGATCCACGCTCCGTGCGCGTTCACGGATTGGAAGCACGGCCGCGAGATCGCAATCGATCCGTCGCGGCGGACGTAGCCCGACCGGGTGTGCTCGCGCAGCGTCTCGACCCACGGCTCGAGGACGAGCGGGCCGAAGCGCAGGCCGGCGTCGATCCAGGCGATTTCGGCCGGGGAAGGTCGGCCGGCTGCGATGCGGCGACGGCCGCGACCCGCGGCGCCGAACGTGCGTCGGACGAGCCAACCGAGAGGCGCCGGGTGCGCGAGCTGCTCGAACACGGACTCGCGCTGCGGCGCGACGTGCTTGTCGAAGCTCGCGCGGGCGAGCGGGGCGCGCACGAGGCTCGCGAAATGACGCGAATTCGCGCGCCGCAGGACGTCCAAACCCGGCGCATCGGGGACGACCGCTCCGGCCCGCGCGAGCATCGCGAGAGCGCGCGGAGTGGGCGACCAGGCTCGCCCTTCGAGGCCGTGCGCGCGCTCGCGCAGCGTCGGATCGCTCGCGAGCCCCTCGTCCGTGACGATCACGTCGTGCGCAGCGACGAGCGCGCCGACGAGCTCTGGACTCACGAGCGCGACGATCGCGCGCATGTGGTCGGTCGTCGCGTAGCTCCGCAGCGCCTCGAGCTCGTGCTCGGCATCGAGGTTCAAAACCCACGCGCGCGGCGGTCGATCCACTTCAACTCCTCTGCGCACCGGGATCCGGTTCCGCTGCGAGACGCGCGAGGAACAGCTCGTCCTGACCCGCGCGACGTCGCGCTTCGAGGTTCAGCGGTCGCCCTTGGAAGAGCGCCGGCGTGAGCGGTGCCGGGAGCGCCGCGCGCCACGCGTCGTAGTCGAGCGGCGCACCGGTGAAGTGTGCGAACCACCGCGCGGCGAACGCGACGTGCTGGATCTCGTCGGCCAGGACGGCATCGAGGATGTTCGCGCCGACCTCATCCCCAACTTCACGAAAACGCCGTGAATAACGCGCGGAATGCTCCAAGTTCGCGCCTTCGAGGCCGAGCCCCTGCAAGGCCACGAACGACGCCGGGTTCAGGCATCCATGGATGCGTTTCCAGAACCAATCGCGCACGGGAACGGCGCCGTCCAGGAGTCCGATCCGTCGCGCGTGCGCGACGTAGGCACGTCGGTGCGCGAGCTCCTCGTTCGCGAGCCGCACGAGGCCCGCGCGGAACTCGCGCGGCGTCTCCGGGAACGCGAGAACCGCCCACGCGAAGAGTTCCGCGGCCTGCAACTCGTGGTGCGCGAACGTGAGGAAGAGTCGCGCGCGCGCGACAGGAGACTCGAGCGATTCGGGCCGCGGCACGCCGGGCGCGCGCTCGACGAGTCGCAGGTGACCCGGTCGGCCGGGCGCCGCGATGCGGTCCGCGCGGGGCTCGCGAGCCCAACTCGCATCGAGTTCGGGCGCGGGCGGGCTCGGCGGATCGAACTTCGCGCGCGCGTCGGTCGTCGTGACGAGGTCGGAGCACCAGCGCTCGATCGTGGACGACGGTTTCGTGGCGGACATGGCGCGGATGGACGCCCGTCGGACGCCGGACTGGGGCACAGAGTCTAGCCGTGTCTGCGTGCGGCGTGTCGACGGCCGGTGCGACTCGAGATTGCCGGCTCGGGTACCGGGTTCCTGCGCCTGCACGTCGGCCCAGGCCTGCTGGAACTCGTCGCTCCGCTCAGCGCCTCAGCGCGCGCCGGGCTGAAGGCGTTCGAGCACGCGGCGACGGTGAACCGAAGTATTCGCTCCACGCGCTCACGTGACGCGACGATTCGCCGGGCTTCGTCGCTCGGAGGCGATGGAGCGTTGGTGACGCCATCTCCGAGCAGAGCGATGGAAGCAAGAAAGGTCGCAGCACTCGGCATGGGCACGAGTGGTGTAGATGCCGAGCACGATCCGGTCACACCGACGCGGCGATCTCGCGTCGCTCGAGATAGCGCTCGGAACCCGCAGTCGACAACTGGCCCGAGCTCGTCAAGTAGCGAACCACCGCGAGGAGCGCGACGGCGCGCTCCATGCGCTCGTCCGGGAAGCGCGCGTAGAAGTCGTTCCCGTTGCGAATGAGCTGCTCGGCGAGGTCCGCACGCTTCGCATGGAAACGCACGAGATCGGGCACGTTCGAGTAGTCGTCCGCGACTTCGACGGAGTGCCGGCCGGGCTCGAGCAAGCCCTCCTGGAACCAGGTCTCGAACCGCGGTCGGCGCATGAAGCACACGGAGTTCGACGACAGGATCCACTTCAGGTTCGTGGCGACGTCGTTGCCCTCGATCGAGAGCACGAACTTGCTCGCGAGCTGGCCGCGGATCGGCAGGAACGGCTCGTGGTGTCGACCACTGCCGTCGCGGTCGTCCGTGCGGCCCACATTAGATCCCGCGGCTCCATGCAGCTTCGCCAGCATGCGTTGTCGGTGCGGTTGGTAGGCCTTCCCGCGCCACACCACCTCGTCGCGCTTGTCCTCGAAACGCAGCGAATCATGTACGAAACGGAAGTGGCGCACCTTGTTCAGCGGGAACAGGATCGAGTTCGCGACATCGCCGTCGATGGGGCGCGCCTTCACGAGCGTGGGCACGAGCGGCACGTCCGTGTCGTCACCGAAGCGGAATGCGACGCGCGAGTCGGACGGGAACCAGCGCAAGTGCTCGATGAGATCGAAGGCGTAGTTCCGCTGCTTCTCGAAGAGGCTCCAGTCCCAGCTCTGTGCGGTGGGACCGACATCGAAAGGTGCGCGCGCGCGGTGGCAGGACGCGACGCGACCGAGCGCGGCTTCGAGTTCGGTCACGGACAGCTGGGCGGCTCGGGCTCGCGCCGCGCTCGCAGAATGCTTCCCGGCACGGCGAGGCGCAGGGTGTTCCGCGCGAAATAGACGGCCCGCAGGTTCGTGAGTCGCTGGGTCCGCATGGATTCGCGCCGCAGAGAACAGCGCGTCGCGCCGGACCCGACTCGCGCGCGTGTCGGAGCGAGTTCGAGTCACCCACCGAGTGGTCCGCGCGAAGCTCCGGTCGGGCACGTACGATCGCGCTCGACCAAGAATGTCCGACCCGAAGAACACGCGCGCCGAGATCGAGCCCGCCCGCACGCGCTCACGCGCCGAGATCTGGACCTGGCGCGGACTCGGCGCGTTCTTCGTCGCACTCGGAACCGTGGGGATCTTCGTCCCGGGACTGCCGACCACTCCGTTCCTGCTCCTCGCTGCGGCGTGCTATTCGCGCGGCGATCCGGTCGCGCGCGAGAAACTCATCTCGCATCCGCGCTATGGACCGGCGCTGCGAGCCTGGTTCGACCACGGCGCGGTGTCGCGGCGGGCGAAGGTGCTCGCGACGACCGTCATGTCGATCAGTGTGTCGATCGGGATCTACGTCTCGGGGATGAAGCCGGGAATGGCTGCGCTGGTCGTCGTGACTGTCAGTTGCGTCGCAGTGTGGCTGTGGATGAGGCCCGAGCGAGCTCCCGCTCCTCCCCGACGAAGCGGGAGCGAGTGAGCCGCGCGCCGTTCGAACGGTCTAAGGTCGAGCGTGCTTCTCCGGCCGCGCTCGATCGGCCGCCAAGTCCTCGATGCAGCGCGCGGCGAGCGCGGTCCATCCCGTCTGGTGGCTCGCGCCGAGCCCCTTGCCCGAATCACCGTGGAAGTACTCGTGGAAGAGCACGAGGTCCTTCCACGCCGGATCCTGCGCGAAGCGCGCATCACCACCGTGACACGGCCGGTGACCGTCGGCTCCGGGGAGGAACAAGCTCGCCAGTCGTCTCTCGATCTCGAACGAGGCCTCGCGCAAGTTCATGCGCACGCCCGAGCCCTTGCCGACCTCGACGGTGACCGCGTCGCCGTAGAAGTGGTGGTAGCGGCGCAACGACTCGGCGATCAGGTAGTTGAGCGGGAACCACACGGGCCCGCGCCAGTTCGAATTGCCGCCGAAAATGCGGTGTTTCGTCTCCCCGGGCTCGTACTCGGCACGGAAGTCCTCGCCCGCGATGCGCATGGAAAACGGCGCGACGTCGTGCGCTTTCGAGAGCGAGCGCACTCCGTGCGGTGACAAGAACTCGTCCTCGTCGAACAAGCGCTGCAACACGCGCTGCAGACGCTCGCGCGACGGGATCGCGAGCAGTCCGCGGCCGGTCTCCAGATCGCGCTCGAAGTACGAGATGCCTTCGGCGAGGTCGTGGCGGTTCTTCAAGAACCAGTCGACCCGCTTGCGCAGGCGCGGGAGCTTCTCCACGGATGCGGTGGTCATCACTTCGCACGCGATCAGCGGCACGAGCCCCACGAGCGATCGCACGCGCAGCGGCACGGCCTTGCCGTCCAGGTGCATGACGTCGTGATAGAACCCGTCGACGTCGTCCCACAGACCGTTGCCGCCGATCTTGTTCATCGCGTCGCAGATGCCCACGAAATGCTCGAAGAACTTGCTGGCGACGTCTTCGTACGCGTCGTCCTCCTGCGCGAGCTCGACGGCGATGCCGAGCATCGTGACGCAATAGAACGCCATCCACGCGGTACCGTCCGCTTGCAGGAGCTGCGCGCCGCCGGGCAGCGGTCGCGAGCGGTCGAAGATCCCGATGTTGTCGAGCCCGAGGAATCCGCCGGCGAACAGGTTGTTCCCGTCGGGGTCCTTGCGGTTCACCCACCACGTGAAGTTCAGCAAGAGCTTGTGGAACGCCCGCGCCAGGAACTTGCGGTCACGTTCCCCACGCTCGCCCGTCATCTTGTAGACGCGCCAACACGCCCAAGCGTGCACCGGCGGATTCACGTCGCTGAACTGGAATTCATAGGCGGGAATCGCGCCGTTCGGCGCCATGTACCACTCGCGCAGGAAGAGCAGCAGTTGGTCCTTCGCGAACTGCGGATCGACGCGCGCCATCGCGACCATGTGAAACGCGCTGTCCCACGCGGCGAACCACGGATACTCCCACGTGTCAGGCATCGACAGGACGTCGCGCGCGTGGAGATGCCGCCATTCGTGATTGCGACCCGTGCGGTGCGCGTCGGGAGGCTTCGGTTGATCCGCATCGCCTTCGAGCCAGGCGTCGACGGCGTAGTGATAGAACTGCTTCGACCACAGGAGACCAGCGTAGGCCTGACGCACGACAGTGCGTTCGTCGGCGCGAAGATGGGCGGGCTCGCGAGCGGCGTAGAACGCGTCGTGCTCCGACTTGCGCTCGGTCAGCGTGCGCTCGAACGCCGATCCGAATCGATCCTTCGGCGCGTCGGACGACGGGCGCAAGCGCAGGCGCAGCTCGCGCGACTCGCCGGCTTCGAGATCGAGGCGCACGATCCAAGCGGCCTTCGTGCCGCTCGGCTTCGGGCTGACCGCGTCCTGGCGTCCGTTCACGACGTACTCGTGGAACGCGTCCTTCACGTGCGCGACGCTATTTTCGCCGCCGAAAAGGCGCTTCACGTTCGTCTCGTTCTCGGTGAAGACGAGTTCGTGGTCTCCCGGAAGTGCGTCGTCGAGCGACAGCTCGTAGCGCCCGAGAGTGGGATCGTCGAGTCGGACGCGGCGCGCCGTCTCGCGATGCAAACGCGGACGCACATCGCAGCCTTCCTCCTGACAGCCCCACGACCAGGCGTTGCGGAACCACACGGTGGGCAGGACGTGCAGCGCGGCCTTCTCCGGCCCGCGGTTGGTGACGACGACGACGATCTGCGTGTCGTCCTGGCCCGCTTTCGCGTAGCGCACTTCGACGTCGAAGTAGCGGTTTTCCGCGAAGATCCCCGTGTCTACGAGCTCGTACTCCGATTCACTGCGCGACCTGCGCCCGTTCTCCTCGACGAGGTTCGCGTAGGGGAACTCGCCCTGCGGATACTTGTAGAGAGCGGTGCACCACGAATGCGTCGGCGTCGACTCGAGGAAGAAGTACTCCTCCTTCACGTCCTCGCCGTGATTGCCTTCGTGATGGACGAGGCCGAAGAGACGCTCCTTCAGGATCGGATCGCGCCCGTTCCACAGCGCGACCGAGAAGCAGATGCGGCACTGACGATCCGTCCAACCGAGCAATCCGTCCTCGCCCCACCGGTATGCGCGACTGCGTGCGTGGTCGTGCGGGAAATAGCGCCAGCAATCGCCGTCGGCGGAATAGTCCTCCCGCACGGTCCCCCACTGTCGCGCCGCCAGGTACGGCCCGAATCGCTTCCAGTTCGCGGCGCGCGTCGCGTCATGGGTCAAGCGCTCGGACTCGGGATCGACGCGCGACGGCTTCTTCTGGGGCATGGTGGGCGAGCTTTACAACGCGCGATCCCGCGGGAAAACGCAGCGATCAGGATGATGAGGATCCATCGTCCCTGCAACACGAGCGGGCCGGATTGCTAGGATCGATCGAGGAGGCTGTCCCCGTTTCCACCGCCCCGTCCTGCCTCGTGCACATGCCCCCCGCTCTCAAAGCGGGAATCCTGGACGCGCTCGCCGCGCTGGGACGTTCGTTGGGCGAAGAGGTCGATCCGCGCACTTCCCTCGACGATTTCTCGCGTCTTCTGCGCGCCTGGGTGCCCCACGATCGGCTCGTGGTCGCCAGCTTGGCCGATGACGGGTCGAGCTTCACGATCCTCGCCGAGCAGATGGGTCCCCTCGGCGCGCTGCACGAGGGCCACTACACGAATCTCGGGTCACCGCGCGCGCGGCACCCCATCGGTGACTGGGGCATCGCCGAAGTCTTCCGCGGGTCATCGATGGTGGCTCCGGATCTGCACACCGATCCGCGTTTCGCGACGCGGCCCGGCGAGCTTCCGATCCTGCAGGCCGGAATCCGATCGGGAATCGCAGCGCCTCTCGTGCACGGTGGACGCGTCGTCGGGGCACTGATCGCTACGAGCGTGATCCCGAACATCCACCACATCGATCACCTCCCGATCTTCACGTGCCTCGCGGACATCGTCGCGCCATTCGTGCAGGGCGCGGTCCTCTTGCAGCGCGATCGGATCCGCCGCCACAGGTTCGAAGTCCTCTCGCGCCTCACGGCAGAGATCTCCGGAACACTCGAATTCCGCGACGTTTTCGCCAAGTTGGCCGAGTACGTGCGCGGTGCCGTCGAGTTCGAGTCGATGGGAGTTCTCGTCGTCAGTCCGGATGGCAAGGACGTGGTCTCGCTAGTCGAAGTGGATCACGTTCGTCCGGACGTACCTCCGCCGGACAGCGTGCCGAGCGACCAGTTCACGCTCGGCGGCCGAGTCCTCGGCGGAAAAGCGACCATCATCCGGGACGCGCCCGAGGATCTCGACAAGTCGCTGGCCGGCGATCGCTGGATCATCGAGAGCGGCGTGCGCTCCGTCCTCGCGCTACCGCTCTGGATGCGCGAAGACGTCGGCGGCGTCTTGTATTTCGCGCACCGCGAACCGCGCTGGTTCGACTCGTCCGACGAGGAAATCGGACGCGCAATCGCGCTCCAGGTCTCGCTCGCGATCCAACACCAACGCCTCGCCGAGGAGCAGAAGCGACTCGCCGCGACCGAGCACCGTGCGAAGAAGCTCGAACGTCGCGTAGAAACGCTGCAGTTGGAGCTCGAATCGCGTTTCGGCTTCGACCGTATCGTGGGACGTTCTCCCGAGTTGCGCGCAGCTCTCGACAAAGCCGCGAGGGTCGCGTCGACCGAGACGACGGTGCTCGTCACCGGCGAGAGCGGCACGGGCAAGGAACTCGTCGCGCACGCGATCCATGGGACGAGTCCGCGGCGCGAGGGACCGTTCGTCGCCCTGAATTGCGCGGCGATCCCCGAGTCCCTGCTCGAGTCCGAGCTGTTCGGTCACGAGCGCGGCGCGTTCACGGGAGCCGATCGCGCGCGCGCCGGGAAGATCGAAGCCGCCAGCGGCGGTACGCTCTTCCTGGACGAGATCGGCGAACTGTCGACGCCCGCGCAAGCGAAGCTCCTGCGCGTGATCCAAGAGCGCGAGTTCACGCGCGTCGGTGGGACGACGACGCAGAAGGCCGACGTGCGTTTGCTCGCGGCGACGAATCGCGACCTCTTGGTCGAGGTTCGCGAAGCCCGCTTCCGCGAGGACCTCTATTACCGGCTCGCGGTCTTCACGGTGCACCTGCCGCCGCTACGCGAACGCGGTGACGACATCCGGATCCTGGCCGAGCATTTCCTGGCCGAGTTCGGCCGCCGGATGGGCAAGAGCGACGACGGGCTGTCGCGGGAAGCGCGGGATCGGCTCCTCTCCTACGCGTGGCCGGGGAACATCCGCGAACTCTCGAACGCGATCGAGCGTGCGCTGATCCTCTCGGACGGCGGGGCGATCCGGCCGGAACAACTCGGCCTGCCGACACGGAATGCGGCCATCATCGGATCCAGCGCGCGGCCCGCGGCGACCGTTTCCCAGGGCGGAGGTTCCCTGCCCGAAGTCGAGCGTCGGCTCGTCGTGGACGCTCTCGAACGGGCCCAGGGCAACAAGGTCCGGGCTGCAGCAAGTTTGGGAGTGACGAGGTCGCAGCTCTACACGCTGCTGAAAAAACACAAGATCCAAGCCCCGTGAACTCGCGAACTTGCGGAGTCCCCACGTTCAGCGGCTCCCAGGTTCTGTTCGTAGGTGTCGATTTTTGAGCACACATCCTGCTCGGATATCGCCATCCTGAATCGACGCTAGGAGCTCGCAAAGATCAAAATACCGGATTCCCAGTGCTTTGCGTCGCCCGTTCCCGACGCGGCACACCCTGTGCTTTGACGGTAGGAGTCTGCGCGCGGCTAACCCGAGTTCGCTCGGCGAGGACGGCGCGTCGGGAACGCTGGGGGAACTCTCTCCCCCACGTGTCCGGCCGCTCAACTCGGGCCTCGCGCGGATCCGTCGGAGCGCACAGGGACACTCCGGCGGGGCGACGCGCACGAAGACCTGAGGCTCTCCGCGGACATGGCGAGCCGGACCCGAGCTCTGGCGAGCACTCGTGTCGAGGCCGGACGCGCGACGCCCTTGTGAGGAGCACCGCCCGCAAGGGTGGGGCTAGCGAAGGTCGCGGGTTCGGACGCAGCGGAGGAACGGGCCACTGCACTGACCCGCGGCCGGAGCTCTTCCCAGAGCGCGGTCGCGACACTATCCTCCTCGCCCCGGTTGGGGACGTAGCTCAGTTGGTAGAGCGACGCGTTCGCAATGCGTAGGTCGAGGGTTCGACTCCCTTCGTCTCCACCAACCGATTCATGCGCGGGGGCGCGTCCACTCGAGGGACGTGCCCCCGCGCGGTTTTTGGGCGGCGCCTTCGGCTCGCCGGGACGACCCAAGAATCGAGTGTCCGGTGAGGCCCTGCGCGCGAGTCGACCGGCGTCGGCCGCGAGCCCCCAGCGCGGAGGCGGTGCCTCCGACCCGGCCGCGTTCAGCTCCGTCGACGGCGCTGCGTCAGCTCGAGCAGACCGGCGCTGCGGTCGCTCTCGAAGCGCGCGACCGCCTCCACGAGGCGCGTGCCCAGGCGCTCGACCTGCCAGGGGTCGATCCCCGCGACCCGGGCGAGCGACGCGATGTCGAGCGGCTTCTCCAGCGCGATGCGGCGCAGCACGTGTCGGTTCAGCACGTACGCCGAGTCGATGCCGGCCTGCTCGGCAAACGTCTTGCGCACCGACTTCAAGCGCTCGTGGAGCTCGATCTGCTCCTCGTCGAAGTCGTCGGTCCCCTCGCGGCTCTCGAGGTACGGAAAGCGTTGGATCGGGCCCAGCGCGAGCCCGCGCGCGACGGCCGCGAGCACGAGATCCCCGAACTTGCGCGCCTGACGCGGGGAGAAACCCTGAACGTCGCGGAAAGCGTGGCTCGAACGAGGTTTCGAGAGCGACAAGGCGATCAGCGTCTCGTTGTTCACGACGCGGAACGGCGGCTCGTTCGCCCCGCGCGCGAGACCATCGCGCAGGATGAAGAGCTCGCGCAAGATCTGCCGCTCGCTCGGCGGCAGCGCGCGCGCGCCTTTGATGCGCGACCATTCGTCGGGATCGAAGGAGTGATCCGGCAGTTCGAGCGCTTCCAGCCGCCGGCATTCCGTGTCGACGACGACGGCGCGATCCGTGCGCGCGAGCTCCGGAATCTGCTCGTCCATCAGCGGAATCAGGAAGTGCGTGTCGAGGCGCGCGTAGCGGATCTGCTTCTCGGTGAGAGGTCGCTGCCCCCAGTCCGAGCGTTGCATGGACTTGTCGAGCGCGATGCCGAAACGCTCGAGCAGCACCGTCGCGAGCCCCGGTGTCTTGCTGCCGAGCGTCGCCGCCGCGACGCGCGTGTCGAACAGGTTTCGGAACTGGAAACCGTGGTCGCGCTTCAGGCTGAGGACGTCGTACTCGCCGTCGTGGAAGACCTTGCGCTTGCGTGGATCCGCCATCACATCTCCGAGCCGCGCAAGGTCGAGCCCACCGAGTGGATCGACGAGCCAGTCGCGCTCGTTCGCCGTCACTTGGATGAGGCACACGCTCTCGCGGTAGCTGTAGAGCGAGTCGCCTTCCGTATCGACTGCGACGTCGTGCGCGCGGTCGAGTTCGAGGAGCAGCCCTCGGAGTCCGGCTTGATCCTGGACCAGAGTCGGCGGAGGAAGGTCGGCCGGATGCATGGGTCGATCGTTCGGGCTGCGCGACATCTTCGGTCCAACCTACCGGGCGGAACGGCCCCTGCGGAGGGTCGAGGTCCGAGTGCGCCATTTTCCAAGCCGTTTCCGGTCCATTCGAGCGCCTCGGAAGCGGTGTCCCCCGCCATGACGGTCGGCTGCTTCGCGCGGGGAGTTTTCCCTCCCGCGCCGACGACGAGGGCTCTCCACGAGCAGCCGCGGAACGAATGGACCGCCGACTGTTCGCCATGCGGGTCGTCCGCGACTTCGACCGCTCGCGAACGGCGCCGTCGAGATCGCCTGTCGTCCGCGTCGGAACGCTCCCTTCGCCGACGCGCGAGTGGACCCGAACTCGCCGCGAAGGACCTCCGCTCCAGTTCGCCAAAATCGAGAGCAGCTCCCCGACCCTTGGTTCGGCCTTTGCCTGAACGGGACGTCGTGCTCGGTAGGCGCTCACGCGCGGACTGCAGCGCGTTACCCTCGAATCGGTCGAACCTGGAGGCGAATCGTGACCCGAGAAAAACGACCCGTGACCCGTGACGAGGAAGACCCGCTCGCAGGCTTGCCGGATTCGCCTGCTGCTGCAACCGGACGGCCTGGGCCGGGTTTTGGAGCTCCCAGTTTCGATCCGCTCTCCCCGCCGCACGACGAGCCGCCCTTCGACACGCGACGCGGTGGAGCCGGTGGAGTGGGATCGAAGCCCGTGCACTTTCCTCATTCGCGCACGGGCCGGGACTGATCGACGTCCCTCCACAGCGATCTCCCCGCGAGGTTCGATACTTGCGTGCGCACGAGCCGACCGCCTCGGCCGTGTGGCCCTCCGCGGTCGGTCGCTCCTCCGCACCCGAGACACGAAGCATGAAGGCGCTCTGCTGGCACGGCACCGGTGATGTCCAGATCGACAACGTTCCCGACCCCATCCTCGAGGAACCGACCGACGCCATCGTCCGCATCACCTCGACCGCGATCTGTGGATCGGACCTGCATCTCTTCGACGGATACCAACCGACGATGGAGAAGGGCGATGTGATGGGTCACGAGCCCATGGGCATCGTCGTCGAGACGGGGAAGGCCGTGACCAAGCTCAAGAAGGGCGATCGCGTGGTCGTGCCCTTCGTGATCGCCTGCGGCCATTGCTACTTCTGCCGTCGGCACGAGTACTCGATGTGCGACACGAGCAATCCGAACGCCGAGATCGCGCGCAAAGCCATGGGTCAGTCACCCGCGGGCCTCCTCGGCTTCTCGCACATGCTCGGCGGATTCGCCGGCGGTCAGGCCGAGTACCTGCGCGTGCCGCATGCGGACGTCGGCCCCATCCGGATCGAGAGTTCGTTGCCCGACGAGAAGGTCTTGTTCCTGTCCGACATCTTCCCGACGGGATACATGGCCGCCGAGAACTGCGGCATCGAAGAGGGCGACCTCGTGGCCGTGTGGGGATGCGGCCCCGTGGGTCAGTTCGCGATACGCAGCGCGCAGATGCTCGGCGCGCGGCACGTCGTCGCGATCGACCGGGTGCCGGAGCGCATGCGCATGGCCGAGTCGGCCGGCGCCGAAACGATCGACTTCAGCAAGGACGACGTCTACGACCGCTTGATGGTGATGACGGCGGGTCGAGGACCCGACCGCTGCATCGACGCGGTCGGTTGTGAAGCGCACGGCACGGGCAGTGTCGATGCCGTCATCGACAAGGTGAAAGCAGCTGTACACCTGACGACGGACCGCGCGCACGTGCTGCGGGAAGCGATTCGCTGTTGCCGCAAGGGCGGCACGATCTCGATACCCGGTGTGTACGTGGGACTGCTCGACAACATCCCCTTCGGGGCGGCGATGAACAAAGGGCTCACGATGCGCATGGGTCAGACGCACGTGCAACGCTACATGGCTCCGCTGCTCGCGATGATCGAGGCGGGGAAGATCGATCCGTCCTTCGTCGTGACGCACCGTGCCCCGCTCGCGGATGCGCCCGAGCTGTACAAGACCTTCCGCGACAAGAAGGACGGGTGCGTGAAGGTCGTGCTGAAACCCTGAAAGGGTGACCGGCCCGCGGCGGATGCCCACGAAGGAACTGCGCGTTTGAGGATCCAGGAACGTCGCGGCAGTCCGGAAGGATGCGCGCGCGCCGGAAGCCCTGATTCGGCGCTGACTGGGGCACAGCACCGCTCGTGAGTGCGGTCGACTCAGGTCCGCCGGATCCATGAGTCGTTCGTTTCGGGCTGCCAGACTGCTCCGATCCCAACGACTGTCGGGAAGGCCGCTGCGGAGTTCGGATCAGCACGAGTTCACGATTTCGAGCCGATTTCGGCCGATTCCGACGGCGGCGCGACGGTCCAAGCGCACCATGACGAACTTCCTCGCTCTCTTCCTCGCACCCGTGCTCGTCTCGACCCCCACCGCGAGCCACGCCCCCACGACGCCCGATCCGATTCCCGAGCGCGTCGATCGCAACCTCGTCGCCGTGCGCGTCGTGCGCGACCTCGACCGCGATGGCGTTCCGGATCTCTGCCTGCGCACTTCGACCGCCGGTCGGGCCGAGATCGCGTTGCTCTCGGCCGCGCGCGGCAAACTGCTCTGGCGCGCGCCGGGTCCGCCGGGCGTCGTCGAACGGAGCAGCGCCCCGATGCCGGGGTCGATCGCGGCGCTCGGAGATCTCGATCGCGACGGCATCGGCGACATCGCCGCGATTTGGCGCGACATGGATTCCGCCGACGAAGTGTGGGGCGTCGTGCTGGCATTCCATGCGGGCGTCGACGGTCGCGTGCTGTACTCGCGCAAGCTGCCGACGCCCGCCTGGCAGTCGGGGGCGGAAGCGATCGTCGCCACGGGCGACCTCGACGGCGACATCCTGCCGGACGTGCTC
>Ga0163151_10000585_pt1 | contig 63655 bp, 54 predicted proteins | sample OliLakLV19MP5IB2_FD_145596 | JGI IMG/M metagenome (GOLD analysis project Ga0163151, IMG submission 145596) | Freshwater microbial mat bacterial communities from Lake Vanda, McMurdo Dry Valleys, Antarctica - Oligotrophic Lake LV.19.MP5.IB-2 | ecosystem: Environmental > Aquatic > Freshwater >... | reverse complement strand
GCGAACCTGGCATATTTTTATCGCAGCCAACAATGGCAATCAACCCATCATAATGTTGTGCGCCACAGACGGTTTCAATCGAGTCTGCAATCACCTCACGACTCACCAGCGAGTACCGCATGCCTTCGGTTCCGTTTGCAATACCATCGCTAACACCAATGGTATTAAAAATCAAACCAACTAAGTCTTGATCCCAAACGGATTGCTTCACTTCTTTGGCAAGATCATTTAAATGCATATTGCAAGGATTGCCATCATAGCCCGTGCTGGCTACACCAACTTGTGCTTTCGCTAAGTCTTGTTCCGTTAATCCAATTGCATATAACATTGCCTGTGATGCAGGTAGCGTTGGATCTTGGGTTATAGTCTTGCTGTATCTATTTAGTTCCATTTTGTTTCTGGCTACAAGCCACAAGCTGAAAGCCACAGGCTATTCTGCCTGTAGCTTGAAGCCTGCAGCAATTTTATACTATTACATACGAGTAACTCTTATCTAATACAATACATTTATACGCCTCTTGTACCACAGCACCCATAGAAGTTTTCCAAGGTTTGCTCATTGGTTGACCTTCTACCGATTCAATGCTAACTATTTCAGCAGCGGTGCCACAGAAAAAAGCGCTGTCTGCTTCAAATAATTCTTCAGGTGTGAAATATTTTTCTTCAACAGGCATGTCCATCTCCTTGCAAATTTCTAAAACCGTTTGGCGCGTGATACCAGGCAAGATATTTCCAAGAGGAGGAGTATATAGAACTCCATCTTTCTCAAAAAAGAAATTGGCGCCTGGTCCTTCTGCTACAAAACCATTCATGTCAAGCATCAATGCTTCATCGAATCCACGATGCTTAGCTTCATTAGTTGCCATGATAGAATTTATGTAGTGACCGCAAACTTTGGCCTCTACTTTTAGAGATTTTGGATTTGGGCGCTGAATAGAAGAAACACAAACACGCAAGGCGGGGTTGTCAAAATAACTTTCCCATTCCCATGCAGCAATCATCAACGACACACTTTTAGGTGCCGATAAAGACATGTTCGGTCCACAATAAACCAAGGGTCTTATATAAGCATCCTTCAGGTTATTTCTTTTTAAAACCTGGTAGGAAATCTGAGTAAGTTCTTCAACATCATACTGAAATGGAATATCAACTAGCTCGCAGCTTCTTTTCAGCCTTTCGAAGTGCTCGTAGGCCTTAAATATTTTTACACCATTAACAGTTTGATAAGCACGGATGCCTTCAAACGTTCCATACCCATAATGCATGGTTTGGCTAAATAAATCGGTGGTAGCATCTTTTGCCTTTACAAACTTTCCATCAAGGAAAAGAACAGTGTTTTCGTTGTAATACATAGCTAAATTAGAACAATCGTTAGTTTGCAGTAGTTACTATAAAATAAAACCGCCCCAATTTCTTGGGGCGGTTGACAATTCGTTTTAACAATATCGTCACAGCCCCGGTTTTCGGAGAATAATGACACTAAGCACAAGCCCACTGATCGAATTGATCAGGTTCCTGTTGTTTATATCTTGATTCGTTTGATTCATTTCACTTAATAATCTCTGTGCTGATACAAGTTTGGACAATTTTGTAATGACATTCAACGAAAACAACGGAAAAGTTTTTTAAGTGTCTCATTTAACGAATGTTAGGTAAGAGTTATGAAGCGAGGTACTCAACAATTCCATCACGAATGGATGTGAATGTGTTCACTAAAGTCTCTTCGTTTTCTTCCAGTAAAGTTACACGGAACCCCTGTAACTCTGAACAGAAAGAGGAGATAGGTACCACACAAATTCCTTTGGCACCTAAAAGATAATATACAAACCTTTTATCATAGGGAATGTCTTGATCTACCCATTGTTCTACCATGGTTCTGATACGAGAATCGGCAATGTTCATTTTCTGTCTGGGCTTTAATGTTCCTTCGCGAAAGATGATTGTATTATAAAATGCACCAAACGTTTCGTTGAAGGTTAGTTCAGGCACTGTGCCTAAAATATCGGCAATCATCTTACTGCGCTTACCAATATTGCGATTGGTTTCTTCACGATAAGTTTTAAACCGAGGATCGCCTAAAATTTTTGGAATCGCCAACTGCGGAAGTTTGGTTGAACACACTTCAATCATTTTAGCATTATCCAATGCCTGACAGAATCTATTGAAGTCTGGATCCTTATCCCGGTTGTAGTATTCCATCCAACCACAACGGGCACCCGGCCAGGGTAGTTCTTTGGAAATTCCTTTCATGGAAATACCTGGCACATCATCAATCACTTCGGCTAAGGAATAAGCCCGAACTCCATTGTAGGTTATGTTGATATAGATTTCATCACAGATCAAAAAGAGTTTAAACTCTTTCGCGATTTCAACAATGCGCTTTAGTGTTTCATAAGGATAGACCATGCCGGTAGGGTTATCCGGGTTGATAATCAGAATGCCTACTACGTTAGGATTGTATTTTACCTTATTATAAAGATCATCAAGATCAGGATACCATTTGTTATCGGGATCGAGTTTATAAGTAAGGGGTTCGTTACCAGCATGAGCAGCCTCAGCACTTGAGTGTGTGGAATAAGCTGGTGATGGACCAATGACCCTTGAAGTAAGCGTTATGTATTGATAGACTTTTGCAATAGCATCACCAAGGCCATTGAAGAAACAAATGTCGTCAGGTGTGATTTGAGCTCCTTTTAGTTGATTAGTTTGCTCTGCCAGAAATTTTCGGGTGTCTAAAATTCCTTTGCTTGGACAATAGCTATACGTATCGTTTTGCATCACTAAGTCGGCAATGATTTGTTTGATCCATTCCGGCAGTTGATGATTTTTTTGAATGGGGTCGCCAATATTTTCCCAATAGATTTCGTTGCCAAGATTTTTTATTTGCTCAGCCTTCTTTACGATCTCACGGATTTCGTAGCTGAGTTCACTGGCTCCTTCGCTTAGTAATTGCTGACGCATAGGTTAGTACATAGTATTTAGTCGATAGTCCATAGTATTGGTGCAAAGTCGATCGACTGGCTGATAGAATCTAATTTGAAAAGCGAAAGTAGAATTTAGTTTAGCAGATAGCAAAATCAAATAGTGATAGTTTGTAGAAGAGATTTTTTTGCCCTGCCCCATGGTCTGTGTCCACACAGACCATCCGTTATTTTATTCGATGTTTCGGTCTGTGAGGACGCACACCGAGGGTTAAGTTAAGTGACTTGTGTGTGCAGGCGTTACTACTTCTGCGAAAGCATCATCTGCCCGCTTACTAACCATCGGTAGTTTATCCATCCAATGTACATCAAGAGAATACACGCCAAAGTCTTCAATTACTTTTCCTTTGAGTCGATAAAAGCCGCGGCCGCGAAATGGAAACTTACGAGCCGAGTTTGGAAAATGTACGGTGTCAAAGACTTCGCCCTGCACATCGTAGAAAGTACCAAAAGCCATATGCTCTTTCGTTTTCATGGTGGAAGCATCTTTGGTGGTAACGATGTAGCCAACAATATGAACTTGTTCACCTTTCTTTTCAGAAAGATTTTTCGCTGTTACATCGCCAAAATCGGTAGTAGCCAAAAGATCAAATGGATTGCAAAGTGGAAAGCCGAGTAGTTCAATTTCATCAAAGGCATCTTCTAATACATTTCTTTTTAATTCCGGTAGCGGAAATTCTTTGGGCTCCGTATCAAATAATTCCACGGTAGTGCTGGGTTTGGCTCTTGCTTTACTTAAAAATAGCATCGACTCCCATAAAAGTTGTTGTTTGGTTCTTCCAGTGAAGCGAAAAGAACCTAGCCGGATAAGGATGCGAAGTTGCTCTAACCCAATGTTTGGAATGCGTCTTAAAAAATTATCTAAACTTTTATACGTACCATTTTTTTGTCGCTCAAGTGGAATGAGTTGTGCTATTTTAGTTTCCAGACTTTTGAGATGAATGAAACCAATGTAAATAGTGTCATCATAAATAGTTGTGAGGTGTTCACTATGGTTTACGCAGGGAGCTTTAATGTTGGCACCATTCATACGCGCTTCATGAAAATAAAACTCAGTTCTATAAAATCCCCCGAAGTTGTTAATCACACCTACCATAAACTCCAATGGATAGTGAGCCTTTAAAAATAAACTCTGATAACTCTCCACTGCGTAACTGGCTGAGTGACCTTTGGCAAAAGAGTAGCCGGCAAAGCTTTCGATCTCAAACCAAACCCGATCGGTTATTGGTTGAGGGTATTCTTTTTCCTTGCAATTTTCAAAAAATTTATCACGCACCTTCTGAAACTCTGCACGTGATCGGTATTTTCCCGACATACCCCTGCGAAGAACATCGGCTTCTGTTAAGGTGAGCCCACCAAAGTGATGTGCTATTTTAATCACATCCTCCTGATACACCATCACCCCATAAGTATCTGCCATCAGTTTATCCATAATCGGATGAATGGATTCGTATTTAATTCCATTTTGAGTCATGTGAAATCGTTCGATGTACGCTTTCATCATACCGGAGCTGGCTACGCCAGGACGAATAATAGAACTGGCGGCTACTAACGTTAGATAATCATCACATCGTAATTTTTGTAACAGCATGCGCATGGCGGGCGACTCCACATAAAAACATCCCATGGCTTTGCTGTTGCGCATGAGATCTTTAATTTTTTCATCTTGTTTAAATTTTTTGAATTGATGCACATCAATATCAATTCCTTTATTCCGTTTTACATGCTTAACCGTTTCTTTTATATGACCAAGTCCACGCTGGCTGAGAATATCAAATTTATAAATACCAAAATCTTCGGCAGCATGCATTTCAAATTGAGAGACTGGTAATCCTTTGGGCGGCAGTTCAGTGGCGGTGTAGGCGTAAATGGATTTCTCTGTAATGAGCACTCCGCCAGCATGTATGGAGATATTGGCGGATAGTTCTTTACTTACAATGTAGTTGGCATAGCCAATTATTTTTTTTGCAATGTGGTCGCGTTCAATTTCTTTTTTCCTTCCCTCTACTAGAATATCAATTTCTTCTTTAGGCAAACCAAATACTTTACCCAACTCGCGAATGATAGACTTACCCTGATAGGTTACATGAGTGCCCAGTAAACAAACATGATCGTAGCCATACTTAGTAAAAAGATATTCGTAAATGGCATCGCGATTATCCCACGAAAAATCAATATCGAAATCAGGTGGCGTAACTCGCTCTTCATTTAAAAAGCGCTCGAAGTATAAATCTAATTCGATGGGATCCACATTGGTGATGCCAAGGCAATACGCCACTGTGCTGTTAGCTCCGCTACCACGCCCCACAAAATCATAATTATTTTTTTTTGCAAAGCGGATAAGATCATAAGCAATTAGGTAATAAGCAGTAAATCCTTTCTGAGCGATTATGCGAAATTCTTTTTCAATGTGCGATTGCCATACTGCCTTGTCATGACCGTATCGTTTTACGTAGCCTTGAGTTGTGACAGATCGCAGATACTTCATATCTTCTGCCGGGCCAGAGGTAAAAAACTTTTTGTTCTTGTCTTCGCCTTGTTTACACTCAATGAAACATTGATTCACCAGTGATTGTGCGTTAATAATCAGTTCGGGAAAATTTTCAAATATTTTTTCCAACTCTTCTTCAGGCAACATAAATTCTTCCTTGTATGCCTGGTGGTGTTCAGGAAGTTTGCTGAGTAAGGTGTTATGAGCAATACAGCGAAGAAGCCGATGGACGTTGAAATCCCGATAAATGAGTTTGCCTTTTTTATTTTCGGGAGGCAGAAGAGTAACGGGATGAAGCAATACGAATTTATATTCATACTCTTCGCGTTGTGGATGAACAGAAAATGACATTAAATCGTGCCTGCTCACGCCAATGTGTTCGGATGCTTTTAATTGATCAGGCTGTATTTTCCCAAAAGGATAAATAATGAACGTCTGATCCAGTTCAGGTGCGCGTTCAGGAAATTTTTTTGCTTCGCGATTATGGTATGATAAAAAACGGTTGATGGCCTCGAATCCGAGATTGTTTCTGGCTATAATAACATAGAGAAGATCACTATCATTTCTGAATTCAACGCCTACGGCAACATCGAGTTGATAGGCAAGAGTTCCATATTTGGTGAGTCCATTTTCGCAAGGCTTGTTTTCATCGCATATCCGAAGCATATCCAGATAAGAAGAAACATTGTTAATTTCAGTAACCACGAGTTTATGAATGCCACATCGTTTGGCTTCTTCAAAAAGAGTTTTAACAGGCAATGTGCCGTGTTTAAAACTAAAGCCAGTGTGACAATTGAGGTACATGAAGGGAATTTGATGATGCTCTAATTATGATGTGCCAAGAATTCCAGATGTGCCATCGCCAGGCGAACTTCTCCGTAGCTATAATTATCGCCTAAGATTGCTTTTATTGGAGCCAATAATTTCGCGTTCGATTGCTCCATGGCCTGCTTGATTGCTGGAATTTTTGAAGTATCCATGAACTGATCGATTTTGAATCTTCCTTGTTGCACATAAAAAGCAAGATGTCCTTCTATTGTAGTCTGGCTCATACCGCGCAACTCTGCAATTCTTTCCATCGAGTTTCCGGCCACAAACAGGTCGAAGCTCTGTTGTTTAGTGTCGGTTTCACGCTCTGGTCTTTCCTTGCGAATTCGCTTTGGTGTTTTAAGATGAATGCGTGAAGTGAGTTGGCGCTCTCTGCAATAATCGGCCACCACATCCCAAAAGTACTTGCCATATTTTTCAATCTTCACCTCGCCAAAGCCAGATATTTTTCTAAACTCATCTTTGTTATGCGGAAGATATGTAGCGAGTTCCATCAACGTGGCATCGGAAAGCACAATATAAGCCGGCACATTTTCATTCCCTGCTATTTTTCTCCGCGCATCTTTCAATCGAACGAAGAGTGCTTCTTCATGATCTGCCTTTTGTACTTCTGCTTCAATCTTTTCTTTTGTGCGCGCAATTATCACTTTCACAGTGCCTTTCAACACGTGTGGGCTGGTGCTCGTTAATTGTAAAATCGGATACATACCTTCTGCTTTTGCGAGATAACCTTGTGCGAGAAGATCGCGAATGACATTGCTCCATTCTTCCTTACTTACATCGGCACCAATACCAAAAGTTTTTAATTCTTTATGTCGCTCCTGAATTTTTGCAGCCTGCGATCCGCGTAAAAAATCAATGACATATCCAGCGCCAAATCGTTCCTCAAGTCGCGTTACCGCTGAAAGTACTTTCTGAGCAAGTACGGTAGCATCAGCCGCTTCTGTTCGTGTAAGGCAGATGTCACAATTACCACAATAATTCTCCGCTGTCTCATCAAAGTAGTTCAACAAATATTTTCTCCGGCATGTGGTGAGATCGCCATACTCAGCCATCTGATCCAGCTTGCGCAAGGTTATTTTAGTTTGTTCTGGATTGTCATCAATCGCAACAAATCCTTTTAGTTTACTCACGTCCGCATACGAGTAAAATAGCAATGCCTCACTGTTCAACCCATCGCGGCCCGCGCGGCCTGTTTCCTGATAGTAGCCTTCTATATTTTTAGGAAGATCCATGTGCACCACGTAGCGCACGTTGGATTTATCAATGCCCATGCCAAACGCAACTGTAGCAACGATTATCTTCACTTCATCACGTAAAAACATTTCCTGATGTTTCGAACGAATATTTTTCTCTAACCCTGCGTGATAAGGAAGCACTTCATACCCTTCTTCTTTAAGATCCAGCGCAAGCTTGTCTACGGATGCACGTGATAAACAATAAATAATACCAGCTTCATCTTTTCGTTTTTCAAGAAAGTTAAGCAGCTTTTCAAAGCTACTACGCTTTGGCTCTATCGTATAGCGAATATTAGAACGATTGAAACTCGAGATGAACGTAACCGGATTGTTAAGCTCTAATTTTTCAAGAATGTCTTTTTGCGTGAGGCGATCAGCAGTAGCGGTGAGTGCAATAACGGGCACATGCGGCATACTACTTTTCAATTGCGCCAGCATCAAATATTCCGGTCGAAAGTCGTGCCCCCAATGCGAGATACAGTGCGCTTCATCAATAGCAATGAAGCTGACATGGAATGTTGGAAGTTGTTTGAGGAATATGCTTTCCGGTGCGAGGTATAATAGCTTTACATGTTTTGATCTTACCCTGCTTAAAATATCTTTTTGTTGGTCGCTGCTTTGTGTAGAGTTTAAATAATCAGCTTCAATGCCATTGATACGCAATGCATCCACCTGATCTTTCATCAATGCAATGAGCGGAGAGATGACTATGGTGAGTCCGTCAAATAACAATGCGGGAATCTGATAGCATAATGACTTACCCCCGCCCGTAGGCATAAGCACAAACGTATCTTTTTTTTGAAGTACGGCATTAATAATATTCTCCTGCTCTAATCGAAAGGAAGCGTACCCAAATTTTTCTTGTAGAATGGTTAATGCGTTCATAAAGATTTTGTTTGTGGATAAATCAGTGTTCTGCTACAATCGATATTCCTATGTCTTATAATTTTTACGCGGCAAAAGCATGTTTTGATATTGATGACGATACGCTCTTCTTTTAGGAAATCTCATTTTTTTTAACATCCATTTTGTCATCGTAGCCTAAGTTAAATATTTAAACGCATTTTCACTTAATTCTAAGGCTGCGCTTCTCATCACCAACCTCGGCCTGTGTCCTCACAGACCGAAAAATCAAAATTTTTCTCTATAGTCGGTTAAGATTGCAAACTCATCAAAGCCACTTTCATAAAATTTAGCTGAAGACCATTTATATGCCTCTGGTCTACTCGCTAAATTCCATTGTTCCTGTAATGGATTGAGATGAATGTATTCTAACTTTTGTTCCATAAATCCGGATCTTATTGCGATCAATCAGATTACGCCAGCAGTCGATGATTATATTTTTAAAACTGTCTTCTTCTAAAAGTTTATTCCAGTGTTTGACGGTATCTGTCCAGAAATAGACTTCGTTTAAAATTAATCTTGAGCTGCGAACTCCATATTTCATTTCGTTAAGGGAGATCATTGTTTTTAATTTATTTATGAGGAGACTAAGATCATTCACAATTAAGATTTTGCGGTAGTTTCGGTCTGTGGGGACACAGACCGAGGGAATGGAGTTTTGAATAGTTGTTCGGTCTGTGAGGACACAGACCGAGGTGAGCTACGATGAGATAAAGGCAATTCCAGATACCTATTCCATTTATGGTGTTCTCGCTTCAGCACCGTAACGTTGTTGCAGCGGAAATGATTACTGTAGGAAACACGTTGCAAGTGTCTCCATGCTTTATCGAAATCATCAGCAGCTAGATTTCTGGCAATCGTTATATGAGGTGTTATGTCTTTACCACCCAATGCCTTTGCCAGATCAGCAATAGGAGTTTTATATTCTATTTGAAGATAGATTGTTTTGTTGGTGCCATGTTTAAATATGCCTAACCCATTTACAAATATATCTAATGGTAGTAATGCTGGTATCAGCCAATCAGCATCATATAGAATGTCATCCGTATGATGTTCGCTGTATTGGAAAAGTGATATATGAGTCTTGGAAAATTCATTTTGAAACTCATGACCAATAATACTCCGCACTTGTTTTTTCAAATTAGAAACAAAAACCTGAATGAGTGGCGAGGGAGTGATCGTGAAGAAGTAGTGGTTGATAGGAAAGTTTTTCATGATGTTAAATGTGATTAAATTCTTTTACCTCGGTCTGTGTCCTCACAGACCGAGACGATTAGTTTATCGAATTCTTTGAGATCTTTCCTTTAAACATATTCATCTCCATGCGCACTCGCTTGTTTACATCAAGCGTAGTAGCGCGAATTAATTTCTCCATTCCATGTTTGTGTTTAATAAAATCCATGGCCTCATAGAGATGGATGTCTTCCACCGTATCATCAAACAAACTGATCTGATGATTGCCATGCACGAGGCTGCTCAAGCGTACGCCCACCAGACGGATTAACATTCTTCGATTATAGAGTTTGTCAAATAATTCCTGAACCACACCCAGAATAGTATGGTCGGAAGAAGTATAAGGGATATGGATCTGCTTGCTCTCAGTATCAAAGTTTGAGTAGCGTATTTTTACAGCAATGCATGCGGTCAGTTTTTTTTGTTCGCGTAATTGAAAAGCTACTTTTTCTACCATAGCAATCAGAATTGACTTTAATCGCTTTACATCAATAGTATCTTGTTCAAAAGTAGATTCAGTAGAAATGGATTTTTGTTCGCTGTACGATACTATCGGAGAATTGTCAATACCATGTGCTTTGTTCCAAAGACTAATACCATTCTTACCAAAAGCACTGATTAAAAATTGCTGCGGCATTTCCCGTAAGGTAGCTACCGTGCGCACACCCATATCATATAGAAAGGAAGCTGTCTGTTTGCCTACCATGGGAATTTTATCAATTGCCAACGGACCTAGGAAATTCTTTTCATCACCGGCAACAATTTGTTTTTGTGCGTTAGGTTTAAATTCGGCTGTAGCCACCTTGGAGACCAACTTGTTTACCGACAGCGCCATGGAGATAGGCAACTTACTTTCCTTCTCAATTTTCTTTTGTAATTCAATGGCCCACTTGAACGTGCCGAAGAAGCGATCCATGCCCGTAGCATCAATGTAAAATTCATCGATGGAAGCTTTTTCGAAAGCGGGAGCTTTTTCGGCAATTACTTCGGTAACGAGATGGGAGAACTGACTATAAGCTTCCATGTCGCCCGAAATCACTTTGGCATCGGGGCAGAGTTGCATGGCCAGATACATGGGCATGGCCGAGTGCACCCCAAATTTGCGAGCCTCGTAACTACAAGCCGCCACCACCCCGCGTCTGTTACTGCCGCCTATTATTAAAGGGATGCCGTTTAGTTTTTTGCTTTTTGTACGTTCTACCGATACAAAAAATGCATCCAAATCCATGTGAATAATACTCCTTTCAGACATATAGGAGCAATAATACTAAAATATTTAGTATTTTTACTAAATCATCAATTAGGATGGAAAAAGACAGTATTATTTTTTCAAATCCAACCGCGCAACATTTTCAACATGGGTTGTTTGCGGGAACATATCAACCGCTTGCACTGCGGTGATGTCATATTTTTCAGCGAGTATTTTTAAGTCGCGCGCCTGAGTAGCGGCATTACAACTTACATACACAATTCGATTGGGAGCAGCTTTTAATAACATGCGGGTTACATCTTCGTGCATGCCGGCACGTGGCGGATCGGTTATTATGGTATCGGGCTTTCCATGCTGCGAAAGAAAATCATCGGTTAATAAATCTTTCATGTCGCCTGCATAAAAGTTGGTGTTGGTAATACCATTTATTTTCGAATTGACTTTAGCATCATCAATGGCTGCTGCTACATATTCAAGACCAATTACTTTTTTTGCATGGCCGGCTATAAAGTTGGCGATAGTGCCTGTACCGGTATATAAATCATACACATGTTCGTCCCCTTTTAAGTCGGCCATTTGCCAGGCAACTTTATATAATTCATGTGCCTGATCGGAATTGGTTTGGTAAAATGATTTAGGCCCAACACGAAACTGAAGCAGGCCACTTCTATCGGGTTTCTCCATTTGTTCGGTTATGTATGACTTGCCTTTCCAGCAGACTACATCCAGATCAGCAAAGGTGTCGTTCTTTTTGTTGTTGATGATGTAGTTAGCTGAAGTGATCTGTGGAAATGCATCCGTTAATGTCTTCAGCATTTTTTCGGTCCACTTTATTTCATCAGCTGTCACTTGCAAAATAATCATCACTTCGCCCGTACTCGATGAGCGGATGGTGAGTGTGCGCAGAAATCCGACTTGTCTGCGTAAGTCAAAAAAAGGAATTTTGTTTTCAACGGCTGTTTTTTTTGCCAGCAACCGAATAGCATTTGAAGGATCAGGTTGTAAATAACAATTACCTACATCAAACACGCGATCAAACATTTTAGGAATGTGATAGCCTAGTCCCACTTCGAAACGACTTTCTTCAATGGCACGATCAAGTTCTTCTTTTGTAAGCCAGCGATTGGATGTAAAGGTGTAATCGAGCTTATTGCGGTAGTAATTTATTTTTTTAGATCCGAGTATGGGAGTAATAATGGGTAACGTTAATCCGCCCAAGCGTTCAAGATTGTCAATAACTTGTTGTTGCTTATATTTTAATTGTGTTTCATAATTAATGTGTTGCCACGAGCAACCTCCGCATGTGCCAAAGTGTTCGCAAAAAGGCTCTGTGCGGAGTGGTGAAGATTTTTGGATAGCGGTGACAGTGCCCTCAAGGAAATTGCTTTTGATTTTAGTTAGCTTAGCCTGCACAATATCGCCCGGAGCGCCACCTTTAAGAAACAAGACAAGTCCATCTACCTTAGCAAGGCACTTGCCTTCGGCTGCCATGGTCTCTATTTCAACATTATCTAATAAATCGCCTTTTCTCATTTAAATACATTTCACGAGTTGCGAAATTACTGAAATATGGGGGGGTTTCATGCTGTGATTTGAATTGGTTATATTTCGCGCTCGGTTGCCTGTGATGAAACGATTTTTATTAACTCTTCTTCTGCTAATTTCATTCCCGCTTGTTGCTTCGCATATTGTTGGTGGCGAGTTTGAGTTAGTCCATGTTTCGGGTAGCACTTATCGGCTTAATTTGATTCTTTATTTTGATCAAATTAATGGTTCTATTGGAGCAAAAGACCCAAATGTAACAGTTACCATATATAGAAAAAGAGATAAAGCGTTTATGGGCTCGGTATTCATGCCTCTAAGCAACGAGTCTAATGTACCTTATACTCAACCTGAATGTTCGAGTGGTGAATTGATAACTTCTAAATTAATCTATACCACAACCGTTTCACTTTCGCCAGAAAATTACAGTGATCCGCAGGGATATTTTGTGGTGTGGGAGCGCTGCTGCCGCAACTACACGATCACTAACATCTTTAGTCAAGTGCCACAAGGTGCCAACATTTCTGCGGGTCAAACTTTTTATCTTGAGTTTCCACCCGTTGTAAAGAATGGTCAGCCTTTTCTCAATTCATCACCGCGCCTCTTTCCGCCACTCAATGATTTTGCGTGTCCGTTTCGCCCATACTATGTCGATTTTGCCGGAGTTGATGATGACGATGATTCGTTGGTTTATACCTTAGTCACACCATTAAACACAACTGCCGCTGTTGCCCTTCCCGCACCCTCGGCCGGGCCTTTCCCTGAGGTTCAATGGCGCCTTGGCTACGGGCTTAATAAAATTATTAATGGTCAGCCTGATTTAAAGATTAGCAAAGATGGCTTGCTTACAGCTACGCCAACAACGCAAGGTCTTTTTGTATTCGCTGTTAAGATTGATGAATTCCGGGATGGCGAAAAAATTGGCGAGAGCAGGCGCGACTTTCAGATGCTGGTGGTTGACGCTTGCCCGCAAGCCGAACCGCCAAAAATAGTTGGTAAAAAATTAATAGAGGCGGCCTATACTTATAACGACAACATGTCGGTCAGTTTTAGCAATACCGTGACTGATACCGATCGATGTATTCAGGTGCAGGTGTCTGATCCGGATGCCAGTAAAATCGAAGCTAACTTCAGCGAGAATATTTCTATCCGGGTAGTGGCGCTTAATTTTAAAAAGAATATCAACGAAATTCTTCCCGCTGTTACTTCGGCTACTTTGCTAAATGGGAGCACAAAGGATTTTACGATCTGCTTTCCGCAGTGTCCCTTTATTGAGGGCGGTCCTTACCAGATTGGTATCATTGCCTTTGATGATGCGTGCAGTTTGCCATTAAGCGACACATTGAAGATAGCCGTTAACATTCAACCACCCACAAACACAAAGCCATACTTTGTTGATCCCATTCAGGAGCTTTCCATTGTGCAATTGAATGAAGGTGATTTTTTTGAAAAGGAATTTGAAGTTCGAGATGATGATGGCGATGAATTGATTATGGCAGTTACTACCGATGGTTTTTTATTAGCCGATGCAGGTATTAAAGTTACGTTTGATGAACCTCGGGTAAATGGATTGGTGAAAGGCAAAATTCGTTTTGATGCTTTTTGTAATATTTATAACTTCACTAACCGAACTAACTTCGAAGTAAAAATTATTGCCAATGATAATGACCTTTGCAATTTTGGTGATCCGGTCACACGCATATTTCGGTTTTCGGTAAAACTGCCTGGCAATGCCGATCCATTTATTGATACTGATCTGACAGCAGATCCGCACGAGCGAAGAGTACTTAACTTGCAGCGTAGAATTAACGAAACACTTGCATTTAATGTAACAGGCGCGGACTTGATTGATAACGATTTGCTCGTGTTAGATATTAAACAACGCGACTCACTTGATCTGTTAGGAATTACGTTTCCGTTGGTGTCAGGTAATGGCACAGTGACTTCACGCTTTCAGTGGGACATTCAATGCAGTAAAGTTAACCTGAATAAGAAAAGTAAATTTACATTTCAGTTCATTGTAGTTGATAACGCAAATAAATGTAGGTTCTATAAGGCTGACACCGTGGATGTTCAAGTTATTATCCTTCCACCTTTAAATGCTCCACCGCAGTTAACCATGCAGCAAGGAACCAATGTGGTCAATAACAAAGCAGTCGATTTTATTCTTGGTGAACCGATACAATTTTTGCTAACCGGAATTGATGGTGATGTAACTCCCGATAAGGATATGCTTTCGCTTACGCTGATTGAAGCTACAGGTAAAGTGAAGCCAGAAGGCTATGTATTTACTCCCGTGGAAGGCAGGGGTAGGGTAGAGACAACGTTTACCTGGCAGCCCGATTGTTCGATTTTTAGGGATGGTGTTTATGAAAACTCTTATGCGTTTAAGTTTAGACTAGCAGACGATCGTTGTTATTCTGCCAAAGGAGATACGGTAGCCGTGATAGTAAACATTAAGGACGTTGACGCTGGAGCTCTCGAATTCCTTCCACCCAACGTATTTACACCCAATGATGATGAAGTAAATGATTATTTCACCATGCTTAAGTTAGATGAAAGTGGAGTGTTGGTGAATCTATTGCCACCGAATAATTGTACCGGTGTTTTTGAGAAGATAACGGTTGTTAATCGCTGGGGGGAGTTGGTTTTTGAAAGTAAGGATCGCGACTTTAAGTGGAGCGGAAATAATCATGCAGCCGGGGTTTACTACTATCACATTCAATACAACAATCGCCAATACAAAGGTCCGCTTTCTTTGCGCTATTAGTTTTTAAATACTGGCGTATTATTTTTTGGACAACTAACTAATTGTAGAAATAGATAGTCTATAACGTTGAGCGAAGCAATTTATCTTCCTTCACGTAAACGCTTTTGTCGTGCCACTCAACCTTTAGCCAAACATCTTTCTGATCTTTTATTTTCAGTTGATGACCCTCGCTAATGATGGCAATTACAGATGAGCCCGCAGAAGGGCCACTCATTAAATAAGTTTGATTATCAGAAACAATTCCTTCGTTAGTATCTGAAAATAAATTTACAAGAACAAATAAAAGAATGGCCATAAGCACTGTGGCAACACCGGCTCCTATAGGGTTTTGTTGTTTTCTTTTTTGATAAATCATCAAGGCAACAAATAATAAACCCACCGACAGAAGGGCGACACCCATTGGTAGCTGATATTTTTGCAGTGCATTTCTAAACACATCCTCAAATGAGGGTGTGTAGCCCTCCAACTTATGGTTGGTGGCCAGCTCTTCAATTTTGCTTAAGGCCTGCTCATCGTTTGTTGCTTTATAATACAGTTGCAGATAATAGATTGATTGACTAATGCGGCCGAGGCCTTCTTGTATGTAAGCCATTTTCAATAACATACCCGGAGTATAGCGACCACTTTGATACAAAATTTGATATAGCTCAAAAGATTGGGTGTATTGTTTTTTGGCGAACAAAGAATCGCCTTTGCTTAGCTGTGCAGGAACATATTCTGCATGGGCAATCACACCCGAAAAAACGACTCCACTTATCAGAAGAATTTTTAAAAAGTGGGTTTGTATATTTTTCATATCCTGCTACCTTTGCGACCTCAATTACGGAAAAGCTGTTTAAAGCAGCAAATTCGCTAATAGAGAGAATAGAAAGGTCTCGTAGCTCAGCTGGTAGAGCAATACACTTTTAATGTATGGGTCCTGGGTTCGAATCCCAGCGGGGCCACAAAATGTCATCAAAGCACCTAAACCTGGTGCTTTTCTTTTTTAGCACAAACGATCTAAAGTTAGAGCAGCACTCGCACACGTTTTTTCTAAAACTGCAACAAAGTTGCAATAGGTAACGATTTTAATAAGCTGGTTTGGAGACTGCTGCAGAGGCGTTGAAATTTTAAAAGTTCAGATTATCTTCAATTAAAAAACCGCGCAGTAATGATTCAATCTTACTGCACGGTCTAATTGGATTGATTACTATTACTTCGGCATGATTACGGAATCAATCACATGGATTACGCCATTCGATGCTTCAAGATCGGCTGTTACTACATTAGCACCATCAACTTTTACGCCACCATCAATAGAGATTGTTATTTCTTGTCCATTAACTGTTGCCGCTTGTTGTCCGTTCGATAAATCAGTTGACATTACTTTTCCCGATACCACGTGGTAAGTTAAAATAGCGGCCAGCTTTTCTTTGTTCTCGGGCTTTACCAATTCTTCAACAGTTCCTGCAGGAAGTTTAGCAAAAGCTTCATTAGTGGGAGCAAATACAGTAAATGGTCCTTTACTGCTAAGTGTTTCCGCTAAACCAGCTGCTACAACTGCTGCCACTAGAGTACTAAAATCTTCATTGCCTGAAGCAATCTCTACAATGTTCTTCATGTTTTTATTATTTAAGTTATAGTAACCTAACAGGATATTGGGATGAGTGTTACATTATCTTTCGTGTAATTTAACGCCACATAAGCGTAACACTGGAACTTCAGCCATCCTTTCTTTATAAAGGAGAATGGCAACGCCATAAGTATTGTTAATGTTCAGTTAATCTGCTTTCTTATTATGTATTTATTTTTTGTGAAAAGAGAAACAAAAACGCAAGCGCATTGTTCTTTGGCCAAAGACTAAAATAAAATTAAAAATTATGAAAAAATTATTTGTCATTCTGTTCTCTCTCGCATCATCAGTAGCGTTCTGCCAAACGAAAGACGTTGTGGATATCGCTATTGGATCAAAAGATCACACAACGTTGGTAGCTGCTATAAAGGCCGCTGATTTGGTAACTGCATTGAAAGGTAAAGGCCCCTTCACAGTTTTCGCCCCAACCAATGCAGCGTTTGATAAGTTGCCAGCAGGAACTGTAACCACTTTGTTGAAGCCTGAAAACAAAGCTCAATTGGCGAAGATTTTAACCTACCATGTCGTAAGCGGAAATTTGGATGCCGCTGCAGTAGTAGCAGCTATTAAAGCAGGGAATGGTAAAGCCGTGCTGAAAACTGTAAGTGGTGGGAAATTGACTGGTTCTTTAGAAGGTGAAAAAGTAAAATTAACTGACGAGTCAGGTAACTCTGCGTATGTTATTGTTGCTGATTTGAAAGGTAGCAATGGTGTTGTGCATGTAATTGATGGCGTTGTTCTTCCAAAGTAAGAAGGTTCAGATTATCTTGAAAATCCCTTGAAGAAATTCAAGGGCTTTTTTTTGACCAAAATGTTAGCTTGTTTAGCGCACAATAACTGTTAAAAAGAGTTTATTTATTCAAGGGCTTTTGCTTGCTAATCTCTTCTGCCATTTTCGCTGCCTCATAAGCGTTTACCAAACCGCCAGTGATGCTTAACTGGTTAAAGTTCACACGATCGCCATTCGGTTTCTGAACTTTCAAGCCATCAAATTTACGTGAGGAATTCATTAAAATGTTCTTCACTTGCTCTGCCGTAAGCTCAGGAAAATACGACATGAGCAAGGCGGCAACGCCAGCGGTGGTTGGGCTGGCCATACTCGTTCCACTTTCATCTTTATATTTATCTCCAGGCACAGTTGAATAAATACCAACCCCAGGCGCAAAAAGTGAAACAGATTTTTTACCATAGTTCGAAAAGCTCCCCACAAGATCTTCATTTTTACCGGAAGAAGAGGCTCCAATTTCCATCCAGTTTTTAGCTTCTTTTCCATCGGCATAAATTCTGGACGGATAATTTTTTTCTACATCAATATCTTCAGCGTCATTACCCGCAGCATGAATTAGTAGCACGCCTTTTTTCTCGGCATATCGAACGGCTTTATCAACAATTTCTTTTTGTGGCGAAAATGATTTACCAAAGCTCATGTTAACGATGTTTGCCCCATTGTCAACCGCATAATAAATGGCATTGGCAATGTCCTTGTCGCGTTCATCGCCATTGGGAACAGCTCGTATCACCATTATTTTCACATTGTCGGCAATACCTTTTATCCCCAAATCATTATCACGATCGGCTGCAATAATACCAGCTACATGAGTGCCGTGTGTTGCATCCGGACCTGTAACCTGGTTATTGCCATAATATCGCTCATTAGGATTGTTACTATCATCACCCACAATTTTACGGGAGTCAAATGCCTCATTGTAACCGTACTTAACAATCACGCCATAGTAATCGACACCTTCTTTCAATTCAGCGAGATATTCATCAACACTTTCACCTTCTTGCATGTTTTGAAATACATTTAAAAGAAAGCCCTTCGCGAAAAGCAAACCGGGCTCGCTGGTTTCAAAATTTTTAAGAGCCTCAGGTGTTAGGGTATCAACATGTAACAATGATTTCAACGTATCGATACTGAAAATCATGTTTGTGTAAAGTCCATTATAGAGTCTGTACTGTTGTTCATTTTTGGCTTTGAGCTTCGTGAACTTGTCCTTTATTTTTAGGTAGCTTTCGTACTCAGTTTTTTGTTTTTTGTTCAACTTGTTCTCAGAAACGTTTTCGTAAATTGCCTTCAGGCGAATGTATTCGCGGGTTAACTCATAGGTGTCGGCATCCACATTTCCATTGGCGCCCCCAATAAAATTCCAACCATGCACATCATCGATATAGCCGTTTTTATCATCATCAATTCCATTATCCGGAATTTCCGCTTCGTTTTTCCAGATTATATTTTGCAAATCTTCATGGTCTATGTCAACACCAGAATCGATAACAGCCACAATAACTGTGCGTGATGGTTTATTCTTCAGTATTGTTTGATAAGCTCTTTCGGCACTTACACCCTGCACACTGTCCATCTCAGGATCGAGCAAAAACCAGTCATTAGGTATTGGGCGACTTTCTAATGTTTGAGAAAATGCGGGAATGGTGAATAAAACAAAAAATATTACATGTGCGAGCCGCTTTATCATAGAATTATATTTTGTAAAAAGGACGACAAAAGGGTTTTTATAGCGTTAAATAGATTTTTTTTACAAATACACACAAGTTTTCGCTATTAATAGCGTGGAAGTTTGTCAAAAATGCAAAAGAAATTACTCCTGTTTGTTGCATTAGCTGTTGGCTATTTATGATTTATTGGAATGAGTGACTTTTGTAAACAACAAACGCAACCACCATGATCTTGTTTTGTCTACTAGCCGTTTTTTCGTTTTTCACGTTGTTTTTCTATACAGTTGTAAAATTGCATGGGGAAGCTGAGTTTGGCATTTCCGGTTTTGATGCTAAAAAAAGGATAGCTTCGGAGAAGCTTTCTTTTTAGAAAATTCAAGGTTCAAAATTTTGAATTTTTGAACCTTGAATTAGAGCGAGTGCCCAGAACTGGATTCGAACCAGCACACCTTGCGGCACTACCCCCTCAAAGTAGCGTGTCTACCAATTTCACCACCTGGGCATTAAAACAAACTCGGCATATTAATTCGAGTGAGGAGCAGCAAAAGTAAAAATGTTTTAAAACTTTACCAATCGAACCCACTCAAGCTGCGGCAGTCTTCTTCTTGGGTATTTTTTGCTGCAAGTATTGAACAAGCCGAACATACTCGGTGTGCTCTTTCTGCCCAATACTTAGCCGGGTTTTGTTGTCGAATAAAATTTCAAGTTGCTTATAGACTGAGTTCTTGCCTGTCTTAACGATGTTTTCGCGCCAAGCCACAATAGATTGAAGGGTATGTTTTTCGGTTTTCCGCATAACAGGATAACTGATCTCAACTGAATTGTTACCTGCCCGAATTACTTTATAGCGGATAAAAATTTTATAAGCGACAAATACCCCAATAGGCAGCAATAACAAAGAGATTAGATAATTATACCAAGCCGCGGTTTTGTTCACTATCACAATAATGTTCATAGTAAGCACGACAAAAGTGATTATTAGAAAAAGTGAGAAGGAAACAAGCGTGTTTGTTTGTGGTTTAGAAACTACCAAGGGAAATATTTTTATGTGGGGTCAAAGTTCAAAAAAAAACCGGTAGACCACAAACCATATCCTGATTTAGCATACAGGAATGCCGACCTGTTTTTTTGTGTCATTTTATAATTAATGTATCTTGAAGCACTTATGCTCTCGAAGAAATGTAAATACGCCATTCATGCCTTAATTTATTTGGCTGAACGATATCAGCAAGGGCCGGTACACATAAAGGAGATTGCGGACAGGCAGCGAATTCCAAAGAAATTTTTAGAAGCCATTTTACTTGAATTGCGAAATGCAAAAGTGTTGCATAGCAAAAAAGGAAAGGGTGGTGGTTATTACTTATACAAAAATCCGGAAGATGTTAACCTAATGGAAATCATCCGCCTGATGGATGGTGCCATTGCGATGTTGCCCTGCGTTTCTCTTAATTATTACGAACCGTGTGAAGAGTGTAGAGACGAAAAGACCTGTGGCATCCGCGATAGTTTTGCGGGCGTACGTGACGAAACACTGCGAATCTTATCGGAAAGCACACTTGCCAAAATTGTTAAGCGCGAAAATATCCTCAGCAGAGAATAATTTCTGGCATCGCTAAAAAATCCGCTTGCCCTTCTCTTTTGCCTGCCTGCACGAAGCCCCGCCTGCGTTTAATTTGTGCGGGCAGGCGTTTCGGCAAAGGCAGGGAGAAGGGTTGGGGTTGAGGTAATAAAAGCAAGGTTTTAAGATGCCGCTATTAGTATATAAAATTAGTAGAGTTATATTTGCCCTTCATTTAACACTATATTATGTCAATACGATTAGGAGATATTGCACCCGATTTTACCGCAGAAACCTCAGAAGGAGTTATCAAATTTCATGATTGGTTAGGAAATAGCTGGGGAGTTCTTTTTTCGCACCCGGCTGATTTTACACCCGTTTGTACAACCGAATTAGGGGCCGTTGCCAAGCTACGCGCTGAGTTTGATAAGAGAAATGTGAAAGTAGTTGCACTAAGTGCCGATTCCGTGAGCTCGCATCAGCAATGGATTGGTGATATAAATGAGACACAAAAAACACAAGTGAATTTTCCCATTATTGCCGACCAAGACTTTAAAGTATCGAACCTGTATGACATGATTCACCCACAGGTTAGTGATAAGTTTACTGTGCGATCGGTATTTGTGATTGCACCCGATAAAAAAGTAAAACTTACTATTACCTATCCGGCATCTACTGGCCGTAATTTCGATGAAATCATTCGTGTAATAGATAGTTTACAATTAACTGCCGGGTATAGTGTGGCCACTCCTGCAAATTGGAAACAAGGTGAGGATGTAATTATTACGGCTGCTGTTAAAGATGAAGACATAGCTGCTAAATTCCCTAAAGGGCACACAAGAATAAAACCTTATTTAAGAACCACTCCCCAGCCGAATAATTGATCTTAACGAATCAAAATTTTAAATACTGAAAGCTCCATACGGGGCTTTCTTTTTTTGGATTAAATTTGTCGCCACATAAAACTGACTCTACTTATGCACCATGAAAAACCCTTGAACGAACTGCCCGTGATGCATGAGTCGGAAGGTATTGTGTTGTTTTATCCGCATGTACCTGAAAAAGCAATTGAACAGGTAACTAAAGTTTTACATTCGCGATGGATTGGCCAAGGGCCACGCGTGGCAGAGTTTGAAAATGAATTTACTAAGCGATTTGCAGGCTCAGGAAAATCTGTTGCCGTTGGCTCTGGTACTGATGCCTTACATCTTGCCTATATTTTAGCCGGACTTCAAGCGGGTGATGAAGTTATTGTTCCGGTATTTACATGCACCGCTACCAACATTCCATTTTTGTATATGGGTGTTACCATACGGTTTGCCGATGTTGATCCGGAAACATTAAACATTAGTGTAGCGCATGTGCGTCAATTAGCAAATGAAAAAACGAAAGCTATCGTCTGTGTGCACTATGGTGGTTTGCCTTGCGATATGGATGAGTTGCATGCTATCGCTAAAGAATTAGGGATTCCGGTAATTGAAGATGCTGCGCATGCACCAGGCGCTACGTATAAAGGAAAAAAAATAGGTGAGATTTCACAGTTCACCATGTTCTCCTTTCAAGCCATTAAACATATCACTACAGGTGATGGTGGGATGTTGATCTTACAAGATAACGAGTTGGTGCATAAAGCAGAACGAATTCGCTGGTTTGGCATCGATCGATCGGACAAACAAAAAGGAACCTGGGAAAATGATATTACCGAAGTTGGGTATAAATATCAGATGACTGACATCAGTGCATCATTAGGGTTGGCTTCGCTTGAAGAGTTTGATAAAATACTTTCCCACAGACAAAGAATTTTTGAGGCCTATAAAGTAGGATTGAAAGGAGTGTCTGGTATTAAGTTAGTTGGCGCCAACTATACGGACCGTACCCATGCAGCTTGGTTGTGTACTATTTTAGTTGATAAAGACAGACTTGGTTTTATGCGCGCCTTACGCGACAAAAAGATAGAATCAAGTCAGGTTCACTTTCGTAATGATCGTTATAGCATTTTTGGAGGCCGCAGAGATGACCTGCCTAATATGGATGATGTGGAAGAACGGTACATAGTGTTGCCAATGCATATGAAAGTGACTGAAGCAAATGTTAATTACATCTGCGAGGTGATTAAGAAGGGTTGGTAAGCTTGAAGATAATTTACGAATTTAGAATTACGAGGTACGTATTTCAACATACCTATGAGTTCTATGTTCCTCCTATGTGTTTATGATTTTTTTATGCACTTAATTCCAAGAGTGTTTATGATTTTTATGCACTTAGTTCCAAGAGATATTACGGGTTTAGAATTACGAGGTACGAATTTGATAAACCTATGTGTTCTATGTTCCTCCTATGTGTTTATGATTTTTTTATGCACTTAATTCCAAGAGTGTTTATGATTTTTATGCACTTAGTTCCAAGAGATATTACGAGTTTAGAATTACGAGGTACGAATTCGATATACCTATGTGTTCTATGTTCCTATGTGTTTATGATTTTATTTCCAAACTGAAAACAAACGCTTCAGCTTATCGCGAAGCAATTTAGTTTCAAATCCTTTTGTATCGGGTTCTTGTGTGTAGCCATTAAATTTTTGGCCGAGTCTTAAATACAAATCAAAAAAAGTTGATTTAGAAAGCCCCCACTTTAACAAGAATTGTTTGTTACCATCATTTTTCTTTACTCGAGCGGTGCTGCGCGAAACAAAATGATATACTCTTGACTGGCTCACACCTTTATAATACCGCACACCACAGTGCCAGAGCTTCATCATCATATCTGGATCGGATGCCATGCCTGGGGTAAACTCGGTGCTTAATCCGCCAATCAAATTCCAGATATGCTTATGAAGAACGAGCGGATACCAATTGGTTCCGTTCCAATCGTCAAATGGAAAAGTATTGTATTCACGTAAAAATCTTTCTTCATCAAACTCTTTCACAGTCTTTCCATAATTGTGTGGAGCAATCATGCTTGAATACTGAGTTGGGCTGTGCTCAATCATTGTTCCGCAAATGCAAAAGTAGATATGATCCAGTTTTTTGATTTCTTCCAACAAGTAATAGTCCCAATCAGGTGCAAAGTAATAATCATCGTCAGAAAGAACGAGATACTCAGATTTAGCTAGTGATGCAGGTGAATTAAATCCATAGCAAACACCCACATTATCTTGTGAATAAGTAAAATCTAACCCTTGTTCCTTAACCCATTCAAGCGTTCCGTCTTTACCTTCATTTACATGGATGATCATTTGATGTTGATATTTTGAATTTTTCTCAATGCTTTGAATGCAACACTTCAGATAATCCAAATTATTCCACGAAGGAATGAGAATGGAGAACACAATAGTCTCTGCGTTATTTTTTGTGGGATGAAAACTGATTTTAGAAATCATGTCTATAATTTTAATGACTGATATTGCTTTTTCTTTTGCTGTTGATAACCATAGTTGACAAGATAAATCCCGGCAACGGTAACTATAAAGGCTATTCCAATTTTTAAATTCAATTTTTCATCCAGTATTAACCAACCTAATGTTACTGCAACTAACGGATTTATATATGAATAAAGTGATGCAATAGTCATCGGTAGTTTACTAAGGGTATAGGCATACATGCTGAAACCTGTTATCGAACCTATCAAGATTAAATATGACAGTGCAAAGAAGACTTCATTAGTCCAAACTATGCTGTGAAGATTATCAAAGGCCAGGCTGAAGGGCAAACAAAAAAATCCGCCAAAGAGCATTTGCAACCCGGCATTTAAAAATGGATTAGCGTTATCAATAGTTCGCTTGGTTAGTATGCTACCCAACGCCCACGTTATCGTTGCTGTAAATATCAGGAGTATACCTGTCTGATAACTAGGATTAATAAAGTCTGATAGAAATTCGCTGAACACTAAAATTATTCCAGCAAGTCCGGTAATGGAGCCGAAGGTTATAAGCCAGGTAGGCTTTTCGTTTTTGTTTATTGAAAGATTGATTAAAATAACCATGATTGGCATGGTAGAACAAATAATTGCGGCAAGACCACTTGTTACAAATACTTCCGCCCATGATACTAACCCGTTTCCACAAGTAATCATTAAAAAACCGCGAAAGGCTTGTATGCGAAGGGTAGTAAGCGAAGGAAATTTTTCATGCTTGATGAGAAGAAAAAATCCAACGAGAAGCATACCCGCTACTAACTGTCGGATGGCAGCAAATAAGAACGGAGGGAAGTGCATAACACCAATGCGCAGAACCAAAAAAGTTGTACCCCAAATAAGTGAGATGCCAGCGAGACAAAAATAAGCTAATGCGGTTTCCTTTTTCACGGGCGGGAAGATAGAGGAGGTTATGCGATTCACCAAAAGTAGGGGTAAAGCAGAAGAGAGTTGTCTTTATCAAAACACATTAACTTATGACATCACCTAATCACGGCAACACGATAAATTTCTCGAATTCGTATCTAAAGAATTTTCAGATTGCTCAACAGAATTTTTGGCTTTGGCAGAAAGAGAATTCTATTAGCCGCAGAGATTCTGCCTACACGAAGCGTTGGCAAAGACAGGCTCAGAGATCAAATAGAGTTTAGCCAGAAAGTAGATTAATGAAGGTAGCCAGAGATTGTCGGATAAAGAAAAAAAATTACGTTAATCTCTGTGTCCCTCCGCAACCTCAGCGGTTATTCAACTACACATTAATCACATCATACACCAATACCTTATCCCAAAGGTGCGAGCAGTCGGCAATAAACTTTTGGTGGATAGGATGATCTTGATAAATTTTTTGTCCAGCCTCATCGTCAAAAAACATGAGCTCCGATACGGAATAGCTAGTATCAACCACATCGCGTTTTTCAGTGGAGGCGGGAACGCCTACATGAATCGTGCGAATGGTTTCAATTTTTGACAAACTTTTCACTCCCGCAACTAATTTAAAGAGATCTTCTTTTGAATCGGCATTCTTTAACCAGAAAAATACGTGATGAACGAGTACTTGTTTTTCTTTTTTCATGGGCAATGCTTCAAAGGCAGGAGCCAAAGTTAATAAAGAAGCAGTTGCAATAAATTTTCTGCGGGAATTTTTTGTTGCGGTCATTTTGGTTAAACTTTAGTGCAAGTTTATTAAAGATTATAACCTGTCGCAGACTATCTTTATTTTTTTTCGTCTTGCGCATTTTTCATTGAAACATTAAAAGAAGGTGTCTGGTAATCCTTCGGCAAATAATTTGCCGGAATGCTTGTCATGTTTCCATCGCGGGCAGCACGGTAGTGTGGTGACATAATTTCAACACCACCTTCATTAAAAAAGTCCTGTATGTTTTGATGAAGATCTGAGTAGATGCCAGCCATGCGATTCGATTGATCGGTGAAAGCGTTAATCTGATAGGCTACATAAAAATCATCCAAACTCGTTTGGAATACAAACGGCTTGTGATTTTCGTCCTGCATAATTCCGTTGGTGGCAAGGGCGGCTTTTATTAAAAGTTCGTGTACTTGCTTCCACGGAACATCGTACCCAATCGTAACTCCAGTATGAAGTATAAGCCCGGTTTCCTTAGCAGAGGTTGTATAGTTAATCGTGTGTCCCGCAAGTATGGTGGAGTTGGGGATGGTGATGTTTTCGTTTTTGATCGTGCGAATACGTGTAACTAATAATGTCTTTTCCAAGACATCACCCGAAAGCTCTCCGATTTTTATCCGATCGCCCACCTTAAAAGGGCGCATATAGGTTATCACTAACCCAGCCACTGCATTGGATATTGCAGATGATGAACCTAGTGAGAAAATTATACCGATAAACACGGAAACACCCTTAAAAATATCAGAGTCTGACCCAGGTATATGCGGCCACATAAGTACCAAACTGAAAGCATACAAGAGAAATTTAACAATGTTAAACGTGTTTTTCCTAAATGATAGGGAGAGTGCTATCCTAGTTAGATACCGTTAAAAAGCCCCTTTGAAAGAAGGGGCTTAAAGTTTGATCACATCTCATTTAAAAGCGTATTCAAGCTACATTAATTAAATCTTAACGGCTTCTCTGCCGTTGGTAATCATGTCTTTAGCTTTCGCATACGACTTGCTTACGGTATCAGAAACATCTTTGGTTTTATCGACAATCAGAGCTCTTGTCTTTGATCCCTTCATGGGGGCAAACAAAAGTGCCAACGTGGCGCCAAGTAAAGTTCCTGCTACAAATCCGGTTGCTATTTTAGTTGTGGCTTTCATATTGTTATGTATTTACGGTTAAACTAACCCCAATACTTTCGGGGTACTCTTTGTGATTTTATAGTTAAGCTACGGCAAACTCCAAGGTATTTTTATCTGCTAGTGATTTTGGTTTTAAATGCTCCAAACGATATAAATCTTTTCTACGATCCCTCAGGTTTGTAACCGAACCTTTGTGGTTCAAATCTTTTAACAATTCGAGATCGACATCAACAACCAACGTCATTTCTGTATTGGGCGTTGCCTCTGCTTTTACTCCGTTGGTCGGGAAGGCAAAGTCTGAAGGTGTAAACACCGCTGACTGCGCATATTGAATATCCATGTTATTTACCTTAGGCAAGTTGCCCACGCAACCAGCAATGGCTACAAAGCATTCATTCTCTATGGCTCGTGCCTGGGCACAATACCTTACGCGGCTGTAAGCATTTTGTGTGTCAGTAAGAAACGGAACAAACAAAATGTCTACGCCATCGTCTGCTAACAAGCGTGGTAGTTCAGGGAACTCAACATCGTAGCAAATTAAAATTCCAATTTTACCACAATCGGTATCGTACGATTTTAATGTATCTCCACCTACCATTCCCCAGGCTTCGCGCTCACCTGTTGTGATGTGAATTTTTTGATACTCCTCGGTAGTTCCATTGCGATGGCACAAGTAGCCAATGTTATAAAGTTTTCCATCTCTTAAATCTGGAAAGCTGCCCGTAATGATGTTGGCATTGTAAGCAATTGCTAATTGCGAAAATTTCTCTTTTAAAGGCTTAGTATATTTTGCCAAACCTCTAATGGCTTCAGCTTCTGTCAGGTGATTATATTCAGACATTAGTGGAGCATGAAAAAATTCTGGGAATAAAATGAAATCAGCTTTATATCCTGAAGCAGCGTCTACAAAAAACTCAACCTGCTCACACAGTGCGTCAAAATCTTTGAAGGGCCGCATTTGCCATTGCACTAACCCAAGGCGCACATCGGTCTTCTTTTGGTTTAACAGTTTTTGTTTTGGATCGTAGTAAATATTAATCCATTCAATAAGGGCAGCATAATCTCTTGACTCAACATCGCCTGGCATATAGCCTTTTAATATTTTCCTTACGTGAAAGCCATTGCTGATTTGAAAAGTAAGCGTAGGGTCATACAATTCTTTATGCTTTACCTTTTCAATGTATTCTTTGGGCGAAAGACTTTCTGCATGTTCGCCATAGCGTGGCAACCTGGCACCAGCTATAATGGCACGTAGATTAAGTTTCTCACACAATTCTTTTCGAGCATCGTATAATCTTCTTCCTAAGCGTAGGCCGCGATGTTCAGGACCAATAAAAATTTCTATGCCATAAAGAATATCTCCCTCCGGATCGTGACTTTTGAATGTGTAGTCACCGGTTGCGTCTTTGTAGTTATGGTCATCACCTAGTTCTTTGTAATCGATTATTAACGATAATGCAGCTCCTACCAGTTTGCCATCAACTTTTATACAAAGTTGTCCCTCAGGGAAAAGTCTTAGTAATTCTTCAATTTGATGGTCGCGCCAGTAAGCACCCCATGCTGCATAAGATTCTAACATGCTTTCTTTAAGCCCCAGGTAATCGTTTATAGTTAGATGTGATACTTCTATTTTCATATATTTTTATTTTAAGATTTATTGTCTTGAATTATACTTGTTCTTTATTCTTCTTAGAAGTACATCACAAAATAGCGTTTACCTTGTCTTGTGTTTTGGCGTGATTAATAATAGTAGCAATTGATCTTACTGAATCACCCGAAAGTTCGGGTCGGATACTAAGCACTGGATAATGTGCATGATTAACAATATCTTGCGTATAGGATCCTAAAAAGAAATCTTTTAAAGACGCATCAAGTGTAGCGGTTATCACAATCAAATCTGGTTTTTCAGTTTCTGAAATGGATAATACTTGCTTAGCTACATTATCACAATAGTGTACTTCACTTTGGCAGATTACGTTATCTTCAGTCATTTTGGTTTGCACCGTATCTACAAGAGCTTTCATTTCTATAAATCCTGTTGAGTCATCTTTCTTTACCATTCCGACAATTGTCATGGACGAACCATTCTTTTGGATGATGGGTCTAATAACATCATACTTATCGAGTGCATTAGGCACCATTCGGATGGGGAAGAGAATTTTTTTGAAATCAATCCAGGTATTATCACCAGGCATGGTCATCACAGGGCAGGGCGAATTTTTTACTACGCGATAGGCGTTTGAACCCAAAAAGAATTCGCGTAACCCAGAAGCACCGTGCGTACCCATCACAATTAAATTAAAATCTTTATGGAGCGCCCAGCGACAAATTTCATCGGCAGGATTTCCGGATTGAACAATCTGGTTTATAACCAGATCATGATTGGTTCGTAATTTTTTTGCTAGCTCATTTAAACTCTCATTTGCATTTTTTACAAGGTCAGGAAGAATTGCTCCAGTGGCTCCACCCGCTTCGGGCGGAAAAAGCACGTAGGTATTTTCCACAACATGAATAAGAGTAAGCGTGGCAAGTTGTCTTTTACAAATAGCAATCGCGGTTTCCAATGCATTAAGCGACACCGGAGAAAAGTCTATTGGCACGAGTAGCTTTTTGATAGTATATGTTTCCATGGTTATTGGCTTGTGTAACTTTTTATAGCTCGATTTATAATTCGAGATTGATAGGAGCAAATCTAGCCCCTAATAGGCCTATTTGAATGGTGCTATTGAAGCCAGTTGTGGTACTTTTTACTTATCTTGCTTAAGAATCAAATTTAATAAAGCGGTACTAAAGGGGTCAGACCCCTTCCTTTGAAATAGCTTTAGATTTTTGAGTAGCTCCAAACTTATGACCGAACCCATTCAGGCATATACAATTGAATCTCTCAAGTCAACAAACTCAGAAGTTAAGGACTTTGATTTTTTCCGACTTGAGTATTTCGCTAAGGATATTGACCATTTACGTGCCCCACATCAGCATCACTTTTATACTTTTATTTTAGTAACAGGTGGTGAAGGAAGTCATTCCATAGACTTTCAGGATTACAATTTAGAATCAGGAAGACTTTTTCTAATTGCACCCGGTCAAGTACATGCCTGGATGGAACTTAAAAAAGTTAAAGGGTTTGTGGTTTTATTCAACGATAGCTTTATGGCGTTATCAAAAGGAAGAAAAATGATGAGCGCATGGCCGCTTTTCAGACCTAATGAAGAAGTCTATTTTGATTTGGATTCAGCGGAAGAAAAAAAGTGGATAGATGAGTTTCAATACATAGAAGAAGAGGTAGCACGAGGTGATGATTATACGCGTGATGCAATTTTCTATGCAATTAGTTCACTACTTGTGCGGGCAACCCGACTGAGCTTAAAAACTCAGGGGAAGAGTAAATTAGTTGGCCAGGATTTTCTATTTGTGTTTCAGGAGCTGATTGAAGGAAATTTTTTGACTTTAAAAACTCCGAAGCAGTATGCGGAGAAGATGAACGTAACGCCAAACTATTTAAATACACTTTGCAAGAAGAAGTCGGGTAAGTCGGCTGGTGAACTCATTCGTCAACGAGTTTTGTTGGAAGCCAAGCGTTTATTGGCACATACAAAACTGACGGTGTCAGAAATTTCTTTTAAACTAGGCTTTGAAGATAATTCCTATTTCGGCAGGTTCTTTAAAAAGTATATTGGAGTAACGCCCGAGACCTTTCGGGGAAATCGGACTTGATTATATTTGATTATATGAATCGCCTAAAAACCTTTTGCTTGGCTGTTTTTTTAGCCTTGTCATTTTCAAGTATTGGTCAGGATTTTGAAATTAATGGCAGGATAGTAGATGCGGAAACAGGACAACCACTTCCTTATGCAAATATTCAAATCCAAAAAACATCCAGAGGAACCACTACCAATGCAGAAGGTAATTTCAAGTTAACCATTCCCGAAAAGTATGCTGATTCGAACTTGCGAATTTCTTACTTAGGGTATTCGACAAAGGAAATTCCAATTCCCATAGTTTCTCACGTTACAATTATTTCTTTAAAACCTGAGAGCCGCCAACTACAAGATGTTATTATTATGCCTGATAGTTCGCTCATCGTGTTTTTGCGAGACGCCTATAAAAGCATTGAAAGAAATTATGCGCAAGAGCCTTATGAACTTGAAGGCTTTTTCCGTGAGAGCCTGAAAAATGAAAATGATAATTACTTATACTATGGCGAAGCCCAATTAAAAGTGCAAGGAAGTGGGTATCAGTTTAAAAATGAAAAAGGAAATGTAAAGGTTTTAAAGTCACGCGTTAATCATTTCGCTGCAGGCGATACGGCTAGAAATACACTTTACTATGGAGGTGTATTTCTTCCAATATCAGCCGATGCTGTAAAGAATAGGTGGGATGTGTTAAAACCAGATCGAAAGAATTATCAATACCAATTACTTACAACTACGCTAAATGATGGGAAGGAGGTTTGGATAATTGGATTTGAAAAAAAGGAGGGTGGTACTACTGGCAAGTTATTTATCGAAAAAGAAAGTAAAGCCTACCTGCGCACCGAATTTAGTTGGGATGGCAGAGATTCCATTGGAGGCAACTTTTTATCTCATGTAAAAAGCATGGAAAGAAGTAGCCAGGTTTTGTATAAAGAGTTTAATGGAAAATGGTTTTTGCAATATTTGAATATTCATAGAAGAGATTATAATAAACGGCTAAAAGCTAATACGATCATAGCAGGTGAATTTGCAACGACAAAAATAGTAAGTGATTCGGTTATCCTTCTGCCATTTATGGAAAGAATGGGATACACAGATATTTTCTCTCAACTCACAAACAATTTTAAAACTGATTTTTGGGATGGCACTACAACGCTTGTGCAGGATTCCAGTTTAAAGGCTCAGATAACTCCCTCTATAACAGAACAAAAACGCAATCAACTTTTGAATGATACTCTTTCACTACCACAACAAAATAATCCGCAAGGCAATCTAACCTATTCTTCTAAAGGTGAAAAGATAATTAAGTTTGTCACACGTTTGGGATTTAGCTATGGTACTCAGTTGTTGCCTTATTCTATCGACCCAACTCAGCTTTCTCTTACCTACAATTCGGGTGTTAATACGTTAAACTTCAATGCTTCACTCGAAAGTTTTAGACTTCCCTTACTGCTATCAAATGAGTTCTCTTTTAGATTGAATAGACGCTGGCAGCTATTTACGTCACGTGCCGTTGATCTTTCAAAAAAGTATGAATTTAAAAGCAGGCATGTTGGGTTGCGTTATTCTATGTTGCTAAACCAACGAGGGCGACCGTTGCTGTTGCGACCTGAATTCAGTTTTGGTAGCCATAATGTTGCATGGAATTTTCCCACTTTTAAAAATGAAGGCGAGTTTATTTTTGATGGTAGCGAGATCGATGCAGAACAACTTCGATTTTTGGTAGGCGAACGAGTAGTTTCAATTAAGCCATCAGTTTCCATTGAGAAAAAGATAGGCGGACTAAAATCACTTTTTGTTAACGCTGGATATTATGTTCCGGTAAATCGCGAAAACAGACTGTACCTATATGACAAATCGGGGTTTATTTTCTTTAGGAAGGAGAGATCCATATTGTTAGAAGGTAGCGGTGCTACCGTGCTTGAAAACAATTTGCCATTGCCAACTAATCCAACTTGGTTTACTAACTTTTATTTAGAGGCAGGAATTCGATGGACATTTGACTTTTGAGAAGTTTGATTTTTTCGCCTTCCATCAATTTCCTCACAGTTATCTTATTTTGTAACCTTTCCTTACTATGCTGGTAACTAACCCGAAACGTGACAAAAAGCATAGACCTGATGAGCGATGAACATGTTATGGAGACCGTGAAAAACGGAGATCTCCAACAGGCCACCATACTTTTTGAGCGGTATAATAAGCGAATTTTCAATTTTTTGGCGCGGATGGCGTCCGATAGGGAAGTGGCGGAAGATTTAACACAAAATGTTTTTCTGCGCATGCTCAAGTATCGGCACACCTACAACCCCGAAATGAAATTTCAATCGTGGATATACCAAATGGCACGTAATGGATTTGCGGACTATTACAGACAACAGAAACAACGCCCGGTGAAATTGGAAGTAGAAAAAATAATGGATCAATTACCTGATATACTGGATGCGATGGAGCAAGAGGAGAATGAAAAGAAATTGATTCGGGCACTGGCGCAACTGCCCGATGATTATCGAGAGCTTTTGGTGCTTACTCGATTTCAACATTTAAAGTACGAAGAAGTAGCAGGCTTTTTAGATATGACCGTGGCGAACGTGAAAGTAAAAGTACATCGCGCCATTGGCCAACTACGCGAAAATTATTTTGAACTCGAAAAGTTATGAATATGGAAAAGGAAATGTGGGAAGATAGAATCATCGAATACCTAGATGGGAAGGGAACGGCTGAAGAGCGAATTGCTTTTGAGCAGGAGATAGCAAGGAATAAAGAGCTTACTACACTTTATGACCAACTGCGTGAAGTGATTCAAGCGATTGATCAAGTGGCACCTATAGAACCATCTTCTAAATTAAAAATTGAATTTGAAAAAGAACTTCATAAGGAAATTCAGAATCAAAGTAAAGGACGCCAGGTTTTCTTTTCACCAACAGTTTATAGGATTGCGGCCGGTGTTGTGTTTGCAATGATGAGTTTGGGTATTGGCTATTGGATTAATTTGAATAATGAACGCGATAGAAGAATAGCAGAGCTTGAGGAACAAATAAAGGAAAATAGACAAATGATGTTGGCAAAGATTGATGACCAGCAGTCAGCCAGTCAGCGTATGATTGGTGTTTCAGTGGCTTATGAACTGAAGACAGCGGATGATCAGATAGTAAATGTACTAGTGAAAACAATGAATGAAGATGCTAACACAAATGTGCGGTTGGCTGCGCTGGAGGCTTTGGGTAAATTCAGTGATGAAGAAATTGTCCGACAAGCGTTGATAAAATCGTTGTCGACACAAAAAGATCCGGTTGTTCAAATTGCCCTTATCCAAATGCTTGTAAAACTTAAAGAGAAAGGAGTAGTCAATCAATTAGAGAAACTAACAAAAGATGGCTCAGTGATGAAAGCCGTAAAAGACGAAGCTTATTCTGGAATATTAAAACTTTCATAAGAACGTGAAATGAGTTTTTTGAAAGCGTGATAGATAATTAAAAGTAAATAAATAGTATGAAACAGATAAAGCTATTAAGTACAGTCACCCCTCTCCTTCGGAGAGGGGCCGGGGGTGAGGTAAAAATTAAATCTTATAAAATCATGAAAAGAATACTAATTGTAGCGGTTGCATGGATCATTTCGAATGCAACTTTAGCACAAGACTTTAAAATAGCGAAGAGTTCGGGGCGATTGGAAATTAACATCGGCCGTGTAACCATGGAGGGAACTACTGGAAATGAAATAATTTTTTCATCCCGCAATTATCGCGACAACAAAGATGAGCGGGCAGAAGGGCTTCGTGCGATAAACGGCTCTGGCTTGGAAGACAATACTGGTCTGGGAATAAACGTAACTCAGAATGGCGATGTGGTTGAAGTGAGTCAACTAAAGAAGATGAACTCGCCCGATGTTAAAATTCTGGTTCCTAAAGGTGTCATCGTTTCTTTCTCACATCAATCTCAATATGGAGGAACGGCTGTATTCAAAAACATGGAAAACGAAATTGAAATTTCAGCTAACTACAACAGCATTGAAATGGAAAATGTTACTGGCCCACTAACAGTTAAAACGGTGTATGGTCATGTGGAAGCGAATTTAAGTGCTAATGTCAAAGGACCAATTTCAATTGTGTCAATCTATGGATATGTAGATGTTACTATGCCTGTTTCCATAAAAGCAAATATTAAAATGAGTACTTCTTATGGTGAGATTTTGGTAGCACCAGAGATTAAGATTGACATTGATAAGCAAGGTGATTTTGTTCGGTATAATGACAAAGTGTACGGAAAGATTAATGGCGGAGGAATGAATATTGACTTCCGTTCTGACTACAGCAAAATTTATCTAAGAAAGAAATGAGAGCGGTAGCATTAATTCTATTTACCTTATTTACCGGAGCTTTGCTTGCTCAGACTCCGGTAAATAAAACATACCCGGTAGCTGCAGGTCAAAAAATTTCTTTACGGTTTGATTATCCGGAAGTAGTGAAGATCACCACCTGGGATAAAAACGAGATTGCCATTGTTGGATCAGTTAGTATTAATTCAGGGGAGAGCGATGATGCTTTTGAACTCATCCAGTCAACATCGGGCAACACGATCTATATAGAAAATGTAATTCGTAATTTAAAGAGCTTACCAAAACGGATTACAGTAACACGGGGTGGTGAGAAACTGGTTTTTAAATCGGAGGATGACTATCGAAAATATTGTAAAGAAACCGGCAATGATTTTAGTGTGAAGTCGTGGGGTGTGGATATGGATATTCTTTTAGAAGTGAAAGTGCCTAGAAATATTCAGACTAAACTCGAATGTGTTTATGGCATTGCCGAAGTTAAAAATTTCTTTGGGCCTCTTACCGTTGAAGCAACGTATGGTGGCATTGATGTTTCGGTGCAAGAAACAACAACGGGAGAGCTAAGAGCTGAAACGAACTACGGACAAATTTATTCCAATCTCGATTTAAAATTTTCTGGCTCCGAGTTTAAAGATTTTCATACAGTTGTTTCAGCTAAGCCTGGCGCAGGCCCACGCTATAGCTTCGAATCAAAGTATGGGAATGTGTATTTGCGGAAGGCGATGTAAAGTATAATTCAGCTTTAAATTATTTTGAAGACATTAAGTAACTCATAAGTTAGCAAGTTTGGTCACCCTTCTCCTCCGGAGAAGGGTGAGGATGAGGTTACTCCAATCTTTTATGAAAAAATAATTCATGGTTTGGCAAAAGTTCAGGGTGTGCAATCTTAACTAAGTCTTTTAAAATTAGATCGGGTCTGAGATAACCAAGCTCTAGAAACTCACTACCACCTTTAGCTCCCTTGCGGGCATTGTAGGTATAGATCTGCTTATCATTAAAAGGTTTGAATAAAGTATACCTTGATTCCGCTGCCTTAATCTCAGCTAGCGAATTAAAGGATCCAACGCCAATCCATAAATCAGCATCCTTTGCTTTTTCAAATACGGATTCAAAACTTAATTCTAAAAATCCATTTGTATCTGTGTCTTTCCATAGATATTCTGTGCCGGCATCCTGTAACAAATGCGTAGCATAATTTTTTCCGGCTGGCATAAACCAGGCACCGCCATACACGATCCCGCTCATTACCGTTGGCCTTTCAGCAATATCCTTAACAAGTGCATTCGCGTTCAAGTATTCTTTTTCAATTTCATTAAACACCGAGTCTGCTTGTTTTTCTTTGTTAAAGAAAAGCGCCATAAACTTTATCCACTCTGCCCGCCCCAGCGGGTGCTTCTCTAAAAACTCAGCATTGATAACAACTGGAATTCCTAATTCTTTTATTTTTTTCAGTTGACCTAAATCACTTGTCATGGTATAACTCATCACGAGTTCAGGACGCAACGAAAAAAGTAATTCGATATTCATTCCTTTGTCAATCCCTAAATCCGTTACTAATTTTTTATCAATGCGTTCGCGCATCTTTTCTGAGCTCACATAATCTGTTGTTGGAAATCCAATCAAAGCATTAGTCTCATTCAAGTAATCTAATAAGGGAATGTGAGTTGTTGAGGTACAAACAATTTTTGTTATAGGCGTGCGAATCACTTCGGTATTATCATCATGAGTTGGAATTGACTCACCGATAGGCACGAGTAAATATTGATAACCGGATGTTGCCCCCGGATATGGGTTTGTTATTGTTACAAATTTGGCATTTCCATCAGTGCGAACTGAAAAGCCTTCGGCATATTTTAGTTGTGTTTCTTTTGCCGCATTACTTGTTTGCTCCTGTTTAGGATTGCATGACACCATGATGAGTAGCACTAGTAAGGTCGATACTATTTGATCAGTGAGCTTCAATATTTTCGTGTTAATAGAAATCATGATGCAAGTTTAAGGAATTAACTTATGTTTGCAGCCGTATTGCGGTCCCCGATTCTGTCGGGGTTAAAAGGGAACTCCGTTTAAACCGGAGGCTGTTCCCGCAACTGTAATTCTGATTTCGCGCAAGCGGAATAAATTTTATTCATAGTCCATTGTGGTGCGCTTTGTATCATGAGAAGGCGAATAAAATCAGAAGAGCCAGGAGACCTGCCACAATGCAAATAATTCAGTGCTTCGGGTAAAAAGCGACTGTGATTCTTTTGATGAATGTGTTTGCGCATCATCATTGCTTCATTTTCAGCCTTTTACTCTTTTTTCAAACCTTAAATTTTTCAAAATGAAAAAAGAGAAAAAAGTCTGGGCAATAACTTTAATTGCCTTTTGGTGGCTGGCACCAAACCAAATACAAGCCCAGCAAGATTCGTTACGTGCTCGTCAACTAGACGAGGTAGTTATCTCAGCGACCAAGTTTCCAAAGGACAAAAGCGAAACGGGTAAAGTACTTACCGTAATTGACCAAGATCAGATCAAACGCAGTACCGGCAAAGACATTACGCAAGTGCTAAACGAGCAGGTTGGTGTTGTGGTAAGTGGTTCAAATAGTAATCCCGGCAAGGACAAATCGGTTTACCTTCAAGGAGCCAAGAATGAGTACACCATTATCTTGTTGGATGGTATTCCGCTTAATGATCCTTCCGGTGTATCTGGTGGTGCTTATGATCTTCGGTTAATTTCACTTGATCAGGTAGAACGAATTGAAATTTTGAAGGGCAGTCAATCTACATTATATGGCAGTGATGCAATAGCGGGTGTAATCAACATCATTACAAAAAACGGAGGCGATAAGCCGGTTGAGTTTTTTGGAACACTGGGCTATGGAAGTTACAATACCCTTCGCGGAACCGCAGGTGTGTACGGAAGCAAGAATGGATTGGATTATAATGTTGGGTATTCACGATTTAGCACGGATGGAATTAGTGAAGCCAAAGAACTGGGGTCAACGACATTTGATAAAGATGGTTCATCTCAAAATTCATTTCAAGCTAATGTTGGCGTAAAGCTCAATTCAAAGTTTTCGGTAAAACCATTTATTCGATATACTCAATTTGAGGGTACATACGATGGGGGACCATTTACCGATGACCTCCTAAATAAATATGAAGCCACTTTATTAAACGCTGGTACCCATCTTAATTATGCATTAAAGAGAGGATCGGTTCATGCCCAATATTCCTACGATCAAACTGATCGGTTATTTGATGGCACTTTTGGCAAAAGCGAATACACAGGAAAATTTCAGCATGCCGAAGTTTTTATGAATTATGATTTAACAAAGCAAATTCAATTGCTAGCCGGATTTACTAGTCAAAATTTAAAGATGCTTGACGAGTCATCAACAGAAGTTAATCCATCGGTTTTTCTTAATAGTCCTTATGTTTCTTTCTTCGGCAAGTTTGGTAACTTCTCTACCGAGGTTGGAGGGCGTTATACAAACCATACAAAGTTTGGTGAGGCATTTACCTATAGCATTAATCCATCGTATCGTTTACAAAAAGGATTGAAGGTTTTCGCTAATCTTTCAACAGGATTCAAAGCGCCCTCATTATATCAGCTTTATGGACAGTATGGAGCTAATCCAGATTTAAAACCTGAACGCAGCCAGAGTTTTGAAGGGGGTATTCAAGGTTTATTAAATAGAAAAGTCGAATGGCGGGCTGTGGCCTTCTCAAGGGTTGTTGACGATGTTATTGTTTATGCTTTTCCGGCAAATCTTAATTTAGATAAGCAGGCAGATAAAGGTGTTGAGTTGGAAGTATCTTCTCAGATCACTTCAAAATTAAAAGTATCGGCTTTTTATGCATTTGTTACGGGCGAAGTGACAACCAAAACAAATAATCAGGATACCGTGTTTAACAATTTGATTCGCAGACCAACAAATAGTTTAGGAGTCAATATGGGTTATCAATTTTCAAATCAATTTCACGCAAACTTCAATCTAAAAACTTTCGGAAAGCGGAACGATTTGTATTTTGATAGTAACACCTTTACGAATCAACCGGCTGTTCTCTCAGCTTACACTCTGGTAGATTTTCATGCTGATTATAAATTAAAAAAAGAACATGTTGCTTTCTTTTTAGATGTTAGAAACTTGTTGAATCAGAATTATGAAGAGACTTATGGATACAGTACGCTGGGAATTACGGTGAATGCTGGAATAACCATAAGACTTTGATAAAACCATTTATGAAAGAGAACACCAATCAGCCGCAACAAATTAAAGAAGGCGTTGACTTCTACTATGAGAATGGACTGATGGTGTTCACTTCTGCTTATCATGTAAAGCGTGGATTCTGTTGTCAGAGCAAATGCAGGCATTGTCCCTATGGAATGGGCGACAAGTCTATTGCTTCAAAAAAGTCTGAATAATTTTCTGAGCAGCCCGTGATGGTAAAATTTTATTATCAATAATCTCTTTTTCGTAGGCTTTGATTTGAGCTCCGATATTTTTGTCTTGGATTAGTTGTGACTGAAGCAGTAGCCCCATTTGTTCATGAAACCAAACTAAGTTTTGTTGAGTTCTGTTCCGTTCAAAGTGTCGATTGCTTTTTGTAAACTCAATATATTCTTTAATAAGCTTCCAGGTTTCAGTAATTCCTTTTTTCTCTAAAGCTGAGGATGTGATTACTCCCGGTTTCCAGCCTGATTCGGATTCTGAAAATAAATGTAAGGCATATTGATAATCAGTTTTAGCCTGATTGGCTTGCTTTATATTGTCACCGTCAGCTTTGGTAATTACGATAGTATCAGCCATTTCCATAATACCTTTTTTAATCCCTTGCAGTTCATCTCCGGCACCAGCCAGCATCAACAGCAAAAAGAAATCAACCAGGTTGCGTACGGCAGTTTCTGATTGGCCAACACCTACTGTTTCGATAATGACAATTTCAAAACCTGCTGCTTCACATAATAATATAGCCTCCCGGGTACGATCAGCAACTCCGCCTAAGGCAGTTCGCGTTGCCGTAGGTCGAATAAATGCAAGCGAGTCTTTCGACAATTCTTCCATACGCGTTTTATCACCCAAAATGCTGCCTTTCGTTTTAGCACTGGATGGGTCAACGGCCAACACGGCAATTTTTTTTGATAAGGAGGTAATGTGTTTCCCAAATGTTTCAATAAAGGTACTTTTCCCTACCCCGGGTATTCCGGTTATTCCTATGCGAATGGATTTACCAGTGAGAGGCAGAAGATTCTCCACAACATCATTGGCTAGAATTATATCTTCCGCAAGTGTACTCTCAACTAATGTAATCGCTTGCGCAAGCATTACTTTGTTCCCTTTCGGGATTTCAGTAATAAAATTTGCAAGTTTCGGGCGCTTTGAGGCTATGTTTTTCAATGTCATTATTGATTGCTGGCCTAAATTTCTAAATTTATTGTGAACTTAACGCACTATGAAGAAACTCTCACTACAAGGCCTTGCTATTACCACGTTTGTGTTTTTAATGATGTTAGGGGTAAGTAAGATCGCTGATCTTAAATTGATTAGTGCTTTTGATGGGATGTCGCAAGCATTTAAAGAATTTGAGATAACGGATATTGTTTTTTCGCAACTGCGCGATACCCCATTGGTCGATCAGCGCATTGTTGTCGTAAATATGGGGAATCTTAGTAGGCGAGAAGTTGCTCAACAAATAAATATCATTCGACAATATAAACCAAAAGTAATTGGTATAGATAGTTATTTTGATTGTGAAGGTGGATTAAGGGATTCGATAAATTGCCCGCAATTATTGGATACTCTAGGAAATCTTTTGCTGGCTTATGAAATTCAAGAGGCTGGTAATGTTGTGTTAGTTTCCAAGCTAATGCAAAAAACTAAAACCGATCTTGATAAAACTTTGATAGACTTCTATGATTCACTTGAGTATTCCGATTCTATTTTTAGCACTAATGCAAAGTATGGCTTTGCAAATTTGGTCACAAATCCACCAGCAGCTCATCAAGAAGATGTAAAACAATGCCGATCATTTATTCCTAAGTACAAGGTCGGTGATAAAGATCACTATGCATTTGCCGTTCAACTCTGTATGGCGTATGATTCAGCGAAGACCATGCGATTTCTTGCTCGTAATAAAGAAGAAGAGATAATAAATTATCGAGGAAACATTGAGATTCAAGATATCCGACTAAAGTCAGTGCGCGAAAAGGATACTGAAACAACCAACTATCCATTAATGTTCTACTCAATAGATGTAGAACAACTTGCGAATGGAGAGTTTTTTAAGGAAGATTTTTTTACTGACAAAATTGTTATAATTGGTTTTTTAGGAGCATATTTTGGCGAGTTTACCTGGAGTGATAAATATTTTACACCGCTTAATAAAAAAGCGGCTGGTCGGGCAAATCCGGATATGTTTGGGGTTGTTGTTCATGCTAATATTGTGGCCATGATCTTGAATGAAGATTATGTGGAGGAACTTCCAGATTGGGCTCAAATCGCTATTGCTATTATCGTATGTTTTTTCACTGTTATCTCGTTTATTATTATTGATAAACGATTACCGATGTGGTTTGATACACTTTCTGTTACCATTCAGGTAATTCAAATAATTATTACTTCAGCCATTATTGTTTTCGCGTTTAAATGGTTTTCTATGAAACTGGATTTAAGTTTATCCTTAGCCGCCTCGGCATTGGTTGGTCCTGCTTATGATATCTATAAAGGCTTTGAAAATCAGATAACGGCATGGGTTACCAAGAAGCCAAAGGAAGTATTGACTGAGTGAGTCGAAATTGGCACGATTTTTTAGTACCTTCGAATTGCAAATCAATAAAAAAACCATGAAAAAAGGCAGAATTCTATTGTTAGTTGGCTTTTTAACAGTAAGCACGTTTGTTAATGCACAAGACTACACCTTTAGGGTGCTTGCAAATAAAGGAGCTAATGAAATTAAATCTGGAGATGGCTGGCAACCTGTAAAGACAGGTGCAAGTCTAAAACTGGGTGATGAACTCAGAGTAACTGAAAATGCTTCAATAGGTCTTGTACATTCCTCGGGCAAGCCTCTGGAAGTAAAAAAGGCAAATACCTATAAAGTAGCAGATCTTGCTGCGCAAATGACAGGTGGTTCTAGTGTGCTAAACAAATACACAGATTTCATACTCAGCAGTAACTCCGCGGAAGCAAAGAAAAACAGATTGAGTGCTACCGGAGCGGTTCACAGAGGTTTGGGAATTAAGGTGTTTCTTCCAAAGAATCAGCTTGCAAGCGTATTCAATAATGTTGTTTATGTAAACTGGGATAAGGCTGAGAAGGGTCCTTATGTTGTTATCTTCTTGAATATGTTCGATGATGTTTTACTAAAGGTAGAAACTCCTGAAAACTCAGTACATGTTGATTTGGCCGACCCTAAGTTTGCTGGTGAAACTGCCATACTGGTTGAGGTTCAATCAAAAGCAACAGGAACAAAATCAGATGAACGCTATTTAATTAAAAGGCTTTCACCGGGCGAACGCGAAAAATTAAAAGCACCCTATACTGAAATATCTAAAGAATTAGCTGACGAAACTGCATTGAATAAAGTTGTTTTGGCTTCTTTCTTTGAACAAAATAAACTGTTGATAGATGCTATTACAGCTTATGAAGAAGCCATAAAGTTGGCTCCTGACAACCCTACCTATCAGGAATATTACGAAGAGTTTTTATTAAGGAATAAACTTAAAGTGATAAAGCCTTAATCAGATTTTAAAAAATGAAAACCCCGTGCTTGCATGGGGTTTTTTATTTTATGGCCATCTCAAAGTGGTTTGGCTGGCAATTATATTATCCTAATTTTGTGAGCTAACCTTTTTCTTATGAGCGTTTTAGTTAATAAAGATTCACACATTATTGTTCAGGGATTCACCGGCACAGAAGGAACCTACCATGCCGGCCAAATGATTGAATATGGCACTAATGTGGTCGGTGGAGTTACTCCAGGGAAAGGCGGTCAGGTTCATCTGGGACGGCCCGTTTTTAATACGGTAAAAGAAGCAGTTGAAAAAACTGGTGCTGATGTTTCTATCATTTTTGTGCCTCCCGCTTTTGCAGCCGATTCTATCATGGAAGCAGCTGAAGGCGGCATTAAAGTGATTGTGGCAATTACTGAAGGCATTCCCATTAAGGATATGATGATTGCTAAGAAGTATGTTAAAGAAAAAGGAGCAATATTAATCGGCCCAAATTGCCCAGGGGTTATTACACCAGGTGAGGCTAAAGTGGGTATTATGCCGGGCTTTGTATTTAAGAAGGGAAGAATAGGAATTGTATCTAAGTCAGGTACGTTGACCTACGAAGCCGCAGATCAAATAGTAAAAGCAGGTCTTGGAATATCAACAGCCATTGGAATTGGTGGCGATCCTATCATCGGTACACCAACAAAAGAGGCTGTTGAATTATTAATGAATGATCCTGAGACTGATGCCATTGTAATGATTGGTGAAATTGGTGGAAACTATGAGCCAGTTGCTGCGCGTTGGATTAAAGAAAATGGCAATAAGAAACCTGTTGTTGGATTTATAGCAGGTCAAACCGCACCTCCAGGAAGAAGAATGGGACATGCTGGAGCCATCATTGGTGGAGCTGATGATACTGCGGAAGCAAAAATGAAAATCATGCGAGAGTGCGGTATTCACGTAGTTGAATCTCCGGCTTTAATTGGAGAAACGATGTTGAAAGCGTTGAAGAAATAAAATTTTGGAGCCTCAAAAATTTAAAGCCACAGATTCACTGATTTGTTTCTTCCTTAGGAATTGCTTCAGTAATGAAGCAGGCAATTATAAATCTGTGAATCAATGACTGTTAAAGTATTCGTGCATTGGTGGCTAACATCAAAGCAATTCGTTCGCAAGGTTGGCCAATTCAGAACGCTCCCCTTTTTCTAGGGTAATGTGAGCGTAGAGTTCATGATCTTTTAAGCGATCAATCAAATAGGACAAACCGTTACTCTGTGAATCCAAATATGGAGTATCAATTTGATGAATATCACCGGTAAAAATGATCTTAGTATTTTCGCCAGCGCGGGTAATAATTGTTTTTACCTCGTGGGGAGTTAAGTTTTGAGCTTCATCCACAATGAAACAAATATTAGATAAACTTCTTCCGCGGATGTAGGCGAGCGGGGTGATCACCAATTTTTCATTGGCAACCATTTCTGCAATCTTTGAATATTCTTTATCTGATTCGCTGTATTGATTTTGTATGAATTTTAGGTTATCCCACAAGGGCTCCATGTAGGGATTCAGTTTTGATTTTATATCTCCCGGCAAGAAACCAATGTCTTTATTACTTAGCGGAACAATAGGGCGGGCAAGATAAATCTGCTTGTACTCGCGCTTTTGCTCAAGGGCTGCAGCTAATGCAATCAATGTTTTTCCGGTTCCAGCAACACCTTGCATGGAAACCAATTTTATTTCAGGTTTTAGCACCGCATGAATTGCAAAAGCTTGCTCGGCATTGCGTGGTTTGATACCATACGCATTCTTTTTCTCCACTTGCTCCACCATGCCATTGGCAGAATTATAAAACGCCAGCACTGATTTTTTACCGCTCTTTAATATGTAGTAGTGGTTTTTCATTGGCTTGGCCTTTCCCAAAACATCTTCAGGTGGGCAATATCCTTTTTCGTAAATCAGGTTAATCACTGTAGGGTCAACGTCTTCAATAATTGTGTTGCCCGTGTGGAGCGAACTAATGTTTTGGATTTTGCCGGTAGTATAATCCTCGGCCTGCAAGCCCAAGGCTTTTGCCTTCAGGCGAAGATTAATGTCTTTTGAAACTAAAATTACCTTTCGACCCTTTTCTTCCTTTTGTAGAAGCAAGGCCGAGTTAAGAATTCGATGATCAGCCTTGTCTTCGTTGAATACTTTATTGGCATCAACCAACCCATTGCCGCCCGTATCCATTACTACACGGAAGTTTCCTTTGCCCTTTCCGTTGATTGGATTCCATTGATGAAGCATCTGGTTTTTAGCCAACTTATCAATTAAGCGAATAAATTCCCGAGCTTCGAAGTTTTTAGTGTCGTTTCCTTTCTTAAAGTTGTCAAGTTCTTCCAACACGGTAATCGGTATTCCGATGTCATGCTCGTCAAAGTTTAGTATACTGTTGTGTTCATAAATGATAACGGACGTGTCTAACACGAAAACTTTCTTCTCCTTGTCTTTCTTACTCATACAAACGGGTTAAAAAAAAGCGAAGATACGTTTCTCACGGAGGTATAAAATATCCCTGGCAAGTATGAAACGTATCTTCGCAGCACTCATTCTTTCCAATAAACTAAACTAAGTACAAGCAGAAAAGCAAAGATTTACGTTGATCTTTTTGTTACCAATATATATTCTGGCAAGGGACAAAGTCCAGATTGCACCTTACGCGCAAACCGCTTAAAGTGGGGGGCAGCACGATAGAAATGTTTAATTTTAGTTAGATTTGAAATATGGAATCGCTTATCCTTAAAATACCCAAAGAAGATAGCCTGACGGATGATGAATTGTTTCGGATTTGCACCGCCAATAAAGAACTTAGAATAGAACGCGGTGAATCAGGTCAACTCATACTTATGTCACCAGCAGGAAGTTTTTCAAGTAATAGAAACTTTATCTTAAACGGACTTTTTTCACAGTGGGTGGAGAGCCACCTTGATTTGGGCTATGCTTTTGATTCGTCAGGTAGCTTTATATTACCGGATAACTCGATGCGCTCGCCCGACACGGCTTGGATTAAAAAGGATCGCTGGGATTCGTTGACTGTTGAAGCGCGTGAAAAGTTTGCCCCGATTTGCCCCGATTTTATTGTTGAACTTAGGTCAAAGTCGGATTCGCTGAGTGAACTGAAGAAAAAAATGGAGGCTTGGATTACCAATGGTTGCGAACTGGCCTGGCTGATTGATCCTATTGAAAGGAAGGCGTATATCTATAAGCCAAATGCTCCGATGAGAGAACTGAATGATTTCAGTGGCAAGCTGAGTGGTGAAAATTTGCTGCCCGGATTTGAACTTGATTTAAAAAGGTTTGCTTAAACCCTTGAGTACAAATCGCCTCGTTCAGTAGCGGTTATTTTAAGTACGTTGGCCAGAACTAGCAAAATCAGTTTTCGACTTGCCTGAAACCGATTTAATCCGGAAAAACTTCGATATTCCGCAAGCGTGATTGTTGGATGAGTAATGAAATACTCCATCAATTTCTTTTCAGCATCTCCAAACGTGAAATGAATGTCGCGCTTCTTTTTAGATCTACGAATTAACTCTTCCATTTCAGGGCTGGCTTTTATGCTCATATCCCTAACGCGCACAAAAGTTTCCCGATCGGATTTTTTCAAGGATAAATAGTGCGGTCGTTTTGTACTTGCGGGAACATCAAACCGAACTACATAGCGATTATCAGGAAGAGGTATAACTGATTCGTTATACGTTAAAAGGGGTCGGCAAAAGTTGGTTAATGATTGTCGCACAACATGCGCTTCCTCTTCCGGATATTTCACTCCCGGAATACTCCCATCGTCATCAACACCAATTAATAATGTACCCCCTTCGGTATTGGCGAAGGCAATTAGTTCGCGCACAATTTTTTCAGGATACGTTGCCTTTAGCTTAAACTCCAATTGAATGCCTTCACCTTCGGAAGCTAATTTTTTTAATTCGCGCAGGTGAAAAACCTCAGCGCTTGCTACTGCCGAAGGCCTCGTCATCATCTAATTGATCGTCTTCATCGGTTGGCAAGCTAAATATACTACTAAGTAAATCCTTAAACTGAAGTCCCGATGATAAATTGTGTTTACTGATCAAACTGTATTCCGCTAAACCGTGTAGGGCAAACTCCATTAAAAATAACTTTAATGAGCTATCCTGATCTTTGTGAAATTGTGAAATCAAATCAGCCAGTCCGGGCACAGATTTAAGAGACTTTTCGTAATCAACGTTACTCATGTCATGAAGCAAATCGATGGTATTACCATCGCCAAACCAATTACTTATTTTTTTATAAGGACTTTTATCCTTTTGCTTTCTGAATTTATCGGGATCGGGAAAATAATTTATAAACTGTGTTCGTATGGCTTTGCCTACAAGATTTTGTGCTACAATCCCCGGACCTTCTTGCTGCCCTTCATAGACCAACTCAACCTTTCCGGTAACAGAGGGCACTACGCCTGCGAAATCGGTGATGCGTGCTATAGTCTTCTTCTCACCATTTAAAAGAGCTCTGCGCTCAGCGGCTGCCACCAAATTTTCGTACGCTGAAATTGTAAGTCGTGCGGAAACCCCGCTTTTTGCATCAACGAATTCGCTTTTACGAGCTTCAAAAGCAATTTGCTCTACCAGATCTTTTGCGATTTCAGGTACCGTTACAAGATTATTTTGCTCATCGCGGACAAACGCCTCTTGTTGAGTAATGCGCTTGCTGATGTCCATCGTTTTAGGATAGTGGGTTATAATCTGACTATCGATCCTATCTTTCAATGGAGTAACAATGCTTCCGCGGTTTGTGTAATCTTCGGGGTTGGCAGTAAAAACAAATTGAATATCTAGTGGCAATCTGATTTTAAAACCTCGAATCTGAATATCGCCTTCCTGTAAAATATTAAACAAGGCAACCTGAATACGCGCTTGTAAATCTGGCAACTCATTGATAACAAATAGGCAGCGATGTGAACGTGGTATCAACCCAAAGTGAATAACGCGATCGTCTGAGTAAGGTAACTTAAGTGCTGCTGCTTTAATAGGATCAACATCTCCAATCAAATCGGCAATGGAAACATCAGGCGTTGCCAATTTTTCGGAATAGCGTTCGCTGCGATGTAGCCAGGCAACCGGAGTGTCGTCACCAAGCTCTTTAATTTTATCAATTCCATATCGGGAGATTGGATGGAGCGGGTCGTCATTTAATTCAGAACCTTCTATAACGGGCACATATTCATCAAGCAAGTTGATCATTAATCTGGCAAGCCTTGTTTTAGCTTGGCCACGTAAACCCAAAAGATTCACATCATGACCAGCAAGAATCGCGCGTTCTAAATCTGGAATAACCGTTTCCTCATAACCCCAGATGCCTTCAAAAACTGTTTCCTTTTTTCGGAGCTTGGCTATTAGATTTTCGCGTAACTCTTCTTTTATAGTTTTAAACTTATAGCCAGCACTTTTAAGTTGGGCAATATTTTTTACTTCTTTATAGTTCATTTAGTTATTGGTTATTCGTTACTGGTTGTTCGATGGTTAGTGCAATTAGCGAACAACCACAAACGAACAACTATTATCTACAAATTCTTTGTTCTGTTTTTCTTAAAATCTTCGAAGACCAAATTGCCAAGGCCTTGCAGACTGCTGTAATAAGCCTGCCCGTTATTCGCTTGGGTAAATTGTCTTACAAAAGCTTTTAAGTATGGATCAGTTGCAATCATAAACGTGGTAACAGGCACTTTTATTTTTCGAAGCTGCGTTGCCAGATCAAGTGTCTTATTTAGAATCTTATGATCTAGACCAAAGCTATTCTTGTAATATTTTATTCCCTGTTTGATGCATGTTGGTTTACCATCCGTGATCATGAAGATCTGTTTGTTGGAATTTTTTCGTCTTCTTAAAATATCCATAGCAAGTTCAAGACCGGCAACAGTATTTGTATGATAGGGCCCAACTTGTAAGTAGGGAAGATCTTTAATTTCAATTTGCCAGGCATCATCACCAAAAACTAAAATATCCAGTGTGTCTTTCGGATATTTTTTCGTGATCAATTCAGCCAATGCCATTGCCACTTTTTTTGCAGGCGTGATTCGATCTTCACCATACAAAATCATGGAGTGCGAAATATCGATCATCAGCACAGTGGAGGTCTGTGTTTTGAATTCGCTTTCAATTACTTCCAGATCATTTTCAGTCATGAAGAAGTCTTCCAACCCGTGATTGATCTGCGCATTGCGCAGCGAATCAGTCATTGAAATTTGCTCCAACGTATCACCAAATTCATAATCGCGTCTGTCGGTAGTAGCTTCATCGCCACGACCGCTGTGATGTGTTTTATGATCGCCACCTTTGGTCTTCTTCAGTTTGCCGAAAATTTCTTCTAAAGCAGATTGCCTTAGGTTTTGCTCACCCTTTGCTTTTAGTTTGAATTCTCCTTTTGGCCCTTCATCGGATATGTATCCATTCTTCTTTAGGTCTTCAATAAAATCGCCCATGCCATATTGATCGGTAGTCAATTTATATTGTTTGTCAACTTCCGTAAGCCATTGAAGTGCCTCAGCCACATTTCCTGCAGTAATCAGAATCAATTGCATGAAAATTTTAAGCAACCGCTCGAAGTCACTTTTCTCACTATCAGGTGGGGGAATATATTTTGAAAAGCGATTACCTAACATAGGGTGTAATTAATTCTTTAATAACCATTAATAATACCTTTCTGTTTTATCAAACCCAAGATCTTTGAAGAAAACCCAGATTTTATTAGAAAGTAATTTAACAAGGCGACATAATTCCACTCCTTCGGAGTTTTATGGCTGACTCGATATTGTTTCTGAAATCATTCCAGCCCTTAGAGCTTAGTAAACCATGTACATTCGCGATAATTGAGTACACCCTGTTAACCAACAGATTCTACTGATTGATCAGCGGCAGCTCGTTTAATTACAAATTCATAATATCGCTCGTATAGCGGCAATATTCTTGTAATATCAAATTCTTTAGCTCGTGCCAACGCGTTTGCTTTAAACTTAGGCAGGTTATTTTTATCCAGCACATACAAGGCGTTTCGGGTCATATCTTCCACATCACCCACGTTACTCATAAAGCCAGTAACCCCTTGCACATTTAGTTCAGGCAATCCACCTGTATTGGATGAGATCACCGGAACTTCACACGCCATCGCTTCTAAAGCTGCTAAACCAAAACTCTCTTTTTCGGAGGGCATTAAAAATAAATCAGCAACGGATAAAACTTCTTCTACAGCATCTTGCTTGCCCAGAAAACGAACAGCATCATTGATTCCAAACTCACGCGCCATTAACTCTGCTGAGTTGCGTTCGGGTCCATCGCCAATCATTAATAACTTCGATGGAATTTCTTTGTGGATATTATTAAACACAGTCATTACATCGCCTACTCTTTTTACTTTTCTAAAGTTGGAGGTGTGAACTATTAAGTATTCTCCGTTAGGACAAATTGCTTTTTTGAAATGATCCTTCTTCTGTTTCTTGAATTTCTCAAGATCAATAAAGTTAGGTATCACCTCGATGTCGCGAGTAATTTTAAAGGAACGATAGGTTTCTCTTTTTAGATCTTCCGACACAGAGGTTACTCCATCCGATTGATTAATACTAAAAGTAACGACAGGTTCATACGATGCATCTTTCCCCACCAGAGTAATATCGGTTCCATGCAACGTTGTAATGAAAGGGATATAGATACCATGTGTTTTTAAAATCTGCTTGGCCATGTAAGCAGCGGAAGCATGTGGAATAGCATAATGAACGTGCAACAGATCTAACTTTTCGTTCCTTACTACACTCACCATTTTACTAGCCAAGGCAAGTTCATAAGGTGGAAACTCAAAAAGCGGGTAAGAGCGAATGTCAACTTCATGATAAAAAACATTCTCGTTAAGGAAGTCGAGCCGGCTGGGTTGGCTATAGGTAATAAAGTGAACCTGATGCCCTTCTTGCGATAGAGCTTTTCCCAACTCGGTGGCCACCACACCGCTACCGCCAAATGTTGGGTAACAAACTATCCCTATTTTCATCTAAATCAATTTAATGGTAAAATTCTTCACAACCGAAGACGCCTGAATATAAACCCGAATTGTACCTCTTTAGTTTCGTTAAATCTAAACTTTAAGACCGAACAAAACTGAACCATTGAAATAGTCAAGGAACTATGAGCATTGAGAATTATTTCTGTTGTGTCCTTTGCCCATCCTCCGTGTACTCTGTGGTTAACTGAATTGAACTAAACTGCCCGTAATTAAAAAGAGCCTTGTAAATCACTTCCTGAATACGAGGACGAATATTGCCTGATAATAGTTTATTGTTTGCCATATCCGGATACACACGATTGGATAAATAGACGAATACAAGGTTAAATTCAGGGTCTACCCAAATACATGTACCCGTAAACCCTGTGTGGCCAAAAGTCTTTGGCGATGCAAATAAGGTGGTTGGTCCCGCCCAATTGCTCACAGTTGGTTTATCCCACCCAAGCCCGCGCCTGCTTGTTTCAAATTGTTTGTTTGTGAATAGTTCAACTGTTTCGGGTTTGTAAAATTGCTGTCTGCCATAGCTGCCTTTTTGCAAAAGCATTTGGCCGAGTTTAGCCAGATCATTGGCATTTCCAAAAAGTCCGGCATGGCCAGCAATGTTTCCATGCATGGCCGCTCCTTGATCGTGCACGTACCCGGTTAATAATTTCTTTCGAAATAATTTATCATCTTCTGTTGGAGCAATTTGTGTGGCTGTAAATTTTCGAAGAGGCAAGTAACCAAGTGTATAAGCACCCAAGGGTTCGTAAAGATTTTGATCCAGAAAATCTTCCATTGGTTGGTTCAATAACTTTTCTGCCAAATGTTGTAGAATATAAAAACCCATATCGCTGTAGCGATAGTCATAAACTGTGCGTGGAGGTTTTTCCCGAATCTTAGCTTTTATGATCCAGTGCCACAAACTGTCTTTCATTGACTTTGATGCAAATAATTCTTCGGCAACCTGAAACGGATACTCAGGACTTTTTTTGGTGCTGTAATATTCTGGCAGCGGTGTTCCATTCTTTACAGTCTCAGCCCAAAAGGGAAGGAATGGCCACAAGCCAGCCTGATGTGTGAGAATATCTTTAATTGTAAAATCTTTTTTGTTTGAATCTTTTAGCTCTGGCAAATAATAGGATACTTTTTTATAAACATCGATCAACCCCTTTTCATACATGAACATAACGGTTTGAAGCGTTGCAGAAACCTTTGTTACAGATGCAAGATCATAAAGAGTATTTTCCGTTACCGGGATTTTATTTTCGTAGGTTAGCCAACCGCTTGATTGTTCGAAAATTACTTTTCCATCCTTGGCAATCAAGACGTAACTTCCTGGAGTTGCGCCACTGTCAATCGCTTCGCGCGCAATGATTTCAATTTGTTCGAGCGTTTTACTATCTAGACCTACCTCTTCGGGTAAGCCATACGAAAACCGATTCAATCCTACCGTAGTAATTCCTTGTCCTTCTTTAAACTGATTTGAAATTGTAAATGGGAGAACACCTTGTGCAGGTAAACCCCCGAATACAATCTGCGCAGTGATTTTAGGAATTAAATCTTCATCCGTGAAACCCATCAAAACCGTGGGCATGTCTTCCCAATAAGTAAGCTCTTGTGGATTTCCAAAATGACAAATGATTACTTCTTTTTTAAACGCCAACCTTTTAATGAAGGGCGCAACCTGCTTTAACAGAGACGAAGCAAGAGGAAAGACACCAACCACAACCACATCCGCATTAGCGAGATTTTTTTTGAGCGCAACGGTGTCAATTTCAAGTCGCAGTGCCTCATGGTTAAAACTTGCATACTTAGATAGGTAGCGTGTAAACTCGTTTGTACTCTCTTTACCGATGCTTATAGACGCAAATTTCTTTTCTTCCAGCAGAGCAATCGGTACTGAATTTTTAGTGTTGCTTAACACGGTAACAGCTGCTTCAGAAAGTTTGTGCTTTAAGGTTTTGGCGGTTGCTGAATTTAAGCGACTACTTAAGTTATCAGTATTTACAGATTGCGGCCCCGATAGCCCCGCATTATATTTTGCGCTTAATATTTTTCTTACGGCATCATCTAATCGAGCTTGCAAAGCTTTATTTTTTCGCAAAGCCCGTGCAATCCTTTTTACAGCATCGCCCAAATCTTCAGGATCAATCAAAATGTCGTGTCCCATTTCAAGGGCAAGCTTTTCAATCTCGCCATCAGGTTGATCACCTACAAGTTTTTGCAAATGCGGAATTTCTCCAAATACTAATCCCTTATAGTGGAGTTTGGTTTTTAGGATGTCACTTACAAACAATTCCAAAACTTTAGCGTCATGTTCTCGCTCATTTTTTAAAAAGTGAAGATTCGATGTTAGGATGCCATCTATACCCGCTTTCGATAGTTGATTAAACACGGAAACTTTTAGCGTATCAATATTTAGGTTGATGTACAATGAAGAGTCTTGAGTTTTAGTAGGTGTTAATTTTTCGTCATGAGTAAGATGGAGTGCACAGGCTAAGGCGCCACCCTGCTGTAACCCATTGACAAAAGCTAATGATTTGTTCCTTACCCGGGCGGAGTTATCGCTGTAATAATTTAATGAGTTAGGGTAGGGTTGTTGATGAATTTCAAAATCAGCATTTGGTGCAAAGTTTATATGAATACCCAGCACGTGCATCTCGCGCGCAATCTCTTCGCCCAGTTCAAAAATGAGTTGTTCATTTTGAATGGCTCCAACAAGCATTGGTTTTTGGAAACTAAGTGTGCTGTCTAGTACTTGACCTAATCCGGAGCCACCATGTATCGCTACCAGCATGGGGAGTGGAGAAAGTTTTTGAAGTTTATTTATCAGGTAGGCGTGACTCTGCGGGCCGCCCTGCGTTATCAGTATGCCGCCCGGGTGATAGTCTTTTACTAATTCGGTAATCCGGTCGTTTTGGTCTTCATTCAGGTAGGTAGAAGTGGAGATCATAAAAAGCTGACCCACTTTTTCTTGTGTGTTCAGGGTTTGGAAAACGCTATCAATCCATCGTTTTTTAAGATCTTGACCGGTGAGGGCAAACTGAATGAATATGAATAGTGTAGTAAAGAAAACTTTTTTCAACATCAGGCCGTTCGATTTTTATAACTTTGCAATTCTTTCAATTCGGTATTTGACTATCATTGAACAATTCACAGGCGTCAGACCGCTTATAGCGGTTAGATGCCTTAGGTTTGACAAAGATTTTAAACTTTAGGCAGAGTTTGTCAATAACTAAATTAAAAGACAATTAAATATGCGAAGCTACATCAGAATGAAAGAAAAGCTATGAAGTTTTTATCCATATTCACGAAAGCACCCACACATCAACGGTTTAATTATACACCGCGATATTACGATTCCGCAAAAGAAGAAGTGGAGGAACGCGAGTCACGTATAAAAACTGAACTTGCCCGTGAGCGTGGCGAAGCGATTGAGGAAAATAACCATCGGACACGAATTGCAGGTTCATTCCATGCTGCACGCAAGCGCAATGCAAGCAGTCCGGGAGGAGGTAGCACCGCCATGTTACGATTGGTGATTATTCTGTTTATGGTGGTTTTTATAATTGCCTATTTACAATGGGGCAGGCCAGTGCTCTATTCGTTATTAGCCATAGTACCACTCTATTTTTATACGAAGTTTAAAAATAGGTAGTAGCTTTAAAATTCTTCATGCCTGATATTATTCACCTCCTTCCTGATTCTATTGCCAACCAGATTGCAGCTGGTGAAGTTGTGCAGCGACCGGCATCGGCCATAAAAGAGTTGATGGAAAATTCTATTGATGCAAATGCTACTTCTATAAAAGTATTTGTAAAGGAAGCTGGCAAAACATTAATTCAGATTGTGGATAATGGATTGGGCATGAGCGAGACGGATGCACGTATGAGTTTGGAGCGGCATGCTACTTCTAAAATAAAAACTGCCGATGATTTGTTTCGTCTTCGCACTAAGGGCTTTCGAGGTGAGGCGTTAGCATCCATTGCGGCCATCTCACAATTTGAAATGAAAACCCGCACTGAGTTGAATGACTTAGGAACGCATTTACTTGTGGAGGCAAGCGAAGTAAAAAGCCAATCACCTGCATCGTGCGAGAAGGGAACGAACATTAGCGTAAAGAATTTATTTTTCAATATTCCCGCAAGGCGAAATTTTCTTAAAAGCAATGCAGTGGAAATGCGTCACATCATTGAAGAGTTTCAACGACTTGCATTAGCGCATCCTGACCTTGCATTTAGCCTGCACCACGATGCGGAATTAATTTATGAACTGGCACCGGCTAAGTTAAGTCAGCGCATTGTTTCACTTTTTGGAAAATCATTTCAAGGCCAGTTAGCACCTTGCCAGGAAGAAACAACTTTAGTTAAAATTACTGGCTATATCGGTAGACCGGAGTCGGCACGGAAGACAAGAGGTGAGCAATTCATTTTTGTGAATCAACGATTCATTCGCAATAATTATTTAAACCATGCAGTGACCAGTGCTTTTGAAGGCCTTTTAATGGACGGAAGTTTTCCTTTCTATGTGTTGTTTATTGAGATCGATCCGAAACACATTGATGTAAATGTGCATCCTACTAAAACGGAAATAAAATTTGATGATGAACGCTCAGTGTATGGCGTGGTGTGGGCTTCCGTTAAGCAAGCATTGGGTGCGCATAATTTAGCTCCGGCTATTGATTTCCAAGCCGACATCAATATTGAGAGTAAGTTGGGTCACACGTTGAACAAGGAGCAATACATGGACGAGCAATTTTCAACCAGCCTTAATCGATCTAATTTGCAGAATTGGGAAAAGGCATTTGAGTTTGCCGCACCGGAATCGAAGTTGTTTCAAAAATCTGAATCAACGCCAACAACAATGCGTTTTGAAAGTTCATTAAATATTGATTCACCGGAGCAAGCTGAAGAATCCGGAGTTTTTCAATTTCGGCAGAAATATATTATTCGTTCTTCAAAGACTGGGTTGATGATTATTGATCAGCAAGCAGCGCATGAGCGAGTGTTATTTGAGAAATATTTTTTTCGTTTAAAAAACAAACCCGGAAATAGTCAACAGAGTTTGTTCCCACAAACGGTAACATTAGGCGCTTCCGATTTTGCTTTGGTGAATGAAATAGAGCACGAGTTAATGGCATTGGGCTTTCGTTTTGATCTCTTTGGGAAGAATACTTTTTTGGTGACGGGTGTTCCGGTTGGGGTGGAAGGCTCTGAGAAAGAATTATTTGAAGGGCTGCTGGAACAATTCAAAAAGAATCAATCGGAATTGCAATTGCCAATACAAGATAGTTTAGCGTTGGCCTTGGCAAAGCGTTCGTCAGTGAAATCCGGACAGAAATTAGCACCCGAAGAGATAAAATCTATTGTGGAAGGATTGTTTTCTTGTTCGAAACCTAACTTTTCTCCTGACGGAAGGCCAACATTTTTTACTTTTGAAACGTCTAAGATAGAAAGTTACTTTACCCGATAAATCGAAAGCATGTTTAGACTTACTCCAGTGGTCAGAAATCTGGTCATTATCAATGTAGCTGTTTTTCTGGCTCAAAATCTATTAAGCAATCTTCACATAACTGAATACTTGTCGCTATGGAACGTGCGCTCCAATTTTTTTAAGCCCTATCAGTTCTTTACCTATATGTTTGCCCATGGCGGAATAGGGCACATATTCTTTAATATGTTTGCGTTGGCCTCGTTTGCACCCATTTTGGAAACCCATTGGGGCGATAAAAAATTTCTGATATTTTATTTAGCCACAGGATTAGGCGCGGGTGTTATTTATGCAGTTGTCAATTATTTTTTAGGCGCTTCAGGAGGTATTATGCTGGGTGCTTCCGGTGCGCTGTATGGAATTTTAATGGCCTTTGGAATGGTATTTCCTAATTTAGAAGTCACGCTGCTCTTTCCGCCCATCCCGATAAAGGCTAAGTATCTTGTTTTTCTGATCGGTTTTATAACCTATGCGATGGATAGAAGTGGCACCGTAGCGCATCTGGCGCATTTTGGGGGGGCATTGGTAGGTTTTGTTATTATCAGTATTTGGCGTAGCCAAGGACAGCGATAAAGTTGGTAACTTTAGGTAAATAATTTTGTTTAAGAAATGAGTTATGTGCAAACTGTAAATAGCTACAGATTAAACTAATTTCATATTTGTAGGCACACAGGCAGTAATAGTAGAATATTAAATCTGTGAATCTGTGGCGAAATGAGGCGATGGATATGTTCAGATAAACTGTAAAATCAGAATTGTGTTAGACGAATTCAAAAATGCATTTCAAAAACCGAACAACGCCCATGTGCAGTTGATCTTCATCAATGTGGTGGTGTTTTTGGTTCTTGCTGTCTTTAAAGTGTTCCTTACGGCATCAGGTAATGAAGATATATTTAATTTGATACATGCACAGTTCGCTATTCCAGCTCAATTTTTTTCTTTCTTAGCCAAGCCCTGGACAATTATTACGTATGCATTCGTTCATAGCCTAGATGGTATCAATGGTATTTTCCATATACTTTTTAATATGCTTATCTTCTATTGGTTTGGTAAGTTGTTTATCGAATACCTCGGTAGCGATAAGCTTGTAGCACTCTATATCTTGGGTGCAGTCACAGGCGGAATTTTCTACTTGCTGGTTTATAATATTATTCCATTTTATGCTTCAAGCACTCCTCTGTATGGTATGGTTGGCGCATCGGCTGCGGTTTATGCCGTGTTGGTGGCTACAGCGGTTCTCTTGCCGGATTATACTTTCTTTCTGATGTTTCTGGGGCCGATCAAAATCAAATACATCGCGCTCTTTTATATAGTAATTTCATTTTTGGGTTCAATTGGAGATAATGCTGGTGGTAACGTAGCTCATCTTGGTGGTGCGCTAATTGGTTTTGTTTATATCAAGCAATTGCAAGTAGGTATTAACTGGGGTGGCTGGATCACTGCCATGCTAGATTGGTTCAGAAGTATATTTGTTTCGCAACCCAAAGTAAAAGTTACCTACCGGAAGGCCGAGCCAAAAGTTCATCAGACTACCAGTAGCCGCCCCTCGAGCAAAGCCAGCAAAGCATCGCAAGACGAGATTGATACTATTCTCGATAAAATTTCTGATCGCGGCTACGAAAGCTTAACAAAAGATGAGAAGGAAAAACTTTTTAATGCGAGTAAGAAGTAATTCTTAGGTAATCAACTTAGCTATCCCAAAAGCAGCGGCTGCAGCAGCAGCGCCAACAAAGGCAACGCGCAGTGTGCCTTTAAATAAAGGCTGACCAGTAAGTTTACTTTTTACCAAGCCAAATAAAATCAAACAGATCATTGTGATGAAGGAGGAATAAATTAATCCTTCTTGTGATGACTCTGTAAAGAAATATGCACTGAGTGGAATAAGGCCACCAATTACGTAAGAGATGCCAATTATAGATGCACTTTGTAGTGCTCTGTGTCTATGCGGGCGTTCAAGTCCTAATTCAAAACGCATCATAAAGTCAACCCATTTTTTCGGGTGCTTGGCCATTTCGCGCGCCACCTTTTCCTGCAAGTCTTCGCTTATTCCATATTCAGCAAAAATCTCTTTCGTCTCTTCAATTTCAATTTCATGTTTATTGATTACTTCGTCATACTCCCGCCTTTCTTCGGAGTCGTAATGTTCAATTTCTGTTCGCCCTGCCAGGTAGCCACCTAATCCCATGGCAATGGAGCCGGCAGCAATTTCGGCAAGCCCTGCTGTTATAACGATGGCCGTTGAATCAACCGCACCACTTAAGCCTGCAGCCAATGCAAAGGGTACGGTGAGTCCATCGCTCATGCCAATTACAAAATCCCTTACTTTTTCTGAGCTCTCAAAATGTTCTTCCATTAAGTTTAAATTTTACCGCGAAGTGCGCGGAGGTTCGCTGAGTAAGTCAATATTCGACAGCTTACTAAATCAAAGTTATCAAAACTTTATATGCCATCTTACTGCGCGAGAAAATGAAGGGCAGGTGTCGCACACCTAGTACTGTTAGGAAGGCGAAGCCAAGCGTTTCTACCTTACTTCAATGCAAAGAACTGAATTAATAAAGTTACTATTTCTTTCTCGCTGGTAAGGTAAACCGCATCTGGGTTTTCGCGGTTAAAGCGTTCAAGCTTTTTGTTGAAAGTTTCTTCTGAAATACCGTAAAGTTCCATTACCTCTTTTCGCACTTCGTCCGAGGTAATAGTCTTACGATAGACTTCAGTTTTTGATAACTCATCGCGCTTAGGTTTATTTTTGTCTTTTCCGCCAAACCCAATAGTAACGCCCGGCCCGAAAGTGGCAACACTCCCCGGCTCCGGTTCCAGTGGTTGGTTTTTAAGTTTGATCGCGGTGTTAGCAGGCAGACCTTTCTTCCAATCATCAAGACCTTTGATTGTATAATCACCATACACAACAACATCCTTGAGTAAACGGGCATCTTCCGCCAGGATAATTCTCACGTTAGCTTCTGCTTTCCGAACCGGAAGTAACACTGGTTTATGACCGAGACGTGTGAAAATAAGTGTATCTCCACGCGAGGCTTCTAAAGTAAACGTTCCATCGTCATCCGTTGACAAGCCAATGTTTTTTCCTTTTAATTGAATAGCTACGTAGGGCAGCGGATATAGCGTTGCAGAATCAAGAACTTCGCCTGAAATTACGAAGTTGTTATTCTGGGCCTGCGATAAAAGTGGCAGTCCAAGGGTGAATAAAAGAGTAAGATGAAAAAGAAACTTCATGAATGAATTGAAATTGATTAGACCGTGTACGTATGACGCAACTAGTCTGGAATTAGTTCTAACTCTTATTTGCTAGCTGACCGCAAGCGGCATCTATATCTTTGCCTCTGCTTTTGCGAATGCGGGTTGTTATTCCGTTTCGCTCCAGCAGATCCATGTACATAGATAATGTTTGATCACTGGCCTGTTGGAACTCCCCATCATCAATTGGGTTGTATTCAATCAGGTTTACTTTAGAAGGTATCAACTTGCAGAATTTTAAAAGCGCCTGCGCATCTTCTTCTTTATCATTGATTCCTTTCCACACCACATATTCGTACGTCACTTTATTTTTTGTTTTTTGATACCAGTACACCAGTGCTTCACCCAACTCTTCCAACGGGTTGGTATCATTGATCGGCATAATAGAAGAACGGGTTTCATTAATTGCGGAATGCAATGAAACAGCTAGGTTGAATTTAACCTGATCATCCGCCATTTTGCGAATCATTTTGGCTACTCCTACTGTTGAAACAGTTATGCGTTTGCTCGCCATGTTCAATCCTTTTTGGGCGGTAATCTTTTCGATGGCCGATTTTACGTTTGCATAGTTAAGCAAGGGTTCGCCCATGCCCATAAATACAATGTTGGTAAGGGGCCTTCCAAAAAAAAGTTCGGCTTGTTCTTTTATGGCTACTACCTGATCGTAAATTTCATCAGGACTTAAATTGCGCTGCCGTTTTAGACGAGCGGTAGCACAAAACTTACACGCCAGACTGCAGCCAACTTGCGAAGAAACACATGCGGTAATTCTTTTTTCTGTGGGAATTAGAACGGATTCGACAACCATTCCATCATGCAGGGTAACCGCATTCTTTATCGTACCATCAGTACTGCGTTGCATGTTATCAACCTTAATATGATTGATTACAAAATGTTGCTTAAGCATCTCTCGGGTTTCCAAGGAGATATTCGTCATTTGGTCAATGTTTTTGGCAGATTTCATCCACAGCCAATCGTAAACCTGTTGTGCACGAAAAGGTTTGTCACCTTGGGCAACAAAAAATTCCTTTAGCTCTTCAAGTTTTAGTTTGCGAATATCCCGCTTTACGATTGGCTCTACCATTACTCAATACGGGTAAATGATTTGACTTCGCAATCTTTTAATTTATTGTGATAGCGCAACGTGGTGTCAGAGAGTTCGTCAATAACAAATTGTTGAGTGGCCATGCCTGATTTCTTATCAAGAAACTGAAGTTCAGAACCTACCACCTGATACTTGAATTTATTTAGATCATTGCCTTTCTTCTTTCCTGCAGAAAATATTCCTTCTTCGGCATAACCTTTTTTAGTAAAAGTGATTATCCGCACAACGGATTGCCGGGATGCCCCCATGCCTTCCTTCAGTTCGCGCTCGGTATCACTTTCCTTCATTTCACTCTGAAAACAGGTTTCTTCCGTTGTAAGTTGCCAAGTGCCAATTAAGTCCTGCCCAAAACAAATTGAGGCCCAAAAAACAACTACAAACGATGCAATAAGATTTTTCATATTAATTCTTTTTAAAGACACCGAAAGCAATAACCAACCCAAAATTAATCTAAGTTCCATCCGCAAAAAATTCGGCTAGCTCTTCAAGCTTAGCTTTTGAATATCTTGCGTTACTATTAGCTCTTCCATTTATTTTTTCAGAAATTTGTAAGCGCAAATTTACATTAAAATGATCTCTCCGTTTTAGAACCATGAAATCACATTATAGAATAAGAATAGCTGCACTATTAGTTCTCGTTTTGTCGCGTTGCGCTACACCGTCCAATGACCCAAACTTGCTGGAAACGCTTATGAATTCTAAGCAGGCACAATTTCTGCCTTATTTGAACGATACAAACAAATTGCAGATTCAAATTATCTATACGCAGATTAATCGGGACGAGAATAATTTTCCTTCTTTCAAGTCTTATTATTATAATGTTGATTCTACAAAATACTTTTATCCGGCATCGACCGTAAAGTTGCCGCTAGTTCTTCTTTCGCTCGAAAAGCTTCATACGCTTAATATTGATGGCTTGGATAAGAATAGTCCTATGTTGAGCGATAGTGTTTACTCAGGGCAAAGAAGCGTTAGCAACGATACAACCTCTCAAAATGGGTTTCCATCCGTTGGCCATTATGCCAAAAAGATTTTGGTAGTGAGTGATAATGACGCATACAATCGACTTTATGAGTTAATGGGGCAAAAGGAAACTAATCAGATATTAAATAATAAGGGCTACAATATTCGTATTCTTCACCGGCTTGAGCGGGCTTTAACCCCCGATCAAAACAGACATACAGAAGCAATCCGGTTTTTGTCCGGTGAAAAAGTTATTTATAATCAACCCTTGTTAATAAATAGAGATTCTATCCAGCCTCCAAGGCGCGAGTTCTTTGGCTTTGGCTATATGCAAGGTGATTCTTTGATTCGAGATGCCTTCGACTTCACCTACAAAAATTCTTATCCGTTGCAAGAACAGCAGGAAATTCTAAAGGCCATTTTATTTCCACAAGCTGTTGACGAAAAGAAGCGATTTAATATTTCTGAAACCGATCGTCAGTTTGTTTTGCAATACATTTCGCAGCTGCCGCGCGAAACAGAGTTTCCTCGGTATTATCAGGATACAACTTATTACGATGCCTATTGTAAATTTTTAATGTTTGGTGAGGACAAGGAATCTATACAATCCAATATTCGCATTTTCAATAAGGTAGGTGATGCTTACGGCTTTTTAATTGATAACGCCTACATCATAGACTTTGATAGAGGCATTGAGTTTATGCTCTCAGCGGTAATTAATACGAACACTGATCAGATTTATAACGATGGCGTTTATGAATACAAAACGCTGGGTTATCCTCTTATGAAGAGTCTGGGGCAGTTGATTTATAACCATGAGCTTACCCGAAAGCGCCCAAACAAACCCGATCTTTCAGAATTCAAGTTAACCTACGATCGCTAAAAAAGTTTCCTTCCGGCAAGTCTTTGAGAATCGTAATTAATCCGCGTAATTTTCGCCTTCACTAATCTCAGTATGGAAAAGAGTAATGCCATCATAATCACAGCCGGCTATTTGGATAGCAACAACGGAAAAACAGCTCACGGGTTGATTCGGGGAACAGATCGATACAACATCGTAGGCGTTATTGATGCAAAGTATGTTGGCAAGGATGCTGGTGAAGTATTAGATGGTAAAAAGCGGAATATTCCAGTGTTTGCTTCTATTGATGAATTTGCTAAAACCTCTAAACACGCTGCTGCCTATTGCATTGTGGGTGTGGCAACCAAAGGCGGTTTAATTCCTGATTCGTTGCGGATAATTTTGAAGGATGCTCTTGTCCATGGTTATGGTTTGGTAAATGGACTGCATGAATACATCTCAGATATTCCTGAGCTTGCCGATTTTGCGCGCTCCCGAGGTTTGGAAATCATTGATGTTCGCAAACCAAAAAAATTCAAGGACTTACATTTTTGGTCGGGCGAAATAAAAAATGTGCATTGCCCTAAGATTGCTGTGTTGGGTACCGACTGCGCATTAGGCAAGCGAACTACTACTCGCTTCCTTGTGGAAGCCATGCGTAAAGCTGGGTTTCGGGCTGAGATGATTTATACTGGCCAAACAGGCTGGATGCAAGGCGCTAAATATGGGTTTGTATTTGATAGTACACTCAATGATTTTATTTCCGGTGAAATGGAGCACGCTATTGTGCAGTGCTGGCAAGAAGCAAAGCCTGATATCATTTTTATTGAAGGCCAATCTTCTTTGCGCAATCCAAGTGGTCCGGCTGGGGCCGAGTGGATTGTATCGGCCGATGCTAATGCGGTTGTGATTCAACATAACCCCGCACGTAAAAAATATAAAGGCCTGGAAGACTATCCGGCAGATATTCCTGAGATTAAAGATGAAATTGCGTTAGTAAAAATTTATGGAGCGCCAACAGTTGCCATCACCATCAATACAGCTAAGATGACGGAGCAAGAAGCCAGAACGTATGCGGATCAAAAAGAAAAAGAGTTGGGTATCCCTGTCATACTTCCGTTAGAAGATGGCGTTGATAGATTAATAGCTATTTTCAAAGACATGATTGATAAATCGATAGCGCAAGTGTAGAGAAGCTATATAAAAAAGTGTAGTTTTATAATATGG